>Ga0208185_1000075_pt1 | contig 61222 bp, 62 predicted proteins | sample EasRivMeERMLT700_FD_187532 | JGI IMG/M metagenome (GOLD analysis project Ga0208185, IMG submission 187532) | Soil microbial communities from meander-bound floodplain in the East River, Colorado, USA - East River MetaG ERMLT700 (SPAdes) (version 2) | ecosystem: Environmental > Terrestrial > Soil... | reverse complement strand
AGGCGCAGCCCGAGCTCGCGCCCGCTCGCTTCCGCGGCGAGGCGCTCGATGCGCGCCGCGAAACGCTCGCGCACCAGCTCGAGGACGAACCGGTTCGGCGCCGCGAGGACCAAGGTGTGAGCTGCGGCGTCGGCTGCCTCACCTGGTTCCTGCACGAGCGGCCGGATCCACGTGTTGAACTGCTGCGGGGGGAGCTCCTGCTCGAGTCTCCGCAGGCAAGCATCCCAGAGGTTTTGCATCTTTTCGTTGGGCCTAAAGCGAGTCGAAATTTTACCTTCTTAGTCATGCGTTATCCACAGACGAATTGACAATGCGTTGACGTGCACGCTCTAATACCGCCCTTTTTCCGGATCGGCAGAGATGGCCACGAAGCGGACCTACCAACCCTCCAAAACGCGGCGCGCACGGCGCCACGGTTTTCTCGTGCGCAGCCGTACTCCGGGCGGGCGCAAGGTGCTGCGCAATCGGCGCGCCCGCGGCCGGCGCCGCCTCGGGCTGTAGCCGCGGCCGGCAAGCGCTTCGGGCTGGATGCGGCGCGCCGGCTGAGGCAGAAAGCCGAATTCGAAACCCTGCTGCGGCACGGCGCGCGGCGGAGCGTGGACGGTTACACCCTCTATGTGGCGCGGCGCGACACCGGTAGCGCGCGGCTCGGCGTGCTGATTTCCCGCAAGCATGCCGCGCGTGCCGTCACGCGCAACCAGCTGAAGCGCTGCATCCGCGAAGCCTTCCGGCTGGAGCAGGAGCGGCTCGGTCCGCTCGACGTGCTCGTGCGGCCGCCTTACGGAGCGAAACCCTCGGCCGAGATGATTTTGCAGCTGCGCGATATCTTCGGCAGGCTCAAGTCATGATCGTGCGTGCGTTGCGCTTCGCGCTGCACGGCTACCGCTGGTGCGTGGCGCCGCTGCTGCCATCGGCCTGCCGTTTCTACCCCAGCTGCTCTCACTACGCCGAGGAAGCTCTGGTGCGCCACGGATTCTGGCGCGGCGGGTGGCTCGCGGCGTGGCGCGTCTGCCGCTGCGGCCCGTGGTCTGCCGGCGGCCATGATCCTGTCCCCTAGCTAATGGACACCCAACGGCTCATCCTGCTGGTGATTTTCAGTTTCTCGCTTCTCATGCTCTGGGAAGCCTGGGAGAAGGAGCAGCGCCCGAAGCCGGCCGCCACGGCGCCCGCGGCGCAGCAGGGCGTGCCCACGCCGGGCAAACCGGCGCCACCGGCCGCTCAAGCGCCCGGCGCACCTGCCAAGCCGTCGTCCGCTGCGGTTCCGGCAGCGGCGGCGGCGACGAAGGGCGAGATCGTGCGCGTGAGGACGGATTTGCTGGTTGCCGAGATCGACACCCTGGGCGGCACTCTGAAGCGCGTGGAGCTGCTGAAGCACAAGGACTCGGCCGATCCGACCAAGAACTTCGTGCTGTTCGGCCCCGACCATCACTACGAAGCACAGAGCGGCATCACGCGCGAAGGCGGGCCGAACCATCTCACGCTCTGGACCGCGGGCGCGGGGGACGTTGCGCTCGAGGCCGGGAAGGATACGGTGGAGGTGCGCCTGACCGGTGCCGGCCGTGATGGCGTCAGCGTCGAGAAGGTCTACGCCTTCAAGCGTGACAGCTACGTGGTCGAGCTCACGCTGGAAGTGCAGAACCGCAGCTCGGAGAGCCTGACCCCCTACGCCTATTTTCAGTTCACGCACGACGGCAAGCCGACGAGCAACGTCAACACCGTGGCGGAGACGTTCGGCGCGCAAAGCTTTACCGGCTTTGCCATTTACACAGCCGAGAAGGCGTTCGAGAAGATCCATTCCAGCGATCTCGACAAGGCCAAGTTCGAGCGGCGCGCCGAGAACGGCTGGCTCGGCTTCGTCCAGCACTATTTCGTGTCGGCTTGGATCCCGCCGGACAAGGTGGTGCGCGACTATGGCGCCCTGAAGCGCAACGACGGCCTGTATTCGGGCAACCTGGTCCTGCAACCTGGCACGGTGGCCCCCGGCGCTTCCGCGCAGGTCAAGGTGTCGCTGTACGCCGGGCCGCAGGAGCAGCGCCGACTGCAGGCTGCCGCGCCCGGGCTCGATCTGGTGGTCGACTACGGGTGGCTCGCCATCATCGCCTGGCCGCTGTTCTGGCTGCTGGAGAAGTTCCATGCGCTCTCGGGCAACTGGGGCGTGGCCATCATCCTGCTGACGGTGCTGATCAAGATCGTGTTCTTCCCGCTCTCGGCGGCAAGCTACAAGTCCATGGCCAAAATGAAGTTGATCACGCCGCGGTTGACCAAGCTGCGCGAGATGTATGGGAACGACCGCCAGAAGATGAACCAGGCGATGATGGAGCTCTACAAGACCGAAAAGATCAACCCGCTCGGCGGCTGCTTCCCGATCCTGGTGCAGATCCCGGTATTCATCGCGCTCTACTGGGTGCTGCTCGCGGCGATCGAGCTGCGCCACGCGCCGTTCATGCTGTGGATCAAGGATCTGTCCGCGCTCGATCCGTACTACGTGCTGCCGATCCTGATGACGATAACGATGATCCTGCAGACCAAGATGAACCCGGTGCCGCCCGACCCGGTGCAGGCGAGGGTGATGCAGATCATGCCGTTCGTCTTCAGCATCTTCTTCTTTTTCTTCCCGGCCGGGCTGGTGCTCTACTGGCTGGTCAACAACATCCTTTCCATCGCCCAGCAATGGCAGATCCAGCGCATGTTCGATCGCGACAAGCCTGCCCATGCCAAGCGATGAGGTGACCCGGGACACGATCGCGGCAATCGCGACCCCGGCGGGGCGCGGCGGAATCGGCGTGGTGCGCGTCTCGGGCTCCGAAGTACCGGGCATTTCTCAAAAGCTCCTGGGGACGCTGCCGCCGCCGCGGCATGCCACGCACGCAGTATTTCGCGACACGCGGGGCGAGGCCGTCGACGAAGGCATCGCGCTGTACTTTCCGGCGCCGCGTTCCTACACCGGAGAGCCGGTGCTCGAACTGCAGGGGCACGGCGGTCCGATGGTGATGCAGGCGCTGCTCGCGGCCTGCCTGGATGCGGGGGCCCGGCTCGCGGAGCCGGGCGAGTTCACCCGCCGCGCATTTCTCGCGGGCAAGCTGGACCTTGCGCAGGCCGAGGCCGTCGCCGACCTGATCGACGCGGCAAGTCGCGAGGCGGCGCGCTCGGCGCTGCGCTCGCTGACGGGGGAGTTCTCGGCCGCGATCAGCGCCATGCAAGCGCAGCTGATCGAGTTGCGCGCGCTCACCGAAGCGATGCTGGATTTTCCGGAAGAAGACGTCGACTCCCTGCATCGCGAGGAAGCGGCCGCGCGTCTGGCGGCGGTGCGAGGCGCGCTCGACGACGTGCTCGCCAAGAGTCGCCAGGGGAGCCTGCTGCGCAGCGGCATCCACGTGGTGCTCGCAGGACGGCCGAACGTCGGCAAGTCGAGCCTGCTCAACCGCCTCGCCGGCGAGGAACGCGCGATCGTGACGCCGGTGGCGGGCACGACGCGCGATGCGTTGCACGAACCGATCCAGATCGAGGGCGTAGCGCTCGTGCTGGTCGACACTGCCGGGCTGCGCGTGTCCTCGGACATCGTCGAGCGCCTCGGTGTCGAGCGCACCCAGCGCGAGCTCGAGCGCGCCGATGTCGTGCTCGCCGTTTTCGAGGCCGGCAAAGGCCGCGATGCGCTGGAGAATCTGCCGGCGGGCGTGCCGCGAATCGAGGTCTACAACAAGATCGACCTGATTCCCGGTTTTGCCGTGCCCGCCGGGGTGCCGGTGTCGGCGAAGACCGGCGAAGGCCTCGCGCAGCTGCGCAAGGCGATTCTGGAGGCCGCAGGCTGGTCGTCGAGCGGCGAGCCGGTGTTCCTTGCCCGGGAGCGTCACCTTCGCGCGCTCGAGCGCGCGCGCGCTCACCTCGAGGCGGCGGCGCGCGAAACCGTACGGTGGGAGTTCTTCGCCGAGGAACTGCGCCTGGCGCACGCCGCGCTCGGGAACGTGGTGGGCGAATTCAGCGCCGATGATCTGCTCGGGGAAATCTTTGCCCGTTTTTGCATCGGCAAGTGATTACGCTACTATAAGTCATTGTTTATTTACACCATTCGCAGCATTAGGCTAAACGGGCCCTAGAGGCTGAAACATCCGCCGGTGCTAGAATCGCAGCCGCACGGTACTCTCCGTGCGACCGGCCCAGCCTGCGCTGGGCCTTTGCCTTTCTGGAGTGAGCCAGCGAATGAATGCTCCCGGCAGCACCCTCATCGACCAGTCGAACGCCCCGTCCTGGGTGCGCCATCGCGGCCTGCGGCAATGGGTCTCGGACGTTGCCCGGCTCGCAAAGCCCGAACGCATCGCCTGGTGCGACGGCTCCGAGGCCGAGTACGACCGGCTGTGCGCCGAGCTCGTTGCGAGCGGAACCTTCATTCGTCTGAACGAGCGGCTGCGGCCGAACTGCTACCTCGCGCGCTCGCACCCGAGCGACGTTGCCCGCATGGAGGATCGCACCTTCATCTGCAGCGAGGAGAAAGAGGACGCGGGCGCGACCAACAACTGGGTCGATCCGCGCGAGATGCGCGCCACGCTGAACCGGCTTTTCGACGGCTGCATGCGCGGCCGCACCCTGTACGTGATGCCGTTCTCCATGGGGCCGATCGGCTCGCCGATCGCGCAGGTCGGCGTCGAGATCTCCGATTCCGCGTACGTCGCGGTGAACATGCGCATCATGACGCGCATGGGACGCGCGGTCGCCGACTGGCTCGGCGAGGACGGCGCCTTCGTTCCGTGCGTGCACTCGGTCGGCGCGCCGCTCTCCGCAGGACAGAAGGACGTCGCATGGCCGTGCAACGAGAAAGAGAAATGGATCGTGCATTTCCCGGAGACGCGCGAGATCTGGTCCTACGGCTCGGGCTACGGCGGCAACGCGCTCCTCGGCAAGAAGTGTCTCGCGCTGCGCATCGCGTCGGTCATGGCGCGCGACGAAGGCTGGCTCGCCGAGCACATGCTGATCCTCGGCGTGCAGGCGCCCACGGGTGAAAAGACTTACGTCGCTGCGGCGTTTCCCTCGGCCTGCGGCAAGACCAACCTCGCGATGCTGATCCCGCCGGCCGCCTTCGCCGACTGGAAGGTGACCACGATCGGCGAGGACATCGCCTGGATCAAGCCGAGCGCCGATGGGCGCTTGCGCGCCATCAACCCGGAATACGGCCTGTTCGGCGTCGCGCCCGGCACTTCGGAGCAGACCAATCCGAACGCGATGAAGATGCTGCACTCGAATGTGATCTTCACCAACGTCGCGATCACGCCCGAAGGGGACGTGTGGTGGGAGGGCATGACCGATGAGCCGCCCGCCCGGCTGACCGATTGGCAGGGCAAACCGTGGACACCGGAAGACGGCAAGAAGGGTCGCCTCGCGGCGCATGCCAACGCCCGCTTCACGGTGCCTGCCGCGCAATGCCCGTCGATGGACGCTGCCTGGGAGGACCCCGCCGGAGTGCCGATCTCGGCCTTCGTCTTCGGTGGCCGACGCTCGACCACGGTGCCGCTGGTCGTCGAGGCGCCGAGCTGGGAAGAGGGCATCTACATGGCAGCGACACTCGGCTCCGAGACCACCGCGGCGATCACCGGCAAGGTTGGGGTGGTGCGCCGCGACCCGATGGCGATGCTTGCCTTCTGCGGCTATAACATGGGTGACTACTTCGCCCACTGGCTGAAGATGGGCCGCTCGCTGAAGCAAGCGCCCAAGATCTTCCGCGTCAACTGGTTCAGGCGCGACGCGAACGGCAAATTCCTCTGGCCCGGATTCAGCGAGAACATGCGTGTGCTCGCCTGGATCGTCGGGCGCTGCCAGGGTCGGGCGATGGGCGCCGACACGGCGCTCGGCGTGATGCCGCGCTACCAGGACCTCGACTGGGCCGGCCTGGAAAAGATGACCGCGGCGCGGTTCGCCGAGCTCACGCAGATCGACGCGGCGGCGTGGAAGGAAGAGTTGCGCTCGCACGACGAGCTCTTCGCCAAGCTCGGCGCGCGGCTACCGGCTGCGCTCGAGGCGCGCCGCGGCCGCATGCACGAGAAGCTAGCGGCCTAGCAGGAAACGGGCACCGGCGGCGGCGAGCAGGGCAGCCGCGGCGCCTGCGGCAAGCGCCGCCTGAGAGGGAAAGCGCTCGAGCAGCGCGCCGCCCGCCGCCAATCCGATTCCCACTCCCGCGAGCAGGGCGCTCGTGGTCCAGGTAAAGGCTTCCGTCGCGTGCTCAGGACGCGAGATCTTCGCCGCGAGCATGGACTGGATGATCAGCGCCGGTGCCATCGCGATGCCGGCAAGCACGCACCAAAACGCGAACGGCCACGGCTGCCAACGCAACGCGAGCACCGCCAGCCCCATCCCCATCAGCGCGAGCGCCAGGGCAAGCTGACGCGCGAGCGGGAAATGCCAGCTCCGGCTGCCGTAGGCGAGCCCGCCGAGCGCGCTGCCCGCGCTCATCACGCCGAGGAACACGCCTGCAATCGCGGCATTGCCGGTCTCGCTCGCGTAGGCAGCAACGCCGATCTCCATGAAGCCGAAGGCGCTTGAAAAGCACGCGACGACGCCCACCAATGCGGGAAAGTCGCGCTCGCCAAGCGGACCAAGAAGGCTGCGCGAAGTCCGCGGCTCGATCTGCCATCCGAGCAACGCCGGCGAGCGCAGAAACAGGAGCGAGCCGACCAGCCCGCAGCCAGCGGCAAACCATACCGCCGCTGCAGCCGATGCCGCTGCGATGAACAGCGCGACCAGCATCGGCCCAAGGATGAAGATGATTTCGATCAGTACCGACTCGGCCGAGTACGCCGCAGCCAGGAGTGCGCTGTCGCTGAGCCGGCGCCTGAAGTAGGTGCGCACGCAGACTGAAATGGGGGGAAAGCTGGCGCCCGCCGCGGCAGCGAACGCCAGGCTGAGGACCGGCGCCCTCTCGGCTACGGCACCGACCAGTGCCACCAGCGCCGCTGGGAAAAGCAGGCCGCTCGCCAGAAGGATCCGGCGCGGGCCGTAACGATCGATTGCCCGGCCGAGCAGCGGCGCGACCACCGCCAGTCCGGCTACGTAGCACGCAGTGGTAGCCCCGCCGCGCGCGAACGAATCGCTGGTCGTCTGGACGAGAAGAAGAATGGCGAGGCCGGTGATTCCGATCGGCAGCCGGCCGAGCACCGAAGAGGCGAACGTCCACCGCAGGTCCCGCTCGGCGAGCAGAGCGCCGTATCGCTGCAGGGAGATCACGGGATGCTGCGATGCAGCAAAACCGTTGTTCCACGTGGAACGAAGGCCCTACCGTGGTTCCACGTGAAACGATCGCGTAAGATTCGCCACCCCATGCTGTTTCCCCGCGAGTTCGACGTCATCGTTGTCGGCGGCGGCCATGCCGGCACCGAGGCGGCCCTCGCTTCCGCGCGCCTTGGTTGCCGGACGCTGCTGCTCACCCACAGCATCGAGACGCTCGGCCAGATGTCGTGCAACCCCTCGATCGGCGGTATCGGCAAGGGCCATCTCGTCAAGGAAATCGACGCCTTGGACGGCGCCATGGCCATCGCCACCGACGAAGCCGGGATCCAGTTTCGCACCCTCAATGCCTCGAAAGGCGCCGCGGTCCGCGCCACGCGCGCTCAGGCCGACCGCATACTCTACCGTCAAGCGATTCGCCGGCGGCTGGAAAGCCAGCCGAACCTGTGGCTGTTTCAGCAAGCGGTGGACGACATCCTCCTCGAGGGCGACCGGGCAGTCGGCGTCGCGACGCAGCTCGGGGTCGAGTTCCGCAGCCGCACGGTCGTGCTGACTACCGGCACCTTTTTGTCGGGCCTCATCCACGTCGGGCTCGACCACTACCAGGCCGGGCGCGCTGGTGATCCCGCGTCGGTCACGCTCGCCGCGAAACTTCGGGAGATGAAGCTGCCCGTGGGCCGGCTCAAGACCGGTACGCCGCCGCGCCTGGACGCCCGAAGCATCGACTTCGGCGTGCTGGATGAGCAGCCGGGGGACTCGCCCGAGCCGGTGTTCTCGTTTCTGGGCCGACGCGAGATGCATCCGCGGCAACTCCCATGCTGGATCACGCACACCAACGGCCGCACGCACGAGATCATCCGCGCTGCGCTCGACCGCTCGCCGATGTTTACCGGCGTCATTCAAGGCGTGGGCCCGCGGTACTGCCCCTCGATCGAAGACAAGATCCATCGTTTTGCCGGGAAGACCAGCCATCAGATCTTCCTAGAGCCCGAAGGACTGACGACGAACGAGGTGTACCCGAATGGCATCTCGACCAGCCTGCCGTTCGACGTCCAGATCGAGCTCGTGCGCTCGATCCGGGGGCTCGAGCGTGGGCACCTCGTGCGCCCCGGCTATGCGATCGAGTACGACTACTTCGATCCGCGCAATCTGCGTAGCTCGCTCGAGACGAAGACCGTCCCGGGCCTGTTCTTCGCGGGACAGATCAACGGAACGACCGGCTATGAGGAGGCGGCGGCGCAGGGCTTGCTGGCCGGCTTGAACGCCGGGTTGCGAGCCCTGGAGCGCGAGCCCTGGTGCCCCAAGCGCAGCGAGGCGTACCTCGGGGTGCTGGTCGACGACCTCGTGACGCGCGGCGTATCCGAGCCCTACCGCATGTTCACGAGCCGCGCCGAGTATCGGCTCATGCTGCGCGAGGACAATGCGGATCTACGGCTGACGGAAGCGGGGCGCGAGCTCGGCCTGGTGTCGGATGCGCGCTGGGATGCGTTCAACCGCAAGCGCGATGCCATCGCCGGCGAAACCGCGCGTCTCAAGGCGACGTATGTGAGCGCTGGCTCTCATGAAAAGCGTTCAGTTTACGACCTTCTGCGTCGACCAGAGGTGCATTATCAGGGGGTCGCGCCTGCGCCGGTTGCGGACCCGGAAGTTGCCGAGCAGGTCGAGATCCAGGCCAAATACGAGGGGTACATCGAGCGCCAGCGCCAGGAAGTGGCACGCAGCGCCGAACTCGAATCGCGCGCGCTGCCGCCGGACCTCGACTATCGCGAGGTGCGCGGCCTGTCGGCCGAGGTGCAGCAGAAGCTGAATCGCCACCGGCCGCAGACCATCGGACAGGCGGCGCGCATCTCCGGGGTCACCCCCGCCGCGATCTCGCTCTTGCTGGTGCACCTGAAACGGGGCTTTCGAGCGCTCGATAAAAAGAGGGCATGACGCCGGGCGCCGCGCTCGACCGCGGGCTCGGCGAGATGGCGCTGGAGCTTCCGGCCGGCGCGCCCCAACGGCTGCTCGACTACCTGGCCCTGCTCGTGAAATGGAACCGCACCCACAACCTCACCGCGATCCGCGATCCGCTCGCCATGGTGACGCATCACCTGCTCGATTCGCTTTCGGTGCTGCCGCACCTGCCGCTCGCGGCCGCGGGCGCTCGGATAGCCGACGTCGGCTCGGGTGCCGGGCTGCCGGGTATTCCTCTCGCGATTGCGCGCCCGCGCTGGCGCGTTGCGCTCGCCGAATCGAGCCAGAAGAAGGCGGCGTTCCTGCGTCAGGCGGCGATCGAGCTCGCGCTCGACAATGTCGAAGTGCACGAAGGGCGCGTCGAGGCATGGCGTCCGCAACCGCCCTTCGATCTCGTGATCTCGCGCGCGTTTGCCGCGCTCGCCGAGTTCATCGCCGCCTGCCGGCATCTTGTTGTCCCCGGCGGAACGCTCGTGGCGATGAAGGGGACAAAACCAAAAGACCTGAAAGCCGGCTGTTCGCTGATTTCCCTGCACGTACCGCTTCTCGAAGCGCAACGCCACCTAGTGCTATGCCCCGCGTCCTCGCCGTAGTGAATCAGAAGGGCGGCGTGGGCAAGACCACCACTACGGTGAACCTTGCGGCGGCGCTCGCGCAGGCGGGTAAGCACGTGCTGCTCGTCGATCTGGATCCGCAGGGAAACGCGACCATGGGCAGCGGCGTCGATAAGCGCACCGTAGCGCGCACCGTCTACCACGCGCTTCTCGGGCTGGGCGAGTTGGGAGGCATCCGCACGCGCGCCGAGCGCGGCGGCTATGACCTCGTGCCGGCAAACCGCGACCTCGCCGGCGCCGAGGTCGAGCTGGTCGAGCTGCCGGCGCGCGAGACGCGGCTCAAGTCGGCGCTCGAGCCGATCGGCACGGAATACGACTACATCCTCATCGACTGCCCGCCGTCGCTCAGTCTGCTCACCGTCAATGCGCTTGTCGCCGCGCAGCGCGTGCTGATCCCGATGCAGTGCGAGTACTACGCGCTCGAGGGGCTGTCCGACCTCGTCGGCACCATCAAGCGGGTGCGCGCGAACCTGAACCCCGGCCTCGAGATCGCGGGGCTCCTGCGCACCATGTACGACCCGAGGAACACCCTTTCACAGCAGGTATCGCGAGAGCTCGAAGCGCATTTCGGCGACAAGGTGTTTCGCACTCTCGTGCCGCGCAACGTTCGGCTTGCCGAAGCGCCGAGCTATGGCGTCCCGGCGGTCGTTTGGGATGCGTCGTCCAAAGGGGCGCAGGCGTACATCGCGCTCGCAAGCGAAGTGCTGGAACGCGAGGTGGCCTACTCATGAAAGCAAGAGGTCTTGGACGCGGGCTCGACGCGCTCCTCGGCGGCGCCGAGGAGCGGCCGCGCGATGCGCTGCTCACGCTGCCGGTGGCGCGCATCCGGCCGGGGCGCTACCAGCCGCGCACCCGGATGGACCAGCAGGCGCTGGCCGAGCTAGCCGCCTCGATCCGATCGCAGGGCTTGATGCAGCCGCTGCTGGTGCGGCCCGTAGATCGCGACCGCTACGAGCTCGTCGCCGGCGAACGGCGCTGGCGCGCCGCGCAGATGGCCGGGCTGGAGGAGGTTCCGGCGCTGGTGCGCGAGGTGCCCGACGACGCCGCGCTCGCCATGTCGCTCATCGAGAACATCCAGCGCGAGAACCTGAATCCGATGGAGGAAGCCGCGGGCATCCAGCGCCTGGTCGACGAATTCAAGATGACCCACGAGCAGGCCGCCGATGCGGTCGGCCGCTCGCGCAGCGCCACGACCAACCTGCTGCGCCTGCTCAAGCTCGCCCGGCCGGTGCAGGAAATGCTGATGGAAGGCGCGCTCGAGATGGGGCATGCGCGCGCGCTGCTCGCGCTCGATGCCGCGCGCCAGATCGAGGCCGGCAAGCGGGTCGCCGCGAAGGGACTGTCGGTGCGCGAGACCGAAGCGCTGGTGCACACGATGCTGCGCGGGCCCGCGGCGCGCCACAAGCGGACCGACCGCGATCTTGCGCGGCTGGAGGAGGAAATCTCCGAGCGCCTCGGCACCACGGTCGAGATCCGCTCCGGAAAGAAGGGCAGCGGAAAAGTGCTCGTGCATTACTCGAGCCTCGAGCACCTCGAGGAGCTGCTAAAGAGGCTGCGATGAGCGGCGAGCCTGTGGCGATGTTGCGGCGCAACGCGTTGACCGCCCTTGTCGCAAAACGCTAGAATCGCGCGGCCTTGCGAGGGCAGAGCGAAATGAGCGCCGGTTTGGGCGTCCTACGCAAGCCGATCCGCACCGTTCTGCGGTGGCAGCTGATCGTTACCGCGGCTCTGACGCTCGCCGGGGGGGGTCTGGCAGGTGTTGACGGCGCACTGTCCGCGGCCTTGGGTGGCGCGGTCAGTGTTTGCGCCGGCTGGATATCCGCGGTCGTGGCATCGAGGGGCAAGGCGCAGTCCGCGGCGGAGGTCCTGTTCCGCGCGCTGACAGCGGAAGCAGTCAAGATTGGCCTCGCGGTGCTCCTGCTGTGGGTGGTGCTGATGAGCTACCAACAGGCGGTCGTGGCCGCGCTGATCGGATCGTTCATCGCAACGATGCTGATTTTTGCGATGGCGTTTTTTGTCCGCGAATACTGATGCAAGCTAACCATGGCTGCCGGTAAAGAATTCAACGCTTCGGAGTACATCCAGCACCACCTCACCTTCCTGTCGCGTCCGGCGGGGGGCGAAGGCGGGTTCTGGTCGATCCACGTCGACTCGGTGCTCACCGCGGCGCTGGTCGGCGTGATCGGGCTGGGTTTCGTCTGGTGGGTGGCGCGCAGCGCCACCTCGGGAGTCCCAGGCCGCACGCAGGCGCTGGTCGAGATCGCCTTCCAGTTCATCGACGACCAGGTGAAGGGCGTCTTCCACCACGGCGATCGTCACCGCTTCGTCGCGCCCGCGGCGTTCACCGTAGCGCTCTGGGTGGTGCTGATGAACGCGATGGACTTCCTGCCGATCGATTTCGTGGCGGGCGCGCTCGAGCTCGCCGGCGTGCACGCCTGGCGGCCGGTGCCGACCGCGGACGTGAACACTACCTTCGCGCTCGCGCTGTCAGTCTGGTTCTTAATGATCGGCTTCTCGATCGCGGTGAAGGGCCTCGGCGGCTGGATCCACGAGCTATTCTGCGCGCCATTCGGCTCGAACCCGCTGCTATGGCTGGCGAACCTGCTGTTCAACTTCATTGAATACGTGTCCAAGCCGCTGTCGCACGCGCTGCGACTTTTCGGCAACATGTACGCCGGCGAAATCATCTTCCTGCTGCTCTGGCTGCTCGCCGCCACCGGGATCTTCGGCAGCATCGTCGCGGTCGGGCTGGGGCTGGGCTGGGCGATCTTTCACATCCTGATCGTCGGCCTGCAGGCCTACATCTTCATGATGCTCACCGTGGTCTACATCGCCATGGCGCACGAGCACCACTAGTTCTTCTTCAAGAAAGGGAAAACATCGATGGAAAAACTTCAAATGCTGGCCATGATCCAGGCCTATACCAGCATCGGTATCGGCCTCATGATCGGCGTCGGCGCGGCGGGGGCGTGCATCGGCGTAGGCGTCATGTGCAGCCGCTTCCTCGAGGCCGCGGCGCGCCAGCCCGAGCTCACCAACTCGCTGCAGGCCAAGGTGTTCCTGCTGCTCGGCCTGATCGACGCCTCGTTCATCATCGGCGTGGGCCTGGCGATGATGTTCGCTTTCGCCAATCCGCTCCTCGCCGTAGTGCGCTAGAGCAGTCGCCGCGGGCCATGAGCTTCAATCTGACCCTGATCGCGCAAGCGCTCACGTTCGCGCTCTTCATCTGGTTCACCGTGAAAGTGGTCTGGCCCTACCTCTTGAACATGATCGAGACGCGCCAGAAAACCATCGCCGACGGCCTCGCCGCCGCCGAGGAGGGCAAGCGTTCGCTCGAGTTGTCCAACAAGCGGGCCGATGAGGAGATCAAGAAAGCGCGCGACCGCGCCGCCGAGCTGCTGTCGCAGGCGGAAAAGCGCGCCGCGCAGCTCGTCGAGGAGGCCAGGAACGCCGCCAAGGAAGAGGGCAACCGGGAAAAGGCCGCTGCCAAGGCCGAGATCGCGCAGGAGGTCACCCGCGCGCGCGAGCAGCTGCGCGATCACGTGGCCTCGCTCGCCGTCGCGGGCGCGGAGAAGATCCTGCGCCGCGAGGTCGACGCCAGGGCGCACGGCGAGCTGCTCGATTCGATCAGGAAGCAGCTCTGATGGCCGAGCCGACGACCGTCGCCCGTCCCTACGCCGAGGCCGCTTTCAGGCTGGCTGAGGGCGCAGGCGTGCTCGGCAAATGGTCGGAGATGCTCGGCGCGCTGGCGCAGGTTGCACAGGATGCCCGGGTCCAGGCCGCGATCGCCGATCCGAACCTGTCGGACGCCAGGGCCGCGGGCCTTTTCATCTCGATCCTTGCCGGCAAGCTGAGCGGCGACGCGGAAAACTTCGTACGCGTGCTGGCGGAGAACGGTAGGCTCGGCTTGCTGCCCGAGATCCGCAGCCAGTTCGAGGCGCTGAAGAACGCGAGCGAAGGCGTGCTCGAGGCCGAGGTGCACTCCGCCTTCGAACTGAGCGATGCGCAGGTCGCCGACCTGGTGCAGCGGCTCGAAAAGAAAACCGGACGCAAGGTCAGGGCAAAAGTTGAGATTCAGAAAGATCTGATTGCCGGCGTGAGAATCGTGCTCGGCGACAAGGTGATCGACGGCTCGGCGCGCGCGCAGCTTGGCGCTCTCGAGACCGCGTTGAAAGCATAAGGAGCACTCATGCAACTGAACCCTTCCGAGATCTCGGAGCTCATCAAGAGCCGCATCCAGAACCTGGACGCGGGCGCGCGCATGCGCACGCAGGGGACCGTGGTCTCGGTGACCGACGGCATCTGCCGCATCCACGGCCTCTCCGACGTGATGCAGGGCGAGATGCTGGAATTCCCGAAGAGCACCTTCGGCCTGGCGCTGAACCTCGAGCGCGACTCGGTCGGCTCGGTCATTTTGGGCGAGTACACGCACATCACCGAGGGCGACACGGTCAAGACCACCGGCAAGATCCTTTCGGTGCCGGTAGGACCCGAGTTGCTCGGCAGGGTCGTGAATTCCCTGGGTCAACCCATCGATGGCAAGGGAGCGGTCAACGCCAAGCTCACCGACGTGATCGAGAAGGTCGCGCCCGGCGTGATCGCGCGCCAGTCGGTTTCGCAGCCGGTGCAGACCGGGCTCAAGGCGATCGACTCGATGGTGCCGATCGGCCGCGGCCAGCGCGAGCTCATCATCGGCGACCGCCAGACCGGAAAGACCGCGGTGGCGGTCGATACGATCATCAACCAGAAGGGCAAGGATCTCTTCTGCGTCTACGTCGCGATCGGGCAGAAGGCCTCGACCATCGCCAACGTCGTGCGCAAGCTGGAAGAGCACGGCGCCATGGCCTACACCATCGTCGTGGCGGCAACGGCCTCCGAGTCGGCAGCGATGCAATACATCGCGCCCTATTCCGGCTGCACTATGGGCGAGTACTTCCGCGACCGCGGCCAGGACGCGCTCATCATCTACGACGACCTGACCAAGCAGGCCTGGGCTTACCGCCAGGTGTCGCTGCTCTTGCGCCGGCCGCCAGGCCGCGAGGCTTACCCCGGCGACGTGTTCTACCTGCACTCGCGGCTGCTCGAGCGCGCAGCGCGCGTGAATCCGGCGTACGTCGAGAAATTCACCAAAGGACAAGTAAAGGGCAAGACCGGCTCGCTCACCGCGCTGCCGGTCATCGAGACGCAGGCGGGCGACGTCACCGCGTTCGTGCCGACCAACGTCATTTCGATCACCGACGGGCAAATCTTTCTGGAAACCGATTTGTTCAATGCGGGGATCCGGCCCGCGATCAATGCCGGCATTTCAGTATCGCGCGTCGGCGGCGCGGCGCAGACCAAGATCATGAAGCGGCGCGACACCGGCGGCGGCGTGCGCCTCGCGCTCGCGCAGTATCGCGAGCTCGCCGCCTTCGCGCAGTTCGCGAGCGATCTGGACGAGGCCACCCGCAAGCAGCTCGAGCGCGGCCGCATGGTGACGGAGCTCATGAAGCAGCCGCAGTACCAGCCGCTGCAGGTTTGGGAGATGGCGCTCACGCTGTTCGCGGTCAACAACGGCTACTTCGACGACATCGACGTCAAGAAGGCACTCGCCGCCGAGCGCTCGATGCGCGACTACCTCAAGTCGAAATTCCCGATCATCGTGAAGACCATGGAAGACAAGAAGGATCTGTCGCCCGAGGACGAGAAGTCGCTGCACGAAGCGATCAAGGACTGGAAGAAGAGCGGATCGTTCTAAACCATGCCGGGCACCAAAGAAATACGGGTCAAGATCAAGAGCGTGCAAAACACGCGCAAGATCACCAAGGCGATGGAGATGGTGGCCGCCTCGAAGATGCGGAAGGCGCAGGACCGCATGCGCCATGCGCGGCCTTACGGCGAGAAGATCCGTAACGTCGCCGCGCATATCTCGCACGCGAACCCGGAATACCGCCATCCGTTCCTTATCGACCGCGACACGGTGAAGCGGGTCGGCATCATCGTCGTCACCACCGACAAAGGCCTGTGCGGCGCGCTCAATACCAACCTTCTACGCATGGTGCTCGCGCAGTACAAGCAGTGGCAAGCCGAGGGCGAGGAGGTCGACGTGTGCGCGCTCGGCAACAAGGGCTTCGGCTTCATGCAGCGCCTGGGCGCCAAGATCGTGTCGCACGCGGTCCAGCTCGGCGACCGGCCGCAGATGGAGAAACTGATCGGCGCGGTGAAGGTGATGCTCGACGGCTACATCTCGAACCGCGTTGACCGCCTGATGCTCGCCTATACGCGCTTCATCAACACCATGAAGCAGGAGCCGGTGATCGAGCAGCTGCTGCCGCTCTCGGGCGAGCGGCTCGGCGCTCCGGAAAGCGTGTGGGACTACATCTACGAGCCCGAGGCGCGCGCGGTGCTCGACCAGGTGATGACGCGCTACATCGAGGCGCTCATCTTCCAGGCGGTGGCGGAAAACATGGCGTCCGAGCAATCGGCGCGCATGGTGGCGATGAAGGCGGCTTCGGACAACGCCGCCGACCTGATCGACGAGCTGACGCTCATCTACAACAAGAACCGGCAGGCGGGCATCACCAAGGAACTTTCAGAGATCGTGGGCGGCGCAGCGGCCGTCTAACTACGGGAAAAGCACATGGCACAAGGCACCATCGTTCAATCCATCGGCGCGGTGATCGACATCGAGTTCCCGCGCGAGGGCCTGCCGAACATCTACGACGCGCTCGTGCTGGAGGAGAGCGGCGAGGGCGGCCTGGTGGAGAAGGGGCTCACGTTCGAGGTCGAGCAGCAGCTCGGCGACGGCGTGGTGCGCTGCATCGCGCTCGGCTCCTCCGACGGCCTGCGCCGCGGCATGAAGGTGAAGGGGACCGGCGCGCCGATCTCGGTGCCGGTGGGCAAGGGCACGCTCGGGCGCATCATGGACGTCCTCGGCCGGCCGATCGACGAGGGCGGGCCGATTAAGGGCGACCAGCGCCGCTCGATCCACCAGATCGCGCCCAAGTTCGACGAGCTCTCGCCCTCGGTCGAGCTGCTCGAGACCGGCATCAAGGTGATCGACCTGATCTGCCCCTTTGCCAAAGGGGGAAAGATCGGCCTGTTCGGCGGCGCCGGGGTCGGCAAGACCGTAACCATGCTCGAGCTCATCAACAACATCGCGACCAAGCACGGCGGCCAGTCGGTGTTCGCCGGCGTCGGCGAGCGCACGCGCGAGGGCAACGACTTCTACCACGAGATGATCGAGGCCGAGGTCATCAAGCTCGACAATCTGCCGGAGTCCAAGGTGGCGATGGTGTTTGGCCAGATGAACGAGCCGCCCGGCAACCGGCTGCGCGTCGGCCTCACCGGCCTCACCATGGCCGAGAGCTTCCGCGACGAGGGCCGCGACATTCTCTTCTTCGTCGACAACATCTACCGCTTCACGCTCGCCGGCGTGGAAGTTTCGGCGCTCCTCGGCCGCATGCCCTCGGCGGTCGGCTACCAGCCGACGCTGGCGGAGGAGATGGGCCGCCTGCAGGAGCGCATCACCTCGACCAAGACCGGCTCGATTACCTCGGTGCAGGCGATCTACGTGCCGGCCGACGACCTGACCGATCCGTCGCCCGCGACCACCTTCGGCCACCTCGACGCCACCGTAGTGCTGTCGCGCGACATCGCGTCGCTCGGCATCTATCCGGCGGTCGACCCGCTCGACTCGACCTCGCGCCAGGTCGACCCGAACACCATCGGTGAGGAGCACTACAGCACCACGCGCGCGGTGCAGGCCACCCTGCAGCGCTACAAGGAGCTGCGCGACATCATCGCCATCCTCGGCATGGACGAGCTTTCCCCCGAGGACAAGCTCGCCGTCTCGCGCGCGCGCAAGATCCAGCGCTTTCTCTCGCAGCCGTTCACGGTGGCGCAGAACTTCACCGGCTCGCCCGGCAAGTACGTGCCGCTACAGGAGACGATCAAGGGCTTCAAAATGATCGTGAACGGCGAGTGCGACGCGTTGCCCGAGCAGGCGTTCTACATGGTGGGCGGCATCGAGGAGGCCCAGGAGAAGGCGAAGAAGCTGTAATGGCGGCGACCACCATCCATATCGACGTCGTCAGCGCGGAGGAGTCGGTGTTCTCCGGCGAGGCCGAGTTCGTCGTGCTTCCCGGCGAAGCGGGCGAGCTCGGCATCTATCCGCGCCACACCCCCCTCATCACGCGCATCAGGCCCGGAGCGGTGCGCATCAAGCCGGCGGGCGGCGGCGAGGAGCAGCTCATCTTCGTCGCCGGCGGAATTCTCGAGGTGCAGCCGAAGTTGATCACCGTGCTCGCCGATACCGCCATCCGCGGCCACGATCTCGACGAGGCCAAGGCGAACGAAGCGCTGCAGAGGGCCGAGGAGGCGCGGCGCTCCGCGCGCGACAAGCAGGAGATCGCCGCGGTCGAAAGCGAAGTCTCCATGCTGGCCGCCCAGCTCGCGGCGATCCGCAAGCTGCGTAAGCGCTAGCGGTTTTCGAGTCGGTTGTAGTCGAACAGCCCTGCTTCCAGCGGCGCCGTGCGCTCATAGGCGTCGGTCATCGCGTCGCTCGTCGCCCAGAACGCCGGATCGGTGCGGCGCACGGCGAAGCGGTCGGCGAGCCTGCGATAGTCGTCCTCGGAGCCGAGCCCGGCGAGCGCTGCGGTCAGCGTCGGCAGCTCGGCGCGTGGCACGCGCCAGATCGCGTTCGGATACGCGCCGATGAACCCTGGCACGAGCGTCAGCGCGTTCTCGCCGGGGAGCAGCCGCTTGTCCTCGAAGAGCAGGTTCGACACGTTGCTGTGGGCGGTGTCGCGCAGCACGGTGAACCACCGCGGCGGACGCGGCGGATCGTCCACGCGCAGGAAGGCGACCTCGGGCAGCCACGCGGTGCTTGCGCCGCGCACCGTGCCGAGCGCTTCCAGGTCGCGTCGCAGTGCCCGATCCTCGATGCTGGAGAGGTCGAAACGCGGCGCGAGCACCGGCGCGAGCCGCGCTCGCAGCATGCCGTAGAGCTCGCGCTGTGGGTCGGCGGCGCGGTAGCTGATGCCGGTTTCGCGGTTCAGTTGCGCCTTGCGGCCGTACACGTAGTCCTTCACCGAGCGCGAAGCGCCGCGATACCAGTGATCACGGGTCGCTTCGCGCGCCGCCTGGGGCAGGAACACCAGAAAGTTGAACTCGCCTTCCATGCGAAGGAAATCCATGTAAAGGCGGGTGTTGAGCTGGTGGCCAGCGTTGCCGTACACGTCGTAGCCGGCGACCAGCAGGTAGTAGATGCGCTCGAAGAGCGCGTAGCCGATCACCCACGCGGTCTTCGGCGGCTCGCCGACCAGGCCCTGCACGACCGAAGCGCTGTCGAAGTGGCGGAACACGGTCAGCGCGGCATTGGGATTGCGCCCGCTGTCGCCGTTCCAGACAAGGGACAGGCTAAGCGCCCCCGGTGCCGCGAGCGAGCGCTCGAAGGCGCGGTTCTTCGCCTCCAGATAGCGGGTCTCCAGGTCGGCGTATTGCAGCCACGGGATGACCACCGGCGCATTGCTGCCCCACTCGGCGGGCAGGCGCAGCTCGTCCGCCTGCCGCGCGATCAGCTCGGCGCTCGCTTCGCCCGCGCCTGCCTGCGGGTCGACGAAGAATACCCAGAAGCGGTCCTCGATCACGTCGAGCGCGAGTTGCCCGCGACAGACCGGGCCCTTGATGAAGTTCATGATGAAGTACTGCGCCTCGTCGAGCAGGAAGCGGTAGCGCGACCCGACCGGGATCGCCGCGAATGCGACGAACGGGTTGCTGGCCGACTCGAGGTCGTAGGTGGGAAGGACGGGAACCTCGTAGGGGGCGGCGAGAAACCAGGCGCGGAATTTCGCCATCCGGTCGGGCGAGAGCCGGTAGGGCAGGTGGGTCTTGGCGAGGATGGTTTCCTGTTCAGGCACCAGCCGGTAGTAGACGCGCGGCACCCCGGGATCGTCGAACGGCCGGCGCGTCGCGATCGGCGACGCGGGCTGTCCCGGCGGCGTGGCCGAACGCACGAGGCGGAACGAGCGCCGCGTCGTATCCGCTTCGAAGTACAGGAATCCGAGAAACAAGTGCTCGTACAGGTAGCGGCTCATGAGCCGCTCCTTCAGCGAGCTGCCGTTGAGGAACGCCTCCCATGCGGCCACCTGCCGCGCCAGCTCGGCCGTGACGGGCGCCGATCCTTCGTAGGGCGCGCCCGCCGCCAGCCAGCGCGTAAGCGAGTCGAACTCGCGCTCCTCCAGCCCCGGCAGGCCGTAGGGCATGCCGGCGAGCGGAAATTCGCGCGCATAGGCGTCGAAGGCTTCGACGCGCGGGCAGGACTGCGCGCGGTCGATGGAGAAATCAAACGGCTTGGGTAGCACCGCGACCTCCGGTAGCGGATGGGCGCGTTTGAGAGCGAGGCTGCGATAGAGAACGCTGGCCGCGAGGTTGGCCTCGGGCGTCAGTGCGCGTTCGTTCAGGACCGGGAAGAAGCCTTTCTTGCGCCAGTCCGATGCGAGCTTCGCATCGACGAACAGGCGCGTCGGCGCGGCCTCGCGCAGGCGGCTCCCCTGGTAAACCGCCTCCGGGTTGGCCCCGCGGACGATTCCTTCCCATGCCCCGAGATCGAGCTGGCACGGCGCGTCGTAGCAACTGTGGCACACGACGCAGCGGCGCTCCAGGATCGGCCGCACCTCCGAGCGGTAGGACACCGCGCCAGCCGGCGCGATCGAGGCATCGTATCGGGTGGGATCCGGGGCGCCGTAGCGCTGATCGAAAAGCGAGTCTCGAGTGAGCGCTGCGCAGCTTGCCAGGCAGACGATGCCAACGACGAGCGCGTGGCGTGTGGTTGGCTGCACCGGGCGATCATACCGGCGTCGCCTGCGCGAGAAGTAGCTGCAGCACTAGGCCTGTAGAAAAAACTCGACTGAATAAGGTCGTGTCGTGCTTCGGAGACTAGTCCGGGGGGATCAAATTCCGCCGCAACGGCAACCACAGGTAGCTGAAACAATCAGGTCCACCGCAGGAGATTGCATGAAACATATCCTCGACTCCGAATTCCGCTACCGCCCGAGCTTCGACACCGACGTGCGCCGGACCTTCGAGAAGGTGCGCCGCCAGCAGCAGGTGCGTGAGCGCGACCAACCGAAGGCCGAGCCCGAGATCAAGGTCAAGGTCCTCAAGCTCGAGCAGCTCAAGAAGGCGAGCAACAGCACCTAGCCTGACCGGGCGCGCCGGTCGAGAAGCAGCGCGCCCAGGAAAACGCCTAGCGCCGCGCCAGCACCCGCCGGGAGCTGCGAGTCCGGTATTCCAGTTCGACAAACAAGGTCTCGCCCGGCCCGATCTCCGCTGTACGTTCGACCACCGTTGTGCCTGCCCGGAGCGTCAGCAACGCAGGCCGCGTCGCGGCGGCGCCGGAGGTGAAAGCGAAGCGTTCCAGCACCGCATTCCGTGGCAGCCGGTAGAGGTACACGCCGGCGAGCGGCTCGTCGAACGGATTGTGGTACGCCTCGACGATGCGCTGATGGCCGTCCTCGTCAGACTCGCTCTCCGCGAACAGCAGCTCGGCCCGCTCGAGCCCCGTACGGCGCTCGAGCAAGAGGCCGCCTTCGTCCGCGTACGCCGGCGCCGCTAGCAGCATCGTCACGCCGGCGAGCGCGATCGCCACCGCGACGCCCAGCGCCGAAGCTGCAGCCAGGAGCGCGAGCAGGGGTAGCGCCGCTTTCGGTTTTGGTTGGTCTTCCATGATCCCTCCTTGAATGCCATCCCATTCAAGGCGGCAAAGCCGAGCGCCGCGCGGCGAAGGACGGGCAAAGCGGCGAACAATTCTGGCAAACCAGGGGCAGCGGGCTTCGGGCCCGGCGGGTTGGGCTATATTCGCCGCCATGTCGCGCCGCATCGCGATCATCGAGGACGAGCCGGCTATTCGCGCCAACTACGCCGAGGCCCTGCGCAAGCACGGATTCGAGGTCGCCGCGTACGCCGGGCGCGCCGACGCGCTCGCGGCGATGAAAACCCGGCTACCCGACCTCGCGCTGATCGATATCGGCCTGGGCGCCGACGTCGACGGCGGGTTCGCGCTGTGCCGCGAACTGCGCGCGCTGTCGGCCGCGCTGCCGATCATCTTCCTGACCGCGCGCGACAGCGACTTCGACACCGTGGCCGGCCTGCGCCTGGGCGCCGACGATTACCTCACCAAGGACGTGAGCCTGCCGCACCTGCTGGCGCGCATCGCCGCGCTTTTCCGGCGCGCCGAGCTCGCCGGCGATCCGGCAGAAGCGCCCGAGCGCCTCGAGCGCGGCGCGCTGATGATCGACCTCAAGCGCTTCAGCGTGGCGTGGCGCGGCGCGGCGGTGCCGCTGACGCTGACCGAGTTCTGGATGGTTCACGCGCTCGCCAAGTTTCCGGAGCACGTGAAGAACCGCGAGCAGCTGATGCGCGAGGCGAATCTCGTGGTCGACGACGGCACGATCACCTCGCACATCAAGCGCATCCGCCGCAAGTTCCTCGCGGTCGATCCCGCATTCGACGCGATCGATACCGTGTACGGCATGGGGTATCGCTGGCAGGCATGAAGCGGCCGCGCTTCGGCCTGCGCGTGAAGCTCACGCTCGTGCTGCTCGCCTTGCTCGCGCTGCCGTTCGCAGGGGTGCTGTACGTCAACGAGGTCGAGAGGTTCCTCTTGCAGGAGCAGGAGCAGTCGCTGCTCGCGGTGGCGCGCGCCGTCGCGACAGCCCTGCACGAGAGGCCGCAGCTTCTCGCCAGCGCCTCCGGGCGCGACGACGAGGTCGACGCCATCCTGCTCGGCCTGCAGCGCGCGTCCTCGCGCATCTGGGTGGTGGACGGCCGCTACCAGGTGATCGCCCAGGCGGGCAGCCTGCGCCGCCCGACGGAGGTGGCCTCCGAAGCGCCCTGGTGGCAACCCTTATTTATCCATACGGTTGGTTGGGTCATTCCACGGCCCACGGAGGACTTCGCCGAAGGCCCGCCCGAGGATTTGCTCGCCACCGGGTCGGATGTGGCGGCGGCGCTGCAGGGAACGCCGGCCACGCGTGCGCGCCATACGCGCGACGGTCGCGCGGTGGTGATGTCGGCGGCACACCCAATCTGGACCGGCGACCAGGTCGCCGGCGCCGTAGTCACCGAGGAGACGACCAACTCGGTGATGTCGGTGAAGAGCGCCGCGCTCGAGCGGCTGCTGCTCCTGACCCTGGCGTCATTTGCGGGCGCAGCGGCCCTGCTGATGGCGTTCGCCACGCGCCTCTCGGTGCGCATCCGCAGGCTGCGCGACGAAGCCGAGTCGGCGATCGACGCGCGCGGCCGCATCACGCGCCTGACGGCGTCGGAGGCCGCCGACGAGATCGGGGATCTCTCGCGTAGCTTCTCGGCGTTGCTCGAGCGCCTCGCCGAGCACCACGCCTACCTGGAAGCGATGGCCGGGCGCCTGTCGCACGAGCTGCGTACGCCGATCGCGGTGGTTCGGTCGTCTTTGGAAAATCTGAAGATTTCCCGAGAAAGTCATGATCTCTACATAGAGCGCGCGGAGCAGGGCCTTGCCCGCCTCGGCCGGATCCTCGAGCGCATGACCGAGGCCTCGCGCCTCGAGCAGAGCCTGAGCGCGGTCGAGCGCACACGCTACGACCTTGCCGCGGTGGTGCGCGGCTGCGTCGAGGGCTACCGCATCGCGTACCCGCAGGCAGCGTTCGCGCTCGAGGTGCCCGAGCGCCGCGTCGAGGTGGAGGGTGCGCCCGACCTCGCCGCGCAGCTGCTCGACAAGCTGGTCGAGAACGCCGTGGATTTCTCGCGCGGCAGCGCGCCGGTGCGCGTCGCGCTCGAGGAAGCCGGCGGCGCCGCCGCGCTCACGGTCTCGAACAAGGGGCCGCTGCTGCCCGAGAAGATGCGCACGCGGCTTTTCGAATCGATGATCTCGGTGCGCGACGCGTCGGGAACCGCGACGCCCCATCTTGGCCTCGGGCTGTACGTCGCGCGGCTCATCGCCCAGTTTCACGGCGGCACCATCGCCGCGTCGAACCTCGCGACCGGCGACGGCGTTGCCCTGGGCGTGCGCATCCCGCTCGCATGGAAGTGACCTGCGACCTCCTGGTGGTCGGCGGCGGGATCAACGGCGCCGGCATCGCCCGCGACGCGGCCGGGCGCGGTCTATCGGTAACCTTGGTAGAAAGAGCAGACCTCGCGAGCGCCACTTCTTCGTCGTCTTCCAAGCTGATCCACGGCGGCCTGCGCTACCTCGAGCACTTCGAGTTCCGCCTGGTGGCCGAAGCGCTCGCCGAGCGCGAGATCATGCTGCGCATCGCGGGCCACCTCACCTGGCCGACGCGTTTCGTCGCGCCGCACGTTCCCGAGCTGCGCCCGCGCTGGATGATCCGCCTGGGGCTTTTCCTCTACGACCATCTCGCGCGCCGCTCGCTGCTGCCGGGATCGAAGGCCGTGCGGCTCGACCGCCCGCCCTATGCTTCGGGCCTGCGGCCCGAGCTGAAGCACGGCTTCGTCTATTCGGACTGCCGCGTCGACGACGCACGCCTCGTGGTGGTGAACACATTGGATGCGGCGAGCCGCGGCGCGCGCGTCCTGGTGCGTACCGAGTGCGTTTCGGCGAGACGGGTCGAGGGTGTCTGGCACGCACAGCTCTCGAACGGCGCGACGGTTCGCGCGCGCGCGATCGTCAACGCCGCCGGCCCCTGGGTCAAGGAGGTGCTGAACGGACCGCTCGGCCAAACCACGAGCGACTCGGTACGGCTGGTGAAAGGCAGCCACATCGTGCTGCCGCGCCTCTATGAGGGCGAGCACGCCTTCATCCTGCAGAACGACGACCGGCGCGTCGTCTTCATGATCCCGTTCGAGGATCGTTTTACGCTCGTCGGCACGACCGACGTCGACTACGACGGCGATCCCGCAGCGCCGGCTGCCAGCGAAGCCGAGGTCGACTATCTGTGCCGCGCGGCGGGCCGCTACCTCGCCCGCACGCCTGCGGCAGCGGATGTTCTGTGGCGCTATGCCGGAGTGCGGCCGCTGTATGACGACGGTTCGCAGGACCCTTCGGCCATCACGCGCGACTACACGCTGCGAGTCGACGACGCTCAAGGCGCGGCGCCGGTGCTTTCGGTGTTCGGCGGCAAGATCACCACCTACCGGTGCCTGGCGGAAAGCGCGTTGGACAAACTCGGGCCTTACTTTCCGGGAATGAAGCCGGCATGGACGGCACGAGGGCGGCTTCCAGGCAGCGACTTCGTCGATCGTGAAAGCGCAAAGCGCGACCTGCTGCAGCGCTATTCCCAGCTGGCGCCGAACGTGCTGCAGGGCGTATTCCGACGACACGGTACGCTCGCGGCGCGGGTGCTTGGCGATGGGCGCCTTGGCGAGTACTTCGGCGCGGGGCTGACCGAGCGCGAGCTGGGCTACCTCATCGAGCACGAATGGGCGCACACCGCGGAAGACATACTGTGGCGCCGGACAAAGTGCGGCCTGCGCATGACCGAGGCGCAACGCGCCCGCGTTGCACAGGTGCTTGGCCGGTGAAGCCGCTCGCCGAGCTCGATCCGCGGGGCGTGCGCGCCGTGCTCGTCGATATCGATGAGACGCTGACGACCGACGGCAAGCTCACCGCGCGCGCCTATGGCGCGCTCGAGCGCCTGCAGCACGCCGGCCTGCGGGTGGTGCCGGTCACCGGACGCCCCGCCGGCTGGTGCGATCACATTGCCCGCATGTGGCCGGTCGATGCCGTGGTCGGCGAGAACGGCGCGTTCTATTTCTTCCACGAGGCCAACCGGCTGCAGAAGCGGTTCCGGGATTCAGAAGTAATTCGTGCCGGCAAGCGCGCCCGCCTGCAAGCGATCGCGGCCCAGATCCTCGCCGCGGTGCCGGGATGTGCGCTCGCCTCGGACCAGCCTTACCGCGAGACCGACCTCGCGATCGACTATTGCGAGGACGTGCCGCCGCTGCCGATCGAGGCCGCGCAGCGCATCGCCGAGCTGATGCGGCAGGCCGGTCTCACCGCGAAAGTGAGCTCGATCCACGTCAACGGCTGGTTGGGCGAATACGACAAGCTCGCCACCACGCGGCTTCTCTTCGCCGAGCGCTTCGGCCTCGACCTCGCGGCCGTGAATCGCGAGGTGGTATTCGCCGGGGATTCGCCCAACGATGCACCGATGTTCGCGTTTTTCGGGAACTCGGTCGGCGTCGCGAACGTGCGGCGCTTCGAGGCCCTGCTCACCGACAAGCCGAAATTCGTGACGCGCGCCGCTGCCGGCGCCGGGTTCGCCGAGCTCGCCGATCATCTGCTGCGTAGGTAAATCCCCGTCACGCCGTCGCGACTCAGGTCGGAAATTCGTGACGCGGCGTGAGCATGCCGGACTATCCGGTGATTCATTCGGCTTAACGAGGCGCGCGACTATAGTGATGGCTGAGAAAACCATGCGCGCGCTGCTCCTCGTTGCCCTCCTCGCCGCCAGCGCGGCGGCCTGTGCGCAGTCTCCCGAATTTGCGGCGCTCGACCGCAACCAGGACGGCTACCTGTCTCGCATCGAAGCCCTCGCCGCCCCCGAAATCGCCAAGCGCTTCGCGCAGTTCGACACCGACAAGGATCGGCGGTTGTCGCCCGCTGAATATCGGGCGGCGTGCGACGACAACGAGCGGCGCGCGCTGCACGACGCGGCGCTCGCGGCCCGGGTCAAGGAGGCGCTGGGCGCCGCGAGCGGCATTCCGCTGAAGGCGATCTCGGTCGAGGCCTACGAAGGTCGCGTGCAGCTCTCGGGATTCGTGCCGGTGCCTGACATGGCTTCGCGCGCCGGGCGCGTGACCGCGGGCGTGAACGGCGTGCTCGCCGTGCACAACAACCTCGCCGTCAAGCAAAGATAACGGGCGGGATGCAGTAAACTCGGCCCCCATGCCGGGGCCGCTCGCAGGGATTCGAGTGCTCGACCTGACGCGCGTGCTCGCGGGCCCGTGGGCGGCGCAGAACCTCGCCGACCTGGGCGCAGAGGTGATCAAGGTCGAGCGGCCGAAGAAAGGCGACGACTCGCGCGCCTTCGGCCCGCCGTGGCTCAAGGACGCGCACGGCCGCGACACCGGCGAGTCGGCGTACTTCGCGTGCGCCAACCGGGGCAAGAAATCGCTCACGCTCGATCTTGCGCAGCCGCAGGGGCAGGCGATCGCGCGCGAGCTCGCCGCGCGCTGCGACGTGCTGCTGGAGAACTTCAAGTATGGCGACCTCGACCGCTACGGTCTGGGCTACTCGCAGCTGAAGAAGGTCAACCCCGGGCTCATCTACTGCTCGATCACCGGCTTCGGCCATACCGGCCCGTGGCGCGAGCGGCCGGGATACGACTTCATGATCCAGGGCATGGGCGGCCTGATGAGCATTACAGGCGAGCGCGACGACCGCCCCGGCGGCGGCCCGCAGAAGGCGGGAATCCCGATCGCGGACCTGATCACCGGCATGTATGCGAGCATCGCCGTCTGCGCCGCGCTGGCGCACCGCGCGAAGAGCGGCGCGGGCCAGCATCTGGACCTCGCGCTGCTCGATTCGCTGGCGGCCGTGCTCGCCAACCAGGGCGCGAATTACCTCGCCACGGGCGAGTCGCCCGGCCGGCTCGGCAACGACCACCCGAACATCACGCCCTACCAGGTGTTCCGGACCGCCGATGGCAGCGTGATCGTCGCGTGCGGCAACGACAACCTGTTCCGCAAGTTCTGCGAAGTCGCGGGCTGCCGCGAGCTCGCCGACGATGCGCGCTTTGTGGCGAACGGCAAGCGCATCGCGAACCGCGTCGAGCTGACACGCCTGCTGTCCGAAATATTAGTTCGTCGTAATACGAAGGAATGGACCGCTGCGCTGGAAGCCGCCGGTGTGCCGTGCGGCCCGATCAACAATCTCGAGCAGGTGTTTGCAGAGCCGCAGGCCGTCGCACGCGGGCTGAAGATGGAGCTGCCGCACCCGACTGCGGGCAAGGTCTCGCTGGTGCGCAGCCCGATGCGCTTCTCGGAAACGCCGGTGCGGCACGATGTGCCGCCCCCGACGCTGGGGCAGCACACCGAACAGGTCTTGCAGGAACTGGGGAAGAGCGGAGCCGAGATTTCCCGGCTCCGCGCCGAAGGAATCGTTTAGTTATCGACCTTCGCGCCGGCGTCCTTCACGACCTTCGCCCACTTCGCGATCTCGCTCTTCACCAGCTTATCCATCTCCGCCGGCGGCATGCCGCCCGGGTCAGCACCCTGCTCGGCCCAGATGCGCTTGAGATCCGGCTCGTTCATCGCCTTGACGATCTCCTTGTACATGCGCTCCTTGATCGCGGGCGGCGTGCCCTTGATCGCCCAGATCGCGTACCAGGTGCGCACCTCGTAGCCCGGCACGCCGGCTTCCTGCACCGTCGGCACGTTCGGCAGCACCGGATTGCGCTTGACGCTGGTGACGGCGAGCGGGATCAGCTTGCCCGCCTTGATCTGCGCTGACGAGGTGCCCATGCCGTCGAAAGCGAGATCGACCTGGCCGGCGAGCAGATCGATCATCAGCGGGCCGGCGCCCTTGTACGGCACATGCACCATCTTCGTCTGGGTCATGGTCTTGAACAGCTCGACCGACAGGTGGTGCGTGGTGCCGCTCCCCGCCGAGCCGTAATTCAGCTTGTCGGGATTCGCCCTGGCGTAGTCGATCAGGTCCTTCAGCGTCTTGAACTTGTCGGCATGCTTGGGATGCACGACGACGACGTTCGGCACAAAAGCCGCCACCGTCACCGGCTCGAAGTCGCGCTCCAGGCTGTAGTTCAGCCGCGTGTAGAGGCTCTCGGCGATGGTGTGATGCACCGCCCCGAAGAACCAGTTGTAGCCGTCCGGCGCACGCTTGGCGGCATTGGCCGCGCCGACGGTGCCGCCGGCGCCGCCCTGGTTCTCGATCAGCGCCGATTCGCCGAGCTGCTGCGTGAGCTTGGCCGCGATCGGGCGCGCAAACGTATCGGTGCCGCCGCCTGCGGGGAAGGGGTTCAGGAAAATCATCGGCTTCTGCGGCCAGGATTGGGCTTGCGCCGTCGCTCCCAGCACCGCGAGGACTGCACCAGCGAGCCAGCATGTCGTTCTCTTCATCGCTCCTCCTTTAAACAATCATATCAAGCAGCCACAACTGCGCCCGAGGCGACGAGGGCGTCGATCTCGGCGGCCGAAAAACCGAACTCCCCCAGCACCTCGCGCGTATGCTGGCCTAGAACAGGCGCCGGGCGCGAGACCTTCCCCGGGGTACGCGAAAGCTTGATCGGCAGCCCGAGGGCGCGGGTGCGCCCGGCGCGAGGATGGTCGAGCTCGACCACCATGCCGCGCGCCAGCGCCTGGGGATCGGCGGCCATGTCGGCGATCGAGTTGATCCGGCCGCAGGGCACGCCCTCGGCCTCGAGCGCCTTGATCAGCTCCTCCAGCTTGCGGTCCTTGAGCCGGGCATTCATGAGCAGCACCAGCGCGTCGAGATTCTTCATCCGGTCCGCGTTGGTGCGAAAACGCGCGTCCTCGATCCATTCCGGTGCGCCGAGCACACGGGCCACGCGTTCCCAGTTCGGCTGGTTCGCGCCGCCGATATTGAGCCAGCCGTCGGCGGCGCGGAACGCCTGGTAGGGCGCCGACAGGATGTGGGCCGAGCCGGTCGGTCCGGGCGCCTCGCCGGTCGCGAAGTAGATCGCGGCCTGCCAGTACATCTGCTGGATGCCGGCTTCGAACAGCGACGTATCAACGAGCTGCCCTTCCCCGGTCTTGAGGCGGTGGACGTAGGCCGAAACGACGCCGAGCGCCGCGAGCACGCCGGCGTTGATGTCGCAGACCGGGCCGCCCGATTTCGCCGGCGCGCGGCCGGGCTCGCCGGTGACCGACATCAGCCCGGACATCCCCTGGGCGATCAGGTCGTACCCGCCTTTGTCGGCGTACGGCCCGGTGCGGCCGTAGCCGGAGATGGAGCAATAGATGAGCGCGGGATTTATTTCTCTCAGGCTTTCATAACCCACGCCGAGCTTCTCCATGGTGCCCTGGCGATAGTTCTCCGTGACGACGTCGGCGCGCGCGGCCATGCGCTTCAGCGCAGTTTGCGCCGCCGGCAGCTTGAGGTTGAGCGCGATGCCGCGCTTGTTGCGGTTCATCGCCATGAACGACGCAGACTCACCGTTGACCGCGGGCCGGTCCATGCGACGCGTGTCGTCGCCACCCGGGACGCGCTCGACCTTGATCACGTCGGCGCCGAGGTCGGCGAGCATGATGCCGCAGGTCGGCCCGGCCATGATCTGCGCGAGCTCCAGAACCTTCACGCCCGCCAGCGGACCGCTCATCGCTTACCTACGCAACTTTGCGAGCGGGCGCGGACGCGGCGCTCGCGAGGTACTCCATGGCCGCCTGCACGCCTTCCTTCTTTACCGGCACGCCGGCGAGTCCGAGGCCCATCTCCACGCCGGCGAGCGTGCCCATCAGCGTCAGGTCGTTGAAGTCGCCGAGATGACCGATGCGGAACACCTTGCCGCCGAGCTTGGTGAGACCGGTGCCGAGCGACATGTCGAAGGCTTCGAGGATGATTTTCCGCAGGCGGTCGGCGTCGTGGCCGGCCGGCATCAGCACGGCGGTGAGCGAGCCCGAATACTCGCGCGGATCGAGCGCGAACACCTCGAGCCCCCAGGCGCGCACCGCGCGTCGCGCCGCCTCGGCGTGGCGCTGGTGGCGCGCGAACACCGCGTCCAGCCCTTCCTCGTCGAGCAGCATCGTCAGCGCTTCGCGCAGGCCGTAGAGCAGGTTCGTCGCCGGCGTATACGGGAAGTAGCCGCTCTTGCCGTTGGCGATCATCTCGTCCCATGCCCAATAGCTGCGCGGCAGGCGCGCGGTCTTGCTCGCAGAAATGGCCTTCGAGGAGACGCAATTGAAGGACAGCCCCGGCGGCAGCATCAGCCCCTTCTGCGAGCCGGCGACGGTGACGTCGACGCCCCATTCGTCGTGACGATAGTCGAGCGAGGCGAGCGAGGAAATCGTGTCGACCATGAAGAGCGCGGGATGCTTCGCTGCGTCGATTGCCTTTCTCACTTCCGCGATGCGCGAAACCACGCCGGTCGAGGTCTCGTTGTGCACCACGCACACCGCCTTGATGCGCTTGTCGGTGTCGGCGCGCAGCTTCTTCTCGATCGCCTCCGGATCGGCGCCGCGGCGCCAGTCGCTGGCGATGAACTCGACCTCGAGGCCGAGCTTGGCGGCCATCTTCTGCCACAGGGTGGCGAAATGGCCGGTCTCGTACATCAGCACGCGGTCGCCGCTGGAGAGCGTGTTGCAGAGCGCGGCTTCCCAGGCCCCGGTGCCGGAGGCGGGATAGATCACCACCTCACCGTGCGTGCTCTTGAAGACGCGCTTCATCCCGGCGAGCACTTCCTTCCCGAGCACGGCGAACTCGGGGCTGCGGTGATCCATCGTCGGGAAGTCGATCGCGCGCAGCACGCGGTCGGGCACGTTGGTCGGGCCCGGGATCTGCAGGAAGTGGCGGCCGGCGCGTCGCGGCATTGGGGTATTCTAACCGCGCCCCCCATGAATGCCCCCTTGACCCCGGTCAGGTTTGCGCGAGCGGAAACGTCCGCCCTTGCGGCGCGCCTGCGCAAGGAACTGGACGCGGAGGTCATGTTCGACGCCGCGAGCCGCGGCCGCTACTCGACCGACGCCTCGATCTACCAGGTGGAGCCGATCGGCATCGTTGTGCCGCGCAGCGAAGAGGCGGCGCGCGCGGCGATCGCTATCGCGGTCGAGCAGGGCGTGCCGATCCTGCCGCGCGGCGCCGGCAGCTCGCAATGCGGGCAGGCGGTCGGCGCGGCGCTGGTCATCGACCACACCAAGTACCTAAACAAAATATTGGAGATAAGAAAAGACCAAGCCGTGGCGGTCGTCCAGCCCGGTGTCGTGCTCGACACGCTGAACAGCGAGCTGCGCAAGCACGGTCTGTGGTTCCCGGTCGACGTCTCGACCAGCGCGCAGGCGACGCTCGGCGGCATGGCGGGCAACAACTCCTGCGGCTCGCGCTCGATCGCCTACGGCAACATGGTGCACAACGTCCTGGCCATCGATGCCGTGACCGCTTCGGGCCAGCGCTGGCGCTTCGGCCCTCTGAACGATGCCCAGGGCGAGTACGGTGCCTTCGTTCAAAAGCTCAAGCAGCTCTACGAGCGTGAAAAGGCGGAGATCGAAGCGCGCTTTCCGAAGGTGCTGAGGAAAGTCGCGGGGTACAACCTCGATCACCTCGGGCCGCCGCACGCGAACGCAGCGCACCTCCTGGTCGGCTCGGAAGGCACGCTCGCCTACTCGGAGCGCATTCACCTGAAGCTCTCGCCGCTGCCGGCAAAGCGCTCGCTCGGCATATGCCACTTTCCCAAGTTCTATACCGCGATGGAGCTCGCACAGCACATCGTCAAGCTCGGTCCGACGGCGGTCGAGCTGGTCGACCGCACCATGATCGGCCTCGCGCGGGAGATCCCGGCGTTCGAGAAAACCGTGAACTCGTTCATCCAGGGCGATCCCGACGCGATCCTGCTGGTTGAGTTTTCCGGAGAACAAGACCAGGCGCCGAAGTTGAGACAACTCGTTCAATTGATGGCGGACCTCCGCCTGCCGGGCAGCGTGGTGGAGATCACCGACGCCAGCCTGCAGCGCGCCGTCTGGGAAGTGCGCAAGGCGGGCCTGAACATCATGATGTCGATGAAAGGCGACGGCAAGCCGGTTTCGTTCATCGAGGACTGCGCAGTGCCGCTCGAGCACCTCGCCGAATACACCGAGCGCCTGACGCGCGTGTTCGAGAAACACGGTACGCGCGGCACCTGGTACGCGCACGCGTCGGTCGGCACGCTGCACGTGCGGCCGGTGCTCGACATGCGCCGCGACGGCGCCGAGAAGATGCGCGCGATTGCCGAAGAAGCCTGCGCGATGGTGAAAGAGTACAAGGGCGCCTATTCCGGCGAGCACGGCGACGGACTGGTGCGCTCGGAATGGATCGCGCCGTTCTTCGGCCCGCGCCTGACCGCGGCGCTCGCCGAGATCAAGTCCTGGCTCGACCCGCGGGGCCTGATGAACCCCGGCAAGATCGTCCATCCCTCGCGCATGGACGACAAGTCGCTGTTTCGCTTCAAGCCCGGCTACGCGACCTCGGTTCCCGCCCCGGTGCTCGACTGGAGCGAATGGGGCGGCTACGACAAGGCCGTGGAGATGTGCAACAACAACGGCCACTGCCGCAAGTTCGACGCCGGCACCATGTGCCCCTCCTACCGCGCGACGATGGACGAGGTGCACCTCACACGTGGCCGCGCCAACACCCTTCGGCTCGCTCTTTCGGGTCAGTTGAAGTTCGATGAAGCCAAAGAGGCGCTCGATCTTTGCGTCTCCTGCAAGGGCTGCAAGCGCGAATGCCCGACCGGAGTGGACATGGCGCGCATGAAGATCGAGTTCCTCGCGCACTACAAAGCCAGGCATGGACTCTCGGCGCGCGATCGCGTGATCGGCTATCTGCCGCGCTACGCGCCTTGGGCAGCGCGCTTGGCACCGTTATCGAATCTTGCTTCTTCTTGGTCGAAATCGTCCCTCGGCTTCGCCGCGAAGCGCGCGCTGCCGAAATGGCGCAGCGACTTCTTCGCCGACGAGGGAAAGCCCGACGGCGACGTCGTGCTGTTCGTCGACACGTTCAACCGCTACTTCGAGCCGGCGAATGCGCGCGCGGCGCTCAAGGTGCTCAAGGCCGCGGGGCATCGCGTGCATGCGCCTCGCGGCCTGTGCTGCGGGCGCACCTTTCTTTCGGTGGGACTCGTCGACGAAGCGAAGCGCGAGGCCCGGAAAATGCTCGACGCACTCTCGCCGTACGCGGCGAAAGGAATTCCGATCGTCGGGCTCGAGCCCTCGTGCCTGTTCTCGCTGCGCGATGAATTCGGGGTGCTTCTCCCGGACGGAGACAAGCTCAAGAATTCGGTCATGCTCGAGGAGTTCCTGCTCCGCGATCCGGGCAAGCTCAAGTTCCGCGAGAAGAAAGCGGAGGTATTGCTGCACGGCCATTGCCACCAGAAGGCGTTTGATGCCGTGCCCGCGGTGGAGAAAGTGCTCGGCATGATTCCCGGGCTGAAGGTCTCGACCGTGCAGACCAGCTGCTGCGGCATGGCGGGGAGCTTCGGCTACGAAGCCGAGCATTACGAGGTGTCGATGAAGATGGCCGAGGCCGCGCTTCTTCCCGCGATCAGAAAATCAGCCAACGCCCTGCTGGTTGCCGACGGCACGAGCTGCCGCCACCAGATCGCCGACGGCGCAGGGCGCGAAGCCGTGCACGTGGCGCGCGTGCTCGCGGACTGCCTAGCCTAGCCGGAAGCGGCCGGCGAGGTAGCCGCAGGCGACCAGCCCGAAGACCGGAAGCACCGCGCCGAGGACCGGGTCTAGCGTCGACTCCATGCAAGGAGCGCGGCTCCGCCGGCGATCATCGCCAGGCAGAGCCATTGCCCCATGGTGAGCCCGAACGCCAGGTAGCCGATGAACGCGTCGGGCTCGCGGCCGAACTCGGCGATGAAGCGCAGCACGCCGTAGCCGAGCAGGAACATCGCCGAGACCTGGCCGCGCGGGCGCGGCTTCGACGAGAACCACCACAGGAAGACGAAAAGCACCACGCCCTCGAGCGCGAACTGGTAGAGCTGGGAGGGGTGGCGCGGCGCGTCGCCGGCGCCGGGGAACACCATGCCCCAGGGCAGGTCGGTCACCCGCCCGGGCAGCTCGGCGTTGATGAAGTTGCCGAGCCTGCCGGCGGCGAACCCGAGCGGGGTCAGCGGCGCGATGAAGTCCGTGAGCTGCAGCCAGTCGACGCCGTGACGGCGCGCGGCGAACGCCAAGGCGACCATGACGCCGAGCAGCCCGCCGTGGAACGACATGCCGCCCTGCCAGATATAGAAGATCTCGAGCGGGTGCGAAAAGTAATGGCCGGGCTTGTAGAACAGCACGTAGCCCAGGCGCCCGCCGAGAATCACGCCGAGCACGATGAGGAACAGGAGATCGTCGAGCTGGGCGCGGGTGATCGGCGCCCGCCCTTTCGCGATTCTGCGCACGCCGAGCCACCAGCCCGCGGCAAAGCCGGCGAGGTACATGAGGCCGTACCAGCGCACGGCGAGCGGCCCGATCGAAAACGCGATCGGGTCGATATTGGGATGGATGAGCACGCTAGAATTCATTCTAAATGGCTTACAACAGGCGTAGCCGGCTGATCACTGCGGGCGTGGCGCGTTCCCCCAACCGGGCGATGCTGCGCGCGGTCGGCTTCGGCGACAGCGACTTTGAAAAGCCGATCGTCGGCGTGGCGAACGGCCACTCGACGATGAACCCGTGCAATGCCGGCATCCAGCCGCTCATCGACCGCGCGATGGTGGCGCTCGAAGAGGCCGGCGCCAAGCCGCAGGTCTTCGGCGTTCCGACGGTCACCGACGGCATCGGCATGGGTACCGAAGCGATGAAATACTCGCTGGTGTCGCGCGAGGTCATCGCCGACGCTATCGAGACCTCGGTCAACGGCCAGGCGATGGACGGGGTGCTGGTGATCGGGGGCTGCGACAAGAACATGCCCGGGGGCGTGATGGCGATGGCGCGCATGAACGTGCCGGCCATCTACGTCTACGGCGGCACCATCAAGCCCGGCAAATGGAAGGGCAAGGACCTGACCATCGTCTCGGCGTTCGAGGCGGTCGGCTCGTTCGCCGCGGGCAAGATGAGCGAAGAGGACTTCCAGGGCATCGAGAAGAACGCCTGCCCGAGCGTCGGCGCCTGCGGCGGCATGTTCACCGCGAACACCATGAGCTCCTCGTTCGAGGCGCTGGGCGTGAGCCTGCTTGGCTCGTCCCAGATGGCGGCGCCCGACGCCGAGAAGGCGGACTCCTCCGCCGAGTCGGCGCGTGTGCTGGTGGAGGCGATCAAGAACGACCTCAAGCCGCGCGACATCATCACGCGCAAATCGATCGAGAACGCCATCGCCCTCGTCATGGCGACCGGCGGCTCGACCAACGCGGTGCTGCACTACCTCGCCATCGCCTCCGCCGCGGGCGTGAAGTGGACTATCGACGACTTCGAGCGCATGCGGCGGAAGGTGCCGGTGCTGTGCGACCTCAAGCCCTCCGGGCGCTTCGTCGCGGTGGACTTCCACCGCGCCGGCGGCGTGCCGCAGGTGCTGAAGATCCTGCTCGAGAACGGCGCGCTGAACGGCGATTGCATGACCATCCACGGCAGGACGATGGCGCAGATGCTCAAGGACGTGCCGGCCCAGCCGCGCACCGACCAGGAAGTGATCCGCCCCTGGTCGAAGCCGATGTACAACGAGGGCCACCTCGCGATCCTGAAGGGCAACCTGGCGCCGGAAGGCTGCGTCGCCAAGATCACCGGCCTCAAGAACCCGGTGATGACCGGGAGGGCTCGCGTGTTCGACTCCGAGAACGCGTGCATGAAGGCGATCATGGCGAAGAAGATCAAGCCCGGCGACGTCATCGTGATCCGCTACGAAGGACCCAAAGGCGGGCCCGGCATGCAGGAAATGTTAGCGCCCACTTCGGCGCTCATCGGCCAAGGGCTCGGCGAATCGGTCGGCCTTCTCACCGACGGCCGCTTTTCCGGCGCAACGTGGGGCATGGTGGTCGGGCATGTGGCGCCCGAGGCCTACGTCGGCGGCACCATCGCCTTGGTGAAGGAAGGCGACTCGATCACCATCGACGCCAAGAAGCGGCTGCTGCAGCTGAACGTGCCGGCGAAGGAGCTCGCAGCGCGGCGCAAGAAGTGGAAGCCCCCCAAGCCGCGCTACACGCAGGGACTGCTCGCGAAGTACATGAAGCTCGTCTCGACCGCTTCGCGCGGCGCCATAACGGACGGCTAGAAGCCGCCGTAAAAGGCACCGACGGCGCTTAGAAGCCAGACCCGGGCTGCTTCAGGAACGCGGCTTCTTCCGGCGTGCTCGCACGCCCGAGCGCGGCATTGCGATGGGGGAAGCGGCCGAACCGGCGGACGATGTCGCGGTGAGCGACCGCCCAGCGATGAGTATCCGCGGTCTCCGGAAAGGCATCGAGCGCTTTGCACAACTCGCAGGCGCGCTCCTGGTCGGCGAGCGACTCGCTGTGCTCGAACGGCAGGTACGCGAACATGCGCTCGACCGGAAGAAGATCGCGGTCCCAGCCTCGGCCGACCAGATGCTTCGCCGCTTCGAGGGCGAGCGCGTCGGTCGAGAAGGCGAGCGCCGAGCCGCGGTAGATATGCCGCGGAAACTGGTCGAGGACGAGGATGCGCGCGAGACAGGGGCGGGCCTCGTCCAGCCATTCACGGTGCCCGCCCTCCAGCATCTCGTGGTGCAGCTTCTGGTAGTGCTTCGTCACCAAAGAATCGAAGGTCGGATCCTTTTCGAACCAGCGCTTAAGGACCTTTCCATAGTCGTCGCCATCGCCGAACCAGAAGCGCAATATGTCCGGTGCTAAGCTTTTCATCGATCTCCCATCAGGAAGGAGCCTCGCATGTTCCGTCGTTGGATCGCCAGCCTGCTGATCTTATCCCTCGCCCTGCCGCTACCTGCCCACGCCGCCCTGGTGGTCACGCAGGACGCCCTGCAACGTGAGCGGATCCTCGTTGTGCTCGACCGGACTGAAGTGCAGGCGCAGCTTCAGGCCTACGGCGTCAATCCCGCCGACGTCAGGGCGCGCGTGACCGCGCTGACCGATGACGAGGCCGCCGAGCTCGCCGCGAGGATCGATGAGCTGCCCGCGGGCGGTGTGAGCATTCTGGGCGCGATCCTCATCGTGTTCCTGGTACTCCTGCTCACGGACATTCTCGGCTATACCAAGGTATTCCCGTTCACCAAACCGATGAAGTGAATCGCCTCGCACAGCAGACTTCGCCCTACCTGCAGCAGCACGCCGCTAACCCGGTCGAGTGGTATCCCTGGGGATCCGAGGCGATGGAGCGCGCGCGCGCGGAGGACAAGCCGATCCTGCTGTCGATCGGCTATTCCGCGTGCCACTGGTGCCACGTCATGGCGCACGAGAGCTTCGAGGATCCCGGCGTCGCGGCGGTGATGAACCGCCTGTTCGTCAGCATCAAGGTGGACCGCGAGGAGCGCCCGGACCTCGACCAGATTTACCAGACGGCCCACCAGATGCTCTCCCAGCGCACCGGCGGCTGGCCGCTCACCATGTTCCTCTCGCCCGACGGCACGCCGTTCTTCGGCGGCACCTACTTCCCGAAGGAGGCGCGCTACGGGCTGCCCGGTTTTTCCGACGTCTGCGAACGCGTCGCGGCGTTGTGGCGCGAGAAGCGCGCCGAGATCGGGGCGCAGAACGCCGAGGTGCTGAAAGCCTTCGGGCGCACGCTGCCGCAGCCCGCGGCGCAACCGAAACTCGATGGCGCGCCGATCGATGGTCTACGGGAGGTTCTCAGAACCAACTTCGACGCGCGCCTGGGCGGCTTCGGCGCGGCGCCCAAGTTCCCGCATCCCACCGATCTCGAGCTTTGCCTGCGCAAGGGCGAGATCGAGATGGCGCAGACCACGCTGAAGCGCATGTGCGAAGGCGGCATCTACGATCAGCTCGGCGGTGGCTTCTGCCGCTACAGCGTGGATGCCGAGTGGATGATCCCGCACTTCGAAAAGATGCTCTACGACAACGGGCCGCTGCTCGGTCTGCTCGCCGACGCCTGGCTCGCGACGGGCGATGCGCTTTACGCAAAGTGCGCCGGCGAGACCGCGGCCTGGATGATGCGCGAGATGCAGTCTCCGGAAGGCGGCTACTACTCCTCGCTCGACGCCGACAGCGAGCACGAGGAAGGCAAGTTCTACGTCTGGAGCCGCGAAGAGGTGCAGCAAATCCTCAGCGACGAGGAGTACCTGCCGTTTTCGTCGCGATACGGCCTCGATCGACCGCCGAATTTCGAGAACCGTCACTGGCACCTGTACGTTTCCAAACCCGTGGACGATGCGCTGGTCGCTTCCGCACGGGAGAAGCTCTTCGCCGTACGCGAGAAGCGCGTGCGGCCGGGGCGGGACGAAAAGGTCCTGGTGTCGTGGAATGCGCTCGCGATGCGCGGGATGGCGCACGCCGGGCGCGTGTTCGGCAACCCGGCGTGGATCGCTTCCGCGCGCCGGGCGCTCGCGTTCATCCGCTCCACGATGTGGCGCGACGGGCGGCTCACCGCGACCTACAAGGACGGCCGCGCGCATCTCAACGCGTACCTGGACGACCATGCGCTGATGATCGCAGCGCTTCTCGAGCTGCTGCAGGAGGAGTTTTCCATCCCCGATCTCGAATGGGCGATGACGCTCGCGGACGTGCTGCTCGAGAAATTCGAGGACCCGGCCGACGGCGGGTTCTTTTTCACGGCGCGCGACCACGAACAGCTGATCCATCGCCCGAAGCCGGGACACGACCATGCCACGCCGTCGGGCAACGCGGTGGCCGCGTGGGTCCTCGGCCGGCTCGGCGCGCTGACCGGCGAGCCACGCTACGCCCGGGCGGCCGAGCGCACGCTCGAGCTGTTCCACCCGGCGATGCGCGACCACCCGGGCGGCTTTGCGATGATGGCGATCGCGCTCGACGAGCACCTCGCGCAGCCCAAAACGCTCATCTTGCGCGGCAGGGAGGATGCGGTCCATGTCTGGCGGCGAGAGCTGGCGCGCGAATTCATGCCCGATACGGCGGTACTCGCGATCGCCGACGCCCTCCCCGGCCTGCCGCCGCTGCTCGACAAGCCGCGCCGTCCACAGGCGGTCAACGCGTGGCTGTGCCGCGGCGTTACCTGTCTCGAGCCGATCAGCGATCTAGTAGACTTGAAAAAAATTCTCAAGGAGAAGGCATGAAGCGCGCTGTACTGGTCCTGGGCTTGCTGGTCGCGTTTCCGGTCGCGGCGAGCGACGAGCTGGCGAAGAAGCACGCCTGCTTCGCCTGCCATACGCTGGACAAGAAGATGGTCGGCCCGTCCTACAAGGAGGTGGCCGCCAAGTACCGCTCCGACAAGGAAGCGCCCGCCAAGCTGGCCGCCAAGGTCAAGAACGGCAGCCAGGGGGTGTGGGGAAACGTGCCGATGCCGCCGAACGCCGCGGCGCCTGACGCGGACATCAACGCGCTGGTGAAGTGGATTCTTTCCCAGAAGTAAGACCCGGAAGCCAGGGCAGGTCGGTTTCCCCCGGATCGACACCGAGCTGAGACAGCAGGGTCGTGAGCTGCCCGCGGTGATGGGTCTGGTGGTTGAACATGTGGGTCACGAGCAGCCAGGCCGGCAGCGTCCGCGTGCGGCCGTCGATGTGCGAGGTGTAGGTGAAGTCCTCCGCCAGCCAGCGCTCCTCCAGCCGCGCCGCCCAGTCCTCGATCAGGCGGTCAAGCCCGGCGCGCGCCGAGCGTAGCTGGCCGAAATCGGCGTAGAGCTCGTCGGCGGGCCCTCGCCAGCCGAGGTCGCGGCCGGTAAAGCGGCTCATCCAGGCGCGGTCGCCGTAGAGCAGGTGGTTCAGGGTGCCGTGGATCGACTTGAAGAACGCCCCGCGGTCGCGCTTGCGCTCGGCGTCCGGCAGGCCGGCGCAGAGCTCGTAGAGGCGCTCGTTCATCCAGCGGTTGTAGGCGGCCATGGTGCGGGCGTGAATCGGGCTGATCATGCTTGGATTTCCGTGTTGTGACCGCGGTATGATATCGGCCGTCCGCACGAACCCCCCTGGGAGACCTCATGAAGAAGCTTCAAATTGTCATTACTGTCATTGCCGCCGCCGTGGCGTTGATCGGCTGCGGTCAGTCCGGCAGCGGCGGCGGCGCCGAAGTCAAGATCGGCCACGTCGGACCCCTCACCGGCAGCATCGCCCACCTCGGCAAGGACAACGAGAACGGCGCGCGCCTCGCGATCGAGGAAGCGAACGCGGCCAAGACCAAGATCGACGGCAAGGAAGTGAAGTTCGTCTTCGTCCCCGAGGACGACCAGGCCGACCCCAAGGTCGGCACCACTGTTGCCCAGAAGCTGGTCGACGCCAAGGTGGCCGGCGTCGTCGGGCACCTGAACTCGGGCACGTCGATCCCGGCGTCGCCGATCTACAACCAGGCCGGCATCCCGGTGATCTCGGGCTCGGCCACCAACCCGAAGCTCACCGAGCAGGGCTTCAAGACCCAGTTCCGCGTCGTCGGCCGCGACGACCAGCAGGGTCCGGCGATCGCGAGCTACCTCGCGACCAACAACAAGCCGCAGACCGTCGCCGTGATCGACGACGCCACTGCCTACGGCGAGGGCATCGCCAACGAGGTGGAGAAGACCCTGAAGGCGGCGAAGATCACCGTGCTGCCGCGCGAAAAAGGCACCGACAAGACCACCGACTGGAAGGCGATCCTCACCAAGCTGCGCGGGCGCAATCCCGACGCGGTGTTCTACGGCGGCATGGACGCCACCGGCGGCCCGCTGATGAAGCAGGGCCGCGAGCTCGGTATCAAGGCGGTATTCGCCTTCGGCGACGGCGCCTGCACCGACGACATGGCGAAGTTCGCCGGCGAGGCCGCCGAAGGGCTGCTGTGCTCGCAGGCAGGGCTGCCGCCGCAGGCCGCGGACAAGAAATTCCTCGACGCCTACAAGAAGAGGTTCAACGCCGACCCGATCATCTACTCGCCGTTCACCTACGACGCGGCCAACCTGCTGATCGCGGCAATGCAGAAGGCGAACTCGACCGATCCGAAGAAGTATCTGCCGGAAGTGGCGAAGATCGACTTCAACGGCGTCACCGGCAAGATCGCTTTCGACTCGAAGGGCGACCGCAAGGACGCCGAGATGACGATCTTCACCATGAAGGGCGGCAAGATCGGGCCGGTCGCCGTCATCAAGGGCGGCAAGACTGTTTCCTGGTCCGAGTTCCTGAAGAAGTAGTCCGAGGGCGCGGCACGAGAACGGCACCTGCGGGTGCCGTTTTCGTTTCTGCTAGTCTAAGCAGCCCAAGCGCATGGACACCTTCCTGCAGCAGCTGGTCAACGGCTTGACCGCAGGCAGCGTGTACGCCGTCGTCGCCCTCGGCTACACCATGGTGTACGGCATCATCCAGCTCATCAACTTCGCGCACGGCGAGGTGGTGATGATCGGCGCGATGGTCGCCTTCACCATCATCAACCTGCTCGTCCCGACGGGATTGCCGCCGTTCGCGATCGTGTTGATCGGCACCGGCTGCGCGGTGCCGGTATGCATGCTGGTGGGCTACTCGGTGGAGCGGCTGGCCTACCGGCCGCTGCGGCACGCGCCGCGCCTCGCGCCGCTCATCACCGCGATCGGCGTGTCGATCATCCTGCAGCACCTCGCGCTGATGGTGTGGAGCCGCAACGTGCTGGCGTTCCCGCAGATCATCAAGTCGCAGACCTACTTCATCGGCGGCGCCGGGATCACCACAGTGCAGATCGCGATCCTCGCCATCTGCCTCACGTTGATGGCGAGCCTCGCGATCCTGGTGTACCGCACGCCCCTCGGCACCGCGATGCGAGCCACTGCCCAGAATGCGCAGGTGGCAGGGCTGATGGGCATCGACGTCAACCGTGTGATCGCCATCACCTTCGTCATCGGCGCGGGTCTCGGCGCGGTCGCGGGCGTGCTGTTCGGCACGTACTACGGCATCGCGCAATACACCATGGGCTCGGTGCTCGGGCTGAAGGCGTTCTCCGCCGCGGTGCTCGGCGGCATCGGCAACATTCCCGGCGCGATGCTCGGCGGCGTGCTGCTCGGCCTGGTCGAAGCGCTCGGCGCCGGCTACATCGGCGACTTCAGCGATCTGTGCCAGTGGGGAGTGCCGCTGCAGGCTTGCGAGGGCGGCGGGCACTTCATCCTGATGGGCTCGAACTATCAGGACGTGTTCGCCTTCATCGTGCTGATCCTGGTGCTCGTGATCCGGCCGCAGGGGCTGCTGGGAGAGCGCGTGGGGGACCGCTCCTGATGCGGCCGTTCTTTGATACCAGGAGCAAGCCCTGGCTGATCTGGGTCGGCTTCGCGCTGATCGGGGCTTCGCTTGCGCTGCTGCCCTTCGCCCTCGCGCAGGTCGGGACTACGTGGGTGCGCATCACCAACTACGCCATCCTGTACGTGGTCCTCGCCCTGGGACTGAACATCGTCGTGGGCTTCGCCGGGCTGCTCGATCTCGGCTACATCGCTTTCTACGCGGTGGGCGCGTACGTCTACGCGCTGCTCGCCAGCCCGCAGCTCGGCCTGCATCTGCCGTTCTGGGTGATCCTGCCGATCGGCGCCGCCGTCGCGGCGTTCTTCGGCTTGATCCTCGGCGCGCCGACGCTCAAGCTGCGCGGCGACTACCTCGCCATCGTCACGCTGGGATTCGGCGAGATCATCCGCATCTTCCTCAACAACCTGTCGCGGCCGGTGAACATCACCAACGGCCCGCAGGGCATCACCGGCATCGATCCGTTCTCCATCGGCGGGTTTGATTTTTCAAAGCCGCAAAGCCTGTTGGGACTCGATTTCAGCGGGCCGATCAAGTACTACTACCTGTTGCTCGCGGTCGCGCTCGGCATCATCCTGGTCAACCTGCGGCTGCAGAATTCGCGCATCGGGCGCGCCTGGGAGGCGATCCGCGAGGACGAGATCGCGGCGCGCGCCATGGGCATCGATACCCGCAATCTGAAGCTGCTCGCCTTCGCCATGGGCGCGAGCTTCGGCGGCGTCGCCGGCGGCATGTTCTCGGCGATGCAGGCGTTCATCTCGCCCGAGAGCTTCGTGCTGGTCGAATCGATCATGGTGGTGTCGATGGTGGTGCTCGGCGGCATGGGCAACATCTGGGGCGTGATCCTCGGCGCGCTGCTGCTCTCGTTCGTGCCCGAGATCCTGCGCTGGACCGTCACCCCCGTGCAGGAAGCGCTCTTCGGCCGCTTGCTGATCGAGCCCGAGGTCATCCGCATGCTGCTCTTCGGCCTGGCGCTCGTGCTGGTGATGCTCTACCGCCCCGCGGGCCTGCTGCCCTCGGCGGTGAGGAAGCGCGAATTGGAGGAGCGCACGGCATGAGCCTCCTCAGCGCTCAGGGGGTGAGCAAGCGGTTCGGTGGCGTGCAGGCGCTGAACCAGGTCTCGTTCTCGATCGCGCGCGGCCAGATCTACGGCCTGATCGGGCCGAATGGCGCCGGCAAGACGACGCTGTTCAACGTGCTCACCGGGATCTACCCGACCGACGCGGGCGCGTTCATCTTCAACGGCGGCGCGCTCGCCGGGCTCAAGGCGCACCAGGTCGCGGCCGCCGGCATCGGCCGCACGTTCCAGAACATCCGCCTGTTCGTCAACCTGTCGGCGCTCGAGAACGTGATGATCGGGCGTCACGCGCGCACGCGCGTGGGGGTCGTGGGAGCGATATTGCGCAACAAACGCACCCTGAAGGAAGAACGGGAGATCGAAAAACGCTCGCTGGAGCTCCTCGACTATGTCGGCATCCGCGCGCGCGCCAACGACGCGGCCGGCAGCTTGCCCTATGGCGACCAGCGCCGGCTCGAGATCGCGCGCGCCCTCGCCATGGAGCCGAAGCTGCTGGCGCTCGACGAGCCGGCGGCCGGGATGAATCCCGCCGAGCGGCTCGCGCTCGGGAAACTGATCCGCCGCATCCGCGACGACGGCGTGACCGTGCTTCTGATCGAGCACGACGTGCGGCTGGTGATGAACGTCTGCGACCGCGTCCTGGTGCTCGACTACGGCGAGAAGATTGCCGAAGGGACGCCTGCCGAGGTGCAGAAGGATCCCAAGGTCATCGAGGCGTACCTTGGAGCGCCGCATAAAGCGGCTTAGCGGCGCTCCTCATGCTGCTTGAAGTCAAAGGCCTCGAGGTGCACTACGGCGGCATCCGCGCCGTCAAAGGAATCGATCTCGAAGTGAAGGAAGGCGAGCTGGTGTGCCTGATCGGCGCAAACGGCGCCGGCAAGACGACCACCCTCAAGGCGATCTGCCGCCTGATTGCGTCCCGATCGAAAAAGCTCACTTACGAGGGAAGCGATATTTCCGCGGCTAAGGTGCACGAGCTGCCGCGCAAGGGGCTGGTGATGGTGCCCGAAGGCCGCGGCATTTTTCCGCAGCTCACGGTCGAGGAGAACCTCGCCATGGGCGCCTATGCGCGCGGCAGCGCCGACGCGGAGAAGCAGTACGCGACTTTTCCGCGGCTGAAGGAGCGCCGCCTGCAGGTGGCGGGCACGCTCTCCGGCGGCGAGCAGCAGATGCTCGCCATCGGGCGCGCGCTGATGAGCGATCCGAAGCTGCTGCTGCTCGACGAGCCGTCGATGGGGCTCGCGCCGATGATGGTGGCGCGCATCTTCGAGGTGGTGCGCGACATCGCCAGCCGCGGCGTTACCATCCTGCTGGTCGAGCAGAACGCGCGCCTCGCGCTCGAGCTGGCGCATCGCGGCTACGTCATGGAGTCCGGCGTCATCGCCCTGTCGGGAAAGTCGGCCGATTTGCTGAATGACAGCCGAGTGAAGGAAGCCTACCTCGGAGAAGACGCGGCTTAGCGAAGTTCGTCGGAAGCGAGATCGGCCTGGGTGGTGAAGCTGTCGGCGTAGAACTCGTCCTCGGGAAGCTGGCATTGCGCGGTGAAGTCCTTCTTCGCCGAGTCGACCATGATGGGCACGCCGCAGGCGTAGACCTGGTGCCCGGAAAGGTCGGGAAGATCTTCCATCACCGCGCGATGCACGAAGCCGCTGCGCCCGCTCCACTGGTCCTCGGGGCGCGCTTCGGAGATCACCGGGATGTAGCGGAAGCGGGGATGCTCGCGCGCCCAGGTCTCGGGTAATGCACTCAAGTACAAGTCTTTCGGCCTGCGGGCGCCCCAGTAAAGCACCATCGGGCGCGTGACGTTGCGGTGAAACGCGGTCTCGATGATCGACTTGATCGGCGCGAAGCCCGTGCCGCTCGCGACAAAGACGATCGGCTTCGGGCTGTCTTCGCGCAGGAAGAAGCTGCCGAGCGGTCCCTCGAGGCGCAGGATGTCGCGCTCTTTCATCTTGCTGAACACGTGATCGGTGAAGCTGCCGCCCGCGACCTGGCGGATGTGCAGCTCGATCAGCTCGTCGGCGTGCGGCGCGTTCGCCATCGAGAAGCTGCGCCGCTCGCCGCCCTTCAGCAGGAAGTCGATGTACTGGCCGGCGAGGAACTGCAGCCGCTCGTTCGCCGGCAGCTTGAGCTGCACGATCATGACGTCGTCGGCGACCTTCCCCAGCTTCTGCACCCGGCACGGCAGCATGCGTACCGCGATGTCCTTGGCCGCGCCGAGGGTGCGGCACTCGATCACCAGCTCGCCGAGCGGCTTGGCCTGGCAGAAGAGCGCCTTGCCGTGCGCGCGCTCCGCCTCCGTCAGCACACGCGCGTGGTAATGACCGTAGTCGACGCTTCCGGCGACGATCTTTCCCTTGCACGAGCCGCAAGCGCCGTTCTTGCATCCGTACGGCAGCATCACGCCCTGGCGCAGCGCCGCGGCGAGCACCGACTCGCCTTCCTGGACCTCGAAGGCCTGGCCGCTGGGCTGAACCGTAACTTTGTGCATCGCTAGAATAGCCGCATGCAGTCTACCAAGCTCCTAGTCCTCACCAACCTGCCGGATCGCGCCGTCGCGGAGAAGCTCGCCGACCTGCTCGTCGAGCGTCGGCTCGCCGCCTGCGTCAACATCCTCGCTCCCTGCCGCTCGGTCTATCGCTGGAAGGACGCCGTGCAGCACGACGAAGAGCACCCGCTGCTCATCAAGACCACGCAGGAGCGCTACGCCGCGCTCGAGCAGGCGCTGCGCGCCGCGCATCCCTACGAACTTCCGGAGATCATCGCGGTCCCAATCGAGCGCGGGCTGCCCGCCTATCTCGACTGGGTGGCCGCGGAAACCAAGGCGTGAAGCGCTTCTTCCTTTTCATTCTGCTGCTGATCGGTACTTCGGCGAGCGCGCAGCTGTTCAAGAGCGACGAGCTGCTCGAGCCCGAGAAGGCGTTCCGCTTCAGCGCGCGCGCCGCGGACGGCGAGGTCGAGGTGAGCTTCGCGATCGCCGACGGCTACTACCTGTACCGCGACAAGTTCCGCTTCGCCGCCGAAGGCAATCCGGCGGTGCGCCTCGGCGCGCCGCAGCTTCCCGCCGGCGCGCGCCACAAGGACGAGTTTTTCGGCGAGGTGGAAACGTACCGTCGCCAGTTGAGCATCCGCATCCCGGCGCAGGGCGAAGGGCGCTTCGACCTCAAGGTGGTGTCTCAGGGCTGCGCCGACGTCGGCGTGTGCTACGTGCCGATGGAGTCGCGGGCGTCGCTGCAGCTTGCCGCGGCCACGGGAGCGGTGACCTCTCCTTCCATCTTCTCGAGCGACCTGGAGATCGCGCGGCTATTCCAGAACAGCGTGCCGCTGGTGCTGGGAGGATTCCTGCTCTTCGGGCTGCTGCTCGCGTTCACGCCCTGCGTCCTGCCGATGATCCCGATCCTCTCGGGAATCATCGCCGGCGAGGGGCAGGCGCTCAACAAGTCGCGCGCCCTCAAGCTCTCGCTGGCGTATGTGGTCGGCATGGCGCTCGCCTATGCGGCGGCCGGCATCGCCGCGGCGTACTCGGGATCGCTGCTCGCGGCGGCGCTGCAGAACGCCTGGGTGCTCGGCGGGTTCGCCCTGGTCTTCGTGGCGCTCGCGCTCTCGATGTTCGGTGTCTACGAGCTCAGGCTGCCCGGTTTCCTGCATCAGCGGCTGGACCAGGCGCAGCGGCGCCTGCCCGGCGGGCGCGTCGCCTCGGTCGCCGGGATGGGCGCGCTGTCGGCGGTGATTGTGAGCCCGTGCGTCGCGGCGCCGCTCGCGGGCGCGCTGCTCTACATCGCGCAGACGCGCGACGTCGCCCTCGGGGGCGCGGCGCTCTTCGCCATGGCGCTCGGCATGGGCGCGCCCCTCCTGGTGGTCGGCATTTCCGAGGGCGCGCTGCTGCCGAAATCCGGGCCGTGGCTCAACCGCGTCAAGCAGTTCTTCGGCGTGCTGCTCCTGGCGGTCGCGGCGTGGATCGCCTCGCCGCTGTTTCTGAGCACAAAGGGCGATACCCAGTTCGTGCGCGTGGACAGCGTGGCCGAGCTCGAAGCGAAGCTCGTCGCGCCCGGAAAACCGGTGCTGCTCGATTTCTATGCCGACTGGTGCGTGTCCTGCAAAGAGATGGAGGCGTTCACCTTCAGCGACGCGCAGGTGAAGAAGCGGCTCGAGGGCATGCTGCTGCTGCAGGTGGACGTGACCGCGAATACGGCCGAGCACAAGGCGCTGCTGAAGCGCTTCTCCCTGTTCGGCCCGCCGGGCATCGTCTTCTTCGACGCCGAGGGGCGCGAGATCAAGGGGCTGCGCGTGATCGGCTACCAGAACGCCGAGCGTTTCCTAAAGACGCTTTCCCTGGCGACAGCACCTTAGCCGCCTCCATCGCGAAGTAGGTGAGGATGCCGTCGGCGCCCGCGCGCTTGAAGGCGATCAGGCTTTCCATCACGCAGGATTCGGGCAGCCAGCCGTTGGCGATCGCTCCGCGCAGCATCGAGTATTCGCCCGACACCTGGTAGACGTAGGTCGGCGCCTTGAACTCGTCCTTCACGCGGCGCAGGACGTCGAGATACGGCAGGCCGGGCTTGACCATCACCATGTCGGCGCCTTCGGCGAGGTCGAGGCCGACTTCCCACAGCGCCTCGTCGGAGTTCGCCGGGTCCATCTGATAGGTCTGCTTGTCGGCCTTGCCGAGCGCTTTCGCCGAGCCGACAGCGTCGCGGAACGGCCCGTAGAAGCCCGACGCGTACTTCGCGGAGTACGCCATGATCTTGGTGTGGATGTGGCCGGCTTTCTCGAGCGCCGCGCGGATGCGGCCGATGCGCCCGTCCATCATGTCCGAAGGCGCGACGATGTCGACGCCGGCAGCGGCCTGCGCAAGCGCCTGCTTGACCAGGATCTCGAGCGTGGCGTCGTTCAGGATGTAGCCGCTCTCGTCGATCACGCCATCCTGGCCGTGCGACGTATAGGGATCGAGCGCCACGTCGGTCATCAGGCCGAGCTCGGGAAAGCGCTTCTTTAGCGCGGCGGCCGCGCGCGGCACGAGCCCCTTCGCATTGAACGCCTCGCGCCCGTCCGCAGTCTTCAATCGGGAGTCCACCACGGGAAAAAGCGCGAGCACGGGAATCCGCAGCGTCAGGCACCGCTCCGCGACCGGCAGCAGCTTGTCCACCGTCATGCGCTCGACCCCCGGCATGGAAGCCACTTTTTCAGTGCGGGTTTTGCCGTCGAGCACGAAGACGGGATAAATGAGATCCCCCGCCGTGAGTGTGGTTTCGCGCATGAGGCGCCGGGAGAACTCGTCGCGCCGCATGCGCCGCATCCGCAGCGCCGGGAAGTTGCCGTAAATGTTCATTTATTTCGAAATGTTACCGGGGGAACTTTGCCGGGCGGTGGCCATCTTACCTTTCGGACGAGTTGATCGTCTCCCGCTTCTCCTCCCTGAGCGGGTGCCTTAACCCTAAGTTAAGGCGTTTCGCCCCCGGTTTATATCCCCTTTACCGGGGGCTTTTTATTTCTGCGACCTGCTGGAGCCAGCGCTCCAACAGGTCGCGACATTCCTCGACACCCTGTCGCGACACGCTCGAAAAGAGCAACGCATCGCCGAAGCTCTTTGCAAGCGTGGCCTGCTCGGCGCGCGAGAGCTTGTCGGCCTTCGACAAAAGCACGAGCTTGCGCGAGTCCCCGAGCCATTCGAGCAATTGCTCGTCGAGCGCCGTGAAGGGGTGGCGCGCGTCCATGATCACGACGATGCCGGCGAGCGTGGGCCGCGATTGCAAATACGCGTCGACGAGCGTCTTCCATTGCGTGCGCAGCATGCGAGGAGCGCGCGCGAAGCCGTAGCCCGGCAGGTCGACCAGGCGCGCAGCGCTACCCAACTCATAAAAGTTGATCGTTTGCGTGCGACCGGGGGTCTTGCTGGTGAAAGCGAGGCGCTTGCGCCCGAGGAGAGCGTTGATCGCGCTGGACTTGCCGACGTTCGAGCGGCCGGCGAAGGCGATTTCGGGAGGGCCCGGCGGCGGGATATCGCCCGGCCGGCCGGCCGCGGCGAGAAACTGTGCTTGCGAGAATATTCTAATAAAATCGCGCCTTTCGATGCGACCTGGGGACGAGGGGATGATACGTGCATTGGTGTGCGCCGCCGGCGCAACCGCAGTGTTCGCTGCGCAGGTCCAGGCGCAGGATCTGGCGAAAGCGCAGAACACCGCAAATCAGGTCTGCGCCTCCTGCCACGCCAGCGACGGCAACGGCACCGCGGCAGCCAATCCCAAGATCGCCGGGCAGATCCCCGAGTACCTGCACAAGCAGCTCGCCGACTTCAAGGCCCAGGGCGGCAAGAAGCCGGCGCGCGAAAGCCCGATCATGATGGGCATGGTGGCGAATCTCTCCGATGCCGACATGAAGGGGCTGGCGGCGTTCTATGCCGGCCAGAAGCTCAAGCCCGCGGCCGCGGCCGACAAGAACCTCGCGACGCTCGGCCAGAAGCTCTGGCGCGGCGGGAACACTGCCACTGGGGTGCCGGCGTGCGCCGGCTGCCACGGCCCCGCCGGGGCCGGGATGCCGGCCCAGTACCCGCGCATCGCGGGGCAGTACGCCGAATACATCGCCGCGCAGCTCAAGGCCTTCAAGGAGGGCGGGCGAGCCAACGACCCCAATGGCATGATGCGGGGCGTGACGGCGCGCATGACCGAGCGTGAGATCCGGGCCGTGGCCGAGTACGCCGCGGGGCTGCGCTGAGGGAATACTTGCGTTGCCGTAGGTGTTTTTCAACTGTGCGGCGCATGCCGCGAGACGAGGAGAGGACCCAATGAAGAAGACCCTTCTGGCAGCCGGCGTTGCCATCGCCGTCGGCAGCATTGCCGGAATCGCGCTTGCCCAGGTCAAGCCCGACGTCCTGGTGAAGCAGCGCCAAGCAGTGATGACTCTGCAGGGCAAATACTTCGGCCCAATCGCCGGGATGGCATCGGGCAAAGTGACGCCCTACAACGCCGACGTGGTTGCCCGCAGCGCCACATATCTCGAGAACCTGGCGCAGATGCCCTGGGACGGGTTCCACGAGAACACCAAGGGCGAGAAGAGCCGCGCGTTGCCGGAGATTTGGTCGCAAAAGGCCAAGTTCGACGAGCTGGCGCAGAGGCTGCAGACCGAGACCGCCAAGCTCGCTGAGCTCGCGCGCGCTAAGGACGCGGCGGGTGTGAAGCAGCAATACGCTGCGGTCGGCAAGGTTTGCGGCGCCTGCCACGAGGGCTTCCGCGAAAAGCAGTAGGCGAGCGGTGTCCCGGACAAGCCCCGCAACCGCGGGGCTTTTGCTTTTTCTTGCCGCCACGCTTTGCTTCGCGCAAGGCGACGCAAAGCGCGGTGAATACCTCGCCAAGGCCGGCGGCTGCCTCGGTTGCCATACGGTCGAAGCCAAGGACGCGAAGGACAAGCCCGTCCCGTACGCCGGCGGGCGCGCGCTGAAGACGCCGTTCGGCACGTTCCATGGGCCGAACATCACGCCGCATCCCGAGGCCGGAATCGGCCGCTGGTCGGAAGCCGATTTCATGCGCGCGATACGCGAGGGTCGGCGTCCCGACGGCTCGAACTACTTCCCGGCCTTTCCCTATCCCTCTTTCACGCTGATCACCGATGCCGACCTGCGCGACCTGTGGGCGTACTTGCGCTCGCTGCCGCAGAGCAGTCGGCAAAGCGAACCGCATGATCTCGGTTTCCTCTATCGCTGGCGCTTCCTCGTCAGCTTCTGGAAGTGGCTGTTCTTCGAGCCGGGGCCGTTCGCGCCGGAGCCCGCGAAGAGCGCACAGCTCAACCGCGGTGCCTACCTCGTTCGGGCGCTGGGACATTGCGGCGAGTGCCACACACCGCGCAACTTCCTGGGCGGTCCCAAGAAGGACCGCTTCCTCGCCGGGGCGAAGGACATCGCGCCCAATCTGACGCCCACCCGTGTCGGCAAGAAGGGTGACGGCGAGCTGAAGGAGTTCCTGCGCACCGCCATGACCCCCGATGGCGACGTGGCGGCCGAGTCGATGGCCGAGGTGGTGACCAATACCACCAGCCAGCTCACGCCGCAGGACCTCGATGCCCTGGTAGCCTATCTGCGCTCCCTGCCGCCGTTGCCTGATGAAGCCAAATAGCGTGGAATAGCGGCAATAGGAGCCATGTTCCCTTTATGAATGAAGCCGAGCGCCTGGTCGAGCTCATCCCGCGGCTGCGGCGCTACGCTCGCGCGCTGGTAGGCGACCGTGCCACCGCGGACGACCTGGTGCAGGACACGCTTGAGCGCGCCTGGGCGAAGCTGCACCTTTACCGCCGCGGGACCGACCTGCGCGCGTGGCTTTTCACCGTGATGCACAACGTACACGTCAACCGGGTGCGCGCATCGCGCGCCACCGATACGCTCGAGGACGAGATGCCCGAGCTTGCGCAGCGCGCGCCGCAGGGCGACGCGCTGCTGGTGCGCGACCTCGACCGCGGCATCACGCGCCTGCCGGCGGAGCAGCGCGCGGTGCTGTTGCTCGTCACGCTCGAGGAAATGAGCTACGAGCAGGTGGCGCGCACGCTCGGTATCCCGATCGGCACCGTGATGTCGCGGCTGTCGCGCGCGCGCGAGAAGCTGCGCGCGATGATGCTCGGACAGCCCTTAGCGGCGAAACTGAAGGTTGTGAAATGACCGAACCGGTCAGCGAACACGATCTTCAGGCCTACGCCGACGGCGAGCTGCCGGAGGAGCGCCGCGGCGCCGTGGCGGCCTGGCTTGCCGCGCATCCCGAAGACGCCGAGCGCATCGAGAACTATCGTCAGCTCGCGCAGGAGCTGCGCAGCACGTACGCCGGCGTGCTCGACGAACCGGTCCCCGAGCGCCTGGAGCATGCTGTGCGTCCGGCGCGCTCGCGCCGGCTCGCGCTGGTCGCGATGTGGGTCGGGCTCGGCGCGGCGCTCGGCGCGGTCGCCGGCTGGCAGCTTCACTCAACGCAGACTTCCCCAGTAATTGCGGCCGATGGAGCGACGGTCTTGGCGCGGCGCGCGGCGGTCGCGCACGCCACCTACTCTCCGGAGGTCCGCCACCCGGTCGAAGTGGGTGCCGATCAGGAAACGCATCTTGTCGCCTGGCTTTCAAAGCGCCTGGGAACGCAGCTGCGCGCGCCGAAGCTCGAAAGCGTCGGCTACAGCCTCGTCGGCGGCCGGCTGCTGCCGGGCGAGCAGGGGCCGGTCGCGCACTTCATGTACCAGTGCAACCGCGGCACGCGCGTCACTCTCTATGTACGCAGCGACATGGCGTCGAACCGCTCGACCGCGTTCCGCTACGCGCGCGAAGGCACTGTCGGCGTGTTCTACTGGGTCGACGGTAAAAGCGGCTACGCGCTGTCTTCAGGCGACATCAGCAAGGAGGATCTGCTGAACGTCGCCAACGCTGCCTATCAGCAGCTCAATCCGCCCTAAAGCCCTTACTTTTGCAGAGAGGCATTGAGCGCGGTGGCGAGCGCGGCCTCGCCGCTGACGAGCGCCTTCCACGAAAGCTCGAGCCCGTTGCGCTTGCCTTTTGGCACGAGCTTCAGGCCCTCCGGCCCGATCGTCAGCATGTAGGGGTTACCCTCGATGTCGATTTCCCGCTTCAGGAACTTGTCGAGCTTGGTGGCCATGGTTCAACTCCGCCTAAGGGCGCGAAACAGTTTGACGAGCTCGGGCAGCTGATAGTTCGCGTTCAGGCCGCTCGGATTGGGCAGCAGCCATACCCGCGCGCCCTCGAAGCGGTCGGCCTGGGGTCCTACCCTGGCCCCTTTGCACGAAAAGGCGTGGCGGTACGCCCCCACCCCCAGAAAAGCGACCGTCGCGGGGCCGTAGCGTCTGACTTTGGTCGCGAGCCGGCGTCGCCCCCTCACGAATTCCTCCGGCGCGAGCTCGTCGGCGGTCGCGGTACCGCGGTTGACGAGGTTGGTGATCCCGTAGCCATCGGCGAGGAGCTCGGCTTGCTGCCACGCCCGCAATTCCTTTCGAGTGAAGCCCGCGTGGTAAAGCCCAGGCCAGAAGCGATTGCCGGGACGCGCGAAGTGGTGGCCGGTCGCCGCCGAGTACAGGCCCGGATTGATGCCGACGAACAGGACCTTCAGACGGGGCGCGATGACGTCGCGGATGCCCTTGTCCCGCGCCGCGGCGAGCTCCGCCGCGCTAGGCCGGCTTGACCACGTAGCCGCCGGATTTCTCGTCGGCTTCGAGCTTGATGAGGCCTTTCTTTTCGGCTTCCTCGAGGAGGTCGGAGAAGGCACGGAAGCCATAGTACGACTCGTTGAAGCCCGGGTTCCTGCGCTTCAGCGCCTGCTTCACCATCGAGCCCCAGATGCGCTCGTCGGCGTCGCGCTCGGCCACCAGCGCGTCCAGCGTGCCGAGCATCAGGTCGAAGGCCTCCTGCTTCTTGTCGCCGTTGCTCTTGTCGCCGCCGCTGCCCGCCGGCGCGGCCTCGCGCCGCTTCTTCGCCGCGCGGCGCTTCTGCTCGTCGGCGCGCACCAGGTCGTCGTAGTAGATGAACTCGTCGCAGTTGTTGATCAGGAGATCCGAGCTCGAGTTCTTGACGCCGACGCCGATCACCGTCTTCGCGTTCTCGCGCAGCTTGGACACCAGCGGCGAGAAGTCCGAGTCGCCGCTCACGATGACGAAGGTGTCCACATGGGACTTCGTGTAGCAGAGATCCAGCGCATCGACGACCATGCGGATGTCGGCCGAGTTCTTGCCCGACTGGCGCACGTGCGGGATCTCGATCAGCTCGAACGAAGCCGCGTGCATCGTGGCCTTGAACTCCTTGTAGCGCTCCCAGTCGCAGTAAGCCTTCTTCACCACGATCGAGCCTTTGGCGAGCAGCCGCTCGAGCACCTTCTCCATGTCGAATTGCGAATACCTCGCTTCGCGCACGCCGAGCGCGATGTTCTCGAAGTCGCAGAACACTGCCAGGCTGCGGGCGTCAGGCAAGCTTGGGCTTCCCGGCGCGGCGCCGGTCGCGCCAGCCTTCCACCACCGAATAGCCGGCCGGAACCACCACCAGCGTGAGGAGCGTGGAGGTGATCATGCCGCCGATCACCGCGACCGACAGCGGCGCGTTGGTCTCCGCTCCCGCGCCCAGACCGATCGCCGCCGGCAGCAGCGCGAGGATGATGGTGAGCGAGGTCATCACCACCGGGCGCATGCGGATCGGGCAGGCGTCGCGCAGCGCATCGTCCACGCCCATGCCCTGGCTGCGGCGCTGGTTGGTGAGGTCGACCAGCAGGATCGAGTTCTTCGCCACCAGCCCGATCAGCAGCACCAGGCCGATCCCGGAGTAAATGTTGAGCGAATACCGCGTAAATCCCAGCGCGGCGATGCCGCCGACGATGCCGAGCGGCACCGCGAGCATGATGTAGAGCGGTTGCAGGAAACTGTTGAACTGGCTGGCAAGCACCATGAACAGCAGCGCCAGCGCCAGTATGAAAGTGAATGCGGTGGCGGCGGCGGTCTTCTCCAGCTGCTCGGCCTCGCCGACGAACACCACCTGGTAGCCGATCGGCAGGCTTTGCGACGCCTCGCGCACCTTTTCGATCGCCGCGCCGAGCGCAATGGTCGGGTTGGCGTAGAAGGTCGCGGCGTACTGCAGGTCGAAGCGCGCGATGACCGCCGGCCCGAGCGCCTCGCGGAAGCGCGCCACCTGGTCGAGGCGCACCAGCTGGCCCTGGCGGTTGCGCAGGTAGATCTTCGACAGGTCGGCCTGCTGCTGGAACTCACCTTCCTTCGCTTTCACGCGGATGTCGTAGCGCTCGCCGTCGCCGGGGGAGTCGTTGTACTTCGCGATATCGATCCCGCCGGAGAGCATGTTGACGGCGAGCGCAATGTCCGCCGAGTTGAGGCTCAGCCCTGCGGCGCGCACCCGGTCGGGCTCGAGCACCAGTTGCGGCAGGTCGAGCTGCAGATTGTTGTCCATGCGGCCGATCTGCGGGTCGGCCTGCAGCCTGGCCTGCAGGTCCCTGGCGACGCGGCCCATCTCCTGCAGGTTCGGGCCCTTGACGACGAATTGCAGAGGCTCCGAGCGCTGGCCCTGCACCAGGCCGAAGGCGCGCGGAAAGGCCTGCGCCCCCGCGATCTGGGCGAGGTCGTGCCGCAGCAGGCTGATGACTTCCTGCTGCGAGCGGCTGCGCTCGCTGCGAGGCTTCATGCGTGCGACCACGGTGGCCTGATTCACCTGCTGCGCGGAGCCGAGCCCTATGACGCCGAACTCGGTCACCACTTCGGGATAGCGGAAGGCAATCTGCTCGACCTCGCGCAGCTTGGTTTCCGTGTAATCGATCGACGAGCCGAGCGGCGTGCGGATCCCGATGAGGAAACGGCCTTCGTCGGGCTGGGGAGCGAGCTCGCGCGGCAGGTTGTTGAACAGCGGAATGGCGGCGAGGAAAGCGAGCAGCGCCGCCACCAGAACCACGCCGCGATTGCGCAACGCGAACTCGAGACTGCGCCGGTAGGCACGTTCGATCGCCTGGAAGCCGCGCTCGAGCAGCCAGTACACCTTGCCGTGCTTCTCCTGCACGTCGAGGTAGCGCGAGCACAGCATCGGGGTGAGCGTGAGCGAGACGAACAGCGACACCAGCACGCCGAAGGTCACCACCACCGCGAAGGAGCGCAGGAACTGGCCGAGGATGCCGCTCACGAAGACCACCGGCGCGAAGATCGCCACCAGCGAAAAGCTCGCCGCGATGACCGCGAAGGTCACCTCGCGGCTTCCGGTGACGGCGGCCGACACCGCGGTCGAGCCGCGGTCCTCCTCGCGGTGGCGGTAGATGTTCTCGAGCACCACGATGGCGTCGTCGACCACCACGCCGACCAGCAGCAAGAGCGCGAGCAGCGTCACCGAGTTGAAGGTAAAGCCGAAGAAGTACATCACCGCGATGGCACCGAACAGCGATACCGGAATCGAGCAGGCGATGATCACGGTGGAGCGGAAGCTCTTCAAGAACAGCCAGACGATCAACGAAGCGAGGATGGTGCCCTCGACCAGATGGTTCTTGAGCGCCGCCACCATGGCGCCGATGAACAGCTTGTCGTTCTGCACGTAGTGCAACTCCATCCCCGGAGGCAGCTGTGGCCGGATTTCATTCTCGATCCGGTCGACGACCCGATCGATGATTTCGACCGTGTTGGTGTTCGGCACCTTGACGACGCCGACGCCGATGGCCGGCTTGCCGTTGAAACGCGCGAACTGCCGGTAGTCGGCAAGCCCGTCCTCGATCTCGGCGATGTCGCGCAGGCGCACCGGCGAGCCGTCCTTGTAGCCGACGATCATCGCGGCGAGGTCGTCGAGCTTGTGGAACTCGAGGTCGAGCTTGACCAGGTGCTCGGTCGAGCGGCCGACCAGGAAGCCGCCGGCGAACTGGATGTGCTCCTTGCCGAACGCATCGGTGATGTCCTGCGCGGCGATGCCGTGCCCCGCCATCCTGGCGGGCAGCAGGTTGACGCGGATGGTGCGGTCACGGCGGCCGCCGATGCGGATTTCGCCCACGCCGTCGATCGTCTCCAGGCGCTTCTTGATCACGTTGATGGCGTACTGGTTGAGCTGCTGCTGGGTACGGTCGCCCTGCAGCGCGGTCCAGAGGATCGGCTGCGTATTGCTCTCGACCTTCGCCACGACCGGCGGGTCGGCGTCCTTCGGCAGGCGCCGCACCACCTGGTTCACCTTGGCCTGCACCTCCTGGAAAGCGACGTCGATGCGCTTCTCGAGGGCGAAGGTGAGGACCACGATCGAGGTGCCGGGCGATGAAGTCGACTGAATATGCTCGATGGCCGGGACGCTGTTGACCGCGGTCTCGATCAGGTTGGTGATCGAAGCATCGACGATGTCGGGGTTGGCACCCTTCTGCACCGTGGTGATCGAAATGATCGGGAATTCGATGTACGGCAGCTTGTCGACGCCCATGCGCTGGTAGGCGATCCAGCCGAAGAGCACCAGCACCGCGCTCAGCATGAACGCAAACACGTGGCGGCGGATCGATAGCTCGGAGAGCGTCATGTGCCACCCTTCTTGGGGCCTTTTTCCGCGACCGCCCTCGGTTTGGGCAGCGCCACCGCGGCGCCGTCGGTGAGAAAACCCGCGCCGTCGACCGCGATCGTCTCGCCGGCGGCGAGCCCCTTGATGATCTGCTGCAGTCCGTCCTGGCGCATGCCGGTCTCGACGATCCGCTGGCGCGCGACGTTGCCCTCCAGGGCATACACCACCTTGCCGGCCGGGCGCAGTACCACGCTCTGCTCGGGGACCATCAGCGCGCCGTCGAGCGAGTTCGTCACGATGCGTGCGTTGACCGTGCCGCCGCCGCGGAACAGCGTTCCCACGCCGCTGATCTTGACGATCGCGTCGAGCGCGCGGTTGTTGATGCCGAGGGTCGGCTTGATCTCGTCGATGCGTGCTTCCAGAATCTGCTCGGGCGCCGCGGGCGGCGACAGCACCACCTTCAGGCCCGGCTTGATGCGCGTCGCGGCAGCCTCGGGCAGCAGCAAATGCACCCGCAGCAGCTGCACCCCGACCAGCTTGAACAGCGGGTCGCCCACCTTCACGTAGTCGCCGACCGCGACGATCTGGGTCTCGATCTCGCCGCCGATCGGCGCGAGCACGCGCGATTTGGTCAGGCCGCGGCCGGTGGCCTCGGCGCGCGCGCGGGCGACTGCAAGCGTCTGGCGCAGGGCGTTGAGCTGGGCAACGGCGTCATCGATTGCGTTCTGCGAGATGAAGCCCTGCCCGACCAGCTTCTTGTTGCGCTCGACCACGCGTTCCTGCTGCTCGAGCAGGCTCCTCAGACGGCCGATCTCGGCCTGGTCGGCGCGCGCCTGGATGTGGAAGTCCGCCGCGTCGATCTCGGCGATCAGCTCGCCTTTGGCGACTTTCTTGCCGGTAAAGCCGGCGACGCGCGTGACGCGCCCGGCCACCTCGGCGCCGATGGTGGGATCGATCACGTTCTCGATCGTGCCCACCACCTCTTCGTAAAGCTCGAGCGTGCGTGTTTGCACCACCGCGGAGGTAATGAGCACGGCCTGCGGCCCCTTGGCCGCCCCCTTGGCGCTATCCTTCCTTGCCGCCCGGCCGTCGCCGGCAAAGAAGTAGGCGCCCACCCCGGCCGCCAGGACGACGACGACGAGGCCGAAAAGCGCGAGCCGGCGGGTGGCAATGGTCATGGACCGGCGATTGTCAGCCCTGGATGCGCTCCAGGGCAAACAGGTCCTCTACCGATTCGCGGCGGCGCACCAATTGGGCTTCTCCCCTCCTCACCAGGACCTCCGCAGCACGGGGCCGGGTGTTGTAGTTCGAACTCATTACCATGGCATAGGCACCGCAGGACATGATCGCGAGCAAGTCTCCCTCGGCTGCGGCCAGCCTGCGGTCCTTGGCGAGAAAATCCGCGCTCTCGCACACCGGGCCGACGATGTCGTAAACAGCGTTACCCGGAACCGATTCCGCCACGGTTTTCACGTCATGCCACGCTCCGTAAAGGGCGGGCCGGATGAGGTCATTCATCGCCGCATCGACCACCAGAAAATTCTTCGCTGCGCCCGGTTTCACGTATTCGACCCGGGTCAGTAGCACGCCCGCGTTACCGACGATCGAGCGGCCCGGGTCGAGGATGACCGTGTGCGGGCGCTCCCCGAGCGCAGCCAGGGTGCCGGCAACGAACGCCGCAGGCGGCTGTGGAGCCTCGTCCCGGTAGCGGATGCCGATCCCGCCGCCGACGTCGATGTGCTTCAGGCGGATGCCGCCGCGCTCCAGTCGATCGACGAGCGCGACCAGCCGCTCGACGGCGGCGACGTAGGACGCGCTTTCCTGCAGCATCGAGCCGATATGGCAGCCAATGCCCAGGACCTCCACACCGCGCAACGCATTGGCTTTCCGGTAAAGGCGCTCGGCATCGGCGTGTTCCACGCCGAACTTGGTCTCGCGCAGGCCGGTGGAGATGTACGGATGGGTCTTCGCGTCGACGTCGGGGTTGACGCGGAACGCGACCGGCGCATGCTTCCCGAGCTGCTCCGCAACGGCGTTAACTTTTGTTAACTCCGCTTCGGACTCGAGGTTGATGCAGCCGATGTCCTTCTCGAGCGCGAAGCGAAGCTCCCGTTCGCTCTTGCCCACGCCGGAAAAAAGTGTCCTGCGCGGGTCGCCACCGGCGGCGATGACGCGCGCGAGCTCGCCGCCGGACACGATGTCGAAGCCGGCGCCCAAGCGCGCGAGCAGCGCGAGCACGGCGAGGTTCGAATTGGCCTTGACCGAGTAACAGACCCGGGCGTCGCGCCCTCTCAGGGCGTGGGCGAACTCTGCGTACGCGGCCTCGATCGCCGCGGCGGAATAGACGTAGCAGGGCGTGCCGAAGCGGCGCGCGATGTCGTCCAATGCGACCTCGTCGGCGCACAGCACGCCGTTGCGGTAAGAGAAAGACAAGGCGCCTACTTCTGCGGTTCTTCTTCGCGCAGCTCGCGCGGATAGGGAACCGGCTCGTAGGGTTTCGGCTTGGCGGGCTTGATGCCCGGAGGCGGGCTGTCGCGCAGGTAGAGCGGACCCTTCTGCCCGCAGCCGGCGGCCAGCGCGCAAGCAGCGACGAGCAGGGGAAGGAAATGCCGACGGAAGCGCATAAAATCCTCATGCTACCCCATGGACGAAGCCGAATTCGACGCGCAGGCATCGGCCGCGCTTGAAGCCCTCGAGCGGGCGCTCGAGGAGACTGATCTGGACTTCGAGCTCAAGGCCGGCGGAGTCCTCGAGATCGAGTTCGACGACGCCTCAAAGATCATCGTCAACCGGCACGCTGCGGCGCGCGAAATCTGGGTCGCGGCCCGCTCGGGCGGGTTTCATTTCCGCTGGGACGGCACGGCCTGGCGCGACACGCGCAGCGGCGCCGAGCTGTTCGGCGCCCTTTCAGAGCTTGTTTCCGGGCCGCTAGGCCGGAGCATTCGGCTGCGGGTCGGGTAGCGCCGGCGGCGGCTGCACCGGTACCGGCGGCTGCAGCACTTCGGGCGGCGGGACCGCCTCGCGGTAGAAGAACTCCGGGATGGTCTTCGCCTCGCCGGGAGGCGCCGGAAACTGCGCGGTCGGCACCGCGACCACGCCCTCCGGTACGGTGCGTGACATCTCGGGGATGTCGCCGAGCACTCTTTCCATGTAGCCGAGCCAGATCGGCAGCGCGACCACGCCGCCGGTCTGGTTCCTTCCGAGCGTCTTCGGCTGGTCGAAGCCGACCCACGACACCGCGACCAGCGCCGGCTGATAGCCAGCGAACCAGGCGTCGACGAACTCATTGGTGGTGCCGGTCTTGCCGGCGAGGTCGGTGCGACCAAGCCGAGCCGCGCGCGCGGCGGTGCCGGAGCGCGTGACGTCCTGCATCATGTTGTCCATGATGAAGGCGTTGCGTGGATCGAGCACGCGCAGGCCCTCGTCGCCCGCGCGCCGGGGATCGGCGAGCGCCAGCGCATTGCCGCGGTCGTCGACGATCGCGGCAATGCGCT
>Ga0208185_1000072_pt1 | contig 62122 bp, 53 predicted proteins | sample EasRivMeERMLT700_FD_187532 | JGI IMG/M metagenome (GOLD analysis project Ga0208185, IMG submission 187532) | Soil microbial communities from meander-bound floodplain in the East River, Colorado, USA - East River MetaG ERMLT700 (SPAdes) (version 2) | ecosystem: Environmental > Terrestrial > Soil... | reverse complement strand
TGGCCTGTTTTTCTTCAGTGCGGCGGCGCGGATCGCGGAGAGCGTCGTCCGGGTGGTGATGGCCTCCGGGTCAATGCGCAGCTCGATGAGGGAGGCGGTCTTCGCGCTCCACGCCCTCTCGAACGCAGCCTCGAAGTCCGCGGTCTTCTCGACCGTCTCGCCGTGCAGCCCGTAGGCGCGGGCGAGCGCGGCGAAATCGGGGTTCTTGAGCTCGGTGCCGCTGACGCGACCCGGATACTCGCGCTCCTGATGCATGCGGATCGTGCCGTACAAGCCGTTGTTCATCACCATGAACACGATCTTGAGCCCGTACTGCGCGGCGGTCGCGAGCTCCTGCCCGTTCATCAGGAAGTCCCCGTCGCCGTTGATCGAGATGACCGGCCGTTCGGGATGGACCAGCTTGGCGGCGACACCCGCCGGCACGCCGTAGCCCATCGAGCCGCTCGTGGGCCCAAGCGAGGTGCGAAAGCCGGCGAACTGGTAGTGGCGGTGAATCCAGCCGGCGAAGTTCCCCGCGCCGTTGGCGACGATGGTTTCGGGCGGCAGGCGCTTGCGCAGGAACGCCATCACCTCGCCGGGATGCAGCGTCCCCGGCGCCGGCTCGGGCACAATCCAGGCTTCGTAATCCGCGCGCGCCGCGCGCGTCCACTCTTTCCACAGGCGCGGCTCGACCGGCGCCAGTTTTCTCACCGCCTGCGCGAACTCCGGCATGCCGGAATGGATAAAGAGGTCCGCCTGGTAGACCCGCCCGAGCACCTCGGCGCCGGGGTGCACGTGCACGAACTGCTGTTTCGGGCGCGGCACGTCCACCAGCGTGTAGCCGCCGGTCGTGATTTCGTCCATGCGCGCTCCCACCGCGACCAGGAGGTCGCAGGTCTTGACGCGCTCGGCGAGCCTGGGATTGATGCCGATGCCGACGTCGCCGGCGAAATTGGCAAGCCGGTTGTCGTAGAGATCCTGGCGCCGGAACGCGGTGCCGACCGGGAGCTCGTTCGCCTCGACGAAGGCGCGGAAATCGGAACATGCCTGCGCGTTCCAGTCGCTGCCGCCGACCAGGACGAAGGGACGCTTTGCCTGAGCGAGCATCCCGCGCAGCTTCTGGAGAGCGGGCTCGCCCGGATGCGCAGCGACGCGCTGATAGCGCGCGGTGTCGGCGACGGCGGCGGTCTCGGTTTGCATGTCCTCCGGCAGCGCGAGCACCACCGGGCCCGGCCGGCCCGATACGGCGGTGTGAAACGCGCGGCTCACGTACTCCGGAACGCGGTCGGCGCGGTCGATCTGCGCCACCCACTTCGCCATCTGGCCGTACATGCGGCGGTAGTCGATCTCCTGGAACGCCTCGCGCTCGACGAAATCGTTGCCGACCTGACCCACGAACAGCACGACCGGCGTCGAATCCTGGTGGGCGGTGTGAATTCCCAATGATCCATTGGTTGCGCCGGGACCGCGCGTCACGAAGCACACGCCGGGCCGGCCGGTCAGCTTGCCGTAGGCGTCCGCCATGTAGGCGGCGCCACCCTCCTGCCGGCAGATCACGAACCGGATCTTCTCGGCCGCATCATGGAAGGCGTCCAGCGCCGCGAGGTAGCTCTCGCCGGGCACGCCGAAAACCAGATCCACTCCGTGAACCTTGAGCGCGTCGATCAACAGTTGACCGCCCGTGCGCGAGAGGGTGGTGTCGGAGATCTTCATGGCGAGGCGGAAAGCCTATCACGATCCGCAGACGGCGTGGCATTGACGGCCCCTTCGATTCTTACCTACCATGCCCGCACTCAGGAGGAGGGGAGATGAGCGAGTTGTGGCGGCTTTCGGCGGTCGAGGCCGTGCGCCTGCTGAAGCGCCGCGAGGTCTCGCCGCTCGAGTTGATCGATGCCGCGGCGGCCCGCATCGAGGCGACCAATCCGAAGATCAACGCGCTGGTTACCCTGTGTTACGACCGCGCCCGGGAGCACGCACGCCGCATCCAGAGCGAGCGGCGGGCGGACCTGCCGCCGAACTTCCTGCACGGATTGCCGATTGCGGTGAAGGACGGCACCGACGTTGCGGGCGTGCGCTGCACCTCCGGCTCGCGCATCTACGCGGACCGCATCGCGACTGCTTCCGATGTCGTCGTGCAGCGGCTCGAGGCGAACGGCGCCGTCGTGATCGGGAAATCCAACCTCCCCGAGTTCGCCGCGGGCGGCAATACCTTCAACGAAGTGTTTGGCGCGACGCTCAACCCGTGGGACGTGCGCATGACCTCGAGCGGCTCCTCCGGCGGGTCGGCGGCGGCGCTGGCAGCCGGGCAGGTGTGGCTCGCGACCGGCGGCGACTTCGGGGGCAGCATCCGCACGCCATCGAGCTACTGCTCGACGACAGGGCTGCGCCCGAGTCCGGGCATGGTTCCGCGAACGTCTCGCCAGCCGTTCAACCCGCTGTCGGTGGAAGGCCCGATGGCGCGCGACGTCTCGGACACGGCCCTCATGTTCGACGCCGAGGCAGGTTGGCATCCGCTCGACCCCTTGTCCCAGGTCGGTCCGCATCCCAGATTCTCGGAGGCCGCGGCGCGCCCGCGCAAGCCCGCACGGGTCGCGTTCAGCACCGATCTCGGCATCGCACGGGCGGTGGACGGCGAGGTGCGCGCGGCGTGCCGGGCGGCGGCGGAGAAACTCGCGCGCGACGGGGTGGCGGTGGACGAAGCGCATCCCGACCTCGCCGATGCCGAGAAGACCTTTCTCACGCTGCGCGGCGCAGTGTTCGTCGCGCGCCACGCGCAGCTCATGGAGAAATACCGCAACCTGTACAAGCCGGAGATCATCGACAACACCGAGTTTGGTCTCAAGCTCACGCCCCGGGATATGGTCGAGGCCGAGATTGCACAGGGCGAGCTGATCCGCCGCACTGCGAAGTTTTTCGAGACCTACGACCTGCTGATCTGTCCCGCTGTGAGCTGCCCGCCGTTCGACGTCCATCAGCGCTATCCGGCGGCGGTGGACGGCGTGCGCTTAGAGGGCTACATGGGCTGGCTGGTCTTGACCCTCGCCATCACCGTCACTTCCTGTCCCGTGATGGCGCTGCCGGGAGGCTTCACCGCATCCGGCCTGCCGATCGGGTTGCAGCTGGTGGGGCCGCCGCGCGGCGAGGCGAAGCTTTTCTCCGTGGCCGCATACATGGAATCCCTGCTGAAGGTGACGCCGCGGACCCCGATCGATCCGCGGTGAGGGATGCGTACAAAAAAACCCCGGCATAAGCCGGGGGAAACAGGGGAGGGATAGAACCACGCCGCGTAGCTTGCCGGCACAGTCCTAGTGCCCATTCTTTAGCATGGGGCGTGCCAGATCGGATTGATCATGTGTTTCAAGAGCTTGTCGAAGCGACCCGGCTCGCCGAGGAGGGCAATCTGTCGTACGCAGGAGACGGAACAAATTCGCGCACAGGTCATCTGGCTGAGCGACTGCGGGTTTTTCTGTCGCCCGGCCCCGACAAACATATAGGCTCGCTGTTGTGAGCAATCCGAAACCACTTCCACTGCGGGGCATCAAGGTCGTTGAGCTCGGCACGCTGATCGCAGGCCCGTTCTGCGCGCGCCTGCTCGCGGAGTTCGGGGCGGAGGTCATCAAGATTGAGCCGCCCGGTACCGGCGACCCATTGAGGAAATGGCGCAAGCTGCACCAGGGCACTTCGCTGTGGTGGTATGCGCAGGCACGCAACAAGAAGTCGGTGACGCTCGATCTCAAGCATCCGGAAGCCCAGGAAATCGTGCGCAAGCTCGTGGAGCGCGCGGACATCGTGGTCGAGAATTTCCGGCCTGGCGCGATGGAAAAATGGGGTCTCGGCTGGGAGCAGCTCTCCAGGCTGAATCCCGGGCTCATCATGGTGCGGCTCTCGGGTTTCGGGCAGACCGGTCCGTATCGCGATCGTCCCGGCTTCGGTGCGATCGGCGAATCCATGGGCGGGATGCGTTACGTCACCGGCTATCCCGACCGACCACCGGTGCGCGTCGGGGTCTCGATCGGGGACTCGATCGCCGCGCTGCACGGGGTGATCGGCGCGCTGATGGCGCTGCATCACCGCAATGTCAACGGCGGGCGCGGCCAATACGTCGACGTGGCGCTCTACGAGGCGGTGTTCAACATGATGGAGAGCGTGCTGCCCGAATACGACATGTTCGGCTTCGTGCGCGAGAGGAGCGGCGCCTCGCTCCCCGGCATCGTACCCTCCAATACCTACGTGACGCGCGACGAAAAGTACGTGGTGATCGGCGCGAACGCGGATCCCATCTTCAAGCGCATGATGAACGCCATTGGCCGGCTGGACCTGGCGAATGATCCGGCGCTTGCGCACAACGACGGGCGCGTCGCGCGGACCGACGAAATTGAAAAGGTCATCGGCGACTGGGTCGCGGCGCACGACCTGGAGCATGTGCTGCAGGTTCTGGAGAAGGCTGATGTGCCCAGCAGCAAGATCTACGACATCGCCGATATTGCACGCGATCCGCAGTTTGCAATGCGGGAAATGATCCAGCAGTTCACGCTCGGCGACGGAAAAATACTCAAGCTTCCGGGCATCGTGCCGAAGCTGTCCGAAACCCCGGGGAGCACGAAATGGATCGGCCCGGCGCTCGGCGAGCACACGGCGGAGATGCTGGGCGCACTGGGCTACAGCAAGGAGCAGCAGCGGGAGCTGAAGCGGCGTGGCGTCATCTGACACCCCTTCGCCGCGGGAGAACCTCGCACCCGGCGTTCGCCGTATCGAGGTCGTCTCGTGGGCGATGTACGATTTCGCCAACTCCGGTTACACCACCGTCGTCATCACCGCGGTCTTCAACGCGTATTTCGTGTCGGTGGTGGCGGGCAACGCGCCATGGGCGACCTTCGCCTGGACCGCCGCGCTCGCGGTTTCCTATGCGCTGATCATGTTGACCGCTCCGGTCGTCGGCGCCTATGCCGATGTCCACGGGTCAAAGAAGCGTTTGCTGCTCTTCACCACGGTGGGGTGTGTCGTGTTCACGGCCGGGCTGGCGCTGGTCGGGCGCGGCGAGCTCGCACTCGGCATCGCGATGGTGATTCTTTCGAATTTCTTCTTCGGCAGCGGCGAGAACCTCATCGCGGCCTTCCTGCCCGAAATTGCGCGTGGCGAGGCGATGGGCAGGGTGTCAGGGTGGGGTTGGAGCCTCGGCTACTGCGGCGGCCTGACTGCGCTCGGGCTGTGCCTGGTCTATGTCACCTACGCGCAGGCGCAGGGTGCGACCGCTGACGAATTCGTGCCCGTCACCATGCTGATCACCGCAGCCCTCTTTGCAATCGCAAGTCTCCCGACCTTCATCTTCCTAAAGGAACGTGCGCAACCGGTAGTCGGCGCCGCCGACATCATGAGGAGTGCGTTCCGGCGTCTGACGGATACGCTCGGCCATGCGCGCCGCCATGCCGACCTCTGGCGTTTCCTGGTGTGTGTCGTCTTCTACCAGGCGGGTATCCAGACCGTGGTGGCGCTTGCCGCCGTGTACGCGCAGGAGGTCATGAAATTCACCACGCGCGACACGCTTATCCTGATCCTGGTCGTGAACGTTACGGCTGCGGCAGGCGCGTTCGCCTTCGGTCACGTGCAGGACCGCATCGGACACGTGAAGACGCTCGTGATCACGCTCATTGGTTGGCTGATCGCCGTGGTCCTGGCATGGATGGCCGAGAGCGCAACGATGTTCTGGATTGTCGCCAACCTGGTCGGGGTCTGCATGGGTTCCAGCCAGTCAGCCGGGCGCGCCCTGGTCGGCTATCTCAGCCCGCCGGCCCATACGGCGGAATTCTTCGGCCTGTGGGGGCTCACGGTGAAGCTCTCTGCGATACTCGGGCCGGTGACCTATGGCTTGGTCACTTGGATCACGCTTGGCAATCACCGCTTCGCGATGCTGGTGACCGGCGCTTTCTTCGTGATCGGCATGGCGATTCTGGCCGGCCTCGATGTCGCACGCGGAAGACGCGCGGCACTGGAGGACGATTCACAGCGCGTTGGTCGCTGACGCAAGCAATTTTCGTGTCCGCAGCCACCCGAATACGCATGCCAGTGCCACGCCGGCCATGACGTGCTTCAGGTTATGGCCACTGGCGCTTCCCCCGGTCAGCTGGAAGATCTCGTGATCGAAGCGCTCCAGGAGTGCCATGGCCACTTCGCAGGCCACGGCGGCAAGAAGCCACATCGTTCCGGTATGCCGCGGCTTTCGCAGAATGAGCAGCGAGACGATCGCCACGCCCGCGCCGATCCGGACGATGAGGTAGAGGAGGAGATCCCCGTGTCCCGTCTCTTCGGAGATGCCCCACAGGATGACGCTCGCCATGCCGAGCGCCGCAAACGGCCACAATCCTACACGCGCGTAGAGCGGATGCACCCGGTCCGCCATGACGAGCGCGAGCAGTGACATGAGAACAACGGCGATCGGCAGACGATCCCAGATCAGCGTCGCGTTTGTGGGCGCCCAGTGATAGTACGCGGAGCCGAGCGCGGTCAGAATCGTGGCTGCGATCAATACGTTCACCGCTGTCCGCGCGTCCGGCGCGACGTTCATACGGGATCGGATTGCGAGTCCGAAGAGGCCTGCCACCAGGATTGCCAGATTCGAAAGAACGTCGCCAGCGTGTGGAACAACCACCAGGCTCGTTCGCATGTCGGCGAGCAGATGGTAAGCCGGGTCCTGTGGGAGTGGGCCGAAAGACAGGCGCAACAATCCATACAGGGCCACAACGGCAACAAGGATGAGCCACACCTGCCACCGGACGTGAGCCGCGTCATTTGGATTGTTCATAAGCTCTCGCCTGCATGGCCTCGACTCGGCGGGACGTGCGATTAGCAAGGCCCGTGTAATTTTTCGGTGCCACGCGTCTCTCGCACTGCGAGAATGTGACACTGGCCCGGTTCAGTGTCCTATTTGGGTGGCAATAGGTCATCAACGAGCATCCGGCTGACGATTGCTGCCACATTCGTGAAAGCTCTTCGAAGATGTTCTGGGTTCCTGATGTAGAAATCAAATTTCGAGCTTACATTGTTTTGCCTGTTTACCGCGCTTACGAATTCTGTTTTTTGCCAAATCACATTTCCATCAACTCGTCGAAGGCTTGCTGTTACATTCAATATCGGATATAGAGGGCGGCCCGCTAATCTCCACCCTTGATATTGGTATAGACCATAAATATTTACTGTGAGTGCCAGCTCTGCGTCGGCGGGCGATCTGTCCTCAATCAGATTGAGATCGGCCCGCGCCCGCACCGCGTTCTGAAATTCAGATTTCAGAATTGCAGGAAGGTCAATATCGTTTCTCTTCATCGTATCGATGACCAGCGATTTCTCGTCGCTATGGCCATGTTCGGCCATTCCTGCCCCGACAAGAGGAGGACCAACATCCAGATAAAGCATCATTTTTTCGGGCATCTTGCCGTCAGAGCGGATCTTGATGTTCTTAATCTGAGCTCGATCGACGGCGGACAGTGCGACATCGCTTGGCGGCATACCAGCGCACCCTGTCAGGACAAGAATGATTGCCAAATAATCGACTCGTCCAACTGGAAAGTGTTTCATTGGAAAACCTCCGTTAGTCAATTAGTCATGAAAGTCCCAGATATTTCGGCTTGGACCCCTTTAGCAGTTCATTCAAGATGCATGCTGTCGTCCTTCATCGCACTACCTCCACGCTTGTGAAATGCACGCCGCCTGGCTCGCCGAATAACCGCAGCTCGACCGCCCGCCAGACGGCGGCGCGCGCGGAGTGCACGTTGAGCTTGCGGTACACGTTCTTCACGTGACTCTCGACCGTGTGCACCGACATGCGCAGGCGATCTCCTACCTGGATGTAGGTGCAGCCGCGTGCGAGGAGCTGCAGTACTTCCGCCTCGCGGCAAGTCAAGCGGATGGTCGCGTCCATGGCGTATTTCGTCCTGACCACGATTGCCTAGCGTTAGGTGGGGAACAGCCCAATATTTCGACGCATTCAAGATTGCGGTCTGTCAAGGTCTATCCCTGAATCACAAACCGGGTGCCAGGGCGGGCTCTACCACCAATGACTGGGCGCTCGACTCTGGCGCGGAGGGCTCAGGTGCACTTTTCTGAGATTCAGACGCAGAGGCACTTCGGGACAAATTGACGCCAATTCGCGCTCCCGCTTCGCCGCCCTTAACGGCGCCACGGACGCCACCCACTACGGCAAACACTGGTGAACAGATGATGAACGCAGCAGGGCCGCAACCAAGGCCGGCGAGGGCCCCCAATGCCGTACCCCCGACCGCCCCTCCCGCTGCGCCTAATGTGCCAACCACGGCACCAGCGGCAGTTTCTTGACTTGTAGTGGGAGCATTTTGGCCGGTCGAAGCACATCCGTTTACAGCCATGACCAAAGCCACAAAAACGATTCGTGCATTCGGAAGACGGTGCTGCCAAGTAATCGAGCGGCGAAGGTTGGTGTTCATTTGCTCCTCCTTGATGGTTTAGGTAAGTGGTGCCTCACAGGAACCAGTGAGCAGCTACCGTGCCACTTAGGTAACTATCTGTTAAATAATGGATTACGGATTCTTCTACGGATTCCTATTTGACTTTAGATAGCATTTATTGACTGGATGACATACATTTAGTGCATGTCAGAGGCCAAGCTGAATAACCACGACCGCGAGTTCTTCGCGGCGTTGGCGGACGTCGTATTCGGCAATCCCTTCACGCCTCAGCGCGCCGAGCTGATCTCGCGGCTCGCTCCTGGCGTGCCTCTCGGCGACATGACGACGCACCGGGAGGCGCTCGCGAAAGTGGTTGGGCCGCGCCTGGCCCCGTGGCTGCGCGAAGGCGCGTCGGCGCTGCAGCGCCTTGGAGCGGACGATCAGCGGTTGCTCGAGCCGCCCCTCCTGTATGTCACCTATCACCGCTTCGTGCCGCAACTCGACGCGCTGATCGAGCGCCAGGCAGGGCAGGCGGGCGCACCGCTGACCGTGCTGTTTGCAGACGAGGTGATCGCGGAACTCGTGCGCAGCGGGTTCCCGGAGGAGCGGGCTGTGCGCTATTTCGCGATGTTCTTCCAGCTGCGGCGTGCGTTCTATTTCATCCTCACGTCGCTTGCCGGCGAGAGCGATTCCATGCGCCGGTTGCGCGAGGCGCTGTGGAACAACGTCTTCACCCACGACATGCGCGGCTACGAAGCCGCGCTGTGGAGCCGGATGGAGGATTTCTCCACCGTGCTCCTGGGCGAAACGGGGACCGGGAAGGGATCCGCTGCCGCCGCCATCGGACGCTCCGAGTTCATTCCTTATCTAACTGCCCAGCGCCGATTCGCCACCAACTTCGCGGAAAGCTTCATATCGATCAACCTGTCGCAGTTTCCCGAGACACTGATCGAATCCGAGCTGTTCGGCCATCGCAAAGGAGCCTTCACGGGAGCGATCGACCACCACGAGGGCGTATTCGAGCGCTGCGACCCCCACGGCGCGCTGTTTCTGGATGAGATTGGCGAGGTCTCGATACCGGTGCAGATCAAGTTGTTGCAGGTGCTCCAGGAGCGGACCTTCACCCCTCTGGGCGGGCGCGAGAAGAAACGCTTTTCAGGGCGTGTCATTGCGGCCACCAACCGTCCGCTCGACAAATTGCGGCGGGACGGCCGTTTTCGCGACGATTTCTTCTATCGGCTGTGTTCGGATGTGATCGAAGTGCCGACGCTCCGCCAGCGCATTCAGGAATCTCCCGGAGAACTCGAGCAACTGGTACGCCTGCTGGTCGTCCGGATCGCCGGCGAGCAGGCGCCGGAACTCGCAGCAATCGTCATGGAGGCACTCGAACGCGACTTGCCGCGCGGCTACCCCTGGCCCGGCAACGTGCGCGAGCTCGAGCAGGCCGTGCGGCGCATCCTGCTGACCGGTCGCTACGCAGGAGGCGTTGTCGAATCTGCAGCGAGCGAGGAGGACGCCCTGGAGGAGAAGTTACGCGCGGGACAGCTGACGGCTGACGAACTGCTCAGCCGGTATTGCGCGTTGCTCTACCGGCGTCTCGGGACGTATGCGGAGGTGGCCAGGCAGACCGGGCTCGATCCCCGCACCTCGCGTAAGTACGTCGACGCAGCTCGGTCCGGATCGAGGAATCCGTCGCAGCCTTAACCCGCGTTAGCAGTTAGAATAATCTCGCTCAATCAACGACAAGATCTGAAGACGCAATCGAGGGGAAGGCATGGCATTCAGATGGACTGGCGGCGGCATTGACCACCCTCTGGCGAACCCCGTGCAGGCGCGCCAGGTCGTGGCTGAACTGCCCTCCAAGGACCCGACCAAGGCGCTCGAGGAAATCATAGAGTGGCTCGAATCCCTCAATCGAGCCGATGGCTTCAAGGTCGATCGGCGCTACGAGAGCGTAGACCTGCTCGACGGCGCGGCGAGGCGCAACCAGCGGGAGGTCATCCAGGAGTACCTCTCCACGCCCCGGGTTCAGAAGTTCCAGGAAAACCGGCTTTGGAACGCCGGCTTCGGTTACTGCAAGGAGCTGGGCGACGCCTATGTCCGCTGCATCAAGGAATGCATGACCGGAGCCGACGGTGGATCCGACGTCCAGAAAGTACTGCCGGCGGTTGTTGCGCGCGCGCTGCGCGCGCTGGCCATGCAGCTCAAATGGATTCTGCTCCGCTACGGACTCGTCGAAAGGCGCGTCTGGGCCCATATCGCGCTGCTCTATCGTTTCGCCGAGGAAAAGGGGATGACCGGCCAGGAGGTCGCGGTCTATCCTGCTCCGCATCCCCGGAGCTCGGTGAAGCGCGAGTTTCTCTCTGCATTGATGCTCCCCGCTTCCTCGCTCGACGGCCTGACGCCGGTCAGGCAGCAGATCGCCGAGCGCGCGGTCGCGCAATTCGCTGATTCTTTCCTGGTCTCGGAACAGCCGGAGGGCTGCACTCACAGCTTCGATCTTGCGTCGCCCCGCGCCCCGGTGCGCCTGGTGCCGGAAGGGGCGCCGCCGGGAATGTTGTACTTCGGCGCCGGGGACGCGCTGTTCCGGCTCGACCGGCTGGTCGAGCAGATGGCCGCGCGCGACGGCGTTCCGCAGGAGTTCAATCTCGGCGCGAGCTATGACAAGGACGAGGTCATCGGAGTGCTCCGCCACCTCGCCCAGTACTGGTCGGACACGCCGCCCGCGCGCGGCTCGGAGCGCCGGCCGACCGCCGCCCGCATCACGGTCGTGCCCGGAGCGGACCAGGTGTTCGGTCGATCATCTACGGCGCAATCGTCCCGCCCCAGATGATCGACTGGGTAAAGGTCGGGGCGCTCATCGGGATGAAAAGCGAAACGTCCAGTCACCTCGGGATCGGCGTCATCCGGCGCATCACGCGCGACGCGCACCAGCAGCGGCGGGTCGGCATCCAGATGCTGACCAAGACCGCGGTCGCGGTCACGATCTCGAAAGCCAGCACGATGTCATCGCTCAACTTCGACTTGCGGGAAGAAACGGCGATACTGCTGACCCCCAAGCCCGACGCCCGCGGCGAGGTTGAGATGCTGCTGCGCGAAGGCATCTTCAACGGCCGCGAAACTCTCGATATGACGGTGCAGCAGAAGAATTACCGGCTCACGCCCGCGCGCATCATCGAGAACGGAGACGATTACTGCTGGGCCCGGTTTCAGGTCGCCAAGCAGGCGGGATGACCCCGCGCCGGGATTGAGGGAGCGCATGGCAATCCACTGGCTGGGAGGCAAGGTCGACCACCCGATGTCCGACGCCAAGGGGGCGCGCGAGATCGTCCATGGGTTGCCGACCAACGACCCGGCCAAGGCGCTCGAGGAAATCGGCGAGTGGCTGGACTCGATCAATCAAACCGCGGACTTCAAGCTCAACCAGCGCTTCGAGAACATCGATCTCCTCGACGGCGCCGCCCGCAACCACCTGCGCAAGCTCTCGCAGGACTACCTGTCGATGCCGCGCCAGATGAAGTTCCAGGAGAACCGGCTGTGGAACGCGATCTTCGGCGTGTGGCGGCAACTGGGCGAGGGCTACCTGCAGTGCGTCAGGCAGTACGACGACGGGCTGGTCGGCATCACCATCATCCGCAAGAGCCTGCCGCTCATCGTCGCCCGCGCCATCCGCGCGCTGACGTTCCAGCTCAAGTGGCGGTTGCTGCGCTACGGTCCGGTCGAGCGACGCATCTGGTCGGAGCTCGCGCAGGTCTACGCGATCGCCGAGCAGAGGGGGTTTGCCGATGGCGCGATCGCGCTCTATCCGGGCGCGCGCGGCGCGAGCACCGTCAAGCGCGAGTTTCTCGCCGCGATGATGCTGTCCGCCTCCGTGCCCGAGGGCCTGCCGCCGCTGCGGCAGGACATCGCGGAGCGCATGGCGGCGCAACTTGCGGCAGCGTTCCGGATCGCGAACGGACCGGATGGCTGCACGCATTACGTCGATCTCGCCTCGCCGGGCCCCGCGGTGCGGCTGTTCAAGGGAGTGGCGTCCAAGGACTCGCTGCGCTACTTCGGCGCGGGGACGGCGCTGGCGGACCTGAATCAGCTGATCGGGAAGATCCAGGAGGCGGGCGTGGCGCCGCAGGGCGTGAGTTTCGGGGACAGCTACGGCAAGGACGACCTGGTCGGCACCTTCCGGCATCTTGCCCAGTACTGGTCGGACCAGCCGTCGGCCCGCGCCTCGGAGCGGCGCCCGAGCGCCGGCCGCCTCACGGTCGTGCCGGGACTGAAGGACATTTACAAAGCGCTCGACCCCTCCGACGACGACACGCTCGACTTCAGCTTGAGCCAGCCCGCGGGTGCGGGCGAGAGCTGGATCGTGGAGGACGTGAGCGATGGCGGCTACGGGGCCGTCATCCCCACGGTCAAGAGCGACTGGATCCGGGTCGGCGCGCTGGTCGGATTGCAGAGCGCTGCATCCCGCTACTGGGGTATCGGGCTGATCCGTCGCATCAAGCGTGACGAGCAGCAGCAACGGCACGTCGGGATCCAGGTCCTGACGCGAACCGCGATCCCGGTCCGGATCTCGCTTGCCCAGACGCTGTCGTTCACGGACGCCGACCGCGACATGGAGCGGGCGATCCTGCTGCCCACCGGCCCCGACGCGCAGGGCGAGGTCGGCGTCGTCATGCGCAGCGGCCTCTTCAACGGCCGCGACACGCTCGACATGATGGTGAGCGACAAGTCCTACCAGATGACGCCCGTCGGCCTGGTCGAAGGTGGAGAAGACTTCGACTGGGCGAAGTTCAGGGTGCAGGAGCGGGCGTCCGGGTGACGCCGCTCGCGATCATCGCCGCGATCTCCGTATCGGCATAACCGGCTTCGCGCAGGATCTCGACACTATGCTCGCCGGGACGCGGCGCGGGGCGTAATGCACCCGGCTGCGTCCGGGACCACGCGCCCGGCGCCGCCATCATGCGCAGCCGGCCCTCCGTCGGGTGCTCGGTCATCACGAAGAACCCGGACTCCCCGAGGTGCGGATCGTCGATGATGTCGTCCACGGAATTGAGCGGCGCCACGGGAATGTCGGCCTCCTTCAGCGACCGTAGCCACTGCGCGCTGGTGCGCGTCAACATGTTCTCCGCAACGAACGCGTAGACTTCGCCGATATTGCGGGAGCGCGCCTCCTGGCTGGAGAACCGCGGATCGGACTCGAACATCTCCTCGCGGCCGATCAGCTTGAAGAAGCTGCGCCAGTGCTTGTCGTTGTAGACCAGCACGCACAGGTTGCCGTCCCTTGTCGCGTAGGGCACGCGATGCGGCGCCAGCATGCGCTCGTAGCGTGCGGGGCTGAGCGGTGGCTCGAAGGTGCGGCCGCCCATGTGATCGCCCAGCACCATGTGGGCGAGGGTCTCGAACATCGGCACCTCGACCGCCTGGCCCTTGCCGGTGCGTTCGCGGCAGAAGAGCGCGCTGGTGACTGCGTTCACCGTGGCAAGCCCCGTGATGCGGTCGGTAATCGCGGTCGGCACGTAGCGCGGCCGGTCCGCGCCGGCGGCGTGCGTCAACCACGGCAGGCCCACCATGCCCTGGATCAAGTCGTCGTAGGCGGGCTGCCCGGCGTAACGCCCGCTTTCGCCGTAGCCGTATGCGCCGACGTAAACGATGCGCGGATTGACGGCGGCCACGTCCTCGTAGCCGAGGCGCAGACGCCGCATCGCCTGCGGCCGCACGTTATAGATCAGAACGTCGCCGCTCCCGGCAAGCCGCAGCAGCGCGTCGCGCCCGGCCGGTTGCTTGAGATCGAGCACGATCGAACGCTTGTTGCGGTTGTGGTGCAGGAAGATGTGGCCCATGCCGGGATGCCGCATGGGCGCGATATGGCGCAGCACGTCGCCCTCGGGGGGCTCGACCTTGACGACATCCGCCCCGAGGTCGGCGAGGATCTGGGTCGCGAACGGGCCCATCACCACCGTGGTGAGGTCGATGATGCGAACGCCCGTGAGCGGACCGCTCATCACGCGTCACGCATTGAGCACCTTGCGCAGCCAGGCGCCGATGTCCTCGACCTCGTCGGGGCACACCGAGTGCGGCATCGGGTACTGGCGCCACTCGACGGCGTAACCGAGTCCGGTCAGGAAGGTCATGGAGCCCGCGCCCATCATGATCGGGATGACCGGATCGTAGAGCCCGTGCGCCATGAATATGGGCGTCTGCCGGTTCGCCGGTGCGGCTTCTGCGGGCAGCGACTCCGCGAGCGGCAGGTAGGTGGAGAGCGCCATCATCCCCGCGAGCTTCCGCGGGAAGCGCAGCCCCGTCTGCAGCGCGACCGCGCCGCCCTGCGAGAATCCGGCCAGCACGATGCGCTCCGGCGCAACGCCGCGCTTCTCCTCGCGCTCGATCAGCGCCGCGATCTGCGCCTGCGATTCGCGCACGCCCCGCTCGTCGGCGCGGCGCGAATGTCCCTCGAGGTCGCCGAGGGTCACGTCGTACCACGCACGCATGACGAAGCCATTGTTGATGGTGACCGGCCGCATCGGAGCGTGGGGAAAGAGGAAGCGGGTTGCCGGCGTACTGTCGAGGCCGAGCTCGTTCACGATCGGCACGAAATCGTTACCGTCGGCGCCGAGCCCGTGCATCCAAATGACTGACGCAGCCGGGTTCCTCCCGGTCTCGATCTCGATGGAATCCAGCAGTTCCTGCTTCACGATTTTCCGGACCGAATGGCGGACTTCGGGCGAAACGCCTTCACGATTGCTTCATTCGTCTCGATGTAGGGCCCGCCGATGAGGTCGATGCAGTAGGGCACGGCGGCGAAGATCCCGTTCACGACAGGCTTCCCGCCTTCGTCCTTGACGCCCTCGAGCGTTTCCTTGATCGCCTTCGGTTGGCCGGGGAGGTTCAGGATCAGCGCCTGCTTGCGGATCACGCCGACCTGGCGCGACAGAATCGCGGTCGGCACGAAGCGCAGGCTCACCTGGCGCATCTGCTCGCCGAAACCCGGCATCACCTTGTCTGCGACCGCGAGCGTTGCTTCCGGCGTGACGTCGCGCGGCGCCGGACCGGTGCCGCCGGTGGTGAGCACGAGGTGGCAGCCTTCCCGGTCCACCAGATCCTTCAGCGCCGCCTCGATGGCGGGGCGTTCATCCGGAATGAGCCGCTTCACGACGCGCACGGGCGGCGACGTGACGGCTTTTCCCAGCCATTCTTCGAGCGCGGGCAGGCCCTCGTCCTTGTAGAGGCCCTGCGACGCGCGGTCGCTGATCGACACCAGTCCGACAACCAGTTCTTCTCTTGCGGCGGGCATGGCGCGGAAGTATATCAGTCACTGTTTCTCGATCAGGACGCGCAGCGCCTGATAAAGCTCCCGAAATGCGCGTGGGGGGCGGGCCTCGGCGCGCTCGCGCAGCGCGATGCGCACCAGCGCACGCAGGCCGCGCGCATCCGCTTGCGGGAATTCCGCGAGCAGCTCGTGGACCGCATCGGGATCGGCCACCAGCCGCTCGCGCCAGGCCTCGACGCGCTTGTGCGTCGCGGCCTCGCCGCGCGACCGGGCCTGCGCCGCGTCGAGGGCGGTGCGAATCGGCTCCGCCTCGACCCGGCGCATGATCTTGCCGATGTACTGGAGCTGCCGGCGTTTCGCCTCGAAGCCGGTGATACGCCGCGCCTCCATCACCGCGTCGTACAGCGGCTCGGGCAGCTCGATTCGCGCCAGCTGCTCGTCATTCAATGCCACCAGCTCCTCGCCGAGCGCTTGCAACGCGTGCACGTCTTTCTTGCGCTGAGTCTTGCTCGGTTTTTCGTCGTCACTCGTCACGCGTCATCCGTCACTGCGCATGGGCAAGCTGCTATGATATCGCCCCCTCATGTCTAATTCGCATTTCTCCTACAGCGCCGAGCGGCTCCGGCAGATCGCGCGCGACGTGCTCGATTACGCCGCGCAGCGCGGGGCGAGCGCCGCCGAGACCGAGGTGAGCGAAGGCGCCGGCCAGACCGTGACGGTGCGGCGGGGCGAAGTCGAGACCATCGAGTACAACCGCGACAAGGGCATCGGGGTCACGGTTTACCTCGGCAAGCAGCGCGGCCACGCCAGCACCACCGACTTCACGCCGCAGGAAATGCGCGACACGGTAGACGCGGCGCTGTCCATCGCGCGCTTCACCGCGGCCGACGAGTGCGCCGGCCTGGCCGACGCGGACCTCCTCGCGCGCACCGTTCCCGATCTCGACCTGTGGCATCCGCGGGATCTGCCGGTCGAACGCGCAATCGAGATCGCCCGGGATTGCGAGGCCGCAGGTTTCGCCGTGGACAAGCGCCTCACCAATTCGGAAGGCGCCACGGTTTCGACGCAGGGATCTCACTTCATCTACGGCAACTCGCTCGGTTTCCTGGACGGATTTCCCAGTACGCGGCATGGCGTGTGGTGCGCGTTGATTGCGGGGAAGAACGACGAGATGCAGCGCGACGAATGGTACGAAACGAGCCGCGACGCGGCCGACCTGCCGGACGCGGCCGGCGTGGGGCGCAAAGCGGGCGAGCGCGCCGTGCACCGCCTTGGCGCGCGCAAGATCGCGACGACGCAGGTGCCCGTGCTGTTCGAGGCGCCGGTCGCGGCGAGCCTGCTCGGCCATTTCGTGGCGGCGGTGTCCGGCGGGAGCCTTTACCGCAAGTCCTCCTTCCTGCTCGACAGCGCGGGCAAGCAGATCTTCGCCTCGATGGTGAACGTGAACGAGCAGCCGCATGTCGCCAAGGGTCTCGCCAGCGCGCCGTTTGACGAGGAAGGTGTCGCAACGCACCCGCGTGAGGTCGTGCAGGGCGGCGTGGTGGAAGGCTATTTCCTCGGCAGCTACTCGGCGCGCAAGCTCGGGCTCAAATCCACCGGCAACGCCGGCGGCAATCACAATCTCTTCCTGCGCGATACCGGAACTGATTTCCCGGGCCTGCTGAAAGCGATGGGTGAAGGGTTGCTGGTGACCGAGCTGCTGGGGCACGGGGTCAATCCGGTGACCGGCGATTATTCGCGCGGCGCCGCGGGCTTCTGGGTCGAGCGCGGAGAGATTGCCTACCCGGTGCAGGAGATCACCATTGCCGGCAATCTGAAGGACGTCTTCCGCGGCATCGTCGCCGTCGGCAACGACGTCATGCGCCGCGGCTCCCGCCAGTGCGGTTCCATCCTGGTCGAGCGCATGACCGTCGCGGGCGATTGATTCAGTGCTAAAATCAACCATTTACGAAACAACCGGCCGCCCGCCATGTACTCGCGCAAGGACACCGTCGAACGCTTCGATCCGGAACTGTGGCAAGCCATCGAGAAGGAAAATCAGCGCCAGGAGGATCACCTCGAGCTGATTGCTTCCGAGAACTACGCGAGCCCGCGCGTGCTGCAGGCGCAGGGCTCGGTCCTCACCAATAAATACGCCGAGGGCTACCCGGGACGGCGCTACTACGGCGGGTGCGAGTACGTGGACATTGCCGAGCAACTCGCGATCGACCGCGCGAAAAAGCTGTTCCGCGCCGGCTATGCCAACGTGCAGCCGCATTCCGGCGCGCAGGCCAATCAAGCGGTCTATGCGGCCGCGCTGCATCCCGGCGACGTGATCCTGGGGATGGCGCTCGACGCGGGCGGGCATCTCACGCACGGGGCGCGGGTGAATCTCAGCGGCCGCTACTTCGATGCGGTGGCCTACGGGCTCGACAAGGACACCGAGGAGATCGATTACACGCAGGTCGAGGAGCTTGCCCACGTCAAGAAGCCCAAGCTGATCGTCACCGGCGCCTCCGCCTACTCGTTGGTGATCGACTGGAAGCGGTTCCGCGCAATCGCCGACAAGAACGGCGCGCTCCTCATGGCCGATATCGCGCACTACGCGGGTCTGATCGCCGCGGGGCTTTACCCGAGTCCGATCGGGATCGCGGATTTCGTCACTACCACCACGCACAAGACGCTGCGCGGGCCGCGCGGCGGCATGATCCTTGCCAATGCCGAGCACGAGAAAGTGCTCAACTCGGCGGTATTCCCGATGATCCAGGGCGGGCCGCTGATGCACGTGATCGCGGCCAAGGCGGTAGCTCTCAAGGAAGCGATGTCGAAAGGTTTCAAGGAGTACCAGGAGCAGGTGCTCGGTAACGCGCGCGTGATGGCGAAGGCCCTGCAGAAGCGCGGCTTCCGCATCGTCTCCGGCCGCACGGAGTGCCACATGTTCCTGCTGGACCTGCGCGGGAAGAAGCTGACGGGGCGGGAGGCCGAGGATGCGCTCGGAGCCGCGAACATCACGGTGAACAAGAACGCCGTTCCCAACGACCCGCAGAAGCCCACGGTTGCAAGCGGCATCCGTATCGGCTCCCCGGCGATCACGACGCGCGGCTTCAAGGAGATCGAGGCCGAGCAACTCGCCAACCTGATCGCCGACGTGCTCGATGCGTCCGCGGACGAGAAAGTGTTGAAGCGCGTCGCGATCGAGGTGAAGAAGCTATGCGCGAAGTTTCCCGTGTATGGCAATTAGGTGAAGTGCCCGTTTTGTAATTCTCCCGACACCCAGGTCATCGACTCGCGGGTGAGCGATGACGGCGACAGCATCCGCCGGCGCCGCAAGTGCGCCGCGTGCAGCAAGCGCTTTACCACCTACGAGACGGTGGAGCTGCGCATGCCGCAGGTGGTGAAGCAGGACGGCAGCCGCGCCGAGTTCGACCTGGACAAGCTGCGCACCGGTTTCATGCGCGCGCTGCACAAGCGGCCGGTGCCGACGCAGCTGGTGGACGAAGCCATCGCCACCGTCACGCAGGACGTGCTCGCCCTCGGCGAGCGCGAGATCGAATCGCGCCGCATCGGTGAGATGGTGATGCGGGAGCTGCGCCGGCTCGACCAGGTCGCCTATATCCGTTTCGCCTCCGTGTATCGCAGCTTCGAGGGCGTGGACGACTTCGAGGACGCGATCAAGGAAGTACAGCGTCCCGCAAAGGAAAAGTGACGAGCTTCACCGCCGAAGACCACCGCCACATGGCCCGGGCGCTGGAGCTCGCGGAGCGCGGCCTCTACACCGCGACGCCCAACCCGCGGGTAGGCTGCGTCATCGTGCGCGAGGGCGCGGTCTCGGGCGAGGGCTGGCACGAGCGTGCCGGCGCCCCGCATGCCGAAGTGAATGCCCTCGCCGCCGCAGACGCGCGCGCGCGCGGCGCGACGGCCTATGTATCGCTCGAGCCCTGCGTGCACCAGGGGCGCACGGGACCGTGTGCGGAGGCGCTGATCAAAGCGGGCATTGCGCGCGTCGTCGCGGCGCTCGAGGACCCCAATCCGCAGGTTGCGGGAAAGGGACTCGCCAGGTTGCGAGAGAAGGGGATCGACGTCGCGTGCGGGTTGCTCGAGAACGAGGCGCGCGAAATGAACGTGGGATTCGTATCGCGCATGACGCGCGGCCGTCCCTGGGTGCGGATGAAGCTCGCCGCGAGCCTCGACGGCAAGACCGCGCTCCTGAACGGCAGGAGCCAGTGGATCACCGGCGAGGCGGCGCGGCGCGACGGGCACCACTGGCGGGCGCGGGCGTGCGCCGTGCTGACCGGCTTCGGCACCGTGCGCGAGGACGATCCAAAGCTTACCGTGCGCGAGGTGGCGACATCGCGCCAGCCGCTGCGCGTGGTGGTGGACAGCCGGCTGGAAACGCCGCTCGCGGCGAAGATACTCGAGGGCGGCGGGGTGCTGGTGGCCGCGGCGCGCGCGGACCGTGCCCGGATCGCCGCGCTTGAAGCGAAGGGCGCCGAAGTGATCGTGATGCCGAACAGCGCAGGCAAGGTCGAGCTCGGGAGCCTCTTCCGGGAGCTTGCACGCCGCGAACTGAACGAAGTGCACGTCGAGGGTGGCTTCAGGCTGAACGGGTCGCTGCTCGAAGAGGGGCTGGTGGATGAGGTGGTGGTCTATCTCGCCGCGAGCATCATCGGGGACGCCGCGCAGGGCATGTTCCATCTTCCCGGGCTCACCGAGCTGGAAGGACGCAAGCGGCTCGCGGTCCGTGACCTCAGGATGATCGGGCCCGATATTCGCGTGGTGGCGAGGTTCGTATAATGTTCTCCGGGATCGTCGCCGCGGTGGGCACGGTGCGCGCGGTGAAGCCGGCGCGCGGGGGTGTGAGGCTCGTCGTCGACGCCGGCAAGCTCGGCCTGAAGGACGTCGCAGCGGGCGACAGCATCGCGGTCGACGGGGTGTGCCTGACGGTCGTGGCGCGAAAAGGGCGCACCTTCGAGGTGGACGTTTCGCGCGCGACGCTGGCCTGCACCACAGGGTTTGCCGGTGGGCACCGCGTCAACCTGGAGAAGGCGATGCGGCTGTCGGACCGCCTCGGCGGCCACCTGGTGAGCGGGCACGTGGATGGCGTGGGCCGGGTGGCGCGGACAAGGCCGGCGGGCGCAAACCGTGTGCTGGCCGTGGCGGCGCCGCGGGCGCTCGCGAAGTACATTGCGCGCAAGGGCTCGATCGCGGTCAACGGCGTGAGCCTCACCGTGAACGAGGTTGCGGGCGCGGAATTCGAGGTGAACCTCATCCCGCACACGCTTGCCGCGAGCAATCTCGGCCGGCTGCGCGCGGGCGACAAGGTCAATCTCGAGGTGGATATGCTGGCGCGTTATGTCGAGCGGCTGACACAATGAGTTCGAGGCAGGAGACGGGCATCAGCCCGATCACGGAGGTCATCGCCGATATCAAGGCCGGCCGCATGGCGGTGCTGGTGGACGAGGCGGAGCGGGAGAACGAGGGCGATCTGCTGGTTGCGGCCGAGTTCGTCACGTCCGAGGCGATCAACTTCATGGCGCGATACGGCCGCGGGCTCATCTGCCTGACGCTCACCGCGGCCAGGTGCCGGCAGCTCAACCTGCCGCAGATGGTCGCCAACAACCGCTCGCCGCTCGGGACGAATTTCACCGTCTCGATCGAAGCCGCGCAAGGGGTTACCACCGGCATTTCCGCGGCGGACCGTGCGCGCACCGTCCAGGTCGCGATCCGGCCCGACGCAGCGCCGTCCGACCTGGTGCAGCCCGGGCACATCTTTCCGCTCATGGCGCAGGAGGGCGGCGTGCTGGCCCGGGCCGGACATACCGAGGCCGGCTGCGACCTCGCGCGGCTCGCGGGCCTCGCGCCGGCGGCGGTGATCTGCGAGGTCCTCAAGGACAACGGCGAGATGGCACGGCTGCCGGACCTGGTCGAGTTCGCCAGCCAGCACCGGCTGAAGATCGGCACCATCGCCGATCTCATCGAGCACCGCAGCCGCACCGAGTCGCTGGTGAAGCGGGTGGCCGAGCGCGACATCGAGACCGTGCACGGGCGATTCCGGCTCCATGTCTACAGCGAGCGGGTCGGGGAATCCACGCACCTGGCGCTGGTGAAGGGCACGCCCGCCTCCGCAGCGGAGGTGCTCGTGCGCGTGCACGAGCCGCTGTCGGTGATGGACCTGCTCGACCTGCACAGCGCCAGCCACTCATGGAATTTTCACGACGCACTCGCCGCCATCAACCGTGCCCCCTGCGGCGTGATCGTGCTGCTGCACGGCCAGGAGACGGCATCCGAGCTGATGGAGCATGCCCGCGGACGCACGGCCAAGGCCGCCGCGGCGGGCCAAGCCCTGAGGAATTACGGCATTGGCGCGCAGATACTGAGAGACCTCGGCGTGAAAAAGATGCGCCTGATGGCACAGCCGCGGCCGATGCCGAGCATGGTGGGCTTCGGGCTCGAGGTCACCGGATTCCTGCAACCGCCCGGACACGGCAAGTGATGAAGTGATGCGATGGCGAGGTGATGGTGCATGGCGGCACGGAACAACATCGAAAAGCTCGAACCCGACCTGCGCGGAGAAGGGTTGCGGATCGGCATCGTGGTGAGCCGCTTCAACCCCGAGGTGGGCGAAGCGCTGCTTGCGGCCTGCACCGCTGCCCTGAAGAAGCACGGCGTGCGCGCTTCCGACGTCCGCGTCGTCACGGTGCCGGGCGCGCTGGAGGCGCCGCTCGCGCTGCAGAAGTTGGCGAACACCGGGAAATACGATGCGCTGATCGCGCTCGGTGCGGTGATCCGGGGGGAGACCTATCACTTCGAGGTCGTCGCGAACGAGTCGGCGGCCGGCATCACCACGGTCGCGCTCGATACCGGCGTGCCGGTCGCCAACGGCATCCTGACCACGGAGAACGACGACCAGGCGGCCGCGCGCGCTGCGCAGAAGGGCGCGGATTGCGCGGCGGTGGCGATCGAGATGGCAAATCTCCTGAAAAAGCTGGACGGGGAATGAAGACTGCCCGCAGGCGCGCGCGCGAATTCGCGTTGCAGGGCCTCTATCAGTGGCAACTCGCCGGCACCGACCCGGCGACGATCGCCCGCCAACTGGGCGACGCCAGGGGCTTCGACAAGATCGACGCCGGCTATTTCAAGGGGCTGCTGGAGGGCACGGTGGCGGCCGCACCTGAGCTGGAAAAGGCCATCACGCCGCATCTCGACCGGGCGTTCTCCCGGCTGAGCCCGGTCGAGCGCGGCATTCTCCTGCTCGCCGGCTACGAGCTCGCGCACCAGCCCGAGGTGCCCTACCGCGCGGTCATCAACGAGGCGGTGGAGCTCGCCAAGGAATACGGCGGCACCGACGGCTACAAGTTCGTCAACGGGGTGCTCGACAAGCTCGCGGCAATGCTGCGGCAGGCGGAGATGCCTGGTTCGTGATGGATCGACGGCTCCAGAAACGCATCATGATGTTCTACGCGGCGGGCGTCATCAACGCCTTCCTCGGGCTCTACGTCGTGTTCGAGGGCCGGAACTTCCTGCCTCCCGAGACCCAGCGCTGGCTGGCGCTGTTCTTCTTCGCGTTCGCCGCCGTGGATTTCTGGTTTCCCCAGGTGCTCAAGAAGAAATGGCTCGAGGCGCGGGCGCAGCTCGAAGCCGAGCGCCGGAAGCAGGCGCCGCGCGACTCGTGATGGGCTGGGGTCATGGCCCTGTCGGAATTCCAGCTGATCAGGCGTTTCTTTACTCACCGCGCACCCGGCGCCGTTCTGGGCGTCGGTGACGACGCCGCGATCGTGCGCGCGCGGCCGGGATGCGATCTGGTAATGACCACCGACATGCTGGTCGCGGGGCGGCATTTCGACGCTGCTGCCGATCCCGAGCGGCTCGGGCACAAGGCGCTCGCGGTCAACCTTTCGGACATGGCCGCGATGGGCGCAGAGCCGCGCTGGACGACGCTTGCACTGGCGCTGCCGCGGTCAGATGCGCGCTGGCTGGCGGCGTTTTCGCGCGGCTTCATGCGCCTCGCACGGCGCCACGGTGTGGATCTCGTCGGAGGCGACACGACGCGCGGGCCGCTCAATATCTGCGTGCAGGTTGTCGGCGAGGTTCCGCGCGGACGCGCGCTGAGGCGCGACGGTGCGCGGGCGGGCGACGACGTCTGGGTCTCCGGCACGCTCGGCGATGCGGCGCTCGCGCTCGCCCCCGGGAGGCTCGGGCTGGCGCCGCGCGACTGGCGAGCGCTTCGGCTCAAGCTCGACGCGCCGACGCCTCGCGTCGGGCTTGGAATCGCGCTGCGCGGCATCGCCCGCAGTGCGATAGACGTTTCCGACGGGCTCATCGCAGATCTCGGCCACATCTGCGAGCGCTCGCGGGTGGCGGCTGAAGTCGAGCTCGATCGCGTGCCCGTTTCGGCGATCGTCAAGCGTCATTTCGAACGCCCAGCCGCGCGCGCGGCGGTTCTCGCCGGCGGCGACGATTACGAGCTAGTTTTCACCGCGGGCCGCGGGGAGCGCCCGGCGATCGTGCGGCTTGCAGGGCGGATGCGCCTGCGGCTCACCCGCATCGGTCGCATCGTTCGCAGGCGCCGCGGGGCCGCACCGGTAAGCGTGCTCCGCCGGGATGGGAAGCCCCTTGCGCTGGCGCGCGGGGGATATCAGCACTTCGCCTGACTCAGGCCCGCGATTCCGTGCTGCTCTCCCGCAAGGCGGTCAGGGCGCGCTGGGGATTGAGCGGCATGTGGCGCAGCCGCTTCCCGGTCAGCGTGAAGAAGGCGTTGGCGACCGCCGGCGCGGCCGCCGGCACGCCCAGCTCCCCGACCATGGTCGGGGAGGCGCCGCTCGACAGCACCTCCACCCGGATCTGGGGCACCTCGGACATGCGCAGCACCTCGTACTCGTGGAAGTTCGACTGCTGCACCGCTCCGTTCACGATCGTGACGCGCTCCTTCAGGGCCTGGCCGAGCCCCCAGACGATGGCGCTTTCCATCTGTGCCCTGAAGGCGTCCGGATTGATGGCGAGGCCGGCGTCGGCCGCCGCCCAGTAGTTATGGACGCGGATGCGGCCGGTTGCGGGGTCAACTGAGATTTCCGCCACCGCTGTGGTCAGCGAGCCTACCTTCGGCGCGAAGATGCCGTACTCGGCGAAAGCGATGCCGAGCGCCGTGCCGCCGGGACGCTGCTTGCCCCAGCCGGACATCTCCGCCACTTTCTCGAGCACTCTCCTGGCGCGCGCATCGTCTGTCAGCGACAGGCGGAACGCGAGGGGATCGGTCTTGTTCAGGTGCGCGATCTCGTCGATCATCGATTCGATCGCGAACTTGGTGTAGCCCGACCCGATCCCGCGCCACGCGGCGACGCGGGTGCGCTCGGCTTCCATGATGTGCTCGGAGCGCCAGTTCGCCACCTTGCTGTAGTAGGGAAGCTCCGCGCCGCTCATGAAGATGACGTCGCGGTCCTTTGCCTTCTTGATGTAGCCCGGGTGGTAGACGAAGTCGCTCACCGGCTCGCCGACGACGCGGTGGCTCCAGCCGACGATGCGGCCGTTCGCATCGAGCCCCGCCGAGATTCTCTGTGCTGTCATCGCGCGGAAAGTGCCCGCCCACAGGTCGTCTTCGCGGGAGAGCACCAGCTTGACCGGCTTCCCCACAGCCTTCGACACCAGCGCCGCGTCAACCGTGGTCTCCACGGTCGCGCGCCTGCCAAATCCACCGCCGAGGAAGTGCTGGTGCACCTTGACCTTGTCGGCGGTCGTGCCTAGCGCCTTGGCGACATCGAGCGTAGTGCGAGTCGGTGCCTGCGTGCCGACCCAGACCTCCACTGCGTCGGCGCGCGCGTCGACCGTCGCGTTCATCGGCTCCATCTGCGCGTGATAGCAGAGGTCGCTCAGATACTCGCGGGTGAGCACCGTTGCGGCGCCGGCCAGCGCCTTCGCCGCGTCTCCCGTCGCCTTCCACACGACGCCGGTGCGGCTCGCGTCGCGCGCATCGCGGAGATAGGCCTCAATGTCCCGGTCGGTATTGATCGCATCGCCCGGGAGCCCGTCGCGCCAGTTCACCTTGAGCTGCCGGCGCGCCTTGCGTACGGCGTCGAAATTCCGGCCGACCACCGCGACGCCGTGATCCAGCGTGACCACGTCCACGATGCCGGGGAGCTTCCGGATCTCCTCCGCGTTCGAGGAGGCGGGCCCGCTGCCCCTGACGGGCGCGCGGGCGAACGTGGCGTAGACCATGCCCGGAACACGGGCGTCGATGCCGTAGCGGGCCGCGCCGTTGGACTTCGCGGGCACATCCACGCGTGGCGTCGACTTGCCGAGGAGGCGATACTGCGCCGCCGGCTTCAAATCCTTGGCGGGATCGATCTTGGGCATCTCGGCAGGCGGCTTCGCGAACGACGCGATCTCGCCGTAGCCCAGCTTGCGGCCGGACTTCGCGTGCACGACCGTGCTCGGCTCGGTCGTCAGCTCGGACACCGGCACGCTCCAGCTCACGGCCGCGGCGTCGAGCAGAACGCGCCGCGCCTGGGCGCCCGCGACACGCAGCGGCGTCCAGTAGCCGATGGTCGAGATGCTCGCCACCACGTATTGGGCCTTGAAGATCGGGTGCGCGTATACGGGATCGATCGGCGACTGCTCGACGACGACCTTGCTCCAGTCCGCATCCAGCTCTTCGGCGACGATCAGCGGCAGGCCGGTCATGATGCCCTGTCCCATCTCCGCGACCGGCGACTGGATGGTGATCGTGCCGCTCGGTGAAATCGAGACGTAGGCGTTGAGCTTGTGCTTCGGCTCGTCGCGCGCGCCGGGCGTCGCGCAGCCTCCCAGGCCCAGCGTGAAGGAAAACGCGAGCCCCGCCGATGCGCCGAGAAATTCGCGCCGGCTGACCTGAAACTCGAGAAGCTCTGCTTCGCGGCGGTCGACCATGGCCTAGCCCTCCTTCGCGGCGCGCTCGATGGCGCGCACGATGCGAACGTAAGTGCCGCAGCGGCAGATGTTGCCATTCATGTGCTGGACGATCTGCTCGCGGCTCGGGTTCCGGTTCGCCGCCAGCAGCGCCGCGGCCTGCATGATCTGGCCGGACTGGCAGTAGCCGCATTGCGGCACCTGCTCGGCGACCCAGGCCTTCTGCAGCGGATGCGAGCGGCCGTCGCGCGACAGCCCCTCGATGGTGGTGATCTTCTTCCCGGCCACCTTTCCGACCGGCATGACGCACGAGCGCACCGGCTGGCCCTCGACGTGAACGGTGCACGCGCCGCAGTGCGCCGCGCCGCAACCGAACTTCGTGCCGGTGAGGCCGAGCTCGTCCCGGATCGCCCACAGCAGCGGCACGTCCGGGGCGACGTCGAGTGTCTGCGATCTGCCATTGACGGTGAGGTTGACCATCGGGCATCTCCTTCGAGTGGTGCGCGGGGAAATACTAGTTTAAGGCATCCTTGGCTCGACGCCGCAGTTTCCACTCGGGCGCGAAACGCCGGTATCCTTGTGAGTTCCTACGCTCTTGTAAACGGATGATTCGTGGCGGAAACGGGCCTGCCTATCGTGGTCGCGGGTGGTGGCATCGGCGGGCTGTCGGTGGCGCTGGCGCTCGCCCGCAAGGGGCGGCGCGTGCGCGTGCTGGAGAAGGCGTCCGAGTTTGGCGAGATCGGGTACGGCATCCAGATGGGGCCGAACGTGAGCCGCATGCTGGACCGCATGGGGCTTCTGAAGGCGCTCGAGCCGCACTCGGTTTTTCCCGACGCGCTGATCCTGGTCGACGCCGTTGATAATCGCGAGCTCACGCGCATCGCGCTCGGACGCAGGTTCCTCGAGCGCTATCAGTACCGCTATTTCGTCATTCACCGGCGCGATCTCCACGGGGAGATCCTCGAGGCGTGCAGGCGGCGCGACGAGATCACGCTCGAGGCTTCGCGCGGGGTCGCGAGCTTCGAGGAGCGCGGCAATTCGGTCATCGTGCACTGCGAGAACGGCGCCGAGTATGAGGGCGCAGCGCTGGTGGGCGCCGACGGACTTTGGTCGCCGACGCGGGCGGCGATCGTAGACGACGGCGCGCCGCGCGTGGCCGGCCACGTGACCTACCGCGGCGTGGTGCCGACCGAGGAGATCATCGATCGCAGCCACCTCGATTCGATGACGATCTGGATCGGGCCCGATCTGCACCTGGTGCAGTACCGACTGCGCGGCGGCGCGGTGATGAACAATGTCGCGACGGTCTCCAGCCGCCGCTTCCGGCGCGGCGAGCGCAAGGACTTCGGGGGGTGGGACGAGCTGGAGGAAGTGTTTGCGCGCGCGGATCCCAGGGTGCGCGACATGCTGCGCTACTTCGGGCGCGACCGGAACTGGGTCCTCCATGACCGCGATCCGGTGACCCACTGGACCCGTGGCCGCGCGACGCTGCTGGGGGATGCCGCGCATCCGACGCTGCAGTACCTGGCGCAAGGAGCAAACATGGCGATCGAGGATGGCGTGGTGCTGGCGGAGAAGGTTGCCGCGGCCGGGGACGACTATGGCCGCGCATTCCTTGCCTACCAAGGCGAACGCTTGAACCGCACCGCGCGCGTGGTGCTCTCCTCGCGCTTCTTCGGCGAATACTTCCACGCCGACGGCGGCGCGCGCGAGCTGCGCAACGAGCTGGCGCGGCGCCGTGATCCGGAAAACCCCTGGGAAGCCGACTGGCTCTATCGCGGCATCGAGGTGGATGGACGCCTGTGAGCGCCCATCCCGACCTCGTCCTGCGGCCGTCGTGGCGCTTCGTGGCGAGCCACCCGGCGCATTTCATCGCGTTCGGATTCGGCGCGGGGCTCGCGCCCGTCGCGCCGGGAACCTGGGGCACACTCCTCGCGCTGCCGCTCTACTGGCTGGTCGAGCCGCAACTCGAGGCACGGGCGTTCCTGCTGCTGCTCGCCGTGCTGTTCGGCGCGGGCATCTGGGCCTGCGAGGTGACCGGACGCGCCCTCGGCGCTTCCGACCACGGCGGAATGGTCTGGGACGAGACGGTGGCATTCCTGCTCGTGCTGTTCTTCGTCCCGGCGACGCTGCCATGGCAGGCAGGGGCGTTCCTGCTGTTCCGCCTGTTCGACATCGTCAAGCCGCCGCCGATTCGCACCTGCGAGCGCACGTTCAGGAACGGCTTTGGCGTGATGCTCGACGACCTGGTCGCGGCGTTCTATACGCTGCTCGTGTTCGCGGTGGCGATAGCGCTGATTGAGGGATGAGGACCCAGAGATGAAACGAAAGAGCGGAAATGCGAAACGCGTCACGCGTAACCGGCGACGAGCCCCTTTTTTCCGGCTGGCGGAGAAAGTGGGCGCCGCGCTAAAGCGCCGCGGGCTGATGCTGACGACGGCCGAATCGTGCACCGGCGGCTGGGTGTCGGAGGCGGTGACGATGGTGCCGGGAAGCTCGGACTGGTTCGAGCGCGGCTTCGTGACCTATACCTACATCTCCAAGCGCGAGATGCTGGGCGTCAAGGAAGCGACGCTCGAAAAGCATGGCGCGGTGGCCGAGGAAGTCGTGCGCGAGATGGCGGAGGGCGCGATTGCCCGCAGCCACGCCCAGGTTGCCGTGGCGGTGAGCGGCGTCGCCGGGCCTTCCGGGGGAACGCCTGAGAAGCCGGTCGGCACCGTCTGTTTCGCCTGGGGCATGAAGGACGGCGGGTCGGCGAGCGAAACGAAACGCTTCACCGGGGACCGCGAAGCAGTGCGCCGGCAGTCCGTCGGGCATGCGCTCGCGGGCGTGCTCGCATTACTTTCCGCCAAAAAAAGTTTGTAATTCGAGCAGTTACCTTAAGTCGACGCGCTGCGAGCCTGATCAATCGCGCGCAAGCAGATGGATCAGGCTGGAGGTGTCCCAGCGCCGCCCTCCACGCGCCTGGATCTGGGCATAGAACTGGTCGAGCAGGGCGGTGACCGGCAGCCGCGCGCCGTTCTTCCTCGCCTCCTGCAGGCAGATAGCGAGGTCCTTGCGCATCCAGTCCACGGCGAAGCCGAACCCGTCGAACTTGCCCTCGCACATGGTCTGCCAGCGGCTTTCCATCTGCCACGAGCGCGCCGCTCCCTGCGAGATGACCGAAATCACCTTCTCCATGTCGAGGCCGGCGCGCTGGCCGAAATTGAGACCCTCGGCGAGCCCCTGGACTACGCCGGCGACGCAGATCTGGTTCACCATCTTGCACAATTGACCGGAGCCGGCGGGGCCGATCAGGGCGCAGCTCCTGGAATAGAGATCGAGCACCGGCTTCGCGCGCGCGAAGGTGGCGGGATCACCCCCGACCATGACGCCGAGCTGGCCATTCCGGGCCCCCGCCTGCCCGCCCGATACCGGCGCGTCGAGAAAGGCGAGACCGCCCTCCCGCGCCAGGGTATCGAGCTCGCGCGCCAGGATCGCCGAGGCGGTGGTATGGTCCACCAGGACCGCCCCCTTCCTCATGCCGGCCAGCGCGCCGCCCTCGCCGAGGGCAACCGAGCGCACGTCGTCGTCGTTTCCCACGCAGGTGAAGACGAAGTCGGCGTCCCGCGCCGCATCGCGTGGCGACGGCGCGCCCGCTCCCCCGTATTCCCCGATCCATTGCGCGGCGCGGGCGGGGGTGCGGTTGTATATGGTCACGTCGTGGTTCCCCTTCTTCCTCAGGTGCCCGGCCATGGGATATCCCATGACGCCCAGGCCAATGAATGCGATGCGTGCCATGCGTGCGCCTCCGGCTTCTGGAAAAGCGCAATATGGGCGCCGCCGCAATCAAGGTCAACGGAAACTCCGCGCCGGCGTTGAGCCCGAATGCGGCGCCGGATTCGGGGCCGCACGGTGCAACTGGTTTAAAATATGCAGTTACGAATGACGGGGGAATCCCAAATGGATGACAACAAGTCAAAGGCGCTGGCCGCGGCGCTGTCGCAAATCGAAAAGCAGTTCGGCAAGGGCTCGATCATGCGCCTCGGCGAATCCGACATATCGAGGGATATCAAGGTCGTGTCCACCGGCTCCCTGGGCCTCGATCTCGCGCTCGGCGTCGGGGGCCTTCCGCGCGGCCGCGTGTGCGAGATCTACGGCCCTGAGTCCTCGGGCAAGACCACGCTCGCGCTGTCGGTGATCGCCCAGATGCAGAAGCAGGGCGGTACCGCCGCCTTCATCGACGCCGAGCACGCGCTCGACCCGCAGTACGCCGGCAAGCTCGGAGTCGACGTCGAGCAGCTCCTCATTTCCCAGCCCGACAACGGCGAGCAGGCGCTCGAGATCGCCGACATGCTGGTGCGCTCGAGCTCGGTTGACGTGGTGGTGATCGACTCGGTGGCGGCGCTGGTGCCCAAGGCCGAGATCGAGGGCGAGATGGGCGAGCCGCAGATGGGCCTGCAGGCGCGGTTGATGAGCCAGGCGCTGCGCAAGTTGACCGCCAACATCAAGCGCTCCAACACGCTGGTGATTTTCATCAACCAGATCCGCATGAAGATCGGCATCATGTTCGGCAACCCCGAGACCACCACCGGCGGCAACGCGTTGAAGTTCTACGCCTCCGTGCGCATCGACATCCGGCGCATCGGCTCGATCAAGAAGGGCGAGGAGGTGATCGGCTCCGAAACACGCGCAAAAGTGGTGAAGAACAAGGTCGCGCCGCCGTTCCGGCAGGCCGAGTTCGACATCCTCTACGGGGAAGGCATCTCGCGCGAGGGAGAGATCGTCGAGCTCGGGACCCTCCACCGCGTCCTCGAGAAGACCGGCGCCTGGTACACCTACGGCAAGGACCGCATCGGCCAGGGCAAGGACAACGCCCGCGATTTTCTGAAGGAGAACCCGAAGATCGCGCAGGAGATCGAGGCGAAGATCCGCGCGGCCGCGGGTGCGGCCAGCGCGCCACCCGCCCCGGCGCAACCGAGGGCGGAGCTCAAGTCCGAAGCGAAGGCGGAGGCACGGAAAGCCGCCCATTAGAGTCGGTGACCAGTGACCAGTGACCAGTGACCTGTGACCGGTGAGCCCGGAACACGCAAACCCTCACTCCGGGACCGGGCGCTGAGGCTCCTCGCGCGGCGGGAGCATTCAAGGGCCGAGCTTGCGCGGAAGCTGTCGGTCCACTCCGAGGATCCGGGTGAAGTCGAGCGTGTACTCGATGACCTCGAGCGCCGCGGCTGGGTGTCCGAGCGCCGGGTGGTGGAGCAGCGGGTGCACACTCTCCGAAAACGTTACGGAGCGCGGCGCATCGAACGCGACCTGCGTCAGAAGGGGGTATCCGACGACGCGGTCGTGGCCGTGCTCGCCGAGCTGAAGGGGAGCGAGCTGGAAGCGGCGCGCGAGGTTTGGCGCAGGAAGTTTGGCGGCAGGCAGCCAGGCCGCCCCGCGGACCGCGCGCGCCAGGTGCGGTTTCTACAGGGCCGTGGCTTCGACCTCGAGGTGATCCTCAAGGTGATCAAGGGCGGTGAGGGTGATTAGCAGAATGACGATGACTGCGGCGGCGCTGACGTTGGCGGCCGCCCTCGTGCTCGCCGGCTGCGGGTTGGGCTACACGAGAGTGAGAGAGATCAAGGCCACGCCGGATCGTTTCGTGAACAAGGAAGTCCGGCTCCAGGGCACGGTCGGCAAGGCCATCGATCCGCCGCGCCCGGACGCATACGTGCTGAGGGATGGAAGCGGCGAGATCCTGGTGATGACGAAGGGACAACTTCCCGCGCAGGATGCCGGGGTGGCGGTGCGGGGGATCGTGAGAAGCGTGGTCTCCCGCGGCGCCCAATGGTCACTCGACCTGCGTGTGGAAGAAACGGAGCGATTGCGCTAGATTCGCCCAGATGAAGAGCCACGAGATCCGCACCCAGTTCCTCGAGTATTTCGCCGGCAAGGGCCACGCGGTCGTCGCCTCGAGCCCGCTCGTGCCGGCGAATGACCCGACGCTGCTCTTCACCAATTCCGGCATGGTGCAGTTCAAGGATGTGTTCCTCGGGCAGGACAAGCGCGCCTACAGCCGCGCGACCACGTCGCAGCGCTGCGTGCGCGCGGGCGGCAAGCACAACGACCTCGAGAACGTGGGCTACACCGCGCGCCACCACACCTTCTTCGAGATGCTGGGCAACTTCAGCTTCGGCGACTACTTCAAGCGCGACGCGATCCGCTTTGCCTGGGAGCTGCTGACCCGGACCTACAAGCTGCCCCCCGACCGCATGTGGACGACGGTGTACCACGAGGACAACGAGGCCTACGAGCTGTGGACGAAGGACATCGGCGTGGCGAAGGACCGCTGCATCCGCATCGGCGACAAGCCCGGCGCGCCCAAGTACCAGAGCGACAATTTCTGGCAGATGGCCGACACCGGCCCCTGCGGCCCGTGCACGGAGATCTTCTGGGACCATGGGCCGGGCATCCCCGGCGGGCCGCCGGGATCGAAGGATGCCAACGCCGACCGCTACGTGGAGATCTGGAACCTGGTGTTCATGCAGTACAACCGCGACGACAAGGGCGTGATGACGCCCCTGCCCAAGCCCTGCGTCGACACCGGCATGGGGCTCGAGCGCATCGCGGCCGTGCTGCAGGGCGTGCACGACAACTACCAGATCGACTTATTTCAACAGCTGATCCAGGCCGCGGCGCGCGAGACCGGGGCGAAGGATCTCGCCAGCAACTCGCTCAAGGTGATCGCGGACCACATCCGCGCGACGTCGTTCCTCATCGTAGATGGCGTCATTCCCTCGAACGAAGGCCGCGGCTACGTGCTCCGGCGCATCATCCGCCGCGCCATCCGCCACGGCTACCGCCTCGGCCAGACGCGGCCCTTCTTCCACCGTGTGGTCGACGATCTTGCGCGCACGATGGGCGGCGCCTATCCCGAACTGCAGAAGGCCAGGGAGCGCGTCACCCAGGTACTGAAGCAGGAGGAGGAGCGCTTCGCCGAGACACTGGAGAACGGCATGCGGGTGCTGGAGGGCGCGCTCACGCGTGAGGACCGCATGCTCGACGGTGAGACCGTGTTCCAGCTCTATGACACGTTCGGCTTCCCGGTGGACCTCACCGCCGACATCGCGCGAGAGCGCGGAGTGCGCGTGGATTACGCGGGGTTCGAGGCGGCGATGGAGCGCCAGCGCGAGCGGGCGCGCGCATCCTCGAAGTTCACGGCGGCGGCGGGCGTCGAATACCGCGGCGCGGTCACCGAGTTTCACGGCTACGATACCCTCGCGCTCGAGGCCAGGGTCGTGGCGCTCTACAAGAACGAGGGCGTGCAGGCCCAGGAGCTGGCGAAGGGCGAGTCGGGCGTCGTGGTGCTGGACCGTACGCCGTTCTACGCGGAATCCGGCGGCCAGGTCGGTGACAGCGGTGAGCTCGCGGGAGCTGGCGGCACGTTCGCGGTCGAGGACACGCAGAAGATCCAGGCTGCGGTGTTCGGCCACAAGGGCGCGGTGAAGACGGGCCGCCTGCGGGTGGGCGACCGGGTGATGGCGGGCGTGGATGCCGCGCACCGCGCACGCACGATGCGCAACCACTCAGCTACACATATGATGCACCAGGCGCTGCGCGAGGTGCTGGGCCCCCACGTGCAGCAGAAGGGTTCGCTGGTCGATGCGGACAAGACACGATTCGACTTCTCGCACGACAAGCCGATGAGCCAGGAGGAAATCCGCCAGGTGGAGGCGCGCGTCAACGCCGAGATCCTGCAGAACACGCCGACGCGGGCGCAGATCATGCCGATCGAGGAGGCAAAGCGGTCCGGCGCCATGATGCTGTTTGGCGAGAAGTACGGCGACGAGGTGCGGGTGCTGGACATCGGGACCTCGCGTGAATTCTGCGGCGGCACTCACGTGGAGCGCACCGGCGACATCGGCGTGTTCAAGCTTTACTCCGAAGGCGGCGTCGCGGCCGGTGTGCGCCGCGTGGAGGCGACGACCGGCAGCAGCGCGCTGGCGATGATCGACAATCAGCTGGGCGAGTTCCACCAGGTCGCGAAGCAGCTCCGCGCCCAGCCTGGCGGCGGCATGGTCGAAAAGGCGGTGGTCGCGTTGCTCGAGGAAAAGAAGACGCTGGAGAAAGAGCTCGCGCGCCTGCGCTCGAAACTTGCGATGGGGCAGGGTGGCGACCTGGCCTCCCAGGCGGTGGAGGTGAAGGGCAAGGATGGGACTGTAATGAGGGTGCTCGCTGCCACCCTGGAAGGCGCGGACGCAAAGACGCTGCGCGAGAGCGTGGACAAGCTCAAGGACCGCTTGAAGAGCGTGGCGATCGTGCTCGGCAGCGTGGCGGACGGAAAAGTGTCGCTGATCGCGGGGGTGACCGCCGACCTCACCACGAAGGTGAAGGCCGGCGAACTCGTCAACTTCGTCGCGCAGCAGGTCGGCGGCAAGGGCGGCGGACGCCCCGACATGGCGCAGGCGGGCGGCACCAACCCGGAGAAGCTCTCCGAAGCGCTGGCGTCAGTGCGCGGATGGGTCGAGCAGAAGCTCTGACGCAGTACCCCTAGAAGGGGAGCTGTGCGCCGGGCTTGACCGCGAGGATCGCGCGGCGGAAGTCGCCCTGGATTCGCTTTAGCGCCGCTTCGTTGTCGGCCTCGAAGCGCAGCACGACAACCGGTGTCGTATTGGACGGCCGCGCCAGGCCGAAGCCGTCGGCATACTCCACGCGCAGGCCGTCGATGGTGACGATCTCCTGCGCACCGTCGAAGCGCGCGCGGGCCTTGAGCGTGTCGATCAGCGTGTAGTTCTCGCCCTCGGCGAGCTTCAAGTGCAGCTCGGGCGTGCTCACCGCGTTGGGAAGCGCCTCGAGCACCGCGCCCGGATCGCGTTCGCGCGCGAGGATTTCGAGCAGGCGCGCGCCGGCGTAGAGCGCGTCGTCGAATCCGTACCAGCGCTCCTTGAAGAACACATGCCCGCTCATCTCGCCGGCGAGCGGCGCGCCGGTTTCTTTCAGTTTCTGCTTGATGAAGGAGTGCCCGGTCTTCCACATCACCGGGCGGCCGCCGTGGCTCCGGATCCACTGGAAGAGATGGCGCGTGGATTTGACGTCGAAGATCACCTCGGCGCCCGGATTGCGGCTCAACACGTCGGCCGCGAACAGCATGAGTTGCCGGTCGGGGTAGATGATCTTGCCGCTCCTCGTCACCACCCCCAGCCGGTCGCCGTCGCCGTCGAAGGCGAGCCCGAGCTCGCCCTTGCCCTGTGCGAGCGCACGCTGCACGTCCGCGAGATTTTCCGGGCGCGAGGGGTCGGGATGGTGGTTGGGGAAGCTGCCGTCCACGTCGCAAAATAGCTCCGTCACCTCGCAGCCGAGGCGGCGGTAGAGCTCGGGCGCGGTCGCGCCGGCGACCCCGTTGCCGCAATCGACCACCAGCCGCATCGGCCGCGCGAGCCGGATGTCGGACACGATGCGCTTCAGATAGTCCTCACGGATGCTCTGCGTGCGCAGCGCTCCCGCACCGTGCGCGAGCCGGTCCTGCTCGATGCGGGTCTTCAATGCCTGGATGGCCGCGCCGGCGAGGGTCTCGCCGTCCACCATGATCTTCAGGCCGTTGTATTCGGGAGGGTTGTGGGAGCCGGTGACGGCCACGCCCGAGTGCGTGTCGAAATGGTGGGCGGCAAAATAGAGCATGGGCGTCGCCACCTGGCCGACGTCGATCACGTCCACGCCGCTCTTCCGCAATCCCGCGGCCAGTGCGGCGGCGAGCTCGGGCCCGGAGTGGCGCCCGTCACGACCGATGACGACGGCGGAACGGCCGCGGTCGCGCGCCTCCGATCCGATCGCCTGGCCGATGCTCTCGACCACCGGCGCGGTCAGCGTCTTGCCGACGATGCCGCGGATGTCGTAGGCCTTGAAGATTTCCGGAGGGAGACGCACGCCTTGTTATTTCTTGCCGGCGAGCCAGCCCAGAGTGATCACTCCGAGTGCAACGGCGACAAACAGGACCACGGTCGCGATGCGCGACAGGTCCGCCAGCACGGCGAGGGTTCCGCTGGAAAGCCCTACGAACGCGAGGCCCACGACCGGTATCACCGGCGCCCCGCAGCCCACGACCGTGCAGCCGCCGGTCGTGAAGCCGAGTACGCTGGCGAAGACCCCGACGGCGCCGCTTCTGCGGCCCGTTCGCGCATTCAGGCGATCGGCGCCCGTCCGGTTCCAGCAGTGGGCGAGAAGCGCGAAGTACGCCCCGAACAGCAGCGCCATGAGAATGAAGCGCGCGAGGTCGGTGACGGTCACGGCGAATCCCCAGTCGGTGCCGCCGAATGGGCTGTCCGCGCTGAACCAGAACAGCGCAAGGCCCGGCAGGAAATCGAGCTTGCGCTGCCAGGCGACATCGCCCGCAATCAGGAGTCGCGGAAGCTCGGACAGCCACGGGTTGAAGGTGAAGTAGTCGACCGGCCTGCGCGCCGCGGACAGCACCAGGGGCGGCAGCAGGACTTCGAGCGCGAGCACGACCGCCGCCAAGGTGACGAACAGGCCTGCCCGGGCTTTCAGACCTGTTCCGAGGCCGCGCCAGATTCGGATCGCGCCCCGCCCGAGCGTGCCGGCGCGCCGACCCGGCTGCGGTCCGGAGGACGCTGCTAGACCTTGAAAATCAGTCTGTTCCAGCATGTACGCCGAGGCTGAGGTGCCATTCGCCTGAAAGTCAGTCCGCGAGCATGGGATCGAGTGGATGTACTACGCTCCCTGCGCGACCCACTACTACTCCGCGGTGCCTATTAGACGTAATATTACCCTCGTTGCAGTGGGCGGTTGTCGATTCACGGCGCGGTGGATTCCACCGCGGTCTGTCATGCTCTGAAGGAGGTATGTATGGCTGGTTCAGTCGATCGTAGAGATTTCCTGCGCAGCCTCGGGGTCGGAGTCGGGGCGGCATTCGGCGCAGGGGCGAGTTCGTTTCCGATCATCGGGACGGCGCAGGCCCAGGACAAGCCGAAGGGAACCATCCCGTCCACGCCCTACAAGATAGGGCACATGACCTTCTTCACCGGGCCGGCGGCGGTCCTGGGCGAAGGCATGTACAAGGGCCAGGTCCTGGCGGTCGAGGAAATCAATAAGGCCGGGGGGTTTCTCGGCAGGCGCAAGATCGAAGTCATCAAGGCGGACGAGGCCGCTGGCACTGACGCGAACGTGAAGGAGCTGCGGCGGATGAAGCTGCAGGAAAAAATCGACTTTTTCTGCGGCATCACTTCGAGCGGCAATACGCCGGCCCTGGGGCCGGTCGCCGAGGAGCTCAAGGTCCTCACGATCTTCGTGGACGGCTGCACCGATTTCCTGTTCGATAAGGCCGTACTCGCTCCGCACTACATCTTCCGCGTCACCAACATCCAGTCGGCTGACGGTGCGACGTGCGCACTGGCGGTGGTGCAGACGTGGCCGAACACGAGGCGGATCGCCCATATCCATCCCGACTACTCGTACGGCCGCAACGCCTTCGATCACTTCAGCATCATCATGAAGAAGATGCTGCCGCGCTCGGAGGTCGTCTCCGAAGGGTGGCCGAAGCTGGGAACGACAGACTTCACTTCACATATTACCAAGGCCATCGGATCCAAGCCTGACCTGCTCGTCACGTCGGTATGGGGCGGGGATTACCTTGCGCTCTACAAGCAGGCGCTGCAGCACGGCCTGTTCGACAGGATGAAGGTGGCGACGACTCTCGCCCTGGCAGTGGCACCGCACGCGCTCGGCAAGGACCATCCGGAAGGCGTCATCGGCGGCGTGCACTCGAATTACCATTTCACCTTTCCGCCTGGCGACCGCTGGCCGCTCAACAAGAGCTTCATCGAGAAGTACTACGCGCGCTGGAATGAGTATCCCAACTTCCAGGGCGAGGGCGGCTACACGGCGACCTACATGCTGAAGACGGCCATCGAGAAGGCGAACAAGTTGGTTGGCGGCTGGCCGTCCGACGACGCGATCATCAGCCAGCTCGAGGGCATGATGTACGCGGGCCCGGGGGGATACACCTACATTCGTCCCGACAATCACCAGGGATACAAGGACGCGATAACCGGGTTCACCAAGAACGTGCCGGAGTATCCGTTTCCGATTCTCGATCCGGCACGCATCATCACGATCCCGATCCGGAACATCACCGCGCCTCCCGGATGGCCGAAGGGAGAGCCGACCTCGACCTACACCTGGATCGACAAGACGTGGCCGACCGCCAAGGCGTAGGCCGGCGCGGGTGATGCACGCAACATGATCGGGCGGGTGCCAGCGGCACCCGCCCGATTTCCTCAGAACACGCATTCCGCATGATTTGCGGCGCACGTCTGCCAGCACGCTTTTGGGGCGCGGTGCTTCTCGTCGGCGCTCTTTGTATTGGCGCTCCACGAGCGACCCTCGCAGGTCACGAGTCGCCGTTCTATCCTTCTTTCTATCCCCAGGAGATTCGGATCGAAGCGCTGGATCCCGCGGCGGCCCGGGCGGGATGGAGCAAGGCGCGCGTCCACGTCTACGTGGGAGACGATCCTTTCTCCGGCAGCCCGACGCCCGCCGACGCGGCCGCCGTGCTGCGGCTCCATTCCTTCCTGGTGCTGACGTTCGACGGCGCCTCGGGGCGCCAGGGCTCGGGGAGCGCGGGGGAGCGCAACCGGTGCGCCGATGCCGGCCGGATCGTGGCCGCGCTTGCGCCGGGCGGCGCGGACTTCTTCATGCATCCCTATCCCGTCACGCCCTATCACGCCGACTACCTCCAGCATTTCGATCTTGCGCAGCTGGCGCGCGCGCAATTCAAGCGCGGAGGCGCCGAGGGCTCTGCGGTCAGGATGCGAGCGAAGGGCGCATTGGCGCAATCGCTGGTCCCGGCGCGCTGGCGAGCACAGGGGAGCGAGTGGGATGCCACGCTGGAGGAAATCGACCTCGACCGTCTCGCGCGGGAGCACGGAATCTCCATCGCCGGCTGGTCGGGGCCGCCCTGGGCGAAGCAGGGCTGGTTTCACGCCTACCGGCTGCTCGCCGGACATCCGCAGGACGGCGCAGCGCACAAGGCATCGGATGCGGCCGGCCGGCGCCTGCTGACCGGCGAGTACCGAGATCCGACGGAGCGCGTAAACCTCGAGCGCATGCTGGTCTCGACACTCGTCGCAGGTTGCGGACGGATGGTCGTCGGCTACCGCGTGAAGCGCGAGCACTTCAACTCCGAGTACTCGGTCGGCGTCGAAAACATCGCCTTTGATTCCCAGTCGGGCTTCGATTCGCCGGTGTTCGCGCGCACCGTCAAGCTCAAGGATTTCATCTGGAACGGCTGGCTGCGGCTCGGCGTCGCCACGAAACCGGCTGCGGCGTGGAACCCGGTGGGTGGATTCGATGACGATTTCGGGCGGGTGCTGTGGCGCGCCGTGGGCGACCCCGCGCTGCTGCCCGCGCCCCAGGGCGGGCACTGGATTTCCAATCGCGTGAGCGTCGGCCAGAAGCCGGCTGCGGCTGCGGTGGCGATTCCCAAGGATGCCGTGAAGCCAAAGGCCGGAACGGGAATCCTCGAGCCGGTCGGCACGGGCAGGACCGCGCAGCGGCATTTCCGGTATTACGTGACGCTGTCCGATTTCCACCACGGCGCGCACACCAGCGTGGCCGACATCGTCTACCCGTACATCTTCGCGTTCCGCTGGGGCGCGAGCGGCCCGGGGGAGAGCGCCGCGTCCGACCCATCGGTTGCCCGCTCCACCGCGCTGGTGAGGCAATGGCTGGCCGGCTTCAAGGTGGTGCGGGTCGAGGAACAGGTCAAGAACTACGGCGCCGATCTCAAGTTCAGCTACCGCGTGCCGGTGGTCGACGTCTACCTCAATCACCGGCTGGGTGACCCGTGGGAGCGATCCCGATCGGACCAGGGGCTGCGATCGCTCAATCCCGATCCGCGCACGAGCGAGCCGTGGGAGGAAGCCTCGATCGCTCCGCCCTGGTCGACGCTGCCCTGGGAGGTCGTCGTCCTGATGGAGGAAGCGGTGCAGCGCGGCATCGCGGCATTTACCGAATCCGAAGCGCAGCGCCGCGGGATCCCGTGGCTCGATCTCGCCCGCGACCGGGAAACCGGAAAGCGGCTCGCCGCCCTCGTCGAGCGCATGCGCCTCGACGCCTACCGGCCCGACGCGCTGAAAGAGTTGGTGAGCGCGGAGGAAGCGCGGGAGCGGTGGACTGCGCTCGCCCGTTTCCACGCGCAGCACGGCCACTTTCTGGTCACCAACGGACCCTACCGGCTCGAGTCGTGGTCCGCCGGCGCTGCCGTGCTGCAGGTGTTCCGGGATCTCAGTTATCCGGTGGGCCTGGGCACCTTCGACTACCTGTCCGTTCCCCTGAAGGCGTATGTCTCGAAGGTCGAGAATCGGGGGGCCCGGCTGGAATTGCGGGCGGATGTGGAGCGCGTCTCCAAGTTCCAGCGCAGCTACAAAATCGTGCGCACTGCGGTCGAGCCTGGGTCGCGCGACATGGACGAGCGCGAGCGTCCAGAGTGCCACTATGTCATTGTCGGCCCCGACGGCAAGGTCGTTCGCACCGGCGTCCAGCCCCTGGACAAGAACGCAAGATTCGTCGTGGACCTCGGGAAGCTGCGCGCGCCCGGGCGCTATACTGTCATGACCGCGCTTTACGTAAGGGGAAACAGCGTGAATCCGGAGATCAAGGTGTTCGAGCATCGCGTCACGGGTGCGTCATGAGTCCCGGTGCGCGTCGCAATCGACGAACATGAGAAGGCACCCGGCATGGAGTCTTTAGTCATCCATGGCCTGAATGCGCTGCTCTACAGCTCGGTGCTGTTTCTCATCGCCGGCGGCTTGAGCCTGATCTACGGGGTCATGCGCATCCTCAACCTCGCGCACGGCAGTCTCTACGCGATCGGCGCCTATGTGACGGCGTGGTCGATCGGCGCCGCCTCGGCTGCGGGTGCGCCGAACGCGCTTCTCTTCCTGCTGTTGCCCGCCGGTGCTGTCGCGGCCGCGGCGGTGGGCGCCGCGCTCGAGCCGACGCTGCTGCGGCCGTTCTACAGGCGCCCCGAGGAATACCAGCTGCTGGTGACCTTCGGCCTGCTGATGATCATCGAGGACTGCCTGCACCTGATCTGGGGCCCGAATCCGCTGTCGGCGGGCAAGGTTTATCAGCTCGCCGGAAGCGTCACTATCGGGACCTCCCGCTATCCGGCGTACAACCTTGCGGTCATCGCCATCGGCATCCTGTCGGCGCTCGCGCTCTGGGCGTTCATCTACCGCACCCGCTTCGGGGTGGTCCTTCGCGCGACCTCCCAGAACATGCGAATGGCCTTGGCGCTGGGCGTGAACGTGAACCGGATCTACATCCAGGCGTTCACAATCGGCTGCCTGATGGCCGGGCTTGGCGGAGCGATCGTCGTGCCCGGCCAGTCCGCCGTGCTCGGCATGGGCGTGGAGGCGCTGGTGCTGGCTTTCGTCGTCGTCGTGATCGGCGGCCTCGGCAGCCTCGAGGGCGCGTTCGCGGGGGCGCTCATCGTGGGCTTCCTCCGCGAGACGGGCATCGCGCTGTTTCCAGAGGTCGAGCTGGCGGTGCTCTACCTCATCGCCGCGGTCGTGCTGTTGGTGCGGCCCGCGGGGCTCTTCGGTCGCGCGTAAACACGGATAGGGCCATGCCCAAAAACCGCCCGTTGTTGATGGTCCTGGCGTGGTTGATCCCCGTTGCGATTGCGTTGCTCGCCGCCCCCTATGTGGTCGGCCCGTTTCACACGCTCACGCTCATGTACGGACTCGTGTTCGGCATCGGGGTGTTGGGCTTTAATTTGCTGCTCGGCTATACCGGTCTCCTGTCATTTGGCCACTCGGCCTACTTCGGCGCCGGGGCGTACACCGTCGCGTTCATGGTCAAGTATTTCAAGATCGCTTCGATGGAGCTGTTCCTCGCGGGCTCCGTGCTCGTCTCCGTCGTCATTTCCCTCGTGTTCGGCATCGTGTGCGTGCGCTACACGCGGATCTTCTTCGGCATTCTGACGCTCGCGCTCTCCCAGGTGCTGTGGAGCCTGGCGTTCAAGTTCTTCTGGGTGACCGGGGGTACCGACGGCCTGAGAGTGCCCACGCCGTCGCTGCTCGGAATGAGTCCCGGCACCGACAAGATGGAATTCCTGGCCTTCCAGTACTACTACTACGTGCTCGCGGTCTTCGCCGTCTGCGTGGCCGTCATGTGGGTCATCGTGCACTCGCCCTTCGGCAAGGCCCTGCAGGCGATCCGCGACAACGAGACACGCGCTGAGTTCATCGGCATCCGCATCCGGCGCTTCCGGCTGATCGCGTTCGTCGTGTCCGGCGCCTTCGCCGGGCTGGCGGGCGCCTTGTGGGCGCCGTTGAACGGGCTCGCGACGCCCGACATCCTGGTGTGGACCTTCTCCGGCGAGATCGTCTTCATGGCTGTCCTCGGGGGCTTCCACAATTTCATCGGCCCGATCGTTGGCGCGATGGCGTTCACCTATCTCAAGACCTATGCGGTCGGCCTCACGGTGTACTGGCAGCTCGCGCTCGGCACCGTGCTGGTCGTGCTGGTGCTGGCGCTGCCGAAGGGGATCATGGGCCTGGTGGAGCTCATCGTCGCGAGACTGCGGAGACCGCGCTGACATGAGCCTGCTTTCCACCCAGGCACTCGTGAAGTCCTTCGGCGACAACCGCGCCGTCAACAACGTCGATTTCGTCGTCAGGCAGGGCGAAGTACTCGCGCTCATCGGCTCCAACGGCGCCGGCAAGACCACGCTCGTCAATCTCGTGAGCGGCCTCTACCGGGCCGACAGCGGGCGCATTGTGTTCGAGGAGAAGGACGTCACCTCCGCGTCTTCCTACGGCCGTATCCAGGCGGGCATCGCGCGGAGCTTCCAGCTCGTCAACCTCTTCGACCAGCTCACCTGCGCCGACAACGTGGCGTTGTCCATCTTCGCGCGCGAGGGCAAGACCCTCAAGCTCGCGGCACTGGCGAGCCGCGACCGCGCGGTGTGGGAGGAAGCGCAAGGCGTGCTCAGGCAATTCGGGCTGGACAGCAAGGCGTCGATTCTTGCCGGCGCGATTTCCCATGGCGAAAGGAAGCTCCTCGACGTCGCGGTGGCCTATGCGCTCAAGCCGAAGCTGCTGTTCCTCGACGAGCCGACCAGCGGCGTTTCTACGCGGGAGAAGGCGCCGATCATGGACATCGTGAGCGCCATCGTGCGCGCGGGAGGGATCACGGTCGTGATCATCGAGCACGACATGGACATCGTGTTCCGCTATTCCGAGCGCATCGTCGTGATGCACCAGGGGTCGATTCTCGCGGACGGGTCCCCCGACGACATCCGCCGCAACGACGAGGTGACGACCACGCTCATCGGCACCCACGTTACCGGCGAGTCCGCGTACTGAAATGCTGGCAATGCTGGACATTGACCGAATCGACACCTGGCGCGGCCCGGTGCAGGTGCTGCGCGGCGTGTCGCTGCGGGTGGGCGACGGCGAGTCGGTCGTGCTCGTCGGCCGCAACGGCGCCGGGAAGACCACCACGATCGAGACGATCATGGGGCTGCTGCCTGCGCGCGCTGGCGCGGTGAGCTTCAAGGGCAGCCCGATCACCGGGATGCCCGCGTTCCAGCGTGCCCGCCTCGGGATCGGCTACGCGCCCGAGGACGCGGGAATCTTTCCGGAGTTGAGCGTGGCCGAGAATTTCCAGATCTGCGAGTGGCTGGGCGGGGCCGCTGCCGCCGGCGACGGGCGTATCGCCGGTGCCGAGCTCGAGGAGCGGATCTTCGCCGTGTTCCCGGAAGTGAAGGCGCTGCTGCCGAGGACCGGCCTGCATCTGAGCGGCGGACAGAAGAAGATCGTCGCGATCGCGCGGGCGATGGCGCTGTCGCCCTCGGTACTCCTGCTGGACGAGCCCTTCGAGGGGCTCGCGCCCGTGGTCGTGACCCGCTTCATCGACGCGGTGAAGAAGATCAAGTCGATGGGCATCTCGCTCCTGATCGCGGAATCGAACCTAATGACGGCGACCCGCATCGCCGACCGGCTCTACGCGATCGACCGCGGGGAGATCATCTACGAGGGCAGCCCGCAGGCGGCGCTCAAGGATGACGGCGTGATGAGGACGATTCGCGGCTGAAGAATTCCAGCACGCGCGCAGGCAGCCAGCCGAGATCGCCCGGAAAGCGCCCGCTCACAAACCCGACGTGACCCCCGCTCGAGGGTTTCTCGAGCACGACCGAGGGAGCGACCTCATGCGGCGCGGGGAGGAAGCGGGCGGGCAGGTACGGGTCGTTCCGCGCGTTCAGCATCAGCACCGGCACCTCGATTCCCGCCAGCCACGGCTTCGCGCTCGCGCGGGTCCAGTAGTCATCGGTGTTGCGAAAACCGTGCAGCGGCGCCGTGACCAGGTCGTCGAATGCGCGCAGCGTCCGCGCGGCGCGCACCCGCGCGGCTTCGTAGAGGCCGGGATAGCGCGCGAGCTTCGCGAGCGATTTGCCCTTCATGCTGGAGAGGAAATGACGCACGTAGAGCAGATTGAACCCGCGGTCGAGCGCATTGCCGGCCGCCATCAGGTCGACCGGCGCCGAAATCGCGGCTGCCCGATCGACCACCTCGCGTGCGGACGCGCCGGCTTCGCCGAGCCACTTGAGGAGCGCGTTCCCGCCGAGCGACACGCCGACGGCGTATAGAAGGGGGTGCTCCGTCCGCAGTCGCCTCAGGACCCAGTCGATCTCGGTGCTGTCGCCGGAATGATAGGCGCGCGGCAGCCGGTTCGGCTCCCCAGCGCAGCCGCGGAAATGAACGACGACCCCGCGCCAGCCGCGCCGCGCCACTTCTGCCATGAGCGCGAGCGCGTAATGACTCTGCGAGCTTCCCTCCAGCCCGTGGAACAGCACAACTAACGGGGTTTGTCCTCGATCCTGAATCCTCGATCCTCGATCCTGGTCTTGCACCCAGTCGAGGTCGATGAAGTCCCCATCCGGCGTGTCCCAGCGCTCCCGGCGGTATGCGACCCGCGGCCGCGGCGCGGCGAGCGCGGCATAGACCGTCTGCGCGTGCCCGCCGGGGAGCCACCATGGCGCGCGGTACGGCGCGCGTAAAATGGGGTCAGAGTCGATTTTCCGCGGCAAGCCTCGCGAACGAGATCGGAAAATCGACTCTGACCCCATTTTTCATTTCTTGACGTAGGCTGCGGCCCCAGTGCCGGCAAGCCGGCCGAACACCGCGCCAGAAGTAAGACCAGTGCCGCCGGGGTAGTTGTGATAGAAGATGCCGCCCACCAACTCGCCAGCGGCGAAGAGGCCGGGAATCGGGCTGCCGGCGGTGTCTTCGACCTCGCCCTCGCGGCTGATCTTGACGCCGCCGAAGCTGAAGGTGACGCCGCACGTCACGCCGTAGCCCTCGAAAGGCGGAGTGTCGATGGTGTTCGCCCAGTTCGACTTGTTGATCTTGAGCCCCACGGTGCAGCGGCCGTCCTTGACCGCCATGTTGAAGGGCACGTCGGTGCGCACCGCCTTGTTGTACTCGCGGATCTCCTGCAGGCAGCGCGCCGCATCCACGCCCTCGAGCTTCTTCACGAACTCCTCGAGCGTGTCGGCGCGCACCTTGGTCACCTGCTTGATGCGGTACTCGTCGCGCAGCATCGGAATGATCTTGGCGTCGAAGATCTGCCAGGCGAACATGCCCGGCTGCTCGAGCACCACGCGGCCGTACTTGGCGTAGGTGTAGTTGCGGAAGTCCGCGCCCTCGTCGACGAAGCGCTCGCCGCGCGCGTTCACCATGATGCCCCACGGGTAGCTGTGCTTCTGGAACTGGTCGCCGACCGCGAGATCGCCGAACGCGGGCGCGTTCATGTCCCAGCCGACCGCGTGGCAGCCGGACCAGTGGCCGTAGGGCATGGCGCCCGCCTCGAGCGCCATGCGGATGCCGAGGCCCGTGTTGTAGCGCGTGCCGCGCACCTTGGCGAGGTCCCAGCCCGGCCCGAGGTAACGCGCGCGCATTTCCGAGTTGGATTCGAAGCCGCCGCACGCCAGTACCACCGCCTTCGCGCGGATCTCGACGTTGCTGCCCTTGTGCTTCGCGCGCACGCCGAGCACGACGCCGTCGTCGTTCGTGATGAGGCCTGTCGCGGGCGTGTCGTAGAAGATCTTCGCGCCCTCGCGCTGGCAGGCCTTGTGCTCGTTCTCGATCAACCCCGGCCCGCCGCCCCAGGTTTCCGCCGCGAGACCGCCCCAGAACTTGTAGCGGTTACCGTCCACCTTGTAGGACTGGCGGCCGTAGCTCGCCTGGAAGCGCACGCCCTTCTTGCGCAGCCACACCAGCGTCTCGAAGCTGCGCGAGATCAGGATCTCGCAGAGATCGGGGTCGGTGCGGTACTGGGTGATGCGGCCCATGTCGTCGTAGTAGTGCTCGGCGGTGTAGGCGCCGAAGTCGTGGGTCTTCTTCTCCTCCGCGGTGAGGTCGGGAATCAGCTGCGCCAGGTCGTCGACGCCGTTATAGACCACGCGCATCAATCCCGCCGTATAGCGGCTGTTGCCGCCGCAGTCCTCGAGCGGCGCGGCCTCCAGCAGGATGACGGACGCGCCGCCTTCGCGGGCGGCGAGTGCCGCGCTGCAGGCGGCGTTGCCGGCGCCGACCACGATGACATCAGGCTTCCCAAATTCCGTATTGCTCATCGTTCTCCTTTCAGCAACCCGTCACTCATCACCCGCCACTCGTCACGCATTTCAATGCAGCGTCTTGGGCGGGGCCGCGCGCCGCGGTTCGGAACCGGCGGTCGCGGGTGCCGGCGCCGGAGAGGCGTGGTGCGCGACCATGCGCCATCCGCGCTCGGTCCGCAGATAGACGTTGGTGGCGATCACGGGTCCGCGCGGACGCGCCTCGCCCACGATCGTGATGTGCTCGTAGACGCTGTGCACCGCCAGCATCATGCCCTGCACCACCTGGCTCTCGCGCAGCTGGAAGCGCAGCGTCTGCCCGCTGGCGAAAATCTGGCGCCAGGATTCGCGCACGCTCTCGACCCCGGTCAGGCGCACGCCGTTGGGATGGACGCAGTAGATGTCGTCGTCGTCGGCCCATATGGACATCATCGCCTCGAGATCGGCCTTGGTGAGCGCTTCGTAGAACGCGGATTCCGCGTCCTGCGGCGTGGCGAACAGCGTTTTTTTCATTCAGGAAATTCTATCAAAATCGATCGCTGCGAGAACGCGGTCGGGCGTGAGCTGCATCATGCAGTTGAAGTGGCCGAGCGGGCACTCGCGCTTGAAGCACGGGCTGCACGGGAGGCCGAGCCGCAACACGCGCGCGTTCGACGAGAGCGGGGGTGTGAAGCCCGGGCTGCTCGAGCCGTAGAGCGCGATGAGCGGTCTTCCGAGCGCCGCCGCGACATGCATGAGGCCGGAATCGTTGCTGACGACGAGCGCGGAGGACGCCAGCAGATCGATGGCTTCGGTGAGCGTCGTCTCCCCGCACAGGTTGCGGCAGACGCCGCCGGAATGCTGCTCGATCTCCGCGGCAAGCTGCCGGTCGTTCTGCGAGCCGATCAGCCACACCGCGCAGCCGTGCGCGGCGAGCCCCTGCGCCAGCTCCCCGAAATAGCGCGTCGGCCAGCGCTTGGCCGGTCCGTACTCCGCGCCCGGTGCGAGCGCCGCCGCGGGCCGGCCGCGATCGAGCCCCAGCCGGGTGAGCAGCGCCCGCCGCGCGGCTTCATCCACCCGCAGGGCAGGCATGGGCAGCGGCGACCGCAACGGCTCGCCGCGTGCCAGTCCGAGCGCCGCGTAGCGCTGTGCCATCTGCGGCAGGCGTTCCCGGTCGAGCTTGCGCGCATCGGTCAGTATCCAGTGCCGCAGCTCCCCGATGAAGCCGGTGCGGTTCGGAATTCCGGCGAAGAAGGGGACCAGCGCGGACTTGAAGGTCGTGGGCAGCACGATCGCCTGGTCGTAGCCTTCGGCGGTGAGCGCGCGCCCGAGCCGGCGGCGCTCGCCGAGCTTCAGGTCGCCGTGCAGGAATGGGCTTTCGATCGCCCGCCGCACCTCGGGCATGCGCTCGAGCAGGGCGAACGTCCAGCGCGGGGCGAGCACGTCGAGCGTGAGGTTGGCATGGCGCGCGTGCAGCAGCTTGAAGAGCGGCTGCGCCAGCACCGTGTCGCCGACCCACGATGGTCCTACTACCAGGATCTTCATAAAGGCGGAGGGGCCTCCGCGGAACTAGTGTCCCGCCGGGGCGCCGCCCTTGTAGATGTAACGTGTCCCGCAATAGGGGCAGAGCGCCTCGCCGGTCTTCTCGACCGGCAGGAACACGCGCGGGTGCGCGTTCCACAGCAGCATGGACGGCATCGGGCAGTGCAGCGGCAGATCCGCAGCCGCGACCTCGATCAGGCGCTCCCGGTTATCCGACTTCTCGGTCATATGAATTGGGGGGCCCGCTCCCCCTGCTCATCCCGCCACCGGCGTGAGCCATTCGCGGTACTTGTCCGACTTGCCGGTCACGCAGTCGAAGAACGCCTTCTGCAGCTTCTCGGTGACCGGTCCGCGCTTGCCGTTGCCGATCATTCGGTTGTCGAGCTCGCGGATCGGTGTCACCTCGGCCGCCGTGCCGGTGAAGAACGCCTCTTCGGCGCAATAGACCTCGTCGCGCGTGATGCGCTTGGCGATGACCGGCATGCCGAAGTCCTGCGCGATGCGGATCACCGAGTCGCGCGTGATGCCCTCCAGCGCCGAGGTGAGCTCGGGCTCGTAGAGCGTGCCGTTGCGGACGATGAAGATGTTCTCGCCCGACCCCTCGGCGACGAAACCGTCCACGTCGAGGAGCAGCGCCTCGTCGTAGCCGTCCTGCGCCGCCTCCTGGTGCGCGAGGATGGAATTCATGTAGGTGCCGACGGATTTCGCCCGGCACATCGTGACGTTCACATGGTGGCGCGCGTAGGACGAGGTCTTGACGCGGATGCCGCGCTCGAGCGCCTCCGCGCCCAGGTAGGCGCCCCACGGCCAGGCGGCGATCGCCACGTGCACGGCCACGCCCTTGGCGGAGACGCCCATCGCCTCCGATCCGTAGAACGCGATGGGGCGGATGTAGCACGTTTCCAGCTTGTTGGCGCGCACCACTTCCTTCTGCGCCTCGATCAGCGTGCGCTTGTCGTATGGCATCGGCATGCCGTTGATATGCGCCGAGCGGAACAGGCGGTCGGTGTGCTCGCGGAGTCGGAAGATCGCGGTGCCGTTCGCCGACTTGTAGGCGCGCACGCCTTCGAACACCCCCATGCCGTAGTGCAGCGTGTGGGTGAGCACGTGCGTGGTCGCGGCTCGCCAGGGCACGAGCTTGCCATCGTACCAGATATGCCCGTCACGATCGGCCATCGAAGGCATGCAAAGGCTCCGGTGAAAGGCGTCATTTTAGCGGGTTTGGACTCCGGGGTTCAAAGTTCGCGCCGCGGGCGGCTGCGGCTGGCAGTAAGGGCGATAGGGAAGTAGAATTGCGTCCAGGATTCCAGGGAGAAGCAATGGCGCGTGATATGGGCAGCTGGCTTGCCACTCTGGGCCGGCGCGTCATTTCCAGCGAGGACAGCGAGCAGGAGAAGCTCAACAAGACGCTCGCCATCTTCGCCTCCGGGCTGATGGGCTTCGGAGCGATGCTGTGGCTCGCCATCTACTGGGCGATGGGCATCAAGTTCTCCGCCACGGTGCCGCTGTGCTATCTCGGACTCTCGGCGGGCTCGCTCGGGCTCTACCTGTGGAAGCGCAACTTCGAGCTGTTCCGCTTCATCCAGGTGAGCCTCTTCCTGTTCGTGCCGTTCATCATGCAGTGGAGTATCGGCAGCTACGTGAGCTCCTCGGGCGTGATGCTGTGGGCGCTGCTCGCGCCCGTGGGCGTCATGATCTTCCAGGGCCCGCGCGAGTCGACGCCGTGGTTCTTCGCTTACATCGTGATGACGGGGATCTCCGGCTTCTTCGACTACTACCTCGGCGACGGCGTGCAGCAGGGCGTCACCATGCAGTCGGTCGCCGTGTTCTTCTCGCTCAATTTCGCCGCGGTGTCCACGATCGTCTACCTCCTCATCAGCTATTTCGTCAACCAGCGCGACAAGCTGCAGACGCGCGTGGACGAGCAGTACAAGCTGCTCCAGGAGGAGCAGCAGAAATCCGAGCGCCTGCTGCTCAACATCCTGCCGGGCCCGATCGCGCAGCGGCTGAAGGAGCAGCACGCGACCATCGCCGACGGTTTCTCCGACGTGACCGTGATGTTCGCCGACATCATCAATTTCACGCGGCTGTCGGAGGAGATGCCGCCCAAGTTCATGGTGACCCTGCTGAACGAGGTGTTCTCGCACTTCGACCAGCTCGCCGAGAAGTACGGGCTGGAGAAGATCAAGACCATCGGCGACGCCTACATGGTCGCCGGCGGGCTCGACGAGCATCACCGCGCGCCCGGCACGGCGGCATCAGACCGCGACTACTGCAGCGCGATCTGCGGCATGGCGACCGAAATGCGCGATTTCATGGAGACGCTCTCCGGCATCCGCCGCGCGCGCCTGCAGATCCACGTCGGCATCGGCACCGGCCCGGTGGTGGCGGGCGTGATCGGGATGAAGAAATTCATCTACGACCTGTGGGGCGATACCGTCAACATCGCGAGCCGCGTCACCGAGCAGGCCGGGCCCAGCACGATACTGGTGGATGCCACGACCTGGCGGCGCGTGCGCAACAACTACGATTTCGAGGGCCCGCAGTCGATTCAGGTCAAGGGCAAGGGCGAGATGGTGGTCTACCGCCTGCTCGGGCGCAAGACGCAGGTCGCCGAGGTCGCGAGCGCCGGCGGCTGAAGTCACTCGCCGATCACTGAAGTCCAGAGTTCCCGCACGGCCCGGATTTCCGTTGCGACCTCGCCCGGCGCAATGCGGGCGTACTGTTCTCCTTTCAGGCGCAGGCCGTGCTGGAGCTGGCGCAGCCGCCGGTAGGCGTCGTGCGCGGCCTGCGCGCGGTCCGCGGCGAGGAGCCCCAGGCGCGCCGCGAGCTTGAGCAGGGCGAGGTTGCCGATGTTTCCGGTCAGCTCGGCGTGCGCGTGGGCGTGGCCCAGAACGAGGTATTGCACGGCGAACTCGACGTCGACGATGCCGCCGGGGTCGTGCTTCAGGTCGAAGAGCGCCGTGCGGTTGGGGTGGGCGGCGTGGAGCTTCCCGCGCATCTCGGAGATCGAGCGGCGCAGCGCCTCGAGGTCGCGTGCCTTGCGCAATACGGAAATTCGCAGCGCCTCGAATGCCGCCCCGATTTCGCGGTCGCCGGCAACGAAGCGCGCGCGCGTAAGCGCCTGTTGTTCCCACACCCAGGCCTTCTCCATCTGGTACTCACTGTAGGCTGAGAACGGGCTCACCAGCAGCCCTCCCGCGCCGTCGGGCCGCAGCCTCAGGTCGGTCTCGTACAGGACGCCCGCGGGCGTGATGCTGGTCAGCCAGTTGTTGATGCGCTGGGCGAAGCGCGCGTAGTGCTCGGCCGCCTCGGGCGCCGCGTCGTCGTGCAGGAACACGAGGTCGAGATCGGAGGCGTAGCCGAGCTCCTTGCCGCCGAGCTTGCCGTAGCCGATCACCGCGAAGCGCGGCGCCTCGCGGTGCGCGGGGCGCATCCGCCACGTCGCGCGCAGCACCTCCTCGAGCACCACGCAGGCGAGATCGCTCAGGTGGTCGCTCAGCGTCTCGATCGGGAGTTGCCCGGCCAGGTCCTGCGCGATCAGGCGCATCGTGTGCGCGTGCTTGAAATGCCGCAGGATGTCCATCTGCTTCTCGGTATCGCCGGCGGCGGCATCCATCAGCCCGCGCAGCTCCCGAACCGCGGACGGCCAGTGCGGCGCGGCGTAGAGCGTGCGCGCGTCGAGCAGCTCGTCGAGGAGGATGGGATGCGCGGTCAGGTACTGGGCGACCCAGGGGCTGGCGCTCATCATCGCGGCGAGCCGCGACAGCGCCTGCGGATACTCCCTGAGCAGCGCCAGGTAGGCGCCGCGGCGGGAGATGCTCTCCAGCAGGCCGAACAGGCGCTCGAGCGTGACGTCGGGATCACTCTCGGACGCAGCGGCCTCGACGGCGAGCGGCATCACCCGGTCGAGCAACGCCTGGCTCGCGGCCGGCATTTCACGATAGCGGCCTGCGGAGCGCATGCCCCTCAGCCGCTGCTCGATCGCCGCGGGATCGCGGAAGCCGAGGCCCGCCAGGACGCCGGTGGATTTCTCGGGGTCCAGTGCCCCCTGCCACAGGTGCGCGAGCGCGTGCTCGCTCTCGGGCGCAAGGGCGAAGATGGCCTCGAAATGCCGGGTGACGTTTGCGCGGTGGTGCTCGAGGGCGGCGGCGAACGCACCATAGTCATTCATCCCCATGGCCTCGGCGATCAGGGCGCGGTCCGCGCCGGCGGCGGGAAGCTCATGAGTCTGCCGGTCGTCGAGGTACTGCAAGCGGTGCTCCAGGTTGCGCAGGAACCCGTACGCATCCGTCAGCTCCTGCGCCGCCGCGCCGGGCAAGAGGTTGCGCGCGGCGAGCTGCGGCAGCACCGCAAGCGTGGGCTGTGTCCTCAGCGCGGGCTCGCGGCCACCGCGGATCAACTGGAATACCTGCGCGATGAACTCGATCTCGCGGATGCCGCCGGGCCCGAGCTTGATGTTGTCCGCGATGTCCCGGCGCTCCACCTCGAGGCGGATCTGGCGGTGCAGGTCGCGCAGTGCCCCGATCGCGTTGTAGTCCATGTGGCGGCGGTAGACGAAGGGCAGGACCCGCTCCATCAGCTCGCCGCCGCGGTCGCCGGTGAGCGCCCGCGCCTTGATCCACGCGTAGCGCTCCCACTCCCGCCCCTGCGTGATGAAGTAGTTCTCCAGCGCATCGAAGCTCGTGGCGAGCGGTCCCCCGTCGCCGTACGGCCGCAACCGCATGTCCACGCGGAACACGTAGCCGTCCGCGGTCATCTCGGAGAGCGCCGCGATCAGGCGGCGGCCGAGAGCCGTGAAGTACTCGTGGTTGCTCACCGGCCGCGGCCCCTGCGTGTCGCCTTCCTCGGCATAGGTAAAGACGAGATCGATGTCGGACGAGACGTTGAGCTCCTCTCCTCCGAGCTTGCCCATGCCGACCACGTGGAGTTGCTGCGCCCGGCCGCTCGCCGCGCCGATTGGCCGGCCATGGTGCTCCGCGAGCCGCCTTTCCAGGTCCGCGACGGCGTGTCCGATCGCGATCTCGGCCAGCGCGGTCGCGGTCCCCGTCACTTCCGCGAGCGGGGCGAGACCACCGAGATCGCGCGCGATGAGGCGCAGCATGACGCGCTTGCGCAACGCGCGCAGCGCCCGCTTGAGCGCGTCGTCGTTGCCCGACGGCTGGGCCTGGAGGCATGCGCGCATTTCCGCGGCACTGAACGGTTGCTCCGTTCGCGCATCCAATTCGAGTGCGGGCTCGGCTTCGAGCAGTCGTTGCGCGTAGCGGCTGAGCCGCGCGGCGCGTGCGATGCGCGCGTCAGCGCGAGCGCCGGCCGGCGCGTTATAGGATGGCATGAATAGTTCGGGTTAGAATACGTAAATCCTTGAGTCAATATCGCATTTTTTCAAAGTCCAGGCAAAAACTGAAGCTACCGGGACGGTACCGGTGGCTCGGTATCGGCTCGCTCTGGATGTACCGCGTGCTGACCTGGAGCGTGCTGGCGATCGGTCTTGCGTTCGCCGGGGTGGTGCTCGCGTTGCGCCACTGGGTGATGCCCGATATCGAGAGCTACCGCGAGGACATCGCGCGCATCGTCAGCGAGCACACGCGGCAAAAAGTCACGATCGGCGCCATCCACGCCCAGTGGGACGGGCTGCGCCCGCAGCTCGTGCTCGAGCGCGTCACCGTCCGTGACGCGGCCGGCCGCTCGGCGCTCGACCTGTCGCGCGTCGACACGACCCGCGTGGGGCGGTCGCTGCTCGCGCTCGAGCTCCGATTCCACGCTCTAGACATCTACCGCCCCACGCTCGCCATCCGGCGCGACGCGCGCAACGTCGTGTCCATTGCCGGCGTCGAGCTGGCCGAGGGCGAAGGCGGCAATGGCGGCAACGGCTTCGCCGACTGGCTGCTGCGCCAGGAAGACATTGAGATCCACGACGCCACCATCGTTTGGAACGACGAGGTGCGCAAGGCGCCGCAGCTCGAGCTGAAGAGCGTCTTCCTCCACGTCATCAACAGCGGCAGGCGCCATCGGTTCGGGGTGCGGGCGACGCCGCCAAAGGACCTGGCGGCGCCGCTCGACCTGCGCGGGGACCTGAGGGGCGGCTCGGTCGCTGCGCTCGGCGACTGGAATGGAAAGCTCTTTCTCCAGCTCGACTATGCGGACATCGCCGCCTGGCGCGCCTGGGTGCCGTTTCCGATCGAGTTCACGCGCGGCGCCGGCGCGTTGCGCGCCTGGCTCACCTTCAGCCGGGACCGGCTGGTCGAGGCCACTGCCGACGTGCAGCTCGCCAACGTGAACACCCGCGTCGCCGCCGACCTGCCGCTGCTCGACCTGTCGCAGCTTTCCGGGCGGGTCGGCTGGAAGCAGTCCGATGAAGGGTTCGAGCTGAACACCGCGAAGCTTCGCCTGGTCACCACCGGAGGCCTGACGCTTCCCCCGGTGGATCTGCTGCTGCGGGTGAACGCCGCCGGCGCGCGCAATCGCGCGGGCGGCGAGTTGCACGCGGACTCCGTCGAGCTCGCGCCGCTCGTCTCGCTCGCCGATCACCTGCCGCTTGCGCCGGAGACGCGCAGGCAGCTCGCCGAGTACTCGCCCAGGGGCAGCCTGCGCGAGGTGATCGTGCACTGGAGCGGGGAATGGAGCGAACCGCGACAGTACAGCGCGCGCGGCCGGTTCCAGCAGCTGTCCCTGAACCGCTCGGGTCGGATCCCGGGATTCACCGGCGTGAGCGGCACGGTGGAGGCGAGCGAGCGGGGCGGGACGCTGTTCCTGAATTCCCAGAAAGCCACCGTGGAGATGCCGCTGATATTCCGGGATACGCACGAGCTCGACGCGCTGTCGGCGCAGGTATCCTGGTCGAGAAGCGGCGGCGATACCGAGCTGTGGATCAACAGCGCCGCGTTCTCGAACGCGCACCTTGCCGGATCGGTATTCGGCGTCTACCGCACCGCGGGCAGCAAGAGCGGAAGCATTGATGTCACCGGCCGCCTCACGCATGCCGACGCGCGTTTCGTGGGCCGCTACATCCCGCTCGTGGTGGCCAAGTCGGCGCGCGACTGGCTCGACGCGGCGTTTCTCGCCGGCCGTTCGAGCAACGTCACGCTGCGCCTCAAGGGCAGGCTCGAGGATTTTCCGTTCGATCGGGGCCGGCCCGGGGTGTTCCAGGTTACGGCGCGGGTGTCCGATGGCGTGCTGCACTACGCCAACGGCTGGCCCGACATCACCAACATCGCCGGCGACCTGGTCTTCCGCGGCAGCCGCATGGACGTGCATGCCTCTGAGGGGGCGATTCTCGGCACGCGCCTCGCGAAAGTGCGCGTGGAAATACCGGACCTCGGGCCCGGCAAGTCGGTCCTGGGCGTGGTGGGAGAGTCCGAGGGCCCGACCGGCGAGTTCCTGGCCTTCATCGAGAAGAGCCCGGTGTCGGGCATGATCGACGATTTCACCCGCGGCTGGCAGGCGGAGGGTAGCGGCCGGCTGACGCTGAAGCTTTCGCTCCCGCTCGACGATACCGCGAAGAGCACGCTCGCGGGCGCTTACCAGTTTGCCGGCAATACGGTCACGATCGCCCCGGAGCTGCCGGCCGTGGAGCAGGCGGGCGGACGGATCGAGTTCACCGAGACGGCGTTGCGCGCGCAGAACCTCAAGGGCGTCTTTCTCGGCGGGCCGGTTACGATCAATGCGAACACCGCGCGCGACGCAGCGGTGCTGATCGGGGTGCAGGGACGTGTCAATGCCGACGCCGCGCGGCGCACCGGCCCGCAGTGGGTCCAGTACCTGCGCGGCGCAACCGACTGGCGCGCGACGTTGACCGCCCGCAAGCGCAGCGCGGATATCGTGATCGAGTCAAACCTGCAGGGTCTCGCGGTCAACTTGCCCGCGCCGTTCGTGAAGCCCGCCGCGGAAACCTGGCCCACGCGTTTCGAGCGCCGCGTCCTGGGGCCGGGCCAGGAGCGGCTCTCGCTTTCGGCGGGCGACATCGTGAGCATGAATCTGGTGGCGCGCAGTGAAGGCAAGGAGAAGTCCATCACGCGCGGCAGTGTGCGCCTGGGTGGCGGCGCCGCCTTGCCCGAGCGCGACGGCGTATGGGTGAGCGGCACGCTGAAGGCGCTCGACGCGGACCGCTGGCTTGCGCTCCTGGGCGACGGCGGGGACGGAATGCGCATTGCGTGGGGCGGCATCGAGGCGAGTGTCGGGACGTTGGACGTGCGGGGCTTTCGCCTGAGCGACCTCTCCGTCAATGCCACGGTCCAGGGCGGGCAATGGCGCGCCGCTTTGTCCGGCAAGGAGCTCGACGGCGAGGTGACGTGGCAGCCTCAGGGCAGCGGGGCGCTCGTGGCGCGGATGACGAAGCTCGCCATCCCGCCCGCCACGCCCGATGCAGATGCGGCGGCGAGCCACGACACCCTGGCAAAGACGGAGCCGCAGGAAGAGCTGCCCGCGCTCGACGTCGTGGCCGAGCAGTTCCTCATCAAGGACCGGTTGTGGGGCCGGCTCGAGCTGGAAGCCGTGCCCATCGGGCGCGACTGGCGCCTCGAGCGATTGCTCCTCGCCAATCCCGAGGGCAAGTTGACGCTCGACGGATCGTGGGAACGCACGCCGGCGCGACAGGCGACGCGCATCAACCTGCTCCTGGAAACGAGCAACATCGGCAGACTGCTCACGCGCCTTGGCTACCCGGAGGGCGTGCGGCGCGGCACGGCGCGCCTGGAAGGATCGCTGTCGTGGGCCGGCGTTCCCTACGAGCTGGATTACCCGACGATGACGGGAAACCTCACGCTGGAAGCCGCGAAGGGGCAGTTCGTCAAGCTCGAACCCGGCATCGGGAAGCTGCTCGGCGTCATGAACCTGCAGTCGCTGCCCCGGCGCGCATCGCTCGATTTCCGCGACGTGTTCAGCGACGGATTTGCCTTCGACGAGATCGCAGGCGCGGCCCGGATCGATCGGGGAAACGCCACGACCGAGAACTTCCGGGTCCGGGGGCCCGCCGCCAGCGTCGTGATGAGAGGCGAGGTCAATCTCGTGCAGGAAACGCAGAACCTGAGGGTGCGCATCTCGCCGCAACTCACCGAGTCCGTGGCGGTGGCGGGGGCGCTCGTCGGCGGGCCGATCGCCGGGGTGGCGGCGTATCTCGCCCAGAAAGCATTCAGGGACCCCTTCGGCCAGCTCGCCTCTTTCGAGTACGATGTCAGCGGGACCTGGACCGACCCGACGGTGAAGCGGGTGCCGCGCCCGGTGGTCGAAGCAACGCCCCCGACCGGGTCCGAGTGAGCCATGAGCGAATCGCATTCATTGTTTGGAACGTCCCGGCCGCATGTCGCGAAGGACGACGCGCAATCCGGGGTGACGCGCATCGCGGCGGTGCAGCTCGCATCCGGTCCCAACGTCAAGGGCAACCTCAACGAGGCGGGACGGTTGATCGAGATGGCGGCGGCCCTGGGCGCGAAGCTGGTGGCGCTGCCGGAGTACTTCGCGATCATGGGCATGCGCGACGACGACAAGGTCAAGGTGCGCGAGAAGCCCGGCGCGGGCCCGATCCAGGATTTTCTCGCGGCCACGGCGCGCAAGCACGGCATCTGGCTCGTCGGCGGCTCGGTGCCCCTCGAGTCCTCGAGCCCGGGCAAGGTGCGCAACAGCTGCCTGGTCTTCGACGACAAGGGCAAGCTCGCCGCGCGCTACGACAAGATCCATCTCTTCGGCTTCGCGATGGGCAAGGAGCGCTACGAGGAGGAGCGCACCATCGAGCCGGGACGCGACGTCGTGACCGTGGACACGCCATTCGCCCGCATCGGGCTGTCGATCTGCTATGACCTGCGCTTTCCGGAGCTCTATCGCGCCATGAAGCCGGTGGACATCATCCTCGTGCCCTCGGCCTTCACCGAGACCACGGGCAAGGCGCACTGGGAAACGCTGATCCGGGCACGCGCCATTGAGAACCTGGCCTACGTGCTCGCCCCGGCTCAGGGCGGCTATCACCTGAGCGGGCGCGAGACCCACGGCGACAGCATGATCGTGGATCCCTGGGGGGTCGTGCTCGACCGGCTGCCGCGCGGCTCCGGCGTGGTGTCCGCGGGCGTCAACCTGCAGCATCTGCGCAATCTGAGGGAGAGCCTGCCCTCACTGACGCACCGGACGCTGCATCGTTGCTGAACTGCCTGACCAGTGACCACTGACCGGTGACCTGTGGCGCGTGCGGCTTGCATCCGGGCCGAGCGGCACCATCTACCCTTACTGTAGACTGCTGATCCATGAAACCCGAGAACCGCCGCGAAACCCGCGCCCTCGAGCGCGAAACGTCGTTCGCCACCGCGAACCAGGTCCTGCTCGCGCCGTATGCGCTGGATTCGCGCCGCCTGCAGGCGGTATTCGGCCAGATCATGGCGCACCGGGTGGATTACGCCGACCTCTACTTCCAGTACACGCGCAGCGAGTCCTGGAGCCTTGAGGAAGGCATCGTCAAGTCCGGCAGCTTCAACATCGACCAGGGCGTGGGCGTGCGGGCGGTGAGCGGGGAGAAGACCGCCTTCGCCTATTCCGACGACATCAGCCTGACGGCGCTCGACGCGGCGGCCCAGGCGACGCGAGCCATCGCGCGCCAGGGCCAGGCGGGCCGCAAGCGCGTGGCACGCCGCGCCTCCGGCCACAATCTCTATACGCCGCAGGACCCGATCGCGAGCCTGCAGGATCAGGCCAAGGTCGCTCTGCTCGAGCGCATCGAGCGCCGTGCGCGCGCGCTCGACCCCCGAGTGTCGCAGGTCATGGCGTACCTCGCGGGCGAGTACGAAGTCGTGCTGGTCGCGCGCTCGGACGGCATCCTCGCAGCCGACGTGCGGCCGCTCGTGCGCCTGTCGCTGCAGGTGATCGTCGAGGACCACGGCCGGCGCGAGCAGGGCAGCTCCGGCGGCGGCGGGCGCTTCGACTACGCCTACTTCACCGACGACGTGCTGGAGGACTACGCGCGCAGGGCGGTCGACCAGGCGCTCGTCAACCTCGAGGCGCGGCCGGCGCCCGCGGGCACCATGACGGTGGTGCTCGGCCCGGGCTGGCCGGGCGTGCTGCTGCACGAGGCGATCGGCCACGGTCTCGAGGGCGACTTCAACCGCAAGGGCACCTCCGCGTTCAGCGGGCGCATCGGCGAGCGCGTCGCGGCGCCGGGCGTCACCGTGGTGGACGACGGCACACTTGTCCGCCGGCGTGGCTCGCTCAACGTCGATGACGAAGGCCAGCCGACGCAGAGGAACGTCCTGATCGAGAACGGCGTGTTGAAGGGCTACATGCAGGACAGCCTCAACGCGCGGCTCATGAAGGTGCGCCCGACCGGCAACGGCCGCCGCGAGTCCTACGCGCACATCCCGATGCCGCGCATGACCAACACCTACATGCTGAACGGCGACACGCCGCGCGAGGAGATCATCGCCTCCGTGAAGAATGGCCTCTACGCGGTCAATTTCGGCGGCGGGCAAGTGGACATCACCAGCGGCAAGTTCGTGTTCTCCGCCTCCGAAGCCTACGTGATCGAGAACGGCAAGCCCACCCACCCGGTGAAGGGCGCGACGCTGATCGGCAACGGTCCGGACGCGCTTACCCGCGTGGTACTGATCGGCGACGACATGGCGCTCGATCCCGGCGTCGGCACCTGCGGGAAGGAAGGTCAGAGCGTACCGGTTGGCGTTGGCCAGCCCACTCTGCGCATCGACGGCCTCACCGTCGGCGGCACCGCGTCCTAATTACCGCGCACTTTCCACGCGTTCGAGCGGGCGATTGCTCGCCTCTCAACGCGTGGACGCAAACCGGAGCGATCGCGTCCGGTTTTGCGCTATAATCTATTGATTTCTATGGCAGAAGCGAAGACATCAATCCGTACTGACGACATCCGGATCAAGGAGATCAAGGAGCTCGTGCCGCCGTTGCACGTGCTGCGTGAGTTCCCGGTCTCCGACAAGGCCGCAAGAACGACCTACGAGGCGCGGCAGGCCATCCACCGCATCCTGCACGGCGCGGACGACCGCCTGCTGGTGATCGCGGGGCCGTGCTCGATCCACGATGTCAAGGCGGCGAAGGAGTACGCGGGACGGCTGAAGCGCGAAAAGGAGCAGCTCGCGGACGAGCTGCTGATCGTCATGCGCGTCTATTTCGAGAAGCCGCGCACCACGGTGGGGTGGAAGGGTCTAATCAACGATCCGCGCCTCGACGGCAGCTTCCGCATCAACGAGGGGCTGCGCATCGCGCGCGAGCTGCTGCTCGACCTCGACGAGATGGGCGTGCCCGTCGGCTGCGAGTTCCTCGACATGATCACGCCCCAGTACATCGCGGACCTGGTGGCGTGGGGCGCGATCGGCGCGCGCACCACCGAATCGCAGATCCACCGCGAGCTTGCATCGGGCCTGTCGTGCCCCGTCGGTTTCAAGAACGGCACCGACGGCAACGTCAAGATCGCGGTGGACGCCATCCGGGCGGCGCAGGTGCCGCACCATTTCCTGTCGGTCACCAAGGCTGGCCACAGCGCGATCGTCGCCACCGCCGGCAACGAGGACTGCCACATCATCCTGCGCGGCGGCATGAAGCCCAACTACGACGCGGCGAGCGTGGATGCCGCCGCCAAGGCGCTCGCCGAGGGCGGCGTCCCCGCGCGGCTGATGATCGACTTCAGCCACAGCAACTCGGCCAAGAGCCCGCAGAAGCAGGTGGACGTGGGGGCGGACGTGGCGGGGCAGATCGGCGCGGGCGATGCGCGCATCTTCGGGGTCATGTTCGAGAGCCATCTCAAGGCCGGCCGGCAGGACCTGGTTCCCGGCAAGGAGCTGGTCTATGGCATGAGCATTACCGACGGCTGCATCGGCTGGGAAGACAGCCGGAAAGTCCTCGAAATCCTGGCCGACGGCGTGCGCCAGCGCCGGCTGAAGGCCCAGCGGGCCGAGTAAATGGCCGCGGCGGGCGGGCTGTTATATAGTGTGGCGGGGCACCGCCGATTCTGAAGGGGACCGGACGGCAGCATGGCGCAGATCGATCTCGAAGCCACCAATCCGGGCCGTGCGTCGTTGCCCTCGCTGGAGCGAATCGGCAAGGGTACCGCGATCGCCAACGAGATCTTCAGCCTCGTGGGGCGGTCTCTCTTCTTTGCCGAGTTCTCGCGCGAGGACATCTCCATCCTCGCGGGCTACATGGACGTCTACCGCGCTCAGGCGGGCGAGACCCTCATCCGCGAGAACGAAGGCGGCGATTTCATGCTCCTCATCATCGAGGGCAGCGTGGACATCTTCAAGCGTGGGCTACGCACCGGGCAGCAGCACATGACCAGCGTCGGCCCCGGCATGACCCTGGGCGAGATGTCCATGATTGACGGCGAGCCGCGCTTCGCGACTTGCGTCGCGACGGAAACCACGGTGTTCGCGGTGCTCCATCGCGACGACATGGCCAAGATCATCCTCGACCACCCCAGCCTTGGCTCGAAGGTCCTGGTGAAGCTCGTTTCGATGCTGTCCTCGCGCCTGCGCCAGACCAGTG
>Ga0208185_1000071_pt1 | contig 62635 bp, 88 predicted proteins | sample EasRivMeERMLT700_FD_187532 | JGI IMG/M metagenome (GOLD analysis project Ga0208185, IMG submission 187532) | Soil microbial communities from meander-bound floodplain in the East River, Colorado, USA - East River MetaG ERMLT700 (SPAdes) (version 2) | ecosystem: Environmental > Terrestrial > Soil... | reverse complement strand
TTCCTTAACGATGCTGTCGTACTGTTCACGCAAGGTGTCCAGTTTCGACTCCTCTGCGCTTGTAAGTTCTTCCTTGTTTTCCAAGGCGGTAATCTCAGACTCAAGCTGCTTGAGGCTTGCTTTACGCGCTTTTTCAGTTGGCAATTCCTTCTTCTCGGGAGCCGCCTTCTTCATTTCCTCGGCAAGCGTGGTCTTGGCCTTTTCGAGCCGCTTTGATTCCTCACTGACCACAGGGGGCTTTTCAGCTGCCTGCTCCTCCTCGGCAAGCTGTGCTTCGTGGGCGTCAGTCGCTGCCTGTTTCTCCTCTTTTGTCCGCTTCTCGCCCTCACGCGCGAGCTTTTCAGTGCGCGCCTTAACGACGGCGAGCAAGTCGTCGACGGTCAGCTTGGTGACAATGCCGCGCTCGTGCAGGTGTGCCCGTGCCTTGGCAACCCACGCGCGCATGAATGTGCCGGTTGGCTTGCCGAAGGCGTCAGCGATACCGGCAAAGAATGTGTTATCGATCGCGGAAAAACCCTTCTGCCTGCCCTGTAAAAGTGCTTCCTCGGCAATGTAGGTGGCGCTTTCTTCCTTGTTGTTTTGCTGCCCTGCGTCTGTCCGGCGCTGCTGCACCTTTTTGATGAACTCCTTCATTTCAGGCGTTACGTTCTTGCCCTTGAGCAACGCCTCGCCCATCGCATTAAGTTCCGGTGTGGCTACCGCATGCGTCATCTCGTGGTACAGGGCGGGCAGCGCGTTCTTCTCGTCCAGCTGATTGGCTATCAGGTACGTTATGCCGCTGTCCGGGTCGTAGAAGGCTTGGGTGTCGGTATCGACAGTTTCCTCGCCACTGACGTGCATGCGCGCCTCATCCATTGGCATGCCGGTACGCTGGGAGTAAAGCTCGGCAGCATGCTCAAGATCGTGGGCTACGACTACGCCACCTTTCTTGCCCTTTTCACCGCGAAGTTTCAGCTGTTGGAACAGGCGTCCGGCCTGCTTGTCCAGTATGCTCGTTACCCGATCGACGGATGACTTGCGTTCCTGTGGTGAGGCAGGAGCCTTGACAGTTTCTGTAGCTGGTGCCGATGAAGCCGGTAAAGCCGGTGAAGCCGGTGTCGTTGTTGCTGCCGGTGTCGTTGTTGCTGCCGGTGTCGTTGTTGCTGCCGGTGCAGTAGTTGTCGCTGCTGGGGCACCTTTCTTTTGGAAAGCTTCATAGTCTTCCCGCGCCTTCTTCAGGTCTGCCATTGCCGCAGCCTGTTTTTCCGGCGAAGCATTTTCATCCATAGCGACACGAGTGTGCAGCGCATTGGCGAGTAGCAGGGCAGCTTCTACCTGCTCCTTCTCGGTGTTGCCTGCGATCGTCCTAGCCGCCGCAGGTTCGGTACCGGTCGCTGCTGGCTCAGTTACCGTAGCAGCTGGCTCAGTTACCGCAGGCTTGGCAGTCGACGTCACCGCTTCCGTGGCAGGGGCAGCTGGCAGCACAGGTGCAGCCGTTTCTGTGGTCGTTGCCGGCGCTGCAGTGGCAGCTGGTGTTGTCGCTGCCGGAGTTGTAGCTGTCGGTTCTACAGCCGTTGCAGCGGGCGTAGTCGCGGCTGGCGTAGTCGCAGCTGGTTCTGTGGTCGTTGCAGCCGGTGCAGCCGCAGTTGCAGCTGCATCCCGCTGGGCTATCTTCTGTTTGAGGTACGCTGTTTCCGCGTCAGTGGTAGGACGAAACGCCCAGCCAGCCGGGTGCTTGAAATTCTGTTTTTTCTCGTTCCACTCCAAGCCGGTATCGACCGAGCTGTCCAGCCACACGATCTGCTCGTTGGAGACAGGCGGTCTTTGCGGTTCCGCTATTCCGGCAGCGAGGTCGCGCTCGACGATTGGTAACTCAACGTTCGGACTGTGCGGCTGGTCAGTCTGAATGTTGACTTCCATCTCCGACGGTCCCGCACCCGAGGGAGTGACGGTGCCCGCTTGGTTCTGGTCAAAGGCACCGCCAAGGTTGCCCGGAGTTACCGCAGCATTGATCGCTTCACCAGTAGCTGACGCCACGGGAGACTGCTTCGCAGCTTCCATGCGCGCAAGCTCGGCGTCGGTTTCCTCCAGCAGCTCGGCATGGGATACACCTGCTGGAGTCTCTACCTCAGCAGCTGGCTGAGTTGTCGGAGTGACAGCTGCCATCGAAGCCTTGATAAGCTCGTCGGTGGACTGCGCCCCCATGACTCCAGCTGGCAATGGTGTCTTCGACGGGTCAGGGTTATTGACGACTTGGCTGTAGTAGTCGTGCATACCGAGTCCGGCCGTGATCGCGGTGCCCGGACTGCTCCCGATTAATGCCTGTGCCGCAGTCTTGCCGGCACCCTCGAACATGGGCTTCTCGCGCTGGAGATTGACAGCAGATTGCGGAGCAACTTCCTGCACGACCTCCATGCCACCTTCTGCCACGGTAGGAAGTATGACGTCCTTGCCAAATTTCTTTGCCGCTGCCTTCTCAGCCTCTGACGCGAACAGCATTTTGCCCAAGCCGGTAACTGGAGCGACTGCACCGATTACGGTACCGACAGCACCTGCAACGCGGCTCTTTTCTATGCCGTACTGGGCGGCGTCGGCCTCTGCCTGCGCCTGTCCTGCGGGGGTATTGTCGTAGTGCGGGATATCGACCTTGACTTCGCCTTCTTTCGGCTCCCTGCCCTCCAGCTGTCTTTTGACGGCGTCGAGGTAGTCCTTCCTGTGCGTGTCAAAGGCTTCGCTTCTGGCACCACCACCTTCAAGAACGGCGCCGGTAGTGGCAGCGCCAGCCACTCCGAGGTTGCGCGCTGTGGCGGTGGCAGCGGCACGGCTGGCAGCGCTGGCGCCAGCTGTATTGCCGAAAAATTTCATCCATGTCGAGACAGCTTGCAGGGCTTTGCCAACGGCAAGCGGTGCAGTGAATGACAGGGCGTTCTCAAGAATGTACTTCTGCATGAGCGCTGGCTGGCTCGTGTACTCGCTCATGGACTGCAGGAAAGCCTGAACCTGCCCGCGCTTTTCAGCCTCGGCAATTCTTTGCTCAGCGTTCAGTTCGAGCTGCTTGGTAGTGCCGGATATGCCGGAGGAAAGTTTCTTGTTCGCGTCGGCTATGCTCTTGGCAAAGTCGGACTCGGGTGCCGCAAAGCTGACAGCCGCGCCGAACATATTGTTCACGCCAGTTAGGAGCTGGATACCAGCATCCTTGAGCGCTTCACCTACAGTGCGATCTGCCGGGTTGTCGATCTTGTCGACGTCTTCCAGTGACAGGCGCCCGCGCTTGCCAACAGCTGCACCTTCTGCCGGAGCAGCCGCAGCTTCTGTCGCTGATAAGCGACTACGCGCCCCTGTGGTCAATTCTGCCGGTGCTGTTTCTACTGTTGCTTCACCTGTCGGTTCCGCAGTCAGTACAGGTTCTGCTGTAGCTGTTTCGACAGCGGCGTCCTGTTCAGCAATCGCTTGGTCAGCGGTCGTAGCCTTTTCAGCCTGAGCGTCTAGTTCTGCAACCTCGTCAGGGCTAAATCTTTTTCTGAGCATTGGACTTCCCTACTCACTGGCGAACATTAAGTTGTACTGCCTTATTCATTTTCTTGTCGAAGGTATAGTAAGTCTTTTTACCTGCCGCGTTCCTGCTTGCGTAGATTGCGCCGGGGTCCATGTTTTTCACAGAGTTGGGCAATGGAAGAACTTCACCCTGCTCCAGTTCTTTCGCTGAATAGACATAGGCATTGCGCTCCTTGTTTATCTGAGCATCGATACGGTCGTCCTCGCGTTTCTTGATTGCAGCCAATTTTGCTTTCTTGGCATCTTCAGCTTTTTTGGTAGCCGCAGCGATCATGGCTGCACGTTTCTCAGCTTTCTCCTTGTCAGCGGCAATCTGAGTTTTACGTTCTTCCTCCCTGCGGATTGCCCTATTCTCAGCCAGCTTGTCCTTGTCGCGTATGGTCGCGACCGAGGTTTTTCCACGCTCGCCAAGACCCTTGGCCTTATTAGCCAAACGCTCTGACTCGGTCTTATCGTTGAAGCCCTTCAGCTGGTCTTGACGCTGCTGCTCCGCCACCTTGGTCTTGAACTCTTTCTGCCTGTCAGCAAACTCGTCGCTCGCCTTTTCACCCAAGTTGGACGGTGCCTTATACGCCGGAGTCGTTTTATCTGTTTTGATTGCAACTACAGGCGTAGGCTTTGCAGGCGTCTTGTTTTCAGCCTGCTGCTTTTTAGAGCCTTCGTCGAAAGCTTTTTGCTGCGCGGCAAACTCGCGATCTTTAGCCTCACCAGCCGTTTCAATCACGCGGGCTTTCTTTGCGGCGGCAACGCCAGCGGCTTTTTCTGAGACTGCAGTTTCATGCGTCCTGACTTCGTCAGTTTTTTTAGCAGGCCCACCTGCCGGTTTTGTGCCAGAATTGAAACCCTCTAGCTCCTGCTTCCGTTTTGCCGCAGCGTTCAGCTTGGTGACCCTCGCTGCCTCTGTCTCGTGCAGACGCTGGGCATACGCGGTTGCAGCAGCTGGGGTCTTGAATTTACCCAAGTGCTCCCCTGTATCCCGATAGTGCTGGGCTGCTTCCTTGACGGAAACAAGCCTGCCGTTGACCACCCTTGGAAACAGCACTTCCTTGTTATCAAAGTTCATGGAAACGCTCGCTACCGTACTATAGGAGCCGTCCTTGTTCCTGATCGGAACGATCTTTTCAACATCGATATTGCCCAGCTCAATCTGCCCGGAAGCCAGTTTCTTTGGCTCAGCTTTGACCACAGGGGCACCGCCGCCAGCGAGAGAGGCCATCGCCTTTTCAGCTGCGTCAGGCGTTGCAGTCTTGGCTGGTTTACTAGCCACAGGGGTCTTGGCTGGCGTTGCTGTTGTCAGCTCCTTAACCTGTGCCGTAGATAGCAGCTCGTTGGCGTCAGCGTACAGCTTCATTGAAGTCTTATGATTACCTTTTGCACCTTCAGCTTCAGCCTGTTTGATCATGTCCTTGGCAGCAGCATGCTTGGCTTCAACGGTGTCAAACGTCTGAACTGTGGGTGCTTTTTTCTCCGCCAAGATACCGCTTATTTTCGGGGTTGCAGTTGCCGGTGGTTTAGCTGTTGCAACCGCCTTGCCTGTGCTTTGCGCGATCTTGTCTGCCACGGGCGTTACGCCAACCGCACGGGCAGCTTCACCCACCTCAGCAGGGGTGGCAGCTTTAGCGGGTGCTTTTGCTTCCGGCAGGTTGGTCGTGGCTTGCGTTTCCGGTGTGGTCAGTGCAGTCGCACCCTTGCCGGTAATCTTGCCTATTGTCTGCGCCATGCGCTGTTCCAGCTGCTGCTCAGCGATCTTGCGTTCCTCGCTCACGTTGGGTGCGGTGTTGAGCAATGGCGGTTCTGCGCCCTGCGCTGACTTTGCAATAGCGTCAGGCATGGGCGTCAGTGTTTCAGACGCTGGCGGTGCACCGGGTGGAGGTGTGGCAATTGGACCCGTCAAAGGCGTGGGCGCGGGTACAGCGGTTGCGGGATTCAACAGCGAAGGTGCGGGAGCAGCTGTCGCTGTCGGAGCTGGAGCTGGAGCTGCCGGAGCTGCTGGTGCAGGTGCAGGCGGCGTACCGCCACCAGCAGCCGCTGCAATATTCGCTGGCATGGGCGTCAAAGTTGCAGACGGTGCTGCGCCTGTACTAGCCGCACTAGCTGCAATATTCGCAGGCATTGGCGACGGTGCCGGAACTGTCGGAGCCGTAGACGCCAGCGCCTGTTCTTCGGCGTCAGCCGGTGAAATAGCGCCAGCTGGATTAGCTGCAGCTGCGGCGGCAACGCCCGCTTTTCTTTCTGCGGCGGCTTCTACCGGTGTCCGAGTTTCAGTACCAGCTGCACCCCCCGCAGCCTTAGCCGCTTCAGCTCTTTCCTTCGCCGCTGCCAGTATGGTCTGCTCGCGGGTTTCACCGGGCAGAACCTCTACATACTCGCCACCTGTGAAGACGTAGTCCTTCCCGTTGATCTGACGTACAGTACCATCCTTTGGCTGCTCAAGCATCGATTTTGCTGCGGGTGCAGGTGCAGCTGCACCTCCTGTTTTTGCCGCAGCTGCGGCATCTGCATCTTCAGCGGCCTTTCTTTCTTCAGGGGTGCTGAAAAGCCATTTACCGGCAGCTTTAAGTTTGCCAACAACACTTTCAGAATCTTCTTTTTTCTTGGCTTCCTTGGCAGCTTCAGTTTTTGCAGTCGCTGCTTCCGCTTCGCCCTTGCGATTTCTTTCGACAATCTTTGCTATGACCTCATGCGGATACCGATTAGGGTTAGCGCGCAAGGTGGCCTCAAGTTCTTCTGCATCTTTGTAGAACTGAGTGTTGTTCTTGAGAATGTCCGGGTTGAGCGCTTTATCGAAAGCGTCGAACTTCATGCCGTAGGCTTCCTGCAGCTGGCGATACCCGACCTTTACCCTGTCGGATATTTCAGTTTCCTTGAGTGCCTTATCTTTAGTCTTGTCCTCTTGTGCTTTAGTTTTATCAAAAGCCAACCTGTTCGCAGCAATCTTTTCCTCAGACGTAATTTTCATCCCAGCTGTTATGACAGGGTTGTCAGCCTGCTGCTGTTCTTGCCCTGTCTTGATCTGCTTTTCAGCAGAACCACCAAACCTTGCATTTTCAGCGTCAAGCTGTCTTTGGATAACTTCAGGGTCTTGCTGGTACTTTTCCTCGGCTCGTTTGGCAGCAAGCAAGCGTTCTTCATTCTTGATAGCCTGTGCAGCGACACGTTCTTCCATGCGCTTTTGCGCGGCCTCACGTTCGGCAGCGGTATCAACGTCGTGGTAGCGTTTCAGGCGCGCGTCAGCGACTTCCTCCAGCGACTTACCCGCGCCGGCAGCAAACCCAAGCAATCCAGAAAAAGCCATGACTTAACCTCCAAGTAATCCGGGTGGTGCTCCAGCTCCGGGGGGTGGTGCGGGAGCAGCAGGTGGTGCAGCTTGTTTGCCCCTTCCAATTGGCTGTCCGGGTCCGCCAATTGGAGGCGAGCCTTTGCCCTGTTGCTGCGCGCCTTGCTCGACAGCAGCAGCAAGCTTCTCCTGCGTGATGCCGAAGACGTTACAGACAGCCTCTGTGGTAGCAAGAGCTGAATTGGCGATAACGTCGTCCGTGATCGTTTCACCCAGCGCGCGCTCGGCAAAGTCCAAGGCTTTGACCATCAGTATGTACGAAGCTGCAATCGCGGGTCCAACAGGCATGGTGTTCTGGCTGGTCTGGTGCATGAGGCTTATCAATCTAGCCACACCATCAGCGACCTTGCTTGGCAAGTCAGAACCTTCTTTCGACAGGGTATCCACAACGTCCTGATATAACTCCTCGCTCGCTGCCAGTTTCAGCCCAGCCGTCACGATCTGGTCGAAAGCTTTCTTGTCCTCGGGCTTGATGTTGTTCTCAACACCTTTTTCGTACAGCTCTAATTGCTTGTTCATGCTAGCCCCTCACGACTGTTCTGTTGCCGAAACCGGAAGCTGACTTGGCGTTCGCCAGTTTGACCGCTGCAATGCGCTGTTCTTCCTCAAGCTTCTTGTTCGCGACATGCGTACCATACGCGCCCTGTATCCCGCCACCGATCAACTTGGCACCCTCGGTGACGATGTACTTGTCGTACTTGCCCTTGTCGTCCTTGAGGAAGTCGAAGAACTTGCCGAACGAGCCTTCCTTCTTGTCGCCCTGTGCAGCACCACCTTGTGTGGTACCCGCTTCGGTACCCTGTTTCGTGCCCGCTTCAGCACCTGCTATGGCACCTTGTTCTGTGCCAAGAGTTTTCAGCACACCTTGGGCAGTACCGGCAGCAGAACCTATCTCAGTTGCTGCAGGTGCCGCCGCAGCACCTCCACCGCCACCAAGTATCCCGCTGTACGTGTCTGCGACAGGCGGCGTGATAGCGGGCACAGAAGACGCGGCACCACCGGGAATGTTAAGCCCTGTGGCTGTAATATCTGCAGCCGGAGCTGCGGCACTTGCCAATGGTGCGGCCTGTGCAGCTGCATCTGCTGCGGCTCCGGCTGCTGCTTCGCCTGCACCTGTAGCCGCTGCACCACCTGCCTGACCAGCGGCACCTGCGGCAGTTGATGCCGCCGCACCCATCAGTGCCTGTCCTATGCCTGCCACGCCAGCCGCCATGCCGAGCTGTCCGCCGATTTTCAGGAGCGTTTTATTTTTGGTGACCATGCCGGCAACAGTTACGCCGAGCGCGATGTAACTGAGCGTCGATACTGCCATGACTCCCGAACCTACTAACGCTACACCTACTATTGCTGCTGGCATGACTGCCTCCTGTTCACTAAATTCCTGAGCATGTATAGCGTCACGCCGTTGCACTCGGCAGCTATCTTGAAGCCCATTTTCTGTACAAAATTATGCGCCTGAATGTTGTCGTTCGATACCCGTGTGGTTACATAACCACAGCGATCAAGCAGCGGCTGCATAAGCTCGCGAATGTTTTTACGCCAGTACATTGCACACTTGTACTCCGGCCTGATAACGACGTGTACCTCGCCATCTTTCTCCAGCAGCACACCGCCAACGTCATTACCCACCATGCAGGGAGTCAGCTCCCACTCACCAAGGCGAACCGCGAACTTTGTGAAGTCCTCATCGGGGCAGGCTATGCGGTGCGCCATTTGTAGAAGTTGTGGTCGCATAGTTATCCTTGATACGTTCTAGCCGGATTTCCGGGACCAATTGGGAAACTTGGATTCATGCCGCCACTATCCCCCGGAGTTCCACCACCGCCCGGAGGTGGAGTGGTGCCCGGTGGTGGAGTAGCTGTCACGGTACCGGTGCTTGGCGGATTCTTGAGGTAGGCGCGGCGTCCCAAGCTTTGTTCCTTGCTGCCGTGGTCCACCCAGTGCTGCCATGCTCCACCGGGGTACCGTGCAATCTCGGCACCATCGCTATTGTTCTGGATATAAGCATTTTCATCGAAGGTGTCCTTCGTGGCCTGCGGGTTGCCATTCTGTCCGGCTATCCTGTAGCCCCCTGTGGCTATACTGCCGTCAGCATTAGTGACTTTCGCTGGCTGCTCACCAAACTGCAACAGCGGTCCAGCAATACGACTCGACAGACTGATCACCTTGAGCGCCTGATTGGACGAATTGATAGCCTCGGTAACCAGCGCCTTCTTGCCTTCCGCATCGACGTCAGTACGCGAGTTAATGCTGTTGATCGTGGCAACCAGCTCACGCGCGACCAAGGCACTTTGATCTTGGGTCACGCCAGTAGACGCGATATTGGCCTTGAACTCAGCCAGCTCCCTGTCATGCGCGGCACCGACGTTAAGCCTGTTAAGCGCAGCCATCTGATCTTCGTAGGCGGCGTTCTTGTTTGTCTCAGCCAGTTTCGCAGCAGTCGCAGCATTGGTCTTGGCAAGTTCCTTGGCGGTCGCAGCATCGACGCCTGCCTTGAGCAATGCTGTCTCACGGGCAGCGATGGTCTGCGCCGTATCGCGGGCAGTCTGCGACTCGTAGCCAGCTTCAGCAGCCCGAGCAGCGTTCTCGGCATCAACATTCTTGCCGGCAAACTGATTAGACGTGTCAGCGTTGTAGGCTGCTGACCTGCCGTAGATCGCAGCGTCAGCCTGCGCGATCGGAAGCGCGGCCTCGTAGCCTGCGACCTGTCCTGCCTGCACCGCCATCGAAGTGTTAGCCAAGCCGCGCTCGTTGGCCTCCTGCTTGGCCTTTGTTTGCGACAGCTGCTGCAACGGAGAATCGCCGCGAATCAAGTCCTCTACCTGCCCTGCAACAGTCTGCTCACGAGTTATATTCCACTTGGTCGGGTCACCCAGCTGTGCTGCCTCGTAGCCCGGATTGTTCATCTGACGCAGCATCTGCTCACGCTGCGCGTTCGCCACTTCCTGATCTTGCAGGATACCTGTAGGAGGCGTACCTGTTCCGGGCGGAGTCTCTGTACCGGGTGGTGTTTCTGAGGTGGCAGGTGCTCTGTAATATGGCGATGCGGTAGGCAGCTTCGACTGCATGTCACGCAAAGCTGCATCTTCCGCTTCCTTGGAACCGCCGTAGTAGATCGGGTTACCATTGCCGTCTACAGGGCGTGGATTGCCTGCGGTCGGGAAAGCACGAAGCATCAAGCGCCTGACAGCTTCTTCCGCAGGTGTCTGTGCCTGCTCAGTCGTGTATTGCGGCGGTGGCGCATAGCCACTTGCATCAGCCGTGGTATTGCCTTGCCCTGTGCCCGTTCCGGTTCCAGTTCCTGTACCGGTTCCTGTACCAGTTCCAGTTCCTGTACCAGTGCCGGTACCCGGAAGCGTACCGTCATTGACGGAACCTTGCCCTGTATCTGCCCAAGTAACAGGCGGAGCAGCTACAAAATTAGTTGTCCCTAAACGTGCAGCCAGCACAGCGGGAGAATCTGTCGGAAGCGCATTTCGTCCTTGAAGTCCCTGTGCCCTGTCGCGCGCGTTAAGTGCCTCCCAGTATTGCCTATCTCCAGTTGGATTATCCTTAACATTAAAAGGAAGATTATTCATCCGTTGGAAATTGTACAGCCATATTGCATCAGCTTTTTGCTGTGCAGGCATGGCATCGACACGTTGCTGCCAAGCTGCTTTCGATGCTGGCGAAGGTTCATAGCCCCACGGCTGTGGCTGGAAATTAGCGGCAGTCAGTTGACCGGAGCTTGCCAGCTGTTTTGCATACGCGCTAAAGGCCGTGCGATCTTTATCAGCCATCGCCCGTATCTGATCAGACGTGTAATTCTTGCCCTGCGTCATCCACATATTCGATGTGGCAACAGGTGCCGTCAGCCCACCAGTTTGCTGCTGGGTAGTTTGCTGCTGGGTGGTTTGCGGAGCAGTTTGAGCAGTGGTGCTCATAGTGGTACCACCACTAAGCAATCCTGTAGGCTGCTGCTGAGTTGTTGTGCTCGGTTGCTGCTGGGTTGTTCCCGTGCTGGTACTGGGCGTTGCGGTCGGAGTCGTGCCCGGTCCGGTAGGTGCTGTAGGCACAGGCTGAGGCTGCAGTATGCCGCTAAACGTAGGCGAGTTCGGGTCGCGCAAGGCTTGCCTGCGGGCTATTTCATCTTGCGGGTTCATCCACGCGCTAGTCTCAGCCATTACCTACTCCTTAACTTTTACTGACCACAGGGTGTATTTTGCGTACTGCTTCAGCTATGGCGCGTATATGCGGTGCCTCTTGTGACAAGTCGTCGGTTGGCGACAGTACATGCCTGTGGTAAGCATCGAAACCTACCTGCTCCCCGTCCCTGAATATTCGGGTAATGGTCTTGACCCTGATATTCCCGACCTCATCCACGCCGTCCATGAGTACTACTGTTTTTTCTTCTAACATTATTCCTCCTAGTTTGCTGCTTTATAGGTGATCGTGAAACGTAGGGCGGCTGAGTTGGCAAGAACAGCGTTAGCTACTGCTGTACTTAATGTGGCAGTAGCAGCAGAGCCAACATTGATAGTTGAGCCTCCAGACGCAATCTGAACTGACATGAATACCACACCACCAACTATTTGCGACCATTGACTGACGACACCAGAAGCATGGAATCCAGTAGCAGCCCTAGCAAATGGAATCCCTGATATTGCGTTGGTACTGCCAGTGCCAATAAACTGTATGTTAAGAAAACCTTCAAGAGTTACCAAGTCACCTATCTTGGTATATGTCCCTACCTGACTGAAATAGGTCGCAGTGCCACCAACAGAAGGCGTCCATGTACCTTTCTCGAAATCATCAAGAGCATTTGGTTGGCCTTGTGCAGACTGTGCAGCGGGGAAATAAATACCATTGGCAGGGAACAGTGCGTTGGTAGTTATGTTGCCTGAAGTCGTTATCGTGGTTGTTGATATGCTGGCTGGATTGAACGTGCCGGCACTCAATGTTCCATTAACAACCAGCGTGTTTGGTATTGTGACCGTGCCGCTAGAATTGATGGTTATGCAATCACCAGCAGCAATTCCAACACCAGCACATATCTTGAATAGATTGGTTGATCTGCGTAAACCAAGACTAAAAGGTTGAGAATTAGGATTGTAAAACACCGCGTAAGGGTCGCCACTTGACGCACCAGCAGTAGAAACAATCAAGCGAGCATTACTGGCACCGTTCGTGTTGTCAGCGTTATTTATAGTGAGCGAAACATCAGCACCCGGTGCGCTGTAAGATTGATTGACAACATTGGCAAAATTAGTAGCGCTATTGACAAACAATGATGCAGTGGTAGCAATGGTTATTGCGCCAGCAGCAGTAATTCCTATACGTTCAACGTTAGAAGTTTGAAAGGCCAAGCTAGGTGCAGTACCAGAACCACGGGCAGTTGCATTGATCTGAGCTGTTGTACCAAGCACTGCCAGCCTTATTTCACTACCATTGTCCGGGTCGGATGAACTATGGGCAATAAACTGACCAGTAGTGCCAGTTCCATTTGGTATTGCATGGATACTGGTTGTGCCATTAAGCAAGGTTGTCTGAAGGCAGCATCTTTGAGCAATGGTCGCAGTAGAGAAGTCGGCCTGTATCCTGCGACTTGTACCATTGATTATGAAATTACCAAACAGCGTAGTCTCGCCCGCCACCCCTATGTTCAATCTCTCGATGTCACTGGTCAGTAATGAGATAGGCAGGAATGGAGCAGCACCTTGTCTGGTTGAGTTCAAGGAGGCTGCTGTGGCTGTTATGGAGTGCAGGAATCTTGAGCCAAGCAATGGATCAGAGTTATTGTTGGTAATAAAGCTAGAGGTAACACTAGCTCCATTTGGTATCGTTTCTACATGAGTTGCACCATTCACAACAGATGACTGGAACATCGTCCTGAGATTGATAGGAGATGTAGAGAAGTCAGCCTGAATCCTCCTGCTTGCTCCAGTAAAGTTCAGGCTTCCACTCAGCGTTGTCCGCAGCGTAGTCGGGTCAATTATCAGCGCGTCAGTCGTGCCCAGCGCGTTACTGTTACTAATCTTGAATTTAAGATCGGTACGATCAAGACCTGCTTTCCAGAAGGCCGTGCCATCTACTTCGAGCAACAGTCCGGGGTCGCCGGTTGTCGCGGCACTTCCAACCTTGGCGTGGAACAGGGCACCACTATCAGCCGTGTTGCTGACGTTCTCCACCTTGACCAGCATGTTTCCACCGGGCGCGGCACCGTGCACCTGAATGGAACCGTTTGTGTCTACTGGTCCGTAAACAATAAGCGATAAATTAATCTCGGCGCTTTTGGCTACCCACAAACCACCGTCCGTGCTCAGGGAACCGCTGCCCGGACCCGAAGCGTCCAGCGTACCGCTGGCGTGGATGAATTGACCGACGATCTGATTGTCGACAACCAAGTCTGGTGCACTGACCACACCGGTAAATACAGGGTCGTTTATCGGTGCGAAGATGCCGCCTGCGACGGCTCCAATGTCCAGTGTGGTCAGGCTGGTGCCACTCGGGTGCACGATCACGACCTTGCCGCCGTTACCCGCCATCACGGGCAGCTTGTTGAAGGCTTCCTCGATCAGGTTGTACTCGGCACGTATTGGCGCGGAAGCTACCGGCGATCTTGTCGGCGGTATGCTCGTCGAATCGTAATACTCGTTGACTGCCATGCTCGTCCTTTAAGGCGTGGTGATAGCGATTATCAGGCCACTGACTGTGCCTGACTCATCCGTCAGTGTCTGACCGACGGCGACCGAACCAAATATTTCACACTGCAATGTTGCGTAAGTCATCTCCGAAGGTGCGGGCGTATGCCCGTCAAAGCGCTCGTAGCCCTCGATCGTGACGTAGCCACCGTTAATGTCGTGCTCGAAGTTCATCGCGTCGCGACAGAACCCCGGACCCTTCGACATGGCTGGCGTCATCAAGTCCAGCCCGCCCCTGAAGGCTATCCAATCCGTATTAACAGGAATGTTGGGAAATCTTTTCATACCAGTGGTCCCGCGAGTTTCACTTCCGGCAGTTGATCGAGCGTCAGCTTCTGGAGGATGATGCCGTACTGTTCCTTGCCCGTTGCGTACTTCTCTGACGCATTGGCGAAGCCCGCGTAAAGTTGCAGTGCCCACCACACGATAATCAGCTGGTACTCCTCTGCGAAGACCGGCTCATCGTCGTCGTCCAGCATCTTCTGCGCCCGCATGTAATATTCGCCACTGATCGTGTAGTCGGCTTCCGGCGTAGGCCAGAACATGAGCGATTTGTCCGGCTTGATCGTGAAATAGACGGGCATGTTTTCCACGAGCTGGTTGGCGCCGTAAAGATAAATGCGCCTGAAGTCATCCCAGTTCCAGTATTGCAGCTCAATCTCGGTGCCCACCCCGGCTGCCGTCTTGTAGACCTTGAGCGTGTCCGGTATCCACAAGGACAGCTCAGGCAACGGGATGGTTACCTTGTCATAGGTCTGGATATGGGGCAGGGTGTGGAAGGTGAAGTTGCGACGCAGGAACTGCCAGTTCGTGAACAAGGTCTGGACGTGCCTGTACGCATCGTCAATCCAGTTGACGAGTCGGCCTGACTCATAGGTCTGATTTAGTGTCGAGGTTGGACCGGTGCTGCCTGTAGCTTCGGAAGCCAGCCGCTGAGCTAAACTTAGTCTGTTCATGAGACTTCCTTGTGACACAAACTAAGCGGCACTGCCAACCAAGGTTGAGAACGCCGCTAGGTTTATATCACCCGGAGAACGGAGTGGTTGCAGCTCCTATCGCCTTGGCAGCAATCTTTACTTGCCACAAGTTTGGCGCAATATCAGTGAAGACCACCTCGTCACCGACAGAACCACCGGACGTCGTACCGTTGAACGTGACTACCCTGTTGGTCGTGCCGTTTGGAGCGAAATTCGCCCCGCTTGGTCCAACCAACGTGGCAGCACCCGTCAGCGTGTTGCCAACAGGAATCGTAAAGGTGGTCGGTCCCGACAGGGTTACCCCCATGACAAAACGGTACACCAGCCCGCTTCCACTAGCCACAGGGAGCGCCAAGGCGGAACCTGTTACCGTGTTAAGGACGTTGGGCGCACCGCCTGCCAAGGCCGGTGTTACGGCGATAGAGGCACCGGTCAGGGCGGTAGTGCCACCCAGTGGGTCGGAGGGATAGAGCTTCTTGAACAGATCGCTCAGCAGCTTGGAAATCCTTTTGTCAGGGATAGCACTGAGATAACTTTGTATCGTTTCTTTTGCCATGATAATTCCTTTCGGTAAGAGGAGCCAAGAATAGAAATTCTTGGCTCAACAGCTACGGAGTACGGTTACCCACCTGCAACAGCTTTTGTTACACGATAGCTTCGGCAGCTACCTTTTGAAACCATGCCATGCCGCCCTTCGGATTGTCATCGCGAAGGAGCCGGACGGAGTGCGTCGTCTTGGGCGTGGCACCTACCCTGTTGAACTCATTGCCGCCTTCACCCCTGCCGAAGTTACATGCAATGGTCACAGTCTTTGCCGCCAAGAGCGAGTACAAAAACTTCCGTTTGACAACCTGCGGTTTGCCTCGCTCGAAGAACTGCATGATACCGTTGTGCCCTGCCGACTCGTACACTGCGGAGTCCGGCATACCGGACGTTTCCAGCAGTACCTCGATCTTGTCCTCCATGAATCTCGCTTCCTCGGCAGCGGTGACAAGCTGCGCTGCAGGAACCGTTTCAAAGGCTTCAAAATCCGGCGAGCCAAACTCGGGTATCTCAGCAGTTACTGTCTTATGATCAATGTCATTCGTGCTGATAATGCTTCTCTTGGCACGGCTCGGTCTAACTCTAGGTGTTGGCATTTACGACTCCTTTTTCCATGAACCCTGTGGCTAATTAAGCTATCTGAGGCGTGCTGGGCAATGCCCCGCAAGCAATGACAGCAGAGGCCGTAACGCCAGTTGCCAGCCACGCGCTGGTGCCCGGAGTCCATGCAGCGGCGTCAGGTGCAGTACGCACGAGAACGTAGCCGATTACCATGAAGTCGTTGGGCAGGCTCGGGAACTGGGGCGCGTACTTGAAGGCACCGGGGGTGACGGTGATACCTACCTCGGTATCAACAATCTGTCCCTGCGCTGTCTTCATCACTCCAGCCGCGTTCTGACCGTAGACCAGCACGGTCGCCTTGTTTGGGCCTAGTGGGATAAAGGGCAGACCGGTTGCTGCGTCAAGGATAGGAGCTGCAACGTTGGCTGCAGCCGCTACGGGTGTTACGAATTTACCGTTGATCATCCCGGCAGACGCAGCTGCCGTCGTGATCGTACTGGTAGTGCCCTTGGCTAAACCGGCGTTTACCGTGCCAAGAGTGATTCCATTCATATCGCTGTTTATCATGATTCTTCCTTAAAAAATGATGGGCTAGTTCTTAAACCAAGTCTTTGATGGCGCACTCTACAAGTGCCATCCAGCCGTGGTTGGTAACCAGCGCTGCGTCGTAGAACGTTGCAGACACATAACCACGTTCGCCTGTTGGGTCGAAGCTGTCCACGTTTCCAACCGGAATGTGGTTAAACTTGAACGCATCAATGCCACGGAAAGCGGTATGCCCCCAAGCGTCTTTCGCAATCACAAACAGCTGGTAAACGTCAGCCAAGGAACCGCCAGTAGACACGTTGCCAGTGGAGCCAACAGCTGCACCCGCGTCAATGATCTTCGGCATGTCAGGGCTAAGAATGAAACGAATGTTGCCTACGCAACCCAGTTCCATCTCGTGCGCGGGAGACATTTGACCGTAGTCAGCCACCTTGGTGTAGCCGGGAATCGCTTCAATGTCCTGCTGCAGGTTGGTATGACCGAAGGCCATGAAGCAACGCTGAATCGAGCTGGTGCCGTAGTTCTGCGAGGGAGCCAGAACCTTGGTCACGAACACGCTGTGATTAGCCATCAGGTTACGCACGACGCGATTCAGGACAGCCGCAGTGACCGGTGCGGACACAGTCGCGCGGGAAGTACCGCCGCTGTAGAACCGGTTTGTGCAACCCTGTAACGCACCGCTGTAGATCAGCTCGCGTACCAATCCCAAACGCTCGCCAAGCTGTTCTTCCATCCACTCGGGGATATCGTTTTCGCCCAACGTTGCCTGCTTCTCGGTGTAGCCATACAGCGCACCGAACTTCTGCACGGTCACACTGGTATCCAGTACGACCAAGCTGTCCGGTGGCGGTGTGCTGCCTTCCTGAATCAGGTGGGCTGCGGCTGTAGTCGCCATCACGTTCGGGTTGGCGGTCGTGGCTCCGAAAGGTACTACCTGACGGAAGTCGACTGTGTCACCACTCTTTACGGGTTGCCGGAATACTTCACCGGACATTTCCAAGACGCTCTTGTGTATCGCGTGCTTCAGAATATTACGTTTGGCGCGGCCCGTCCGCGTACTGGGGGAACTGTATGTAGATATACCCATTATTGCTGCTCCTCTAAAGTTTTAATTAATCCATACTGTTGAAGCCTGCGAGTTCTTCCTCGCGCGCCGACAGCGTCATTGCGGGCTTGCCAACCGTCGCCCGCGTGGGCGTTACGTTGTTGTCCACCCGCGATTTGTTCTGCTGTTTTTTCCTTTGCGCGTTATCTCGCCACGCCACAAAATTATCCAAATTGTCGATGACATAGTTCGCGTCATTGGACTTCCCGAGCCGTACCTGTTTGGCTTTCGGCAGGGAGTTGAACCATTGATTCCACTCCGGTGTTTTCTGCATTACCAAGAAGTCGGGGTGTGCTTCCCGAAGTTCAGCTATGGCCTCATCTTTTCTCTGTTGATGAGCAAATTGCTGTGCTTCATGTGCCGCTTCCAAGGCAATGCGCTTCAGCTCGTCTGGATTCACGCTGCTGCCGGGCATGGACTGCATTGCCCGCTGGATTTCCGTAAAGGCGCCTTTCGCGAGAACCTCCTTCAGGTCAGGCAGTCCCAAGTCATCAAGACCCGCCCAGCTTTCCTCGGAGTATTCAAACCTCGCCGCTGCTCCCGGCGACGCTGCCGCTGCTCTCATCGCAGCGAGTTCGCGGGCAACCTGCCCGTAGTTTCCGTCGAGCTTGTCGGCTCGCGCGGCATATCGTGCTTCCAGATCAGCTATTGCAGACCGAAGTGCTATCTGATCAGCCGACAGTGGCTCGCCGCTTTCATTGACCACAGGGGCTTCCCCGGTATGGTCTTCGTAGACGTTGAGCTGTTCGTCGTCGCTGGTACCTTCACCGGCAAACGCTGATTCAGCATCCGGGGCAGTCGCGGATTCGTCCGAAGCTGGTTGACCATGCGCGTGGTCTTCCTTGTTCGGCATATCCTCGTTGAACCCGTCTAGCTCGTCCTGTAATGTCGCTTCTTCGTCTGTCATCTCTTGTTGCATTTAATTAACTCCGTTAGAACAGAAACTATTCGACGTCCTCAATCCACTATGAATGATGGGTCGTCCTCTACATCAGCCGTGGCCGGTTTTTCCAGTGACAGCATGAATTCGATTCTTCTTAAATCGCCGCGAACAAAGTCCGCATCCCTTTCGGGAATGTTCTTGGCAGCGAGCTTCTGCTGCAGCTCGGCTTTCTTTGATTCAAAATAGGTACGGAGCTTCACCCATGTGGGTGATTGGAAGTCGCTCGATTCGAGTATTCTGAGTTGGCGTTGAATTGTCATTGCTGGAATCCTTGCCCGTTCGGTGCCTTACCGGAAGGCTCTACAGGGGCCGCCAGTGCGTCCGTCTTGTATTTGTGCATGTCTACCATGTGACCGGCCTTGGTCACGTCCCTGTCATGTTCTAGGCTTTCCTGCGATAGCTTTTGTTGAACATTCAGCTTCATGGCGAGTCCTGCCATCGTGAGCTTGGCCTGATCGAAGGCTTTCTTCTCGTCCAGAGACAGATTAGCCGCTGCCAGCCTGCTATCAATAGTCTTAAAGGCTTGCTCCATCTGCCGGTCTTTGTCCGCTTCTTGGGCTTGGGCTGCGAGCTTGGCCTGTATGATTGCCTGATCTGCCTCAGTCTGGAGTTTCGCAACCTCAATCCTCGGGTCAGGAGGTGGCTGGCGCATTGCCATTTCTTTCTTCTTCTCATCGGAAAGCTGCATCTTCTTGGGGTCTATCCGCAAGCCTTTGAGCGATTCGCTCATGACCAGCTCGGGGTCGAGGCCGAAGGCAGGGTTGAGGGCAGCGTTGGTGATCTGCGCCATCGCCTGATTCTGCATGTCGCGCTCGACAAGTGCGCTTGAACCACGTGCATCGATCACGAACTCGCCCTTGGAATCGTCGGGACCGTGTATCAGAAGGTACTCGTAGTACCGCCCGATGTGCGGCTCGGTGATCAGGTCGTCGAAGGTGCGGGCAATGCGTCTGAGGATGGTATTGCCATTGTTGTTCAGGATGGTCATGCCGCCCACTGTGGCGGGTGCGGAACCCTGCTGTCCCTGCATCAGCATGGGTAGCCCGGTCGTGTCCTCAGCCTGCTTCAGCCAGAACTGCACGATATTCAGCAGCTCCTGCTGCCGTGAATCGATCGCAACCGATGTGAAAGCCTGTCTCACGTCACCGACGTCATCGCCGGTCATGTTCTTGTACCAGACCTTGCGCGGGGTAATCTCGAACTTGCCGTTCGCGGGCACGACCTTCGATTGGTCAATGATGATCATTGGACCCGAAGACATGCCGGCGTTGTCCATGAGGTTACGCACGGCGGCGTTGGCACCCTTCTGACACTCGCGCATCTGCCGTGCAACACCCACGCCAGCCCAAGAATCTACCTTCGGTTGCCACACCATGACGTCGTAAGGGAACTCACCGGAATCAAGGTGGCTCATGGTGATCTTGATCACGCGATCGTTGACCATGATCACCTGACAGGGGTACTGGTCTTTGCGGGCGCCGTGTATGGTGCACCCGGCAGCTTCCATCTCCTTCACCGGCACGGTACCGTGGAAGTACCATATCTCGAACAGGTCGCTGCCATTAGGCTCGTAGCCTTCTGTCGGGCGGTGGTTGTCGATCAGGCACAGTATCGGACCCTCTTTCAGGCAGGCATCGATCTGCTCGTCGATGTAGCCGCTGGGTACGCCGGGTACAGTGCTTTTTAGTTCGGCTAACTTGCGGGCTGTGATTTCTGCGTTCTCGAATATCCAAGCGCCGTTCTGGATATTATCGCCACAGGATGGGTCAGGCCAAAGGTTCCAAGGACTGATCGACATGGACTGCGGGATGGTCTTTTCCTCGATCTGCACCTCATAGCTGCCGTCGTCGTTCTTCAGCGCTGCCTTCGAGCGCTTCTTGGTGGGTACCGGACCCTTGAGGATGCCGGTGCCAAGGCGGGCACAGTTCTCGATTACCTTCCGAACTTCCGCGTGATACCGCCCTGCCACGTGCCAATCATCGATCTGAGTCTGCGCGAGTTCCGCGCGTTTCTTCGCCTCGATCATGTCCTTCTCGGCCTGTGTCAGGGGAGGAGGTGGCGGTGGTCCGGCAGGAGCACCTTCGGGAGGTCTTGGAGCCTCGACCGGAGCTTGGCTGGAACCTTGCAGGTTGCCCATCGTCTTCTGCATGTCCTCGCCCGGAGCACCCGTTGGAGGAGCAGCCGGAGGAGCATTTGGGGGAGCATTAGGTGGTGGAGTGGGTGCTGCACCTCCGGGGGCTGGAGCAGGCGTTACTGGAGCCACGGCCTGACCACTTGGCGCTGCACCTTCAGGCGTTGGCGGTGTGGCTAATCCGTTCGGTGGCAGTTCGGGTGGCGGTGTTGGCGCCATCCCTTGGAGTGACGGTTGCTGGGTCTGGAGCTTGATCAGTTCTGCGACAGGCTTCGGGCGTATCGCCCAGTTGCGCTCGTCGGTTGGCAACAGCATGTCAGCCACACGCGCGGCAGCTGCGTCACAGTAAGGCCGGGTAATCTTCAGGAAGACGGTACTGCGGGTACCGATTTCATTCCTTGCGGGAAGTTCCAAGAGGGGTCCAGTTTGGCTCGGTGACTTGCGATACCGGCTCCCAATGTCATCGCAGCCTTCGTAGAAGGCTGCATCTTCTTCCCAAATCTGTTCCAGCCCGTCGTGCTTCCTGCCGTTTATCGCGTCCTGCCTGTACTCCTTGATGATGTTGGCAAACGCGGCAATCGTCGCCCGCTTCTTTTCGCTCATCGCGAAAGTCTCGGCCTTTTGCGGCACGGATGGTCTGTCCTTGCCCGTGTGGTCAGGAGGGAGTTGTCTGCTTGAGGGGTGCTGGATAACGTTCATGGCAGGCTGCAGTTACAAGCCCTTCTTAATGTGTTGCGTTAAAGCCTAGCAGTAAAGTTTTGATCGTGCAAGAGTATTTGGGATGAGGTAGTTGATTTGTGGGGGCGTGGGTGTATAGTTAAAGCGTTGCAGGTGCGGTGGTTGTTGAGATGTTCCCCGTTGTACATGACTATCGTGGCAGACCTGCAACACCCTGTCCTCGCTAGACAGGGGGTTTGGTTTTGCATTATTGCAAGCACTTGTGCTGCAACTCTTTGTAGGTGCAGCACTTTTTTACGTCTGGACATACTGACCAGAGTGGGAGAGGGTGGATTTTATGACCACAGGGGGCAGGGTTGGCCTGTGGTCATAATGGGTGGTGGGTGTTGCGGGTGATTATTTCTTTGCGATCGTTACTTCGGGTGGGATGAAGGGGTCGTTGTTCCGCTGGGAAAAGCGTGCCAATTCGTCGAAGCTCACGGTGTTGCTGCTGAATTCTTTAATGTGCGGCTTGGGTTGGGCGGGCTTCTTGGCGTAAGTATGTGTGGCGCCTCTGAGGTTGCTGTTTGGTTTGGTAGACATGGTCAGTGCTCCTTATGGTCAGGGTATGGACGTGAAAAAGGGGGCATTTCTGCCCCCTATTCTAGATCAACTGTGTTTCTTTGTGGTGCTGTGGTTCTTTATGCACCGTCGTCGGTGTTTTCTTCAGCGGTGGGACAGCGAGGGTTCTGGTGTGCGTGGGAATTAGCCAGCTTCAGGTAAGCCTCGTAGGTATAAATCTTGTCGATTGCGTTGTCATACGCCAAGTCACGCCCGACCTGCTCATTGAAGTCCTGTGGGTCCACGCAATTCGACTCACCCGTCACGACAAAGCCGCTTTTCAGGGTAAGAATCGCGATGGTCAGGTTCGTTTTCGGGAAACGGTGATAGGTTGTTTGGGCTATCTTGGATTCTACGGTTTCGTGACTGATCATGGGTTCCTCCTTGAGGGTTTGGTTGAGGTCTTTGGCTAAAAATACTGATTCTATGGGCATTGTTGGGGCATTTTAGGGGAATTTTAGGGGAAACGTGCATAAAAGTGGGGGCTTGACGGATATTCTAACCACAGAGGTGCATATTTATGTAGGCAGCATCTCGTCGCCGTAGTCAATTTCAATGGCTAGGCATGGGGTTTTGATGAAACCCGGAATGTCGAAATGCTTTTCCTTGAGCAGGAACGGGTAGCCTGTGTCCGCATCGATCAGGATGAGTGGGAGGTCACCATGCTTGGCCTGAAAGGTGGTCAGGTACTGAATCAGGGAGGAGACAGTGAGTTGTGGCGTTTTTGTAGTAGTCATAGTTTGTGGGTGGTTTGAGGTAAGTAGTTGATCAATATCCCATCTCACTATCAAGCGGGACAAAATCGTGAATTGGACCGAAGTCTTGGACTGTGTCTTCATTTTGAAGGCGGTCAGCGACAAGCCCTAGGTACCTGAAAGCGTCGGCACCGTTACTGAACTCATCATGCAGTGGCGCTCCGGGAGTATTCGTCTGCTGGTTGATGGACCGGCGATACCGCTTCAGGCACTCCAGCAGTCGTTTGGTGTGATGAGAGTCGAATACGGACTGTCTTAAGGCAGTTCGGGCAGCCTTGATACCATTCTCGACTGTTTCACGTGGAACGGAGTTGTTCTCCCGGCGTGGTTTACGCTTGGACCGCTTAAGGATTTCGTAGGCGCTTTTTCCGGCACGGCACTCCTTGGCGTAACCGTCATGCGGCAGCCAGTCATCGCCCCAGTTGTAGAGGTAGTTGGTATTGAGAAAGGCGGCGACCTCGTCGATCGTCTTATGGTTTTCCTCGTAGTAGCCGATTATCCGTAATTCGCTGCGGACACGTTGCACCATGATGACAGCCATTGCGTCGTTGAACCCCAAGTCCCAAATACTGTGCACCTTGAACCGTGGGTCGTATGGCACACGGGTAATTCTGTCGTCTTGGTGGCATTGGGCGATTTCCCCGGCGTAGATCGCACCAGCCACGGATTTACGGCACTTCCCTTCCCATATCTGCTCGTAGTCCTCCTTGTTGGTGAGCTTGCAGTGCAGGCGCTCGTCCTCCAAGACAGGCGGGAACCACGGGTTGTCCATGTAGTTGATGGCTGTGACTGCGGCATTGGGAGGTGGTGAGGTGACAAACCGCAGGTAAGTGTCGTCAGTCTCAAGGGAGGGGTTGAAACTTACCCAAATCTCGCTGTTGGGCTTACGGATGGTAGGAATCAGGACGTCCCAAGAGCGCTTGGAGACAGCCTGTGCTTCCTCAATCCAGACCTTGTCCACGCCTTCATAGGATTTGATCGATTCTATCGTCTGACCACTGAGGCCTGTGAAGCTGAATTCGGTACCGTTGATGCCACGAATCTCGGTATCAAGGATTGTGTAGTGCTGGGACAGCTGGAGTTCGTCGATCTGGTCGGAGAGGAGCTTATGAACGCTGTCTTTGATGGACTTCTGTACTTCCCGAGCGCACAGCAGGCGTAGTTTTTGGGTGGAACCTTGGATGAGTAAGGCACGGGCAAAGCTCCAAGACTTTGCGCTGCCTCGGCCTCCGTAGGCTACCTTGTACCGGTGTGGCTGGAAAAGGAAATTGAGCTTGTCTGGAAACGTGTAGTCCATTGGATTTTTTTAGAAAAAAAAAAAAAAATAAAAAAGTCGCTAGTTTTGGAAAGTGGATACCAGATATGGAGTGGGGGTGGATTCCAAGCCTCCTGTGGTCATCAGGGCTTCCGACTCCAGCCAAACTACTCATGGTTTTAATGCCTTTATCAACAGCCGCGTAGCGACATTATGTCTTTGATCTACGCTGTTATCAATCAGCCACGCGCAGCGTGACGCTTTAAAAGCCGTTGCCTTGGCTTTTGACTCTGATAGCTCGCGCGACTAGCGCGACGTTTTTGCCTTTGCCTTAGACAGTGTGCGTAGCACATTGTCAGCCGTTGACTTTGGACGTGGGCGAAGCCGACGTCCCACGCCGCCGCGAAGCAAGGCCAGGTTATGGCCCGAGCGTAGCGAGGACAAAATAAAGGTGACGCCCGACTAGGGCGACATGATGCCTTTGACTTTAAACGCTTTTAAAAGACGCCGAGCATAGCGAGGCAGGCCGCGAAGCGGCTACAAAATAAAGGTAAGCGGCGACCAGCCGCACGAAACAAAGGGGTTTTCCTCAGACGTTCGACGAATAGCCGAACAGACACGCCGCGACCAGCGGCACGCCCGACTAGGGCGACAAAATAGGGGTGAGCGACGACAAGTCGCACAAGAACAATAAGATACGCGGCGACTAGCCGCACAAAATAGGGGTGAGTGGCGACTAGCCACACAAGGACTTTAAGAAACGGCGCGACTAGCGCCACAAGAAAACAAATAAACGCCGCGACCAGCGGCACAAGGACTTTATGATAAGTGGCGACTAGCCACACAAAAGCTTTTATAAACAGGCGACTAGCCTGTCAAAAGGCTTGTTTTCAACACGCGGCGACTAGCCGCACAAATCCCTTTCTGGACGATAGTCCAGAAAAATTTTTTTGACCAAACTGCTGGTAGGCGAGTGTGGTCAAAAAATGACAGAATATTGATATATATCAACTATTAGAGCATATATGTGTGTATAATTCTATTCATGGATTCGCAATCACGCGACCATATCAACCACTGGAGACTTTCAAAATGGCTCAAGCAAAAATGGCACTTGTGAACATAGGTTACAACTTGGATTTGGTTATGCCCGTCGCGGACGCCTGCGACCTTATCAAGCTGCTACAGAAGGCGGATAGATTTGACACTCATTGGCGCAAGAGTGAAGACGGCGGTACCACGTATTACTTGGGCGGCGACATACCAAACGTGACAATGTCATTCGTAGACCCTGACAAATATGCGATAGCAAAAGCCAATGGAGCACGTCCAAAAGACGCGGAATAACAGACCCGACCCAACCTGACAGGCGCCTGACCATTGGCGCCAACCAACCAAAAGGTAAATAAACCATGTTAAAACATCAGATTATGGAATTCTTTGAAACAATTGCTTGTTTATTAATCGTCGTATCAGTCGGCATGCTTTGCGCCGTCGGTTTTTCCATCCTGTTTATCAGATAAAGCTAACAACTACCCATAAGGACGCCTGACCATGCAAACCACAACCACACAACCAACCACGATCAAAGCCACCACAGCCAAAGCGCCACGGAAAACCACAACCAAATCCAAAGCGCCGACCAAAGCCAAAGCCAAAGCCGTCGACCAGACCCCAGCGCTACCAGTTACCACATTGCCACCGCTGCCTGATTATCTGGTTAAAGCTGGGCGTGCAATGATTAACGCTCAATTTGCTCGCGACCATGCGCGCCAAACGGCAAAAGCCACACAAGCGCTCTTGGACGCAGTAGAGCTGACAGCCAAGCAAACCGAAAGGGCAGCGGCGAGAGCCGAAGACGCTTACACCCAAGCAGTCAACGACGCCAAAGCAACCAACCTGTACGGCATCTAACCACACCGACAACCAAGCGCCTAGCCAACCACTAGGCGCAACAAGGAAAACCAGACAATGCTAAAAATAACAGTACCGGAATTGCTGGAAAACGCGACATTGCCCGCATTGATAGCGCGCATTAAAGTATTAACCGCACAACGTGCCGACCATAGCGCCCCAGCACTAACAATAGCGGAAGCAAACGAGCTTGAAAGTTCCATACGTACCGCAGAATTCATTACGAATGTAACGAACAGAAAACCGACCAATTAACCAACCACAAGGAAAACATACAAATGAAATACCACATCACACACAGAGCTTTTCCGCTGCATAAACCAGTTCAATACGTCATCGAGACACCGACCCCATTGACCCGCTTGCAAGTAGTCCGGCAAGCAAAAAAGCTTTGCAACCTTTCAGGATATTCGAGCTGGAACCATAAACAGGACGACACGCTAACCATCCATGTAAATTTGGATTGGATTGATATATTTCCATGTCCACCACTACCCGACCAGACAGCGACCAAAAATCCAATACCTAAAGTCTATTCAACCTGCTAACCAACCAACCAACCAAGCAGGCGCAACCAACCACACCCAACCAAGCGCCTGCATTAACCACAAGGAAAACCACATCATGCCAATGCTAATTGAACATACAGACACTTTCGGCGGGGAAGCCAACTATTGTTGGTGCAATCGCTACGTTATCCCAAACGACGACCTTACCGATCGCGCCCTAGTCAGGCGCGCAAAGAAGGCGACCGGCTTTTCCGGTATCCGCTGCCGTATCGAAAACCACGGCGACACCATCGCTATCTACCCACAAGGCACTGCCCAAGTGATTTTTATTTACCACACGGAAAAGGCCGACCTTGAAAATCATTACTCTCAAATCACTTATCTGGAATAACCACGACGCCATGACAATAAACCAGACTGCCTTATATGTCGGCTTTGCATATTTTTCCTTTGTTATCACGGACGCTTTTCATGTCGCGCCCGTGTATCAATTTATCCTGACAGCTGCCCTTTTCATTCTCAACCATGTACGCATCACAAGGAAAACAAACCAATGAAAACCACCACCAAAAAACAACGTCCGACAATGTCCGTATTTTTCCCTGTATCCGACCTTGCCGTCGGTCAACGCCTGCTTATAACCACATGGGCACACAATGCCGAATCAATCAGGAAACTTCCGCTTGACCAGCTGCTAGCCACGAAAAGCTTCGGCGCGACCGTGACCGATAAAGTACTTTACTCTGATGACACCATCGGGCACCGAATTCAATTCGATAACATGGATTACCTGTATCTGCACGGTAACAAACGCATTTCATATCATGGGCAGGAAGTGCTGGAAATCGCGCTTATACGCGATACAGCGGACTTTGACGCCTGACCAACCAACCAACCAACCAACCACAACCAACCACAAGGAAACCTTACATCATGTCTAAACAATACCCATTAATCGCTAACGCATTTATAAACAATACCCGCGCGCCACGTAATGCGCGCATGTTCGCATCAGACAATACCCTGTACTCTTACGGGCACCATTACACCATAGCGCGCAAGCTGGACGACACAACGAAAACAGCACTTTTCAACCTTAACGACAATTCAGCGACGACCAACAAACAACGACACGCGACAAAACGCGCCCTTACCAGCCACAACTACAAAATACTTTTTGTGCCCGCACCTAGTGAGAGCTTGACCTATAACCTGCATAAGCTTTCAAACGACGTTGATAAAACCTACAACACGGCACTACTCAATCCGATAAAACAAAACATGCTCGAACTAAAAACAGTATTCCAAGCTTATAACCAGTTAGCCTGCTACATATCCGGCGGCCTAGACCTGCACCCTGACTATGAAAAAATAGCCGACCTGTTCGACGCCTATCGAAGAAAACCAAACGCATCAAAAGAAGTTTAACCAACCACAAGGAACCGACACCATGACAACCAGCACATCCGCTTTTACCACTGTCTGCACTAGATACCATTTTACCGACGCTCGCACATACGAGCTGAGCTTACACACGCTCAACACTCACCCCGACCTTGCAAAAATAACCATATCCAATTTTGACCCCGACGACCCTATGCGCCCCACCGAACTATTAGAGCTTGGCATACAGGCGCATAAATTCAATGCGTCGCCAGCTGCCGGAGACTGGCAAAGATTAGCCGCGCATATAGCCGACTATCTGGACGACAAGCTTTCAATTTTCGACGACGTCCCACAATAACCACAACCAACCATCAAACCAACCACCAACCACCAACCACGGGCACCGACCAGTGCCCGATTAACCACAAGGAACCGTAACCATGCACTACCAACCAACCCCGACCCCACCACGCGCCACCATCACACCACAACAGGAAAACATTCGCACCCAAATCCTACAAGCCACAAATCAGGCGTCCCAAATCATGCGTGACCTTGTCGACGCCAAAGCACGCAAACCAGCGCCGAACCTTCTCATCCGTGAGCTGGAAGACGACCACGCTCGCGCCTGTGAGATAACCGACGCTCTAATAGTCCAGTGGAACCTTTCATTCTTTCCCAACCACAACCACAACTAAACAACCATGAAAACCAATTACAGCCTCGACAACCTCGACCCATTAATCCGTTATGACCGCTACAACAAAAAACCGTGGTTTTTCGTGATATTCAACTCCAGAGAATCTATTTACATGTCTGACCTTTACCACACTGCACAGGAAGCAAACGACCAGTGCAAAAAAACCATGCAAAAATTAATCGAACAAAAAGCTTGCAATTAAAAACAATACTTGTGTATAATTCTATCAGCAACAAAACAACTTTACTCAACCACTAAAAAGGAATCAAATCATGCTCGCACAAGTCCTGACCAACGACCAATTAATCCGCTACGCTCCCGCAGTCTTTGCCGAGCAAGCGCATCACTCACGCTCTAGCCGTTATGCCTTCATTCCATCATTGGACATTGTGAACGGCATGCGCTCCGAAGGTTTTCTCCCTGTACAGGTATCCAGCGCAAAAGTCCGCCAACGTGACCGTATCGGCTTCGGTAAGCATCTTCTCAGATTCAGACGGGAAGACCAGTTAAACTCACCTGAAGCCCGTGAAGTCATTCTCATTAACTCGCACGACGGCTCAAGCGGCTTCAAGCTTATGGCGGGTGTGTACCGCTTTGTATGCGCCAACGGTCTAATAATGGGCAAGACTGACGCCGCACTAAGCATCCGTCATTCAGGCACAGCCTTAAATGATGTTATCGAGGGCGCATACAGGATAGTCAAGGACTTTGACCACGTGTCCCAAGCAATCGACACCATGAAATCCCTCTCCCTGACTCCCGAACAGCAACAAGCTTTTGGACGCGCCGCGCTAGCTCTGAAATATGAAGACCCGACCAACAGCGGCTTCGAACCCAAGCAAATCATCAAACCACGCCGCACAGAGGACACAATACCCAACCTTTGGACAACCTTTAACGCGACGCAAGAAAACATGCTGAAAGGCGGTCAGCGCGGAATTAAACTAGATGCTAATGGGCGTCGTGTCTCTACCAGTTCCCGACCCATCAACGGGATTGACCAGAATGTGGCGCTCAATCGCGGACTTTGGACGTTAGCCGAAGAAATGGGCAAGCTTCTAAACAACTAACCACACCGAGCAACTCAACCACAGGGGTACCGTCAAACGTGCCCCACCTTTACGACCCGACAAACCGACAAGGAACCGACGCCATGACAACCCAAGCAACCACCAACCACCAACCCGACGAGCACACCATGCGCGTGAACTACATCAACGCGGAATTCAACGCCTTGCAACTCACATACGATTCGACCTACAAACCAACCCTTAAAATCCGCGACGGCGTCGGCAACTCCACCAAGCACATATCAGTGACATTCGACCAGCTGCAACTAATCCACCACATTTTAATCACGCCTGACGACCTGCTAAGCGCCACCTTCCAACACAACCCCCAGCACGACCAGACCGAACCCGACCCCGACACAATTAGCCTCAGATGGCACGTTGACGACGTTTTCACCCTAGCCAACGGCACCGGACGACCACACCCGACGCTCGAACAGGCGCGCGAAGTCCTGCGCCTTGCCGACAAGTATCACGACGCCTCAATCGGTATCAACTGGGACGTACTTTCCTACTATCTGGACACCGTGCTAGACCTTCCTACCGACGACGACGATGTTTTCATCAACCACGCCCACGAAGACAACGCCTGACCACTTTCCCAACCAACCACAACCACAACTACACAACCATAAGGAACCCACGCCATGACAACCGATTCTTACCACATCGAGCACTACACAGCCCCATCAGGCCGCACCTTCAAGATCGAACTTTCCTACGACAACTTCAGCGGGGCACCTTGGGAAGACGGCGACGGCTACGGCATTGTCTCCGAATGGACAGCCCGCGATAAACGCTCAGGCGAGCTGATACTGCACGAAGACGGCGGACGCCACCGCAGCCGCCTGTACTACGACTACAAAGCCACAATGCAACGCGCCAAGCAAGACGGCTGGGGGCACTCACAACCAACCGACCCCGACAAACCCGAAACAGCTGGACAAATTGCACATAAAGCCGTCATGGAAGACTTCAAGTTCCTTCAAGGATGGTGCAAACAGGATTGGTTTTACTGCTACCTGACAGTCACATTACTGAACACTGACGGCACCCCCAACACCGACTACGAAGACGTATGCGGCGGTATGGAAGACGGCTACACCGGAACCTTCCGCGAAAACCTGATCGCAGAAGCCCAAGCAACTGCCAAAATGCTAGACCGCCATCTCTCAATCACCATACAACAGCGCCATGCCAAGCCGTGCACCCTCCAACACTTTCCGTTAATAACCACTGTGAAACCACAGTACACAATACAACCCTAGCCAACTACAGCCCAGCATCAACCACAACCTTAACCCCATACTAACCCCATACTAACCACAGGAACCCCATATCATGACAACCGAAATCACAAACTCAGACAACGTCATCGACAGCCGCGACATAATTGCCCGCATCGAAGAACTGGAAGACGAACGCGAAACCCTCGAAGAAAACATTGCTACATTGGAAACAGAGCGTAAAGAACACGACCCCGAAGACGGCGAATATGACACCACCGAACTGGACGCCGCCCACGCAGAACTTGCCGAATTTGACGAAGGCTACGGCGACAACGTCACCCTCGAAGACCTCAAGCAACTAGCCGCAGACTGCCGTGGTTGCTCTGATTGGGATTATGGCGCGCAACTCATCAACGAAGACTACTTTACCGCGTACATCGAAAACCTGATTGACGATTGCTACGAAATGCCGAAAGAACTCAACTCAGGAAACTGGCCTTACCGCCACATCACCGTCGACTACGAAGCCGCAGCCGAAGAAGCCAAAGGCGACTACACCAAAGTCGACTTTGCCGGACAAACCTACCTTATCCGCTAACCACCTTCCCAACCTTAACCCAACCCAACACTAACCACAGCAAGGAACCCAAACCATGAACGTACAAAAGAAACTACGCAAGGCACTTAAAGCCCGCAGACTGCAACAGCGTAAACTCGAATACCTGCAATGCACCTACGAACCACAGCCTGACGAAATCAACCTGATTGACATGGTGAGCAAAACCGTCGCTCACCTAGACGCGGAAATCCTGATACTGTGCGGCCTGCTCATCAGCCAGCAGCCCAAGCCGCCGACACCTTCCCAACCGACCACACCTTCCCAACCGGACACCGCCACGATTACAGAAATAATTTAACCGACAACAAAAAAGGCAGCGGAATAAACCGCTGCCAATTGAGAACCACAGAAAAGGCTAAACCAAAACTAAACCACGCAACAACCCCAACCACAGGGGTAAAGCAACTGCCGCAGCAACACTAAAGCACCAACAAAAACAGTAGCAAAAAAACGTAGCCAAACAAAACGTACTAACCAACTTACAACAGGAGAAAGCAACATGTACACCGCTAACGACACCATTATAGCAGCAAAACAAAACTTGGAAATAGCACTTGTTGCCGAGACTTTCGCCTGCCGCGAACTGACCACTGCCGAGGACGCTCTAGCCGACGCCGAGCTGAACCTGACCTACGCGCAAACTTCCCTAGACCAAGCCCGCACCGCTGCCGAACTTGCCAAAGCCCGTGCCAACGAAGCCCAAGCTAACGCAACCACCGCGTACTTTACCCTGCTCCGCATGATACCCAACCGCCGCAACTTCACGCCCGAAGACCTTCCCTCAAACCTGACCCTCCAACATTCCCCGACACCTTCCCATGACCAAGCGCAACTTCCTCAACCAACTCCGCCTACCTTCCTCCACCCTGAAACCCGATCAATACCCGTGGTCAATCCAGACAAGCGCGACCCAACCAACAACTTTTACGACGACCCGTTCCCGCACGACCCCGACCCACTCACCGCTGACTGACCACAGCCTCAACCCTTCCCCGACCCGATACACTTAGGCTGGGCAGCGACAAACGTGACAGTGTGGTTCATGTCAATGACGTTGCCCTGCGAATCAACTCCACTCACCACAGACTGCTGGACAGCCTTCCCGAAGCCCCTGTCCAGTATGGTCTGTGCCGCCTTCAACCGTACAGCACCTTCCTCCAGCGGGTTCCTCATAAGCGCCATGATCGTATCCATTGCCTCCTCAGCATGTCGCTTACACATAGCCACCAGCATAAAGTCAGCCTGAGTATTGACCCTCCGCCCACGCCGCATGCCCATCCCAGCAGGCGAGTTAGCCCACTCCAGCAGCTTGTTCTCCTCCTGCCACTTGGCCCCACTCTCAGCCACACCCTTCCTCTCCCCGCCGCCTTCAATCATCACTGACCTCCTCCCTCCACCTTCCCTCCACTTTCCACTCAATAACCACCAGCACCTTCATCCGTCGTGTGGTCACTCATGAAAGCCCTCTCCATCTCAGCCTCGGCGCCACCACTCTCCAGCATGGCTACAGCTGCCCTAGCAGCTTCCTTGGCGTCCTCGTACACCCGCCCGACATATTCCCCGGCTCCACCCCCGACTCCACCACCTTCCTCACCACCTCCCCCTCCAGCACCTTCCCCAACACCGCCCCCTGCCCCCACAGCACCCCCGAACTCTTGCCCCATCTCCGCCCCTGCATACTCACCACCTTCCGCGCCTTCTTCGCCGCCTTCCGTTCTTGCCTTCCACTCATCTTCAGACTCCACCCAATAGCCACCTTCCGCAGTCTTGGTGATTATGACCACCTTCTCGCCGCCTTCCCCCTCAACCTCCCCCGACTCTGCCCCCATCTCCATCCCCATACCCATCCCAGCCTTCAAACCACCCGTACCGCCAACTCTACCAAACCCAGCGCCTGCAACCATGATGACCACCCCCTCTCAATCAAAACCTAATATCAATCAAAACCCAATCAAAAAACCTAGAACCCTGTGGTCAGTAAACCGACCCATCAATAACCAACTCAACAATCAACTGTAGGTACATTTGTTCTACCTGCAAGCTACCAACATAGCCTGACCACGAAACAAACGCAACCTACCCCCCTCAAATCAAGCCGTACCCCTATTCCCACCCCTGACCTTTGCCACACTTTTAACCCCGCCTTTCACCACCTTGGTCAAGTCAGCCGCACTCCCCACCTTCTGCCACTGTATTGGCCTGCCATTCTCGTCCAGCTTCTTCTCCCCCCTGAGCTTGGCCTTGTCCGGCACCTTGCCCAGCTTAGCCAACTCCACGCCCCTCTTGAGCATGTACTCATCGTGATACTTCCGCTGCTGTGCCTCAATCGCGGCAATCGCCGCATCAAATGGCTTACGCGGCATGTCTTCATGCGCCTCAATCGTATGCGCCAGCAACGCGATCACGCGGGCCAGCTGACCATTCAGCCTCCACCTGTTGTAGTTCAACTCCTGCACAATCGTCGGTGCCGTGACCGGCTTGTTGCTGCCAAATCTTTTCGGTGCCCATCTGCTCATAACCAACTCCCTGTAGGTAAAACCGTTAAGCTACCCCCAACCGTGTGGTCAGTCAACTAACCACAGGGGGCATCACTTTACCGACGCCATGCGATCGCGCAACACTGTGGTCAGTTCACTCGCAACTTCAGCCCGCAGCCTAGCCTCAAAGTAAACCAGAAAATCCTCCAGCGATATGTCTGACACTACCGGCAGTGCCATCAAGTCCTCTACGTGCATCCAAGTAAACATTACCACCCGCCACTTCACCCTGTTCCTCCGATAGATCAACACCGGCTCCCGAATATTCCCAGCCTGCAGCTTGGCCTGCTCCCACCAGCTGCCCACACTCAAGACCTCTTGGTGCTTGACCTCCAGCGCTAACCAATCAAGACCCGTACCGACAATGTCATGCCCTCCCCAGTTAGCCTGCATCAGGTTCCGTTCCAGCAACGGCACATCAGACTCATGCACCCCGTGCGCCTGATACACCTTACTGACCACAGGCTGTAACACCGCGATCACCGCCCTCTCCCCCCGCTGACCCTTCGACCTGCTGAACTTGCCACCCATCCCATTTTCTCCCCGTCTTTACAAATCTAATAGAAATCCTAACAAAAAATTAGGAGCAGAATATCTATATAAAACAATAACTTAATATATATATATATATATTCCTAATATATAAAATATATATATATATATTTTATAAAAAGCTCCCCGCGTATATATGTCTATTTATTACGTCTCTGCGCGTGTATATCTAGCGTTAGGAATCAGAACCCTTTTTTTTGCTGTATTTTAAAATAAAAACAAACACTTAAGTTGTAAGGAGAGCATCAGGAGCATTTTCACCTCCTGACACCCACTCAAAAAATACCTGAATCAAGCACCCTTAAGCGCTGTGATATTTACTCCGTAAGCTATTCCTAGAAAACCAAACTGTTTCTCAAGCTTAGGTTTCGGAATCTGCACTAACAATCCAGAATCAATAAACGATGCGATCATTTTTTTGAGACTGACTGTGGCTCCTGACCTGTCTTGTCTGAAACTTGCCAATCCTGTTGTACGTTTACTCAAAAAATTGTGCGTGATGTATCCCGCGTTAAACACATCGTCAGGTATGCGGTAACTTGCCCGCTTTGTTGCGTCTAACTTGCGGTATGCAAGTATCGTCGCCTTCAAGTCAGCCGCCTGCTTGTGGTCACCGCGTCCAACGTCACCACTTTGGAACCTCGCAGCCACACGCCGCACCTCGCTCTCCACGAACGCGATCGCATACTGTGCCATCTCCAAGTCCACGACCGGCTCGTGTGGTGACCTTGCCACGGCAAACAAAGCGGCAAACTTCAACGCCTTCAGGTGCGCCCTGTTCCACAGCTGCAACTCAACGTCCACCTTGGTGCTGTTGATTAGCACGTCGACCTTCGCATCAAAGCTATCCAGCAATTCCAGCGCTTCGTCGCTCATCTCAACCTGCGTACACGCATTGTTCCTCGCCGCAGTCATGCTGGCAGCGACAAGCTCGGAGAACTCATCACACAGCCGCTTGCTTGGTTCGATGCCTGCGTTCCTGTTACGCTCAGGACGCTCACCAACGTACTCAATAATCGAAAACCGTGGTATCAAACCCTCTGCAATGTGGCTGGCTTCCAACCCTTCAAAGAAAGTTTCTGGCGTAGACTCACCAAAGATAGACACGCACGGTGCCCGAACAGCCTTGGTATTCTTGGTTGCGTCAGCATACACAGAAGCCCGCAACGATTGTTTCCATCCCGACTTGCTGAACAAATCCAGCAACTCCTTACGCAGTGATATCTGCGTAGTGTTAGCCCGCTGGTCAGATATCTGCTGCAACGTCAAACCGAACTCACCGAGTACCGAAACAAAACAATGCTGCTCACTCAAAGCCTTCACCAGCGCCTGACCTGACGCGAACGAAGCGGGGCCGAGCACGGTATCGACCAGAGGCAGCTGCGGACGTACTGCCGTTATCAACTTGTTGATGCCTGACGCCGCCCCCTCCTTGCCGCGACCTGTCTTTGCCAGCAAGATGATGTACTGGTTAAGCCCGCTTTCAGAAATGTTGTAAGCCCTGCCGCACACGCCAGCAGCCAAGGCTATCGCTGCCGACAGTGCAATCTCCTGCACCGGCCTGATCGCCGTGGCAAAGAAGTAATCCGCCATGTCCTTGATCAACCCAGCAGGCACCGGCAAGTCCGGCAAGCTGCTGACCTCCAGCTCCTCTGCTTCTTCGGGACTGTACAGGTGCTCGTCTTCGTCATCGGTTTCGTCAACACCAGCACTTTCAACAGCATGTGCACGTTCCATACCTTTAGCCAGCAACTGGCTAAAATCAATATCCGGCGTTTCAGCCGCCTGCCTTCTTCGTATTACGGCTAATGTCCGGTTCAGGTACTTGTCGTTCCGCGTAGCTTTATCCCGCTTGCCAAGCTCGCTTGCCCTGAACAGCCGCCTGACCTGTTCATCAGACTTGGAGTAATGGGCAAACATGCTCATTAGCGCCATGTCCCCTTCAGATTGACTTTCCTTCTCCGAGAAGTCCCCAGCAAATAACTTGTTGAAGTTGTCCTTGTTTGTAGCATTGACAGCCCACCCCATGATCGTGTCGTCATCAACCGTTTCCTCCACCTCAACCAGCTCTACACGCTTGGCCTGCTGTTTGACCATATCCGCATGCAACTTCGTCAGCTGCTCCTGATACTTGTCGCTGATTGGCAAGTCGTACACGTAGTCACCAGTGCAAATCATGTACCTGCCTTCCGAGTACATTTCGATCTTGTCTTGGTGCACCCCTGTGGGTATTGAACCCTTCAAGATAATGTGATAGCCAAACCCGCTTACCGACTTCTCCGTATAGCTGTCAAACATTCGCATGATTTTTGCGTGCCTGTCAGTCTGCTCAGTCGTCGCTGGGTTATCCGGCTTGTTATCAAGATCGATGATGCAGTACGGGTCTTCCGCAGTCAGCACAAAGCCAACGTTCGGATACTTCGCGTTACCAGCAGCTTCCTCGAACGTGCCCCATGTGGTTGGGTCAACAATACTTGCCACCCGCCCAGTTCTTGGATTACGCGGCAACTTGTCGGTACCCGATACAACCCACTGCGGATACGCTTTCATTTCATCCGGTATATTTTCAATCATTCCAATACCACTGCTTTCTTTAACACTTGGTAGTCAGTAACCAGTCTGGTCTTGGTCAGGTACTCATATAAATACTGAACCCTGTTCACAGACGGATTCTGTATCCTCCCATTGGCAAAACTGTTCAGCCAGAAGTAGGGTATCCCTGTAGCCTCGAACACCTCGAACACGTTGTACTCCCGCAGCATGCCCATAACGCTCAACATCAACGAATCCGGCTGATCATACTCATCAAACCTCGTACCATTCTTTAACTTCATTTTGAAAACTGGTGGCTTGCTAGCCATAATAAGACCCCCTGTGGTTAGTAGATAAAATAAACTGTCAAACATTAAACAACAATGTGTATAATGTCGACGCACTATAACTTTAGCTGATAAATAAATCAATTAAAAAAATAGTTGCACACAATCCTTTTTTGTGTATAATGCACTTGTCGACAGGTAATCGCGACAAACACATATAATCTTTATTCACATACAACGGGGAACTTGAATCATGACTACCAACGCAGAACTCTCAAAAACTCTCCTGCTAGCCAAGTGGGAGCAAGCCAAAAAAGAAACAATCGAAGCAAAAAAGATCATCGAAGCCGAGATGACACTCCGCAAGCAGGTCATGGAAACCTTCTTCCCGAAGCCTGACGAAGGCGTCAACACGCTGGAAATGGGTAACGGCTGGAAACTGAAGGGCACCCACAAGCTCGACTACAAGGTAGACGAAGCCATGCTGGAGCACGTCAACGTCAAGCTGCGTGAACTTGGCGAGAATCCCGACCTGCTGATCGAGCGCAAGCCGACTCTCAAGCTGTCCCAGTACCGTGATCTGGTCAAGCGCAACAAGGACGCAAGCTTGATCTTCACGCAGGCACTGACTATCAAGCCAGCTTCCCCAACCGTTGAACTCGTTGCGCCAAAGGAGTAGCCGCCATGAGCGAATGTGGCGAGGTATTCAGGCAGCTGAAAGACCACAAGAAGCGGGTTCGTGCTGCTTACGGTGTTGAATGTCCGGTATGCAAAACACAACGACCAAAGGGAAACGCAACAATCTTGTTGCCGCAGCAAAGGTGCCGCATGGATAAGTACCAAGACCCGCGACCCTATCTGACTGACGAACAATACAGTTTTAATAACGGGGAGAAATAACATGCAAGTATGGAAATATGAACTGGCTAAAGAATTGCTCATGCCAAAGGGCGCGGAAATCATCAAGGTGGAGTTTCAGGATGGTCACCTGACCATGTGGGTGACGGTCGACCCATACGCCAAACAGATCAAGCGGCACTTTGAAATCTTTGGCACTGGGCACGACATACCAAAACACGCCGTCTACGTGCACACCTACTTCGACGGTAGCGGCTTTGTGTGGCACATTTTTGAACTCTTTGGCGTTGAGGGGGCGCAATAATCATGTTTAAAGTATATGTACTAGCAGACGGAGAAATGCACACGATTCGATATATGGAGCACCTGCCGCGCGTCGGCGATCGGATACGCTTTAGCTTCTTAGACTACGGCAATGTAGATTACATTACTTGGACCATAGATGAAGATAACGATGATGGGGAACCTGTCTATCTATATGTCAAGATGACGACGGGGGAAATGTCAGCTCCAATGTCAATGCCAGTACTAAAATGACCATGCCGTCGCCATCCGTCCTTGCCCAGTTAGCGCTGGGCGTACTTTTCGTCATAGCGTTCTTCAGCCTGATCGGTCTGACAGAACTCTTACCAACTTTTTTACATTAACCACAGGGGCACGACAAATTATTCTCTACGACCTGACAAATGACCCGGAGTATGACGAATGGCTGGCAGCAAGACCGGCAGCTATCTTAGACATGATTAAACATCGTCCACCGAACCGGCTGTACAGGCTGCTGACCACAGGGCAGCTGGGTGAAATCATATCCTACAACGAGCACGGGACAGTGACTGTCATTTTTCCAGCTGACTTTAATCCGATGAACCGTGAAGGTTTATCGCTTAAAGTATTCGGGATATGTCCTGATGATCTGGAGGAATGTGATATGCCTGACGAGTACAAGCACCTGCTTAAAAAATACGCAAAACATTAATTAATCTTTTCAAATTAACCAACTAAGGAGCGCAACCATGAAACACTTACTGTTAATAGCAGCCTTGACTTTTTCCCTGTCGGCATTAGCCGACCCGCCAACGCTGCACGACGCCAACACTGGCGAATACCTTGGCAACCTGTCCAGCAATCCGTATGACTACAACAGTACGAGCAACCCCTATGGGCCTTACGGCAGTCCATACAGTCCCACAAGTATTAAAAACGAATACGGCCCATACGGTAGCCCCTACTCGCCCAGTTCCGTCAATAATCCATACGCTACAAGTGCCCCTGTGGTCAGAGGACATTAGCATGGGACTGATCTTGACCTCCACAAAAAATGCCTCGAATGATCGCGGCATCAAGAGCCTGATCTATGGCAAGGCTGGCGCCGGCAAGACGTTTTTGGCGAGCACGGCACCCGACCCGCTCATGCTGTCTGCGGAAGCGGGGGTGCTGTCGCTCAGGCACCACGACATAACCATGCTGGAAATTGCCACGATTCAGGACTTGGTCGACGCGCATGCTTGGCTGGAAGGTTCAGCCGAAGCACGACAGACTTACCAGACAATCTTTATCGATTCGATTTCGGAAATCGGTGAGGTGGTGCTGGCTAATGCAAAGAAGCAGGTAAAAGACCCTAGGCAGGCATACGGGGAACTTATCGAAAAGATGATGATGCTGATCAGGGCGTTCCGCGACCTGTCAGGTTTCAACGTCGTCATGATCGCAAAGCAGGAGCCTGTGAAGGACGAAATGACCGGAGTCGTGGTCTACAGTCCGAGCATGCCGGGGGTAAAGCTGGGCAACCAGCTGCCCTACCTGTTCGACGAAGTATTCAGGCTGGGCATAGGCAAGACAAAAGAAGGCGTAGAGTACCGCTTTCTGCAAACCCAACCGGATATGCAGTACGAAGCAAAAGACCGAAGCGGTGCGCTTGATGCAATCGAGCAACCCGACTTAACCCATATATTCAACAAGATTCGAGGAGACATTTAACATGGCTTTAATAAACTTTGACGCAAATACCGTTGCACCACAGGAAGCATTTCAACCGCTGCCAGCTGGCTGGTACCCAGCACAGATCACCGGTTCCGAAGTAAAAGCCACCAAGGACGGGCACGGCTCTTACTTGGCACTGGAGCTGACCATACTGGGTGGTCAGTACAACAACCGCAAGGTATTCGACCGGCTCAACCTGCACAATGCCAATGAGACAGCTGTCGAAATTGCCAGAAAAACACTATCGGCAATCTGCCACGCGGTAAACGTGATGCAGGTGCAGGACAGCCAAGAGCTGCACGGCAAGCCGCTGGAGGTAAAGCTGAACGTCAAGCCGGAGCGTACCGAGAATGGCAACACCTACGACCCGACCAACGAGGTGAAAGGCTACCGTGGAATCGGTGGAGCCAAGCCTGTCGGTGCAGCCGCCTCTCCCGCAGCCTCTCCAGCCGGAGCAGCTGACCCAGCGTGGCTAGCTAATGGCAAAGCTACGGCACAAGCCAAGGCCAACAAGTCGCAGGGTGCCGCGATCGCTGAGAAAGCTGCCGGAGCGCCAAAGGCACAAATGGTAGAGCCTGACCTAGCCGTTGCCGAAACTGCACCGCCTCCACCTTGGGTTAAGTAACTTAACCTTCTAAAGAGTCGGTTCAACCGGCTCTTTTCACAACGGTAACCACACATGAGATTAGCAATTAGGACAATGGCTGCGATCGACGCGGCTATGCAGAAAGATCAAGGTGCCAAGTACCGTGGCCTGCTGAAGGAGCTGATGCCGCTGTCGAGTGATGCTTACGACACGCGAGAGGAGGATTGGCGCGACCACCTTGGCGCGTCGCTGATCGGGCGAGATTGTCCGCGCGAGATATGGTACGGCTTTCACTGGGCGACCAAGCCGCACTTTGACGGACGCATGCTAAGGCTGTTCAACCGTGGACACTTGGAAGAACCACGCATGATCGCCTTGCTGATGTTGATTGGCTGTCAGGTATGGCAGCTGAACAGCGACGGCAAGCAGTTCCGCATCAAGGGGCACAGGGGGCACTTCGGCGGTTCGCTTGACGGCGTCGTCAGGGGTATTCCAGACATGCCGGACGAAACCATGCTGGGAGAATTCAAGACCCATAATGACAAGTCGTTCACCACCTTGACCGAGGACGGGGTGATCAATGCCAAGTGGGAGCACTTCATTCAGATGCAGGAATACATGGGGAAGTACCACCTCAACTACGCCCTGTACTGCGCGACCAACAAGAATACCGACGCCATCCACATGGAAATTGTTCAGTTTGACCAAGTCCAGTACCAACGGTACCTCGACAGGTCAGCCATGATTATCGATGCCACGGAACCACCACCACGGATAGGCGACACGCCCGGATTTTACAAGTGCAAGTTCTGCGACCACGTCAAGGTGTGCCACCTCAAGGAAACCCCTGTGGTCAATTGCAGGACATGCCTGCACTCTCAAGTCGAAGACAACGGCGAATGGCGTTGCACCAATTTTGAACTTGTCAGCCCGACCTTTGATTGGGATGGGTACCTGACGCCTGAGACACAGCGTAGATCAGACTGTCCTTTTTACACACCCAACCCAGTATTCCACAACAAAGTTTAACCACATGGAGAACGACATGAACCTAGACAACGTCGCGACAGCTATCCGGCTGCTGGACAGCATTTCGGAACAGACACTGATCGCAATAAAGGCACATCAGGAAGCACTCGTTGAGCATGCCGAGGCCATCAGGGAAATCAAGATGGTGATCGTAAAGAAGCACGAGGACATTGAAAAGCTGACCGAGATTACCCGTATGCACACCGACCAGCTGGAATCCATTATCAACATTCTGGACAATATGACCAAAGAAAGACAGCGACAGGCAGACCTAGTTGTGTATAATTCTGGAAACAAGACGGCACACTGACATGAACATGAGACTTTTAGCCAACGCAGCTTTAGCTATCTCCCTAATGATGTTCCTCTTTGGAATAATCTGCTTGTTCGTTGACGGGCTGGGTTCTGGTGCTGGCTATCTGTGCGCTGGCATAGCTTGGTTGCTATTGTGGGACTGTGAAAGGAATTTCATGAAAAGCTTGGATGATCTGGACGCCAAATACATGGAAGCGCTTAACAGGCATACCAACTTTGTCACCCGACTTCTCGAAGAAGCAAAGAGGAGGAGCCAAACATGATGGTACTCCGCGATTATCAGCGAGCCAGTGTAGACAGTATCTTCCGGTACTTTGAAAGCGGCAACACAGGAAATCCCGTCGTCGCCCTACCGACGGGCACTGGCAAGAGCCTTGTGATAGGTGACTTCGTGCGTCGCGCAATACTGGCGCACCGTGGCACCCGCATCATGAAATTGACGCACGTCAAGGAACTGGTCGGTCAGAACTTTCAAAAGCTGATCGATTTATGGCCTACAGCACCCGCTGGAATCTACTCAGCCGGACTGAAGCGCAAGGACGTCGGCTTCCCGATTGTTTTTGGCGGTGTGGCTAGTGTTGCGCGGTGCCCCGTTGGAACGTTCGGGCACATCGACCTGCTGCTGATCGATGAGTGCCACCTAGTGTCGCCAAAAGAAGACGCCATGTACCAGCGCGTTATTGCGAATCTCAGGGAGGTGAACCCCAAGCTCAAGGTTATCGGCTTCACGGCGACTCCTTATCGGCTGGGACAGGGGCACCTGACGGAAGCAGGCGGCATCTTTACCGACGTGTGCTTCGATATGACCAACATCGAGTGCTTCAACTGGTTGCTGGCTGAAGGCTACCTTGCCCCACTTATCCCGAAGCCTACCAAGACAGTGCTGGATATCAGCAACGTCAGTATCAGCGGTGGCGAGTACAAGCAGAATGAGCTGCAGGCCGCTGTGGATATCGATGCCATCAATCACGCAGCTTGCATGGAGATGATCACCCAAGGTCATGATCGGAAGCACTGGCTTATCTTTGCGTCCGGCATCGATCACGCCGTGCACCTCGCCAACGCGCTCAACCACTACGATATCAAGGCGACCTACGTGCACTCGAAGATGCCTGACTCCGAGCGTGATGAAAACATTCGTGCGTGGAAAAATGGCGAGTATCAGGCGATGGTCAATAACGGGATACTGACCACAGGGGTGGATTTCCCCGCAATCAATCTCATTGGCGTCCTGCGTCCGACACGGTCGGCCTCACTGTGGGTACAAATGCTGGGGCGCGGCACCCGCCCCCACCCCGGAAAGGCGAACTGTCTGGTACTGGACTTCGCCAACAACATCACACGGCTGGGACCTATCAACGACCCGATATGCCCAAGACGTCGTGGCAAGGGGGCACCACGTCCGGCACCGGTCAAGCTGTGCAACTTCTGCGAGAGCTGGAACCATACCAGTGTGAGGAACTGTGTCGTGTGTGGCACCGCGTTCCCTGTCGAAATTAATATCGAAGGTGTCGCCAATAGCCAACAGTTAATCGTCGGTGCCGAGGACATGCGGACGGAAGTCTTCAAGGTTGACAGCGTGGTTTACAACGAACACTACAAGATCGGGCGTCCGCCGTCCTTACGGGTCAGCTATTTCTGCGGGCTTCGCAGGTTCATCGAGTGGATAGCTTTCGAGCACTCTGCCGAGTCCAACCGCATGGCACGGAGGTGGTGGGCAAGACGTGCACCTGACTACGACATGCCACCCGATACGACCGAGGAAGCGCTGGCTAATGTTCGCACCCTCAAGCAGCCGACGCACCTGCGGATATGGCTGAAACCCAAGTACGACTCGATTCTTGATTACGATTTTACAGGCACCGCCTTCGGAGAAAACACTAATGACGACTGAAAAACAAACCCTGACCCAAAACCAGATAAGCGTACTGGGCGCCCAAGCCTTTCACCATGACATGCTCAACCAGTGCATGGTCAGGAGCTGCTGGAACTGCGAGCACATGATCGAGGAGACAATCACCTGTGAGCTTGCCGGTTCAACACCACCACTCAAGGTGATCATCTTCGGCTGTCCCGCTTGGAAAGCACACCTGCCGTTCTGATCATGTGCGCGTCGCCTCTTATGGAGCGTATCAGGAAGGTGCGGGAGAAGCACAGGCTGGGTATCCCGATCGCGAAAAACGGTGTGCTTCCGCCAAGGAAGGGCACCATCGCTGCCGAGGTGTGGAAGATCGCTGACGACCTGACGTATGAGCAGGGCTTCACGGCATACCGTATCGACGTGGAGGTTGTAGCTCGCGATCGCGGAATTGGCCTGAATCTTATTCTCAGGCAATACCAAATGTGGAAGCAGTACCACGGCATCGAGTACCACTACAAGACAAGGCTACGCAACGGGGTGCCACCACCAGAACCGGGCACTGATAACGAGATTGTCTGGAGCATCGCGACGTCAATGTCGAAGAAGCTGGGCTATCCGGCCTTTCAACCTGACGTCGTCAAGATTGCCGTAGAGGAACACGGCATTGAGCATCGCTACGCTAGTGACTGCTTCCAGCTGTGGGCTGCATACCACGGTGCAAACAGAAACAGCGCCGCCAAGAGAAGGGTAGACAATGTACCAGTTCGACATGATAAATGACCTTTGGGTGGACGTGAGCCAAGGTGTCAAGAAAGCCAAGAAGACCAAGGAGCGCGTGATGCCGCCTATACCGGACACGGGATGGGTAGCGCCCAAGTTCCTGCCCGACCTGTCGAGCGCAAAGGTTATCTCCATAGATTGCGAGACAAAAGACCCCTATCTTCTGGAAAAAGGGCCGGGTTGGGCGCGTGGTGAGGGGCACATCGTGGGGGTATCGATCGGTACCGACGACGGGTATCGTGGGTACTTCCCCCTGCGCCACGAGGTGGAACCGGAAGATAACTGGCCTCCAGAAGTCGTCCTGAACTGGCTGAAGACTACGCTTTCTGACCACAGGGTGCCGAAAGTGGGCGCCAACCTGCTCTACGACTTAGGCTGGCTGCGACAGGAAGGCGTGGAGGTCGCTGGCGAGCTGGTCGATGTACAGTACGCCGAAGCCTTGCTCGACGAGAGTGCCAAGGTGTCGCTGGAAACGTTGGCACAGAAGTACCTAGGTGAAGGCAAGGACTCCTTGCTGCTGTACCAGTGGTGCGCCGACTTCTATGGCGGTGCCGTCAATGACAAGCAGCGCGCGAATATCTATCGCTGCCCAGCCCGCATGGTTGGACCCTACGCCGAGAGCGACGCCGACCTGCCCCTGCGCCTCGCAAAGGAAATGTACCCGCTGCTGAAAAAGGAGGGGCTGTTCGACCTGTTCACGATGGAGTGCGACCTTATCCGGCTGCTCTTGGACATGCGCTTCGCAGGCGTCACCGTGGATATTCCAGCGGCGGAAAGATTGCGTGAAATGCTGCTCACCCGAGAGAAAGCGGTCGCCGCCGAGCTGCGCTGCATGACCGGCTTCGACGTGGACATTAACGCTGCGGCGAGCTTGGCAAAAGCCTTCGACCAGTTTGGCCTGCCCTACAACTTTACCGAGCTGACTGAAAAGCCGAGCTTCACCAAGCCGTTCCTGAAAGGTGTCGAGCACCCGATCGGAGACAAGATCAATGAAATCCGCAATCTGGCAAAGCTGCGCGGCACCTTCGTCGAATCATACATTCTGGAGTCACATATAAATGGAAAGGTTTACGGTCAATTCCACCCTCTACGAAGTGATGCCGGAGGCACACGATCTGGACGTTATTCTAGTTCAACGCCAAATCTACAAAACCTGCCTAGCCGAGATGATGAACTCGCACCGATGGTCAGGGGCATCTTCATACCTGATTACGGTCACCAGCAGTGGCGTAAGTATGATTACTCCCAAATTGAGTACCGATTCCTAGCTCACTACGCCAGCGGTGCGTCGTCGGATGACGTGCGGGCGCTGTACAACAGCAACCCGAACACCGACTACCACGAGATGGTCAGGCAGCTGATCTTCCAGAAGACGGGCAAGCTGCTCGACCGGAAGCACACCAAGACCATCAATTTCGGGCTGATCTACGGCATGGGCATAGCAAAGCTGGCGACCAGCCTGCAGCTCACGTCGGCAGAAGGAAAGGCGTTGTCCAAGTCCTACCATGAAGGTGCGCCGTTCGTTCAGCACACCATGAACGCGGCTTCCCGCGAAGCTGCCGAAACAGGCACGATACTCACGATCTTGGGGCGCAAGTCTAGGTACGACCTGTGGGAGCCGTCAGGCCGCGAGAAGGGTGATGCCCTGCCATACGCGGAAGCCTACGACCTGTATCAAGGCGATATCAAGCGGGCTTACACCTACCGAGCACTGAACCGCAAGCTGCAAGGTTCAGCTGCCGACATGCTCAAGGTCGCCATGCACAGGTGCTACAAGGAGGGGGTATTCGATGCCACAGGGGTACCACGGCTTACCGTGCACGACGAGCTGGATTTCAGCGACGAAGGCGGTCGTGACGAAGCCTTCAAGGAGATGCAGCACATCATGGAAACCGCCATACCGCTGCGGGTGCCGATCAAGGCTGACTGCGATATCGGTCCGAACTGGGGGCACCTGAAAAGTGAGTGATTTCACCATCAACCCCTGTGGTCATTGGAGTGATTACACCGATCATGTGCCTGCCAATATGTACCCTGTCGGCACCATCACATGGTCAAACGGTTGCGCTGGCGCATTGTTCCGCTTCAAGGCCAACGGGAAGTTTACTGTGCTGCTTAACGGCATGACGATATGGCTGTCCAGAGATGACAAGCGACTTATACGCCAAAAGTTGTTTTATGCGTAAATAAGTCTTGCATATTCTTTAGTTGTGCATATAATGCAAACCTCAATGTTTACAAGTAGAGGCAACGGTGAGTGAAAAAAGTTTTACTGTAGACCGCAACGGTGATTGGCGGAAATACACAAAGAATATACCCACGGGAGCCTACCCGGTAGGCACGATCACATGGTCGAACGGGACGACGGCGGCACTCGTCCGGTTCAAGTCCAACAACGGCTTCTCCGCGATCGTGGGACTCCGTGTGGTCAAGCTCAACAAGAAGGACTTTGCCGATCTTTTTCCCGTGATCGGACGTCCGAGGGAGCTGATCAACGGTCAGCGCATCAACGTCTTTCTGGACGACGAAAGTTTAAATATTGCGAGCCAGCTTGGTGCAGGTAATGTAAGCGGCGGTATCCGTCGTGCACTGCTGCTCGCCATCGAGCAAGCTGAGGTTGAAAATGGCTGAAGATATCACTCAAATGCTGGAAAAAATAACTGCAGCGGTTGCAGAACTGCAGCAAGACCGTCTCAAGTGTAAAAGCAAGGGAAACTGGCGGGCGATATTCACCAAGTTGCAGGCGGAAGGGGTTGCGTTCGAGTTCAACTACGGCAACGCGTTGGAACCACAGTGGCGGGTAACCGACTGTGACTTCTCCTCCAAGCGGAAACACTATCGGGTCTTCAGTCCCAATGACCACAGGGATTTTTTAGACGACGCTTGGCGGCGGGAGTACATCAAGAAGCAGGATGCTGGCGCTGTATTCGAGTTCAACTACGGCACCCGTTCATGTCCTAGGTGGGTGCCGGTCAGACCCTGTACTTTCAAAGGTGGCTTTCAGGACGACTACAGGGAAGCGGTGCAAACCAAGCTGGACATACAGGTACGATACTTTGCCTTGTTGAAGCAGGGCGACAGTTTTGACGCCATACATGGCAACAGCAGGGACGAAATTATTGACTATGTAAACAGTCATGCGGGCATGGTTATTGTCGGTGCAATAGAACCAAGGGAGATACTGATATGAGTGGCATACACGAAAGACGATCACGAAAAGCTGACGCTGTGCAGTGGACAGGTTCTAACACTGCGACAGTACAGAACATGCTGCTTAACGGTGGCATGCTGGGCGAGCCTATCCTGCACACGGACGGCAACTGTTACATGCTGGTTCGCGAGATGGGCACCATACACGACACGTTGCATCACGGTGATTGGCTGTTCGAGCGTGAAGACGGACGTCTGTGCTTCCTGTCGAACGAAGACTTCGAGTCCAAGTACCGGAAAACCGTTGATGGCTGGTTCGACGTCAAGGACAGGTTGCCACGTATCTCAGAGAAGGTTTTGATCTTCACGCCGGACGGCATCGACATAGGATATATCTTCAAGCGGAGCAACCCCGATACTGAGTTCGGTTGGGCATTGAACGACCGGCTTGAGTACGCATACGGCGTCACACATTGGAAACATTTACCCCTACGACCAAACCTGAAAGCTAATCATGAACAAAACAAAAGAGACAATAGAAGCCAAAGTATTTCGGATATTGAGCAAAAACACACCCGACGGTCACTTTATGCCGAGCCTTAAAAGCTTCATCGATTCAGAGGAATATCGGTGTACCTGCGCTGCATTTCAGCAAGCAATCGATGAGGAAAAAGAAGCTATCGCTATATGGATAGAAAATGAATTGAGGGGTGAGTACAGCAACTTTGGCCTGCCTAAATCTATTAGAGATGGAGAGCACCATGAGCCAGCCTGAACTGTTTGAAGAAAGAATCTACAGGCTGGCAAACAAGGCCGCAGGTAGAGAAATTGATACCTTTGAAGAATCTATGCAAAGAAGTTCTTTTAAAAATCTTTGCAGAATGGCTGCTTTTCTTCTTGATGAAGAACGTGCATTTATTGCTCGCTGGCTGAAACTTAAACTGGACGATAAAGACATTGTTTCTACCATTACCACAGCTATCAGAACTGGGGCTTACCATGAGCAAGCCTGAAACAATGGAAGAATATGATGACCGACTTTGAGACAGTGCAGGAAAAGATTTGCCGCATATTCAATGATCTTGTTCCAAATGTTACGTTTAACAGTGAACTGGGTGCTTATTACTGCGGGCAATACATTGAAGAAATAAGCAAACTTATTATTGCAGAAGAACGTGAAGCTATGGCTGTCTGGATAGAGAAAGAATTAGAGGAAGTGTACGGTGAATCGGTTTTTGCTAATTTTGTTAGAAACGGGGATTACCATGAGCAAGCCTGAAACAATGGAAGAAAAAGTTCGTCGCTTGCTGGGCAAGATCATACCGAACGTCACGCCTAATAGTGAACTGGAGGTGTACTACTACGGGCAGCATATCGAAGAAATAGTTGAATTGGCACTCAAGGAACAAAAAGAAGTTTTTATTGATTGGCTGGCAGCTGAAATGTCGGCGTCAGCGGTGCACATGATACGGAGAATTCCATGAACAAGCCTGAAACAATCCAGCAGAAGACGATCAGGCTGCTGTTCGCGGCTACCAAGATGCCGATTACGCAAGCTGATATAGACCGCTTGGTTAGAGATTTCGAGCACGATGAACAATTCAAGTTAGATTGCCTGCTGGTACAACAGGCAATCAAGGAAGCAGTACAACCCACCCTGTGGGATTACATTGACGCAACAGAAAACCAACAGAAAGGGTTAATAAAATGAGCAAAAGAGACTTTGTAAGCAACTTTGTGGAAAAGGGCTGGGGAGCAGAAGAAGCCCAAGAGATGGCAGACAAGCTGGAAAACTACTGCAAGAAAGCTTTCTCGGAAGGAAAAACCATCGACGGTGACGACATTCGCGACATTGTGGGGAAGTGTATTCTGGAAGGTAACCCCAGCAACTGGCGCACCAAGTACGCCCAAATGCAGGATTCAGGGATAGCTTTCGAGTCCCGTAAAAAGCACGGCTGGGAGAAGGGCAGCTTCATGTTTTTGGGTGAGGAAGACAGCTATCGGATAGCTGATGAGCAGCCTAAAGGTACGCGGGTTACCCGCATCGAGTTTCTGATCGATGAGAATACCGGTGAGTTTGATACGGCAGCCGCCGTCAAAATGTTTATGGAAAACGGCTGGAGTGGAATCAATGCCGGACTGCTGGTAGCTGAAGCTGAATGTGTCATGGCTAAGTACAGGAAGCTCTACACGAAAGGTGACAAGCCTGAAAAACTGCTCAGGAAAGAATTCAGGGAGGAGCTTGAGCGTGTGATATCCGCTGGCATCGACAAGCAATACGCCGACAAACCAAACGAAAAGCCTGAAATTTTCTCTGAAACAGAACTCAAGATTGCAAGACTTAAAGACCGTGCACTTGCCGAGATGGTCGCGAAGGGCTGGGAGCTAGAGAAAGCCATGCGCCTGCTGGACAACTTGGAAAACCTTGCTAAAAGCTTTGAAGGCAAGGACGAGCCGACACTGAAGGACGTCATTAAAAATGGCCTCAAAGCGCTGGCTCAAATAAACAAGCCACCAACCAAGACACGCTACATGGCGATGATCCTGTGGTCAGACAAAGGTACGGTCGATTGTGCGTACAGTAAGGATGGCGAAACCAAGGAGGAAATGCTGGAGCGTATGAAGCAGTATGGTGAGTACACCGTTGTCGGGCGTGTCGAGGAACGCGAGGTGCCGGTGTGAACAACATGACCATGCTGGAATACTACGCTGCTGAAGCCATGAAAGAGGTCATGGCAAGGGTGTATCGAGGCAATCTGGATATTTCTAACGAGGAAATAGCCAAAAATGCTTTTGCTATGGCTGAGGCCATGTTAGCTGAATATCGCAGAAGGGCGCATTGATGAGTGACGCGAGCGTAGGACTGTCAAAAGATGAGCTGCAGACGTTGCTGGACGCACACTCGGAAGCCGCTTGGAGCAAAGCGTGTGACGCCATCAAGGGTGCGCGTGGTGGTCAGTACCCCTTCGATTGGTTCGCGAAGATACTAGCCACAGGGTTCATGAACGCCAAGCAGAAAGAATGGGGGGAAACCGACGTGCGCGCTGAAATGAAGAACTTGAAATGTGTGGCAAGCATCGAAATCAAGCTGTACGAGGAAGGCCGTGTGTCGACCGAGGTTGAGTGTTTCGGCATCGACAACCAGACGATGGTGCTGCTCGGCATGCTGGCTTACGCCAAGCGTGTTGTCGAGATGGACGCCGGAATGGACGACGGCATCAAGAAGAACATGCTCAGCAGGCGCGGTACTGAATGAGCAAGTGCGATCTACTTCAGCGGGTGCGGGAGAAGATCGAGCGCGAGTTTGGTATCTCCAAAAAGTTCTCACACCTCGATTTTGAGGAACTGCTGGGCGACGACAGGCGGTATGACCGAAACCGTATTTCGGTCATGCTGCTCAGCTTGCTTGGTGGCGGTGTGATCAGGAAGGTTGGCATGGGGGCTGGCGCCAAGGGCAAGCAGTGCAGCTTGTACCAAGCTGTCAAGTTCCCCCTGAGCCTTGCCGAGGTGCCGAAGGCCGATAAGCAGCCCAAGGTGAACCTAGACGAAATCATGTTTAATTTGGGACGGGGGGCGCGTAACCCTCCACCAATAGAGGAGGCAGATGATTAATGAAGATGGTGCAATCGACGAAGTTGGTACCCTGCAAAAAGAAATGAAAAAGGCTAAAAAAGACCTTGAAATGTTGAAGACAGCCGTAGCTCTTTTAATAATAAACTTGCAGACCCTAGAAAATTTAAAGGTCAAAAATGGGCAAGAATCTAGTCAAGAAATTCAAGATATTGGAAAAAGGGCGGCACAATCAACATGAGCAGGCGCCAGAACCTGCGCGACATAAGCCGGCACCAAAGCCGCCTAGACTGCTCGGGCGCAAGTATGAAATCACCACGGAGTTCAAGTATTACGACGGCAAGAAAGTCTATCGGATACGTGCCCTGCGTGACTTCGACGAGGTCAAGGCAGGCGATCTTGGAGGGTATGTTGACGGGTACCACAATCTTTCGCAGGAAGGACATTGCTGGATTTCACAGGGAGCTGTCGTGCATGAGAGAGGTTACGTGTCAGGCAATGCGTGGGCACTCGACAAGACGGTAGTCAGGAACAATGCCGAGTTGAAGGATAAGGCGTGTATTTTTGACAACGTAGTACTGCACCAGAATGTTGTAATCAAAGGCACGGTGCAGCTCTACGGGACGGTGGTAATAGGCGGCAGCTTGATGCTAAACGGTGACCTGAGAATAGGCACCAATGATGAACTGACAGAATACTTACAAAGCAGGAGAAAACATGAGCGAAACACTGCAGCAAAAGACGCACCGGCTACTTGATCAGGCTGGCAGAGAAGTTAGTGACAAGTGGCCTCCCCTCATGCCACTGGAAGAAATCGAGGACGACCAGATTTTCCGCGCCATGTGCGATGTGGTGGCACTAGCTCTCAAGGAGGAGCGCGAAAATATTGCATACTACTTGGACAGCCGGATATCCGACGATACCGCAGGTTTTGAAATTGCTGATGCTATTCGCAGAGGGGTGCACAATGAGTGAAACCCGCAAGGAACAGCTTTACCGACTAATCAGGGCTGACGCCATGAAGAAAGGCTACCGTCCAATCCCAACCTTTGACGAAATGGAAAACTCTAAATTCTTTACCTCTATCCATGTATTCGTTGAAATGGTACTGGCAGAGGAGCGTGAGCATGACCAGTGGATTAGCGTCACTGAGCGCTTGCCAGAGGACAACGAGAACGTTCTGGTTGTCTGTAATGGTGACATTACCATTGCACATATCTCGTTTGGTGTGCCTTCTGATCTTGAAGACCCGCTTAAATTGCACACCTACTGGGAAAATGATGTGTGGGGTGCGATCGATTTACCCACCTACTGGAAACCGCTGCCTGTCATGCCGAGCGAAATCCTGCCATGAAAAAGAAAGACACGAAAAAGGTGTTGTACCTCAAGAAGGGGGAGGAGGTAGTCATCGTCAAAAAAGACCATTATTACCGGCTCGGGTACCCTGTACTGGACATTGTCTTAGGAGAGAAATTGCTTGATTCAAAAGAAGTCTACTGGTGTGAGGTTGAGCAAAACTGGAGGGATTATGAATAAATGCTATTACTGCAATACAACAGAAGACTTAAGACCATACGGCCCTGATCATTCTATGGTCTGTTTTGAATGTGCCATGAGTACTCCCGAAAGAGAAGCAGCAACAGCGGCTAATTTTAAGACACAACTGGAAGGTTGTGGTGACGTTGCCATACTTGATGGTAGTAGTGTTGGTCCGTATCCAGCCAGTAAGGATGAAACATGATTAGACGCTACGGGCTTACCGCCCTCGCCATTTTTATCCTGTTTCTGATTGTGAAACTGGATGAGGCGAACGCAGTACATCGTCAGCCACAATATATCTGTCCCGAGCCGACTTGGGACCAATCCTTGGTGGAAATAACACAAGCTATTGCTATTGAATGTGAGCGAGTAATATGGAAAAGAAAGCTGTAGTCGACTTGGGCACCTGCAAAAAATGCGGCACCAAGCTTATCAGGGGCATTGCTATAGAGCAGACTTACACTGGTGTGCCTGACTTCGCAGGTGACGAGCGCCCTGTGACCGTAAGCCCCGGTGGTAGCGGCAAGCTGATTGCCTGCCTCAAGTGCACCTCCTGTGGCTGGAGCATGAAATGAAGGACAACGGCTTGTTTGTTGCACTTATTATTGCAGCGTTTATTCTCGGCTTGGTGATCGCACCACTTTATGCAAAGTTGTGCTCATGAAAGGGTGGAACGTGTCGATGACAAACGACGATTGGAAATTCATTCTGAAACTGGTGGTCATATTCATGTGCGGCGTGGGTGTAGGCTGGATGAACCCACTTATGGTCATGTGCAAATCAGTAATGTGTAGATAATGGAGGAATAACATGGCTTTTGGCGACGAGATTTATGTCTTCCCGAGCATTGGTGGGGGTGCACCAACGAAGGGTATGTTTCTGGTTGATTACTTTGCAGGGCAGGCTATGATAACGCTGCTGACCAACGGCAACCGGATACACTTGGTGCCTGATGAGGCTTACCGTGTAGCCGTAGGTATGATGGTTGAACGGGCAAGACGGATGATCGACATTACTGGCGGTGGTGGTTTAGACAGCCAGATTGGGTAAAATGATAATCAAGAGCAGCACGGCAGACAAGGAAGAATGGACGGCCTATTACCAGCGGTTCAACATGCCTGTCGGAAAAGCCCATTATAACCACACCAAGGACAGCGACGTCTTCAAGATCAAGCTGATTGCCAAGGTGATGGAAGACAACGGCACCCCGTTTCTGATCGAATTCGCACAGTGCAGGTGGCTCAGCAAGATCGTGCTGTTCAACGCCGCAATGCACCATGTCGAAGGCTCGATCGATGTGCCCCTCACGCTGGTCAATCCATACGGTGTCCCGCTGCTCGAATACACGACAGGTTACGTCATGGACGAACTGCTGGATTCCCCTGTTTATATCGGCAAATACCACGAGGTAGAATCATATTCCTACGACGTCGCGTCCGCGATCGTCAGCCAGCTAAATGGGTGGGTAAAATGAGTGACCATCAACTTGTACTTATCAAGGCCATGATCGCAATTTTGATATATGCCTTTTTGATTGTCGTCTTGATTCGCAAGGACGAAGCCTTATATAGATGGGTAAGAACGGACGTGGCACGACGAGTGACCGACCTGCTTATATTGGTTGCCTTGGTCGTCGCCGCGATACTGCTAGGTGACACAATAATCGATGCCGCGAAACTGCTCTTTGTGCCACGAAAATGACCCCCTGTGGTCATTGCATAGGAGCAGCCAGCACTAAAAACAAAGGAGATTTAAATGACTTTCGCAGAACGTATCAGAAGCATGAATGTGATGTACAGATTACCTGTAAACGACCTGCCGCTAGTGCCCAAGACGGCACTGCACGACCTGCGTAATCTCAAGAAAACACTGCTGAATGAGGTTATGGAAATTAACGAGATCATAGACCGTGCACAAAGTGTGCAGCATGAGCACGTCGCGATCGATGTAGAAGCCCTGCAACTACAGATTCTGACTGACCTTGCTGACATGCTCGGCAAGCTGACGGTAACGTGTCGATCAGAAGCCATGCGATATGGCATACCACTTGAACCTGTGCTCGACATAGTCATGGACAGCAACGTATCGAACCTTGACGAGAACCACAATCCCCTCTACAACACAGAAGGAAAGCCCGTGCCGGCACCGACATACTGGTCGCCGCATGAGAAAATATCCGAGCTGCTAGTCACCCGTTTAACAACAAACTGAAAGGAAATAAAATGAGTAGATTCATCGTTGATTTTGGTTTGGCAATCGCGGTCGTAGATACCGCCAATGCCTCCCTAGTAATTCAATCCCCCGCATACCAGAACGGCGAGCAGTCCTTCGCCGCTTCGAGCACCGCACTGCAAGGTGAGGAATCCCTGATCAAGCTGCGTAACGCACTGAATTCTGCCTACCCTCAAGAAGTTAAACAGGCTGCACCAGCTCCACGTGCACGACCATCGCGCGCGTTGAACGGTGGTGCGCCAGCTCGTTTGGCAGGTAACGGTAACGGTACTGCGGAGATTCCCCAGCAATAACCACAGGGGTGTTTTAAGGTAGCGTCAAATCGGGGGAAACCCCGATTTGCTTTTAAGGGGGAAACCATGCTGCGATACTGGGTTGCACTGGCAATGATAGCCATCATTTTCATAGCAATAGCCCTGTGGCTATTGGCGATAAACGCGGCTTTTTACTATATGTGCCCGCTTAGCCATTAAGGAGAATTATGCTCAAATACTACTTGGCACTGATTGCAATAATCGGTGCTTTTTGTTTTGCAATACTGATGGGTTTCAACCTGTACCTTTTGTCAGCAGGACTGATACTGGCGATGGGAGGTTTGATCTACACGTCTTACAGGTACGAGAAAATGCTCACGGAGGCAAGCGAACAGCGTAAGCATAGTCAAAGATTAAATAGAGAATCATTGCGATGAATATCAGCCACAGCAACCACTCAATAATGTCCCTGATCATTATTTCTTTTTAACTTTTGCCGGCAGCTCTTTGAAGTTTGTCGTTGCGTGAATGAATTCCTTGGCAGTTTTCGATGGAATACCCTTCTCCTTGGCAAGCTTCGGGTTGTTGGCTGCTGCAGCCATTAACTTGAATTGCGCTTTGCTCTTTGCTGGCATGGTGCCTCCTATCTGATCAGACGTCTGGTTGTATAGTGGATGAGTACGCCGCTGAACCTGACCGGCGAGAAGTGGTCACCGCTGCCCTGAATGTATATGGATATATTCTCGGCATCACCGCCCAGCTCAAACTGCACAGGAATCAATGACACGCCATCGTACACGGCGCCACTGTCCCAAAATATACCACTATCCCACAGCACGGGTGACAGGGAAACGATACCGGGCTGTGCCGGGAACTGGTTCATCTCTGTCGTCGAGTAGGCAAGATCGAATCCTAGTGCAAATTCTGAATATCCCAAGCCGGATGCCTCGATTACCGCGTTTCGGTACGACTTTATGACCCTCGGGCTTTTTGAGTTCGTGAAGGCCAAGCTCATGTGGAAATCTATCGGCAAGCCATCGAAGCTGGTGCCCACGTCCTGTCGATAGACGAAGCCGTTATTGGACCCGAAGTACATTTCCTCCTCGCCAACAAGGTTCTCCAGCGAGCATACGCAGGACAGGATATCGGGGTACAGGACAGGCAGTATGCCTATCATCTGCCCGTTATCAGTCGTGGCGTATAGCCCCGAGCCGTCGTTAAAATACAGACGATACTGGTTCTTGTCACGGCATACCGATGAGGCCACGCTTCTGGAGCGTCTTAACACAAGGAACGATTGGATGAGCTTGCTCAGGACCGCGTCGGCAAAGTTACCATAATTCTGTGACGTTTCAAGGTTGGTCAGGCCGCGATCGTCCAGCATGATCGTCTTGCTCACCTGCTGGATTGTGTACGGTACCGCACCTATCTCAATTTTGAACGAGACAAGGTTCCAGCTGGTTGATGCCGCGCCGTACAGAATCTTGATGCTGTTGCGGCTGAAGATCGCCAAGGCGGAAGTTGTCTCACCACCCGGTTGCGGCATGAAGCCGGTCACGTCATCGCTCATTGCAAGTTCTGCGGCACCCGTAATGACTGTCCACGTCAACGGGGTACCGATGCCAGAGTGCTGTACCGAGCTGCCGTAGGAGTAGAACAGGTGCTGCTTGAAGGCTGTCAGGTGCAGCGGTGTGTCGGGGAACATGCCTGTTTGTATCGGAATGTAAGCTGTGCCATCGAACTCAAAGCCACGGTTCACGCCATCCACACCGTACATTTTTAACGAGGTGCTGCTGCCGGCAAAGTTGAAATTACCAAACTCATAGCGACCGTTTGGCAGAAGCGTGATCGGTGTGGTCATCGAGAAAATTGTTGCGGCGTTCGGGTGTCCGGCAAAGGCGACAGTTTCGCCACTCAGGAAAGTGCCAACGGAACTGGCAAATATGAACCGTCCTTCAGCACTGCCTGACGCCCACGTACCGCGCTCAAGCACTACGCCGGTCAGTGTTGCCACTGCGTTCGACGTATTGCCTATGATTATGTCGCCGGCAACCAGCACGTCATTGCCGCCTGAGTTGAAGGCCACCTCGAACCCGAGGTCTACATACTGCCAGCCGCCGATGCTGCTCCGGTACATGATCGCGGACTGACCGTCAGCGTGGTTGCGGAAGGCATACACGACGTCGTTGTACAGCCACACGCCGAGCACATGCCCTGAACCCGGCACCGGGTCGATCAGGGAGCGCTGCACGTCAGCTGCAAGGTTCGCGTACTCTGCCCTTAGCTTGGCAGTAGAACCACCATTTATAGACTGCGGACCGACGCAAGTACCGACCACGGTGCCGCCAATCTTGACCTTGCCTGTTGGAAAGGTACCATTGATATTGGTCATGACGATGGTCGTGCTTCTGGTCAGCGGACCCGTGACAATCGCCACAGATCGATCTACAGGGAAGATCGTTTCACTGGTATGTGCACTGGTGACGTTCGACGCAGTGGAGAAATCCTGAGCGACAAGTTCCTCTACCTGCTCCGCCTGAGTCGCAGTTATTCTTGCAGTCGACGAATCGACTGCATTAAGCGTTTCTACAGCACTTGCTGTGATATCAGCCATGTGCCTTCCCCTACATTAAACAGCCAGTGAGTAGGTAACGGTCAGCGAATCAACAGGTGATACCACCTTGTCACCGTCAAAGAACGTACCCGCAGAAAACAGCAAGCCGCCTGTGCCGTCCTTGGTCGATACGGTTGTCAGGAAGCAGCCCTTGAACGTGCCCCCTGTGGTTATCGAGTACAGCACTCCGGCAGAGAAAGCCTTTATGCCGCTAGCCGCAGGTGCCCACAATGCCGCAGGACGGGAAACCTGAGAGTAGATTGGCACTGTGCCTAAGCCACCCTCGACCCATCCGGGATGCAGCGCCATTGTGTCGGTGTCAGCCGGACCCGAGGTGTACCCTGTACTGGAGATAAGCCCAAGGAAAAAAGAAGCTGTGTAGGCTGAGCCTGCAAGGTACTTGTTCAGCAGGTCGTTTTCACCCTCTGTCGTGACCAAGTTGTCAATGTGGCTTTCCCACTTGATCTTGCCGTCTGGACCGCGACAGACAACGTCGTACCTGCCATGCAGCTTCAGTTTCTCCTTGATACCACTGTTACGCGTGATGCTTGCGCTGCTCGCATCCTTGCAATGCAGTTGTTCACTTCCACCGATCATCATGCTGCCTCCACTTCTTTTTGTTGGAACCAGCGCTGGGAAGGCGTACCGTCTTCTGTCGTGTAGTTCACAAGGAATTCAAAGGTGCCCGTCTTGGAGTAGTACCGAACATCAGCAACCGTACCCTCAATCGGTTTAACCACCTGCTTTACTCTGTCACCCATTTTTAATAGCGTCATGATTAACCTCTTGAATGAAAAATTTATTCGGCATGCTCAAGCTGTCTAGGCGGCGGCTTGCGGTACGTGATGCGTTTTTCCAGTGTATCCAGTTTGGGTTCGTCCCTCGTCACACGCGCGCGCTCGATTGTGTGCCGGTACTCCTCTTTCAGCTGGTCACCCACTGTACTGCCCTCTATGTTGTAACCAACCGGTGCTTGCGCGTTGTACTCAAAAACAATCTCTTTGGTCTTTTCAATATCTTCTTTGTCGTAGGCTTTGATTGCCTTTTCCAGCGTGTCAGATTTCTTCTTGGTGAGCGCTTTATCCAGCTGTTTCATGGCATTGTAGTATTCGCGGGATTTCACAGCAACAGAGGGGTTGAAGCCTATCATCTTGACGATTGCATCCCCAGCAGTAACACCTGTAAGCACTTCCCCATTCGCCAATTTGATCTTGTAGTCGTCACCTATCCACTTGGCGGCTTGCAACATATCCTTGGCCTGTTTAAGCGGGAAGCCCTGTCTCGCACCCTCGCCCACGTCACCCTCAAGAATCTTTGCGGTACCTTCACCGACGTCCATTACTACACCGCCAAACGGCCCGGCAGCAACCTTCGCTGCTTCTTTAAACCACTCCTCGCGAGTAGTCGTATCTTTTGGTTTCTTGAAAAGCAGCTCGCTTGCGTCAAGTCTTGCCGCCAAGCCACGCGGTACGAAGCCGTGGGAAATCCAATCCTCCAAGTCCTCACCGAAGGTGTTGGCTATCCAGTTCTTGACTTCTGTCTCAAATTTCTCCTCGTCATCGTCACCGAACGAGGAAGCTATCGCGGCAAGTACAGCCAGCCCGATACCTGTGTATGCACCTTTGGAGCCGCCTATCTTAAAGCCTGCCACGCCCGCAGCAACAACCCCGGCCTCCAAGAAGATGGGCAGTCCAAGAACGCCGGCAGCAACAAACTGAGCACCAAGCATCGCGGCAAGTTGCCTTCTGGCCTTGTTGCGCTCAGCTCTGTTACCGCTACTGACCACAGGATTTCCTTCGCTGTCCAAGGTCTTGCTGCCTTCAAACGCCAGCCTTGCTGTGTTGCCCCAAAAGAACGCCTGATTCTGACCAAACTGCTTGAACATGAGCAGTACACGCGACATGTCGCCAGTCATGATCTTGGCGCGGTTCTCCTTGCTGTACTCGAAGTGCGTGTTATCGATCGCGTTGGCAGCGGCTGTGTACGCCTTGTCAACGTCACCTGAACGGGCAAGTTCCAAGCGGATTGTCGCCAGCGCGGTAACCTGCCTATTAGCAATTTCACTCATGTGCTGTGGCAGGGAAATAACCTTCATGATGTTTTGCTCGGCAGCACTGTACTTGTTTGACGGGTTAGTAGCCGCATCCATCATCTCGTGCACTTGCGTGTGGTCAATTTTTTTGGCATCAAAAAGCTTGTCGAAAATATCCCGTTCTGTCTGGTTCAAGCGTGGACGCATGTCCAATATCTTGCCCGCTGCCTGCAAAGACGTGGCCTTATTGAACTTGCTGAACTGCTGCGTAAAAGCAAGGCTTAGGTGCAAACCTGCCTTGGTGAAGCCATACTCTGCACCAAGGTAAGGGTAAGTATTTATAGCTGTCTGCGTCAGGTTCAAGCCGAAATTGGACAGCGAACCCAACATCATCGAGAAGCCTGCACGACCAGCAAAAGAAGCGAAGGCACCCGTTTTCTTGGTGATATCTTCCTCCTGCTGACGCATGCGTGTGTACACCTCGTGAATCGCGCGGTTATCACTTCCGGGTGGCACACTGTCAACCACGTCCTTCATGTCGGAAAGCGTTTTATCAATCCGGTCGCCGTACTTCAGGTTCGCGATATGTGATGCCGATTTACGCATCGTGTCGCTGTACGCACGGATGAAATCGTCCGAGTAACCGGCAGTATTCTTGCGGTGCAGGAATGACTTTCTGAACGATCGATCGGGCAGCGAGTTGATGATGAGCTGGTCTATCTCATCCAGCAAACCTATAAGCTGCTTGCCCGCTATCGTTCCGGTAGTAGAAGCGTTGCTTATCTTGGTCGCTATGCTCTCCAGCGCCTTGGCAGCTTTGATCTTCTGGTGGTGCTCGTCACGCTTGGTGGCAGTGACTGTGTAACCAGCTGCCTCAAGCTGCTTCTTGGCGGTATTCGACTCGCGCTCCGAGTCGAAATAGGACACGATATTAGGCTGTCCGGGGCGATTGGCTATAAGCACATAATCGCCACTGCGATAGAGGGGGAAGTACACACGATCGAGAAACTTCTTCATTTCATCGTCAAGCTGCTTGACGGCCTTTACCTTGGCAGCAAGCTTCAGCCCCGGCATGCGGCGTACCCGTGCCTTGGTCGCAGCAAACAGGTCACGTATGCTCCTGCGGTACTCGTCCTTCAAGCCCACAAATAACGCCTGTGCGCTGGGAGACATATTCTGGAAAGCAGCACGTCTTATGCGGTACTGGTCCCTGTGGTCAGAAAGCTGTCGTAACACGCGGGTGAGCAGCGCTTGCTGTGCCGGTGTCCGGTTCCTGATGTTGTGCATCCTCGCCGCAAATTGTTGCAGGCGCTGTATCTCATTCGATGGTGTATAAGTCGGTGTCGAAGGGTCTACATTGTGTATCGTCGACAGGTGCGCCAGCTCCGCAAAGGCAGTGCGCTGGTTCGCCGGTATCGTCCGCAGCTTTTCCAAAAATTCGTCAGCCTGCGAAATAGCATGGTTCTCGCTCGCAGACAGGCTCTCACGCAAGGCTTTATATTGCTTGAGGTGCTTGCCGATAATGGAGTTCTGGTACACCTGCACAAGCTGATTGCGCGTAAACAGGTTGATCAGCTTGCCAAGCGGCTTGCCAGTATCAATTGGTGGTAACGCAGGCGTATTAGTTGCTGCCGGCGAGTTAGGCGGTGCCGTATTAATTGGCGGCGTAGTCCTGCTTGGTGGCGGCGTTGCAGGAGCAGTCCTGCTTGGTGGTGGCGTAGTCGTCCTGCTAGATGCTGGAGCAGTAGTCGAAGTTGGAGCCGCAGGTTGCGATACCCACGACTGCGTTGTGATAGGTTGAGCATTTCCGTGGGCGCCTGCTTTACGCAAGGCAGCACTGGCGCTCTTGGAGTCCGCAGCATCACGCGCATCACTCAGGAAGTCCATGACCTCCTGTCTGGTAATGTCGTGGTTGTTCCGCAACCATTTGCTGATACCGGTATCGAGCACCGCCTTTGCTGACAACGTCTTGTTGGCAACGTTGTTCGCCACCCACATATTCAACAGCGGACCCGAAGTAAACAAGTGGTCAGGCACCTTGTTGAATATGCTTTCAAGCTGGCTGTAAATGTCAGCCTTTTTCTTGGCACTCCGCAGGATATTGCTGGCAGCTGCAGCCTTCGCTGACTTCACCTCGGCAGGCTCGTACAAGCCCACCACGTTGCCGCGATTGCCATTCTTGAACTCGGTGTAGAAGCCATCGAAGCGCAAGTCCTGATAGAACTCGCGCGGGTTGACGTTCTTCAAGTCCTCGCCCAAGTCCTCCATTTCCTGCAACGCATCGTGCACCTTTGTCGTGTGCTCACGCTTTTGCAAGTCGAAGATATTCTTTGCCTTGACGTACAGCGGCGGTGTGCCCTCCTTGTGTATGATCGTGACGAACTGGGCTTCTGTTGTCCGCGCTGCTTCACCACCAGTTTTAAAGTACGACATGGGCACCTTGGATACAACAATCGGCCTGCCGTATATGTCAGTCATCTCGCTGCCATCAAACCAGCGCCAGAAGTTGACCAGCTCAATATTCTTGAGCGCTATTGGGTTGCCCTGACTGTTGAGCCGTGGACGTTCCACGCCATCGACGTTGATGGTCGGGTGCTTCAGTTTCTCCTCAGTCGTTCTTTCTTCTGTAAAAAGCGGTGCCTGCTTTTCCTTAGCAGGTTTTTCTTCTGTGACAGTTTCTTTACTGACCACAGGGGTGGTTTCCTCGCCTTGCGATTCTTCCTTAACGGTGCTGTCGTACTGTTCACGCAAGGTGTCCAGTTTCGACTCCTCTGCGCTTGTAAGTTCTTCCTTGTTTTCCAAGGCGGTAATCTCAGACTCAAGCTGCTTGAGGCTTGCTTTACGCGCTTTTTCAG
>Ga0208185_1000070_pt1 | contig 63842 bp, 52 predicted proteins | sample EasRivMeERMLT700_FD_187532 | JGI IMG/M metagenome (GOLD analysis project Ga0208185, IMG submission 187532) | Soil microbial communities from meander-bound floodplain in the East River, Colorado, USA - East River MetaG ERMLT700 (SPAdes) (version 2) | ecosystem: Environmental > Terrestrial > Soil... | reverse complement strand
CGCGACAACGGCCGTGCGGGCGCGCCGTGCCGAGGCGAGCCGCGAGCTGTGGCGGCGCTTCCGAACGATCCCCGCCGTCCGCAACGGTCGCGTGCATGCGGACGCGATCGATGCGCTGGTCGTTCCTGGGCCGCGCGTGGTCGACACAGCCGAGTGGCTCGCCGCTCTCATCCGGGAGCCGTCGCGGCCGTGACGGCACGCCCCATCTTCATCGGCGGCACGTCGTCCAACGCCGGCAAGAGTTGGATGGCGACAGCGCTCTGTGCGTGGCTGCAGGGGCGGGGCGTCCGCGTAGCGCCGTTCAAAGCGCAGAACATGTCGAACAACTCCTATCCGTGCAAGGGAGGCGGGGAAATCGGTCGCGCCCAGGCGGCGCAGGCGGACGCCTGCGGCCTCGATCCTGAACCGGCCATGAATCCGATTCTGCTCAAGCCGAACGGAAATGGCGCCAGCCAGGTGGTGCTCAACGGGCGCGTGTGGAAGACCCTTTCAGCGCGTGATTACTACACGCACGCCGACGCGCTCCTCCCGCACGTGATGGCGGCGTACGAATCGCTCGCACAACGATTCGACGTCGTCGTAATCGAAGGCGCCGGGAGTGTGAGCGAGCTCAACCTGCGTCCCTTCGACCTCGTCAACCTCGGGCTGGTGACGCGCCTGCAAGCACCGTGGGTGCTCGTCGCGGATATCGAACGAGGCGGCGTGTTTGCGTCGATCCTAGGAACGGTGGCATTGCTGTCAGCCGACGAGCGCTCACTGTTCCGCGGCTTTATGGTCAACAAGTTTCGCGGTGACATGACGCTCTTCGACGAAGGTGTGAAGATCCTGGAAGAGCGGTCGGGCTCGCCGTGTCTCGGCGTTTTTCCCTACGCCGATGACATCGAGGTGGCTGCCGAGGACAGCCTTGCACTTGAAAGCCGGCGTCGAACTGCGCCTCCCGCTGGCGCGAGCGTCGCAATCATCAGGTTTCCGCGGCTGTCGAACTTCACCGACTTTCGCCTCATCGCATGGGCCGATTGGGTGGACGCTCCGCCTCTTACCGACTACGACTTCATCATCCTCCCTGGCAGCAAGAACACCGTCGCGGACCTGGAGTGGATGCGCGCTCGACGACTCGACGAATGGGTCATCGCGCGCCACCGTCGCGGCGCGACGGTAATCGGTATTTGCGGCGGGTACCAGATGCTCGGCCGCGCTATTCACGATCCCGATCGCCTGGAGTCGGACGCCGGCAGTGTCGCCGGCCTTGGAGTGATTGCTGCGGAAACGACCCTCGCGCGCGACAAGACGACGCGCGTGATGGGCGGTTCGACGGCGGCCGGCGCGGTGTTTGACGGGTATGAAATCCACCTGGGATCGACAACCTCCGACGGCACGGTCGCACCATTTGCGCGGCTTGCGGACGGAACCTGCGATGGCGTGCGGGGAAATCGGGTTATCGGCACGTATCTCCATGGCGCTCTGGAGAGCGTTGCCGTGTGCGAGGAAATCTTCGGGGTTCCGATTGCGCCGCCTGAGCCCGCGACGCACACGCATCGCAGGCTGGCTGAGTGGTTCGAGACGCATGCGCGTTCGATTGCGGTACTGGGTCTGTCATGACTGAGCTCAACTGGGAGACGCTGGCGCAGAAGCCCGGCTTAGTTCTGCGGCGGTCTGGACGGTTCCTCGTCACTGACCTGCTCACGCCGCATGATGTCTTGAGCACGTCGGTGCGGAATGGGGGGTATATCCAGGGCGCGCGATACCTCCTGAATCATCAGAGTTGCGAGGGTGCCGCTCACCACGCGCGTCACGGCCTGATGATCGAAGCGGGACTCGAGCGCTATCACGACGAGGTGTGCACGGAAGCGAGTCTGCCCGCCGAAGCCACCGTCGTGATGGGCACCGCGGCCAACATGAATTACGCCGCGCTGGTCGCGACTGACGATGACGGCGTCGAGGTCATGGCCGTCGTCACCGCGGGGGTGGAGGGAAACGCCACGTGCGCAGGCGATCCGGCGACCTGGCGCGAGACCGAGGCAGGCATTCAGAAGGTGCCCGCATACGCCGGCACCATCAACACCATCCTCTTGATCAGCGCGCCACTTACCGCGTCTGCATTGGCGCGCGTGGTGGTCACGATGACAGAAGGGAAGAGCGCGGCGCTGGCGCGCCTGTCGATTCCAAGCCGTCAATCAATGGATCTTGCCACCGGCACCGGCACGGACCAGTACTGCATCGCGGCGCCTGCCGGCGGCCCTCGGCGACTCACGTCGGCAAGCACGCACGTGAAGCTAGGTGAACTGATCGGCGTAGCCGTTCGTAACGCGACGCTCGAGGCCTTGCGCTGGCAGAACGGCCTCGAAGCCAGCTACACGCGCGGCGTTTTCCACGCGCTCGGCCGGTACGGGCTTCGTGAGAACACCTTCTTCGACGATATCGCCGGATTGCTCAATGACGCGGACCTCGAGCTGCTTCGGAAGAACAGCAAGTCGGTCCTGTTCGAGCCACTGGTCGGGGCAGCGGCTTACGCGATCGCTGCGGTACTCGACAGAGTGCGCTATGGAACATTGCCCGCGGCGGTCGCGCGCGACGCGATCGTCCAGCAGGCGGCGATGCTGGCAACAAGCCTGGCAGGATCTCCGGATCGGTGGCCGGAATTCCGGTCCGCGCTCCACGCGTCCACGCTGCACCGCAGGCCGGGTCCTTTTGGACCCGGCAATCTCGGAGAAGCCAAGGACGTCGTCCTGGCGGCAATCGCACTCGGCTGGCGTGAGAAATGGCGCTCACGTTGATGCCCGCGCTGGCGCCGGAGTCGGCGGCGCTGGCGTGTGCGCTCGTCATCGACGCGGCACTCGGGGATCCCGTGTATGCCGGTCACCCTGTTCGGCTGATCGGGCACACGCTCAAGACGTTCGAGCACGCGCTGCGGGCCGTCGGCGCAGATGGGTACGTCGGCGGCATCGCCCTGTTCCTTACGCTCTCCCTCGTCTGGGTGGGTGGGATCTCTGCGCTTCTGGTCGGTTTGCATGCGGCCAGTCCGGCTCTGGCGTGGCTCGTCCATGTTTTCGTGGTGTACAGCCTTCTTGCGATTGGTGATCTGATCGGCCATGTCTGGCGCGTGGAGCGCGCGGTTCGCCGCGGAGATGTGCCGGCGGCTCGACGAGCGCTTGGCCAACTCGTCGGCCGCGACACCGAACGTATGGAAGCAGGTGACTGCAGGCGTGCCGCGATCGAAAGCCTTAGCGAGAACCTGACCGACGGTTTCACGAGTCCGCTGTTCTGGTACGTGATTGCAGGACTTCCAGGACTCGTACTGTTCAAGGTCGTCAGCACGATGGACTCGATGGTCGGATACAAGACGCCCCAGTACCTCCGATTCGGCTGGTGCGGCGCTCGCATGGACGATGCGATGAACTTCGTCCCTGCGCGGCTCACGTGGATGTTCATTGCGGTGGCGGCGGTTGCGATCCCGGGGTGTTCCGGGCGCAAGGCGCTGCGCATCGGATGGCAGCAGCACGCGCTGCTCCCGGGGCCGAATTCGGGATGGAGCGAGGCTGCTACTGCTGGCGCGATCCAGGGACGCCTCGTCGGACCGATCCGGGTAAACGGCTCTCTTGTTACCGACGCGTGGCTCGGGGATCCGGACGATCCACCCGTGGAGTCCTCTCGTGCCTTCTCACTGGCGATGGCGGTTACCGTCGCGACCGCCGCGCTCACGTCAGCGATCGCTGTTGGCTATCTGGCATTTGCGCCGAGGGCGTTCACCTCTTACTAGGATGTGTCACCGATGACCTACAGATCAGTTTTCATTGCGTGCCTGTTTGTGTGTGGCTTGGCCGTGTGCCACGTGGTTGTCGTCCGTGCGCAGGACCGGGGCGCGCTGACGGGAACCGTTTCCGATCCACTGGGGGGGCGCGTTGTGTCTGCCAGCGTCACGTTGCTGCGCGACGATCAGCCGGTCGCGATGACCACCACCGGCGCCACTGGCGAGTTCGGCTTTGGCGCGGTTGCCGAGGGACGCTACCAGGTCCGCGCGCAGGCATCCGGCTTCGAGGCGGCGACCACCGATTCGATGTTTGTGTCCAGCTCAGGCCGCACCTCGATTGACGTCGTCCTCCCGGTGGGCCCATTGCAGCAGGCGCTCCTCGTGACCGCCGCGGCGGCCGAGCTTCCAGCGTCTCGCACTGGCGCACCTGTTACCGTCATCGACAGCCAGACCCTCGAGGCGCTCGGCAAGCCGGATGTGCTCGAGGCTTTACGTCTCGTTCCTGGCGCGCAGATCATGCAGACGGGGCAACGTGGCGGCGCGACGTCGCTGTTCATCCGTGGCGGGAACGCGAATTTCAACAAAGTGCTGCTCGACGGAGTCGCGGTCAACGACATCGGTGGCGCGTTCAACTTCGCCCAGGCCGCCGTCACGGGTGTCGAGCGCGTCGAGGTGCTTCGCCAGTCCAACAGCGTCATGTACGGTAGTGATGCGCTCTCAGGCGTCGTCAACGTGACCACGACACGCGGTCGCACGCGAGTTCCTGCGCTCGAGTTCTCGCTCGATGGCGGGAACTTCAACACCGTTCACAACGCGTTGTCGCTCGGTGGAGCAGTCAAGCGCTTCGACTACTTCTCCGAGTACTCGTATTTCGATACGGACAACAGCACGCCGAACAACGGTTTCCGCAATAAGACGTATGCCGGGCGATTCAGTGTCGCTGTGGGGCGCGGAACCGATGTGAGCGGCACGATTCGAAGGGTCGACGCAAGATTCGGAAGTCCGAACGGGTTCGACCTGTATGACATCGCGGACGACTCGGTGGCGACGAACACGCTGAACGTCGCGAGCGTGACTGCCGAATCGCAGATGACCGATCAGTGGCAGAGCACCGTCCGGTTCGGCAATACCGACTTCACGTCGAACAACACAAATCCGACGCCAACAGGCACCCCGTTCGATCCGTTCGGTTTCGGTACGAACTATCTGGGAAAGAACGTGACGCTGACCGGCGCGAACGGGTATTCCGTGACCGGCCAGGCCATCCTCGATTTCGGCGGGACTTATCCGTCGGTGTTCAAGAGCCGCACGCGCCGCCGGGCGTTGTTTGCCGACACGACGTACCACGCCGGGAGCGGTTTGGACATCTCTGGAGGCGGGCGGTTGGAGCGTGAGGAAGGCTTCAGCGACCCGGACGCCGACGCCGATGCGACCCGCAATAACGGTGGCGTGTTCGCGGAGGCGCGCGGGACCCTGGGGGGGCGCACCTACATCACCGCCGGCGTCGGCTTCGAGCACAACGAGGCGTTCGATAACGCGGTGACGCCGCGTCTTTCCATCGCCACGTATCTCCGTAATCCCTCATCGAGCGCTGCGGTCGGCGACACGAAGGTATCGTTCAATGCGGGGAAGGGCATCAAGGCCCCCAGCGTGTTCCAGCAGCAGAACTCGCTGTTTGCACTCGTGCAGTCCACGCCGGCGGCGTCCAGTGCGTCGCAGATCGGGCCTGAGCGCGGCAGCAACATCGACATAGGGATCGAGCAGGGATTCTGGTACGGCCGTGCGCGGGTCCGCACGGCTTACTACCGGAATGAGTTCAACGACCTGATCGAATTCGTGAGCAAGACACAGCTGCCACAGGCGGGCGTGCCGGCGTCCGTTGCCGCCGCTACAGCCTTCGGCGCGTATATCAATTCATCGTCCTTCACGGCCCAGGGCGTCGAGACCTCATTTGAAGCGATGGCCGGTCAGTACGTCCGTCTGAGCGCGTCCTACACGTACCTCGACGCGGAGGTGACCGAGGCGTTCAGCGCAAGCGCGTCAACGAACCCGAAGTTCCCCGGCATTCCGATTGGCGCGTTTTCACCGCTTGTCGGACAGCGCCCGTTCCGGCGTCCGCCGCACTCGGGGTCGGCGATGGTGAGTTACATGCGCGGACCGGGACAGGTGACATTCTCGGGCTACTTCTCGGGGAAGCGCGATAGCAGCACCTTCCTGACCGACGGTTTCTTTGGCAATTCGATGCTTCTGCCGAATCGTGACCTGGATCCCGCGTACCAGAAGCTGGACCTCAGCGCGTCGTACGCCATTCATCCACGTGCCCGCATCTATACGAGCATCGAGAACATTCTCGACAGGAAATACGACGCGTCGTTCGGCTTTCCATCGCTCCCGCGCGCCGTGCGCGCCGGCGTTCGGATCACGCTCGGGGGAGACTGATGTTCGTTATCCGGTCCGCTCCGGCTTCCATCGGATCCCCAGCGTAATGATGCGGTCAAGGAGCTCTTCGTACGAGGTGCCGGCCACTTCGGCCGACTCCGCGAAGTCCTCTCCGTACGCCAGGTTCGGGTTCGGGTTGGCTTCGAGCACGTAGGCACGTCCCTCGTCGTCCATACGCAGGTCGATACGCGCATACCCGTTGAGATCGAGGGCACGATACGCGCGCTTGGCGATCCGCTGGATGCCATCGGTCGCCGTCGCATCGAGCTTCGCGGCGTTCGTCATGATCCCGTGTTTCTTCTGATACTGCGTGCTCCACTTGACGCGCTCGGTGGCGATGCGCCAGCGGTTGTCCGGCATCTGCGCGAACGACATCTCCCATACCGGAAATACGTCGAGCCGCTCGTTGCCGAGCACGCCGACGTAGAGTTCGCGCCCGTCGATAAATTGCTCGACGATGGCGGCTGTGCCGAGGCTTTCGTGAATGAACTGCACCCGCCGTGCAAGCTGTTCCGCGTTCTCGACGACCGACGCCTGGGAGATGCCGGTGGACGCTTCGAAGAAAAGCGACTTCACGATCAGCGGGAAGTGCAGCTTCTTCGACAGCACCGGCTTGTGCCCATAGCGAACGACAGTGAAGTCGGGCACGGGGATCCGATGATACGCGAGCAGCTTTTTCGAGAGCGCCTTGTCGCGGGCGAGGATCAGTCCGCGCGGATTGCAGCCGGTATACCGGAGGCGCAGCAGTTCGAGATAGCTGACGACGTTCTGGTCGAAGGTCGTGACCCCGGCAAACGCTTCCATCAGGTTGAAGATGATGTGCGGCTCGAAAAAGCCGGCTGTCGGCCTGATCCCGGCAAGATCGTCGTGGACGCCGAGGACGCGCACTTCATGACCACGCTCGCGGAGCGTTTCGATCACGTCGTATTCCATCTTCCACTCGGCCTCGAGGATGTCGATGCCTGTGGTGTCCTCCGGCGGGACAAGATGATCGTGCACGAGCGCGAGGATTCGCTTCTTCACAGGAACAGCCGGTGGCCCCCGCTATGGAGATGGTTCATCGTCTGAACCGTGAGGAGCACGGTGAACTCCTGTCGCGCCTGTTCCTCGGAAACGGCGAGACGGAGCTTCAACTCGCGCGACCGGGCGATCATGTCCTCGATGACCTGGTCGATGGTGTACTGGTAGATGCCTGTCCAGTCGGCGACAATGCGGCGCGTCTGGCGGCGGATGCGGCCGATGAACTGCGCGGCGGTGAGATTACCGGCAAACTCGGGCGCGTCCGAGAAGAGCCGGCGCAGGTCGCGGTCGTAGAAGTTCGGATACTCCACGCCGTAGTGGCGGCGCTTGGTCCTGTAATGCTGGCGCAGCGTCTTCCGCACGCGCCTGAGGGGATCGACTTCCTCGGGGTTGTCGATGCGAGGCGCCTTGCCGCGCACCGATCGCATGAGCGCATCCATGTATTGGAGCTTCTTCGCCGCCGGCCAGCCGGCATAGCGCGGCCGCCATTCGCTGCTCGGCGTGAGCCACACGGCGAACGTCTCGGCGAAATCCTCGTCGGGATGGCTCTGCGCGTACCACGAATCAAGGTGCAGCACGAAGCTCTTGCTGTAGGGCCGCGGGGAATACGACTCGGGATATGGTTTCTTGTACGATCCGAAGACTGTTCGTCGTTGGCGACGGAGCCGGAGCTTGAAGGCGTTATCGATCGCGTGACCCGCTTCGTGCCGAAGGATGCGCATGCACCACTCGTATTCGCCACCTTCGACCTCGAGCATCTGCGCTTCTTCGAGCTTCGCAAGGCGTGGATGCGCAAGATAGAAGGGGATGGCGATCGCCGTGGCGCCGTCAGGCGTGAACCACTCCTCGGCGAGATAGAAATGCACACGCGCACGAATGCCGGCGGCATCGAGCTCCTGCCGCAGTTGGTTCGTTCGCTCCGCGAGCGTGTCCTCGATCCGCAGCGGCAGATCGCACATGCGCAGATTGAGGAGATCTTCGTCCGGAAGACTGGCCCAGTCAGCGGGCACCGGCGGGTGGCGCATCGTTACGATCTTAGTGGGGAGCTGTCTTGCAACTGAACATCACAAAATTGCCGTCAGAAACCCGCTAGACTGGCAGATGGAGGCAGCCCTTGTCACGAGCGCGCGTGGCGGCTGTGAGTATCGATGGCGGCGTTGACGACGGGGCAGGATCGGGATCGATCCGCGATTCGGGACAAGTACAAGTGGAACCTGGCGGATGTCTATCCGGATGACGCCGCGTGGCGGGCCGCCAAGGACGCGATTGCGCGCGAGCTGCCAACGCTGAGGGGCTACCAGGGCAGGCTCGGGTCGTCGGCGCAGATTCTGGCCGATGCGCTCGAGACGATGTCGCGGCTGGAGAAGGAAATCGCGCGACTCTCCGTTTATTCCGGCATGCTCGCCGACCAGGATACGCGCGTGCCGGGTCCGCAGGGGATGCAGCAGGAGATGCAGCAGCTCGCAGCGGACTTCAAGGCGCAGATTGCGTACGTCGAGCCCGAGCTTCTGCAGGTCGATCCGGCGGTGCTCGAGAGATTCCTCGCGTCAGAGCCGCTCCTGAAGCTCTACACCTTCTATCTGCACGACATCGAACGACGGGCGCCGCATACGCTTTCGGATGTCGAAGAAAAGATTCTCGCGGATGCCAGTCCGCTCGCGGCCTCAGGCCAGAACATCTACAGCATTCTGACGAACGCTGATTTTCCGTACCCGACGGTCACGCTCAGCGACGGGCGAACGGCGAGGGTTGATCCCTCCGGCTACGCGGAGCTGCGAACCCTTCCAAGCCGTGACGATCGCGAACTCGCCATGTCGGCGTTCCTCAACACGCTGGCCACGTTCAATCGCACGTTCGGGACCATGATGAACGCGAATGTGCAGAAGGTCGCGTTCTATGCGAGGACGAGGAAATACGCGTCGCATCTCGAAGCGGCGCTGGACGGTCCGAACATTCCGATCTCCGTCTATGCCCGCCTCATCGACGGCATCAATCGCTCGCTGCCATCCTTCCATCGGTACCTGAGGCTGCGAAAGCGAATGATGGGCCTCACGGACGATCTGCGATACCACGACTTGTACGCGCCGCTGGTGTCGTCGGTGCAGTTGAAGTTCACTCCGGAAGAGGCGGAACAGAAGATTCTCGATTCGCTGCATCCGCTCGGCTCCGAATATACGGAGGTCGTGCGCCGCTCATTCAACGAGCGTTGGATCGATTTCTTCCCCAGCCCCGGCAAGCGCTCCGGCGCATATTCAGAAGGCGGTGCGTACGACGTGCACCCGTACATGCTGCTCAACTACCAGGGGCAGTACAACGACGTGAGCACGCTGGCGCACGAGCTCGGGCACACGATGCACAGTTACTATTCGAACGCCTCGCAGCCGTACGCGCTGGCTAACTATCCGACGTTCGTCGCCGAAGTGGCATCGACGTTCAACGAAGCGCTGCTCATCGAGCGCGTGCTGCAGGAGACACAGGACGTCCCGACACGGCTCTCATTGCTTGGCAGCTACCTCGAGAACATCAAGGCCACGGTGTTCCGCCAGACGCAGTTCGCGGAGTTCGAGCTGCGCGTGCATCAGACGGCGGAGCTCGGCGAGCCGATTACGGGCGAGACGCTCAGCAACATCTATCTCGACATCGCGCGGAAGTATTACGGTCACGCCGAAGGGATCTGCGTCGTTGACGACTATGTCCGCAACGAGTGGAGCTACATTCCGCACTTCTACCTGGGGTTTTACGTGTTTCAGTATGCGACCTCGTTCACGGCGGCGGAGGCGCTGTCGGAGAAAGTGCTTGCGGGCGATGTGGACGCGCGGAGACGGTATCTCACGTTCCTCGGTTCCGGCACGTCGAAATATCCGATCGAGCTGCTCAAAGACGCGGGGGTCGACATGACGACCGACGAGCCGCTCGACATGACGATCAGGAAGATGAACGGCGTGATGGACGAAATCGAAGGGTTGCTGGTGACGACGTAGGCGGACCTAGACGTAGGCGGACCTAGACGTAGGCGGACCTAAAGGTCCGCCTCTACGGCGTCATCGATCGCTCTACGGCATCATCTATCGCTCGACGGCGTTATCTATCGTAGAGGCGGGTCTTCAGACCCGCCTAGAGTCTTCAGTCATCTATCGTAGAGGCGGGTCTTCAGACCCGCCTAGAGAATTCCCTTACCCAACGCCGAGAGCGCGAGCTCGGCGCCGAGCTCGGCGGTGGTATTGCGAATGTCCAGGGTTGGATTCACTTCAACCAGGTCGAGCGCAATCAGCTGCCGCGAGTCGGCGACCATTTCCATGATCATGTGCGCCTCGCGGTAGTCGAAGCCGCCCTTCACGGGCGTTCCCACCCCGGGAGCGATCGCCGGATCGCAGACATCCATGTCGAACGAGACGTGAATGCCGCCCGTATCGCGCGCCGCGAGTCCAATGGCGCGCTCGGCCACAATCGCGATGCCGTCCCGGTCGATGTCCTTCATCGTGAAGACGTGCACGCCTGACGCGTGAATCTGTTCCTTCTCACGCTCATCGAGATTCCTGATGCCGACCAGCACGGTGTTCTGAGGCAGGACTGACGGCGAGAATCCGATCGAGGCGAGCTCGAGGGGCTCCTGGCCGAGAAGCGCAGCGAGCGGCATGCCGTGCACGTTGCCGCTTTCCGTGGTCGACGGGGTATTCATGTCTCCGTGTGCGTCGACCCAGATCAGGCCGAGCGGCTTCGAGACGGTGCGCCGCACCCACTCCGCGCTGGCCGCGACCGATCCGGCGGCAAGGCTGTGGTCGCCACCGAGCACCAGCGGCAACGCGCCCTCGTCCAGCGATTTCAACGTCAGGTCATAGAGCTTCTGGCAGACTTTCGCGATGTCGCGGATATATTTCTTTTTCGTGTCCGCGGGGCGTTGCGTTTCAGCAATCGGTGCGGGGAGATCTCCCTTGTCGACCGTGACACAACCGAGCGCGGCAACCTGATCGCGGATCCCCGCAATTCTGAACGCCGATGGCCCCATGTCGACGCCGCGGCGGCCGGCACCCAGATCTAAGGGGACTCCAATAAGGTGGACTGGTTTCATGTAATTCAAAATTCAAAATGCAAAATGCAAACGCTCCGCGGATTCGATGCAGTTCGGCTCGTTCAGCGTTTGCATTTTGCATTTTGCATTACCGCAGTTTGTACGACACCGACATGCCTTCAGAGCCAGGAGAGACAACGGATGTGAAGAGACCAGGATGCGCCTGGATCGCCTTGAGGAAGGGCTCCATCTCGGACGCTTTGTTGACGACATTGTGCGCAAGGAAGACGCCCCCGGGATCGAGCCGCGGGTAGACCATATCGAAGAAACGCTTGTAGTCAGGCTTCCACGCGTCGAGGAACACGAGATCGAAGGTGCCTTGCAGCTTCGGGATCTCGGCAAACGCGTCACCGTGGATGACGCGCACGACATCGGTCAGTCCGGCTTTTCTGATATTCTCCGCCGCTTCCTTCGCCCGCTGCGGGTCGAACTCGATCGACACAACCCGGCCTTTCGACTCGCGTGCGCCCAGGCCGAGCCAGATGCCGCTGTAACCGCTCGCGGCGCCGATCTCGAGCACCGACTTCGCATTGCGCATCGCCACGAGGACGCGCAGGAACCGTCCGTCTTCTTCCGACACCGCGAGCAGCCCTTTGTCGGCGGCACGGATGTTCTTCAGAATCGATTCGATCGGCGGCGTCAGAGTGCCCGGTGAGCGCTGCTGCGCGGCGATTGTTGCGGCAAAGAGGGCGAGAAGGAGAGTAGTGAATGTGAGGCGCATCGGTGACGATCTTACGCCCACGCGGGCCACAAAGACGGTTTAACCACAAAGGACACAATGAACACAAGGTTAGAGCACAACGAATCACAGAGAAAAACATAGTGTGTGAGGTTCGCATACATCCTTTCACTTGGATTAGGATGCTGCGCTCCTCATGGCTGACGACGTCCTGACATCGGGCCAGCGGCAGCGCCTCGCCTGGATTCGTTTGTACGAGCGAGTCCTAGATGCGGGCCTCGTCTGCCGGCGCTGCGGCGTTTCGCGACCGACGCTTCGCAAATGGCTTCGGCGCTACCACGCACAGGGTGTCTCCGGCCTCTTAAGTCAGAGCCGCCGACCACGACGATCGCCGCGGCAAAGAGTCGGGCCGAAAGAAGTCGGCTTGATCCTCGAGTTGCGGCGATCGCGTCAGCTGGGCATCAAACGCCTTCGTAACGAGCTGATTCGCTTGCATCAGGTCCGATTCAGTCTGGCGACGATTCACAAGGTGCTGCGCCGACATAATGCGTCGCGGCTGGTCCTCGAGCGGAGTTGGCGTCGACGTGTCCCGCAGCGCTATAGCCGTCCTATTCCTGGCGACCGGGTGCAGATGGACGTGTGCAAGATTGCCCCAGGCCTGTACCACTACGTAGCCGTCGACGACTGCACGCGGTATCGAGTGCTTGGCCTCTTTCCGCGCCGCAGCGCGACTCACACGATCGCCTTTCTCGAGCGCGTCGTGGAAGAAATGCCATTTCCTATTCAGCGCGTGCAGACTGACCGCGGCCGCGAGTTCTTTGCGTTGAGTGTCCAGCAATGGTTGAAACACGCCACGATCAAGTTCCGGCCGATTCGTCCTGCCTCACCCCACCTCAATGGCAAGGTCGAGCGCTCTCACCAAACCGACCTGGCCGAGTTCTACGCGACCGCAGACCTCAAAGCGTCCGACTTAGCGGAGCAGCTCGCCCTCTGGCAGCACGCGTATAACTGGGATCGTCCGCATTCATCACTGGCCGGCAAGACGCCAATCGATCGTGTCTGCGAGCTCTCGGAGCAAACGCCGCTTCACGAAGAGGTGGACGCGCTGTACGACCCAGATCAGGAACCCACCCGCCACCCTGAATACGCGGTCGACATCGCTCTCAAAACATTGAAACGATGTCTATGAACCCCACACTTGGTTGAATTGAAGGCGGCCGCGCGAATCGACAACGCACACGAGGTAAAGATCATTTCCTATCTGAGAACCACCGGCCTACGACTTGGCCTTCTCCTGAATTTCAATGGTCGCACCGTGAAAGAGGGGCTCCGACGCATCGTCGTCTGAGTGCAAGGGTCCGCTAGAGCCTCAGAGGTCTTTGTGTAACAAAGATCTTTGTGCCCTTTGTGGCTAAATCGTCTTCGTGCCCTTCGTGGCGAGCGTGACAGCGCGCGCATCGTAGACACTCTTGATCCCCGTCGCTACGACGATGACCCCACCCCCGAAGAGCACGAGCGCTCCTGGATACTCTTTCCAAATCAGCCACGTCCAGATCGGATTCAGCACCGGCTCAAGGAGAAGCAACAGCGACATTTCGAACGCCGGCAGATGGCGGACCGCCTTGGTCACCCACACGTACGCGAGGCCGATTTGAAAGACACCCAAGTACACCAGCACCAGCCACGCGGCGGGCCGCGCGGCAGGCAGCGGCAAAGTGAATGGAAGCGTAACGAGCGACGCGATGATGCAGCCCGCGATCACCGACGCAGCCGCGACGCCCGGAGCGGGCGCATCACGCTCGACCCGTCGCAGTGCGAGCAGTGTCACGGCCCATGCGAGCCCACAGAGGAGGCCGAGCGTGTTGCCGGTCGCCGGGTCTGGTGCAATCGCCGTTGCGACTGGTCGTCCGGCGAAGCAGACCGCCAGCCCGCCTGCCAGCGCTCCCATGTACGCGAGATCGCTCCGACGGATCTTCTCGTGGAGCACGTATGGTCCGAGCAACAGCAGATAGAGGGGCCCGGTTGACTGCAGGAAGATCGCGTTCGCGGACGTCGTGAGTTTCGTGGCCGTCACGTACAGCACGGTCATGCACGCGTAAACAACGCCGACAGCCCACGCCTGCTTCGACCACGTCACCCTTCCGCGTAGCCACAACAGCAGCGCGATTGCGGCGATCGCGGCGCGGAACGATGCGACTTGAGCGGCGGAAAACGCCGCCGTTTTGACCGCTGCGCCACCGGTTGAAAACAGCGCAGCAGCGCCGAGGGCCTGGAGCCGCGCGCGTGTAGCGCTCACGCGCACGCCTGCCGTATTCGCCCGATGTTCGCCACGAGTAATGTTGTCGCGCTCAAACGCCGAAACCTTGTGTTAGTCTGTTCTCGCTCCGACCTCAGCAACTGACTCAGCAATAAGACCTCAAAAAACTGATGGCTTCAAAGCGATACACGATTATCGTCGCCGACCGCGGTTCAGGTGTTATTCGTCGCGCGACAATTTCGCTGCGACCTGTGCTGCTTGCGTTGAGCATCCTCCTCGCGCTGCCCGTCCTCATCGGTATCGGCGCAGCATGGAAAGCCAAAAGCGACGTCGCTGATCTCCGCGCCACCCACCAGACTCTTGAAACCGAGAACGCGAGCTACCGCACGGCGACTGAGGAGCTCTCGGGTCAGATCTCATCACTCGAATCGGCGATCCAGGATCTTGGCGCGCGCTCCGCGCTTGACGCCAATCTCGCCCGGACGATGGATAAGCTCCCTGCGCTCGTGAAAGCGCGCGCGATGGGTGGCAGCACAGAGGCCGATCGCACAGCGCAGCAGACGCTGTCGGCGATCGGGACGCCCGAAGACACCTTCGGTCTGATCCGCACGCTGCTCGAAGGGCTCGAATCGCGTCTCCACGTCGTCCGCCGCGTTGTCGATCGCCGCAACGCGCTTGCGGCCGCGACGCCCTCGATTTGGCCGGCGCAAGGGTGGCTGTCGTCGACGATGGGGCACCGCGTCAATCCCATCAATGGGAGTGACGATTTCCACGCCGGTCTGGATATCGCGGCCGACCGCGGCCAGCCCGTGTACGCGACCGCGGCCGGCACGGTGAAGCAGATCGGCTATCAAGGTGGCTACGGCAATCTGATCGTGCTCGACCACGGCTTCGGCCTCGAGACGCGGTACGGCCACCTGCTCAACTACGCCGTGAAGACCGGCGCCAAAGTGAAGCGAGGTGACGTTATCGGTCACGTCGGCAGCACTGGCCGGTCCACCGGCTACCACCTCCACTACGAGGTGCTCGCCAACGGCAAGCTCCTCAATCCCCTTAAGCTCCTCTCACAGCAGAAACCCCGCGCCGAGTAGCGGTCAGCCTCGGGCCGGGCGGCAAGGCCCCCTTTAGGTCCGTATCCCGTTTTCCTTTAAACTAGGTCGATACTCGTCGTATAGACGACGCACTCCTTTACGCAATGCTCGGTCAAATCCTCACCAAGGTCATCGGCACGCAGAACGAGCGTGAAGTCAAGCGGCTTCGCCCGCTGGTCGCGGAGATCAACGCCCTCGAGCCGCAGATTCAGCCGCTTACCGATGATCAGCTCCGTGCCAAGACCATCGAATTCCGCAAGCGCGTGGCCGACGGCGAATCCCTGGACGAATTACTTGTCGAATCCTTCGCTGTTGTCCGCGAAGCGGGCCGCCGCGTGCTCAACATGCGGCACTTCGACGTCCAGCTGGTCGGCGGCATGGTGCTGCACAGCGGCAAGATCGCGGAGATGAAGACCGGCGAGGGCAAAACCCTTGTTGCGACGCTTCCTGCGTATCTGAACGCGCTCGAAGGCAAGGGCGTGCACGTCGTCACGGTGAACGACTATCTCGCCCGCCGCGACTCGGAGTGGATGGGACGCCTCTACCGCTTCCTCGGGATGAGCGTCGGTGTCATTCAGCACGAGCTGACCGACCAGCAGCGGCAGGTCGCCTACGGCTCCGACATCACCTACGGCACCAACAACGAGTTCGGCTTCGACTACCTTCGCGACAACATGAAGTTCGACCTGGGCGCGATGGTCCAGCGAGGGCATCGATACGCGATCGTCGACGAGGTGGACAGCATCCTCATCGACGAAGCGCGGACCCCGTTGATCATTTCTGGTCCCGCGGAAGAGTCGACCGACCTGTACTACGAAGTCGATCGCATCATCCCGCGCCTCAAGAAAGGCGCTGTCACTCAGGGGAACGTCAAGTCCGAGGAGCGCGAGGCGCTCGAATCGACTGGTGACTACATCGTTGACGAGAAGCACAAGACCGTCACCCTGACCGAGACCGGCATGGCAAAGGCCGAGCAGATGCTCGGGCATCGCCTGGTCGCGGGGTCGAACGGCCTTTACGACCCGGCCAACATGCCGCTGCTGCACCACGTGCACCAGGGGCTTCGCGCGCACACGCTGTTCCGCCTCGACGTGGACTACATGATCAAGGACGGCGGGGTCGTCATCGTCGACGAGTTCACCGGCCGCTTGATGCCCGGCCGGCGGTGGAGCGACGGACTGCACCAGGCGGTTGAGGCGAAGGAGAAGGTGAAGATCGAGCGGGAGAACCAGACGCTCGCAACGATTACCTTCCAGAACTATTTCCGCAAGTACAACAAGCTCTCGGGCATGACCGGCACCGCTGAAACGGAAGCGCCGGAGTTCAACAAGATCTACCACCTTGACGTCATCGTCGTTCCGACGAACCGACCGATGAGGCGCGTCGAGGAGTCCGACCTCGTCTATCGCACCGAGCGCGAGAAATACGACGCGATCGTCAACGACATTCTCGAGAAACAGGCGAGCGGGCGGCCGACGCTGGTCGGCACCGTGTCGATCGAGAAATCAGAGCGCCTCTCGACACTGCTGCGCAAGCGCGGCATCAAGCACGTCGTCCTGAATGCGAAGTACCACGCCCAGGAAGCCGAGATCGTCGCGCAGGCCGGGCGGAAGGACAACGTCACGATCGCCACGAACATGGCCGGCCGCGGCACCGACATTCTGCTCGGCGGCAACGCCGAGCACATGGCGCGACAGCAGTGCCTGTCGGAAGAGGTCGCGGAAAAGGTCCCGCGGGGCGAGGAGAAATACGTTGACGACGAGGAGTTCGTCTACTTCTTCCACGTGGACAGCTTCTACCGCGTTCCGCGCGCCGACTGGGAGCGGATCTTTTCGCACTTCAGGCGCGCCACCGAGGCTGAGCACGAGCAGGTGGTTGACCTCGGAGGGCTCCACATTCTTGGCACCGAGCGGCATGAAGCCCGCCGGATCGACAACCAGCTGCGCGGTCGCGCCGGCCGCCAGGGAGATCCCGGATCGTCGCGGTTCTATCTGTCGCTCGAAGACGACCTGATGCGAATCTTCGGGTCGGAGCGGATCTCCGGCCTGATGCAGCGTCTCGGAATGGAAGAAGGCGTGCCGATCGAGCATGGGATGGTCACTCGGGCGATCGAGCGTGCGCAGAAGCAGGTTGAAGCGCAGAACTTCTCCGTTCGCAAACATCTCCTCGAATACGACGACGTGATGAACAAGCAGCGCGAGAGCGTCTACACGCTGCGGCGCGAGATCCTCGAGGGAAAGATACATCTGTCGGATGAGGAGGTTGTCGACTCGCGCGCATACCTGCTGGCGCTGGCGGAGGACATCCTCGAGGACCTGATCGAGCGCTTCGCCGGCAAGGAAATCGACTTCGACGAGTGGGACATGCCGGCCTTGATGCGCGAGGTGTCGCGCGTGTTCGGCCTGGAGCCGCAGCAGCTCGAGGCGCTGAAGCTGGACGATAAGAACACAGAAGAGCTCGGGGACGTGCTCTGGGCGCAGATCAAGGCGAGCTACGACGAGAAAGAGAAGATGGTCGGCCCCGACCTGCTGCGTCGCGTCGAGCGCGACATCATGCTCCAGATTGTCGACGCGCAGTGGAAGGACCATCTCTACTCACTCGACCATCTCAAGGAAGGCATCGGCCTCCGCGGCTACGGTCAGCGCGATCCGCTCGTCGAGTACAAGAAGGAAAGCTTCACGCTGTTCCAGGACATGAAGGACCGGATCGAAGAAGAGATGGTCCGGTACGTGATGTGGCTGCGCCCCGTCATCAACGAGGAAGCGACCGCCGTGGCCCGGCCGACCCCGCGGCGCGCCCAGCCAATCACGATGAACAAGCCGTCGGCGGAATCAGCCATCCCTCCGTTCGCAGGCCCACGCGCCGTCGCGCCCGCTTCGCCGGAGGGCCGGGGACCGCAACCCCCTCGGACCGGCGGAGACGATGTGATCAAAACGGTGCGGCGCGAGGAGCCGAAGATCGGACGGAATGACCCGTGCCCATGCGGCAGCGGGAAGAAATACAAGAAATGCCACGGAGTTGCCGCGTGATGGACAGGCGAACCTGAAGGTCCGCCTCTACGACCTCATGACACAGCCGTAGAGGCGGGTCTTTAGACCCGCCTAGAGGATCCAATGGAATTGAAAGCCGGCTCGCTGACCCTCCTACCCACCGACACCTCCCTCACCACCGCGTTGACGTTTGACGACGTCCTGCTGGTGCCGCAGCACTCGACGGTGCTGCCGACGCAGGTGGATGTCTCGACACGGCTGACGCGCAATATCAGGCTGAATGTGCCGCTCCTCAGCGCGGCGATGGACACAGTGACCGAGTCGAGCCTCGCCATCGCAATGGCGCAGCATGGCGGCCTTGGTGTCATCCACAAGAATCTGTCGATCGACGAGCAGGCGTCGGAAGTAGACCGGGTGAAGCGGTCCGAGAGCGGAATGATCGTCAACCCGATCACCCTCGGTCCGACCAACCGCATTCACGAAGCGCTGGACCTGATGAAGAAGTACCGGATCTCGGGTGTGCCGATCACGGATGACAGCAGCAAGGAAGGACGCCTGGTCGGCATCCTCACCAACCGCGACCTGCGCTTCGAGACGAATGTGAACCGCGCGATCGACGAGGTGATGACCAAAGATCCGTTGTTCACCGTGCCGGTCGGCACCACGTTGGACGAGGCGCGCGAGATTCTCCACCAGCACAAAGTCGAAAAACTCCTGGTCGTCGATCGCGACTTCCGCCTCAAGGGACTGATTACCGTCAAGGACATCCAGAAAGCGGTGAAGTATCCCCTCGCGTCCAAGGATGCGCTCGGCCGGCTGCGGTGCGGCGCGGCGATTGGTGTCAGCAAGGACGCTTTCGAACGCGCCCAAGCGCTCGTGGCCGCGGGCGTCGACGTCCTTGTGGTCGACACGGCCCACGGGCATTCTCAGGGCGTGATTGACATGGTCGCGCGGGTCCGGCGCGAGTTCCCGAACACGGATCTTGTCGCGGGCAACGTGGCGACGCCCGAGGCAACCGAGGCACTCATCGACGCGGGGGTCGACGCGGTGAAGGTCGGAATCGGCGGCGGCTCAATCTGCACGACGCGCGTGGTGGCCGGCATCGGCGTGCCGATGATCACGTCGATCACGGACTGCGCGCGCATCGCATCCGCGCGAAACGTCCCGATCATCGCCGACGGGGGCATCCGCTATTCGGGCGACGTTGTGAAGGCGCTTGCCGTCGGCGCCAGCTGCACGATGATCGGAAACCTGTTTGCCGGCACCGACGAGAGCCCGGGTGAGCTCATCCTGTTCCAGGGACGCAGCTACAAGGAATACCGCGGCATGGGATCGATTGGCGCCATGCGCCGCGGCAGCCGCGACCGCTACTTCCAGGACGAATTCGATCTCGAGGGCGGGCGCGCTGCCGACAAGCTCGTGCCCGAAGGCATCGAGGGGCGCGTCGCGCACAAAGGGAGCGTCGCCGCCATGATTCACCAGCTCGTCGGCGGATTACGCGCCGGCATGGGCTATTGCGGCAGCGCGACGATTCCAGAGTTGCAGCGGAAGGTAAAGCTGATTCGCATTACGGCGGCGGGCGCACGCGAGAGTCACGTGCACGACGTGCAAATCACGAAGGAAGCGCCCAACTATCGAATGGAGTAGGGCCCGACGGTAATCCGTCGAGACGAGTCGTCAACAACCTCCAACGTCACACGCCGCGCGCCCGGCATGTCATGCGTGAGGCGATCGGGCCACTCGATTGCCAGCACGCCATCCTGAACGCCAATTTCCTCCAGCCCCAGGTCGTTCGTGGCGGTGTTGTCCAGACGATAGAGATCTGCGTGGTACAGCGTGAGCCGCCCGCCGCGATATTCGTGGACCAGGGTGAACGTGGGGCTGCTCACCTCGCCGGGATCGATTCCCAGGCCTTCCGCGAGTCCGCGTACGAATGTCGTCTTCCCCGCTCCGAGATCCCCTGACAGCAACAACACGTCGCCCGCATTCAACGTCGTGGCGAGATCCCGCGCGACCTCTTGCGTGCCCTCGTCGGAGTGTGTGATCGAGGTTGTCATGTTCAGGCGGACCTGAAGGTCCGCCTCTACTTCGGTTATGAGTCCGCTTTCTGCGGGTTGGTGAGGCGGTTCAGCGCGTCGCCAAGGTACGCGATGACGTCGGTCGCCGTCATCGCGACCTGACCCTCTTCCGCTTCCGCCAGATCACCCGCTGCCCCGTGGAGGAACACCGCGAGGCGACAGGCGGCGTCGGCATCGAGCAACTGTGCGAGCCAGGCGGCGATCATGCCGGTGAGGACGTCGCCCGTGCCGCCAGTCGCCATCCCCGCGTTGCCGGTCGGATTGATGTACACATGGCCGTCGGGGGTGGCGATGATCGTTCGATGCCCCTTGAGAACGACGTACACCCGACGCGTGGTCGCGAAATCGCTGGCGACGTCGATTCGATTCGTCTGAACCTCCTCGACCGACGATCCAATCAGCCGCGCCATCTCTCCCGGATGCGGCGTGATGATGACGTCGCGCTCTTCCCTGCCCACCAGGCGGCCAGGATCGTCTGCAAGCACGGTGATGGCATCCGCATCGAGCACGAGCGGCACGGTGGCGCGGTCGAGCAGCGCACGGACGAACTCCCCCACGCCGGGCCCGCGTCCGAGTCCTGGTCCGCACGCAATCACGTCATGGCGCAGGTCGAGGACCCGATCGAGTGCCACGGGAGCTACGAAGCCGTCAGGCGATTCGGCAAGTGGCTCGGTCATGAACTCCGCGGCCATCGACGCAACAATCGAGAGCGAGGATGCCGGGGTCGCCACGGTGACGAGCCCCGCGCCCGAGCGCAGCGCGCCCATCGCGCTCAGGTGCGCGGCGCCGGTCTTGCCCCGCGACCCCGCAATGATGGTGACGCGGCCGAAGTCGCCCTTGTGAGAGTCGGCCGCGCGCGGCTCGACGGCCTCCCGCAGCTGTTCGGGTGTCAGCAGCTCGATGTGCTGCCCTTCAACACCGTCGATCACCTCGTGCGGGATCCCGATGTCGGCAATGACAACGTCGCCGGCGTGTGCCTCGCCTGGTGGCAGCACGAGCGGGAGCTTCGGCGCGGCAAGCGTGACGGTCATGGAGGCATCGATGCAGTCTCCAATCAGGTGCGGCGTATCAGCCGAGAGGCCGCTCGGCAGATCGATCGACACGATAGGGATCGAGGCGGCATTGACGTCGGCGACGACCGTTTCCATCATTCCGCCGAGCGCCGACTTGAGACCGGTGCCGAAGATCGCGTCGACGATCAGCGTGCACTGCGAAATCTCGGAGAAATGCAGCTCCCAGCTCTGCTCGTCGCTGATCTCGACCACCGTCACGCCGAGCCGGCCGAGAATGTCGAGATTCACCTTGGCGTCGCCACGCACGTCCGTCAGGGCGCCAACGACAAAGACCGCTGCGTCGATGCCGCGCTGAAGAAGCGTTCGCGCAACCACGAAGCCGTCGCCGCCATTGTTCCCGCGGCCGCACAGGACGGCGACCCGGCCGTTCAGACGTGATTCGTACGCCGCCTCCAGTGCCGCCACCACCTGGCGGCCGGCGTTCTCCATCAGGACCAGCGATGGGATGCCAATGTCTTCGATCGTGAAGCGGTCGGCCTCGCGCATCTGCGCGGCGTTGAGGATTCGCATCAGCAGGCAGCCGGCAGCACGCAGCCGGCAGTCGTGTGGGTTGCGCGAAGTGTACTACAGCGAATAGTCTGGGTTATCGAGGCTCGGTCCTGGCGCGTCCTGCCGGCTGCCCGCTGCCTGTTGCCCACTATGTCTGCGACGGTAAATGTGAACGGACGCATCACCGGCGACCGCGACGCGGTGATCTCGGTCTTCGATCATGGCTTCCTCTACGGCGAGGGCATCTACGAGACGATGCGCACGTACCACCGGCGCCTCTTTCTCTACGACCGCCACATGCGACGCCTCCGCCGCTCGGCGAGGATGATCAATCTCCCGCTCCCGTTCACCGACGATCAGCTGGCCGCGCAGATCCGGGACACGCTGGCGATCGCGGCGCTCGACGGCGAGGCCTACATCCGTGTGCTGGTCACGCGCGGCATCGGCGATCTCACGTACGACCTGAAGGCCACTCCCGATCCGTCGATCGTCATCATCGCCAAACCGCAAATCGATCCGACGCCTGACGTCTACGAGAACGGTGTGCGGGTCGTCATCGTCGACGTCGTGCGCAACCATCCCGAGTCGGTTAACCCGATGATCAAGAGCAACAACCTGATGAACAGCGCGCTGGCGATGCAGGAGGCGTTGCGAAGCGGCGCGTTCGAAGGGGTGATGCGGAACTATCGCGGCGAACTGACCGAATGCACCACCTCCAACCTGTTCATCGTCAAGGCAGGGGTGGCGCTGACCCCGCCACTCGACGCGGGGCTGCTGCCTGGCATCACGCGCGAGTTCCTGTTCGATGTCGGGAAGCAGATCGGCGTGGACGTGCGGGAGCAGACACTGCGCGACGAGGATTTATTCGGCGCGGACGAGGCGTTCCTCACCAGTACGACGCGCGAGGCGGTCCCGATCGTCACGGTCAACGACCGCACGATCGGTACCGGCAAGCCCGGCCCGGTGACCGGGAAGCTGCTGAGCGCCTTCCGCAGCCAGACCGAAGCGAGCTAGCGGAAGCCGCAGCTCGACCAGCGTGCCGCCATCCTGTGGCGCGAGGCAGGCGATCGTCCCGCCGTGCCGCTTTACGATCTCGGCGCTGATAAAGAGGCCGAGACCCGTCCCCGGAATCGCGCCGACCGTGCGTGCGCGGAATCCCCGCTCGAAGACGTGCAGACGCGCCTCCGCGGGAATGCCGATTCCGTGATCGCGGATCGCCATGCGCGCCTCGGTTGGCGACGTGCGTATCTCGATTTCGATGGGTCCGCCGTCAGGCGAGTATTTGATCGCGTTCCCAATCAGGTTCTGAAGGACACGCTGAATACGCCGTTCGTCGTAGTCGGCAAGAACCGGGCCGGGCGGCGCTGAATACCGAAAGGGATGATTGTGTGCCAGCGCTTCCATCTGGTCGATTGCGGCTTCGGCGGTGCGCCGAAGGTCGCCGCGCCGGAGATCGAGCTCGACCTGATTGCCATCCAGCGAGTGCAAGTCGGACAGCGCATCGATCAGATGCGTCGCCTGCTGCGCGGCCGAGTCGATCCGCCTGAACAGCTTCCTCACGTCCCCGTTCGTCGCGCCATCGGCCATCCCGCGACGAACCGATCCTACGATGACGGAGAGTGGATTCTTCACGTCATGGGAGATAGAGGCGAGGATCGCATCGCGTTCGGTCCGCAGTTGACGCTCGCGATCCGCCAGACGTTCGGCCTCGAGCTGCTGTGTGCGTTTCCTGGCGACGAGCCAGCCAACGACGCTCGCGACGATTGCGAAAACGGTGAGATCCTTCCACTGTTCTGGCGGAGGCAGCCGGCCCGTCAACACCAGGTCATCACCGGCCACGGCGGTGATCGCGGCGGCCAGGGCGGGACCAGTTCCAGAGGTAAGGGCGACAGATACGACAAGGAGCACGGCAAACATCACGTAGACGTTGTCGCGTACTCCATAACTGGCGGCGAGTATGGCGAGAGCCGCTCCCGCAATGACGCTGGCGACGTACGAAACGATAACCCGCACGGAGCAATGGCCGAGCCGAACGACGTCAGTCGACGGCCGGTACGAAGAATTAGACGGTAGTCAGGCCGTGAAGGTTTCCGTCAGACGGCGCTTGTGGCCAATCCGTCTTTGTGGCCATCCGTGGCGCTCGTTAGGCGAACGCCTCAACCGGTGGGCAGGAGCAGAAGAGATTCCGGTCGCCGTAGGGGTTGTCGATTCGTCCGACGCTCGGCCAGAACTTGTTGGCACGGACGAAAGGTAACGGAAAGGCGGCCTCTTCCCTCGAGTACGGATGGGGCCAGTCGTCTGCCGCAATGGCTTCGGCGGTATGCGGCGCGTTCTTTAAGAGGTTGTCCTTGCGATCCGCGCGACCGCTGACCACCGCCTCGATCTCGCGCCGGATTTGAATCATCGCGTCGCAGAATCGGTCCAGCTCCGCTTTGTCCTCGCTCTCGGTAGGTTCCACCATCAGCGTGCCGGCGACGGGAAACGACACCGTTGGCGCGTGGAAGCCATAGTCCATCAACCGTTTCGCGACATCCATCTCCTCGATGCCCGCTGACTTGAACCCACGCAGATCGAAGATCAATTCGTGTGCGACACGCCCGTTCGCCCGTGCGTACAGCACGGGATAGTGCTGTTCGAGCCGCGCCTTGGTGTAGTTCGCGTTGAGGATTGCGTAGCGCGTCGCGTCGGTCACGCCGGAGGCGCCGAGCATCCGGATGTAGGCGTACGAGATCAGCAGGATGCTCGCGCTGCCCCACGGCGCCGCTGAGACCGCGTGAATCGCGCGCTCGCCGCCGACACGCGCGAGCGGATGCCCCGGCAGATACGGCGCGAGGTGAGCCGCGACGCCAATGGGTCCCATCCCTGGGCCACCGCCGCCGTGCGGAATCGCAAAGGTCTTGTGCAGATTGAGGTGACAGACGTCGGCGCCAATCGATGCCGGGCTCGTCAGCCCCACCTGCGCATTCATGTTGGCGCCATCCATATACACCTGGCCACCGTGCTCGTGGACGATCGCGCAGATCTCCTTGATCTCGTCCTCGAACACACCATGCGTGGAGGGATAGGTGATCATCAGGGACGACAGGCGATCGCGATGATCCCTGGCCTTCCTGCGCAGGTCGGCCACGTCGACGTTGCCGTTCGCCGCCGTTGCCACGACGACGACGCGCATGCCCGCCATCGCCGCACTGGCGGGATTGGTGCCATGCGCCGACGCCGGAATCAGCACGACGTCACGATGCGTGTCGCCACGGTCGCGGTGATACGCGCGAATCACCATGAGCCCCGCAAATTCACCCTGGGCGCCGGAGTTTGGCTGCAGCGACACGGCGCGGAAGCCCGTGATCGTGGCGAGCGCCTGCTCGAGATCCGCGATAATCTGCGCGTAGCCCTGCACCTGGTTCTGCGGGGCGAACGGGTGGATGCGGGAGAAGTGCTCCCACGTGACAGGCAGCATCTCGGTTGCCGCATTGAGCTTCATGGTGCAGGAACCCAGCGGGATCATCGAGGTATCGAGGCCGATGTCCTTCCGCTCGAGGGCGCGGATGTACCGCATCATCTGTGTTTCGGAGCGATGCGTATTGAATACAGGATGCGTCATGAACGGCGTCGCACGGAGCACCGCCACCGGCGGGTCCAGAAGGACCCGCCCTCCCCGGACCCATTCGATCTCTGGCGCCGGCTTGCCCGCCGCCTCCGCGAACACGGCCACGATGTCCTCGATATCGGACGTCGTGACCGTCTCGTTGAGCGAGATCCCGATCGTCTTGTCGTCGATGTAGCGGAAGTTGATGCCGGCTTCCACTGCGCGCCGCCGAACGGCGTCCGCTCCGGACGGCACTTCGAGCCGGAGCGTGTCGAAGTATTGCGCGTTCGCCTGTGTCACGCCCAACGCGCGGAGGTGATCCTCGAGGATTCGCGTCAACGTGTGGACACGTCCGGCGATCGATCTAAGGCCACTGGGCCCGTGATAGACCGCGTACATCGCGGCCATGTTGGCCAGCAATGCCTGGGCGGTGCAGATATTGGAGGTCGCCTTCTCCCGGCGGATGTGCTGCTCGCGCGTCGCGAGGGCCATGCGATATGCCCGCTTGCCGTGGACATCCACCGAGACGCCGATGATCCGGCCTGGCATCTGCCGTACGAACGCATTGCGCGTGGCGAAGAAGGCGGCGTGCGGCCCGCCATATCCGAGCGGGACCCCAAACCGCTGCGAGTTCCCGTACACCACGTCCGCACCCATTTCTCCAGGCGGCGTCAGCAGCGCCAACGCAAGGAGATCCGTGCCAACGGCCACGAGCACGCCGGCATCGTGGGCGCGGGTGATGAATGGAGCCAGGTTCCGGGTGAGACCGTCCTGGTCCGGATACTGAACGAGCGCTCCGAACACGCGCGGCTCGAACGTCATCGCCTCGATCGGCCCGACGTGCACGTCGATGTCGAGCGGCTCTGCGCGCGAGCGCAGGACGTCGATCGTCTGTGGGAAGCAGCGATCGCTCACGAGGAAGAGGCTTCGCTCGGCCGGGTCCGAGAGAACCCGGCCTCCGGTGGACGCCCGGTCGACCAGGCCTCCGGCGCGCGCGCGATGCAGCAGCATCATCGCTTCGGCCGCCGCCGTCGCTTCGTCGAGGAGCGAAGCGTTGGCCACCTCCATCCCCGTCAGCTCCGTCACCATCGTCTGGAAGTTGAGCAGCGACTCGAGGCGTCCCTGGGCGATCTCCGCCTGGTACGGCGTGTAAGGGGTGTACCAGCCCGGATTCTCCATCACCATCCGCAGGATGACGCTTGGCGTGATGGTGTCGTGATAGCCGAGGCCGATGTACGACCGGAACGTCTTGTTCCGGCGAGCCACGGCCGTGAGGCGGCGCAGGTAATGATGCTCGCTCTCCGGCGGCGGGAGGTTGAGCGGGTCCTGCAACCTGATGGACGCGGGAATCGTCTCGTCGATCAGCGCGTCGAGAGACGAGGCGCCGATCGTCTCGAGCATCCGATCGCGGTCTTCAGGCGAAGGGCCGATGTGGCGGCGTGCGAACCAGTCGCTGGCGTCCAGTCTGTTCATCCCAGGTGTTGCTGATACTGCGAGGCGTCGAGCAACGCTCCGGAATCGGTGGGGCTCGCGAGCCGCACTTTGATCATCCACGTGCCGTGCGGATCGGAGTTCACGACCTCGGGGCGATTCTTGAGCGAGTCATTGACCTCGACGACTTCCCCGCTCATCGGCGCGAACAGCTCCGAGACGGCCTTCACTGACTCGATCGATCCGAATGATTCACCCGCGGCGATCTTCCGCCCGACCTCAGGCAGCTCAACGTAGACGACGTCGCCGAGCTGCTGCTGGGCGTAATCGGTGATGCCGATCTCGCCGGTATCGCCGGCAACGCGAATCCATTCGTGATCCTTCGTGTATTTCCGATCCGCCGGGTAGGGCATGTTTCCTCCGGGCGGGTCTAAAGACCCGCCCCTCCACTATCTGTCGCCAGTTATCGAGAACGTTTATAAAACGGCATGGGCACGACGCGCGCCGTGGAGACGCGACCACGGATATCAATCGACAGCTCCGAGCCCGGTTTCGCAAGGTCGATTGGGACGTACGCCATCCCGATGGCTTTCTTCAGAAACGGCGTCTGCGTCCCGCTCGTCACGACGCCGATCGGCTTCTCACCGCGCACCACCTGATGGCCGTGACGCGCGATGCCGCGATCGATCATTTCGAAGCCGACGAGCTTTCGGGTGAGGCCGTTGTCCTTCTGCTCGCGCAGACGCTCGTGGCCGATGAACGATTCCTTGTTCCACCCGATTACCCAACCGAGATCCGCTTCCAGCACCGTCGTCGATTCGTCGATGTCGTTGCCGTACAAGCGCATTGCCGCCTCCAGGCGCAGCGTATCGCGGGCGCCCAGGCCGCACGGGATGACGTCGGCAGCGCGGCCGGACTCGAGAATCGCCTGCCACACCCGGTCGGCCATATTCGGGGGGACGAAGATCTCGAACCCGTCTTCGCCTGTATAGCCGGTGCGAGAAATCAGCGCGCGCGCGTTGGCGACCTCTCCGTGCGTGAACCAGTAGTACTTGATGTCGTGGAGCTCAGTGGAACAGAGCGGCTGCAGAACGCCGAGCGCGGCGGGCCCCTGAATGGCGATCAGGGCATATCGGCTGCTCGAATCGACCGCTGCCGCCTCGCCTGCTTCCTTGATCTGCGCGTCGATCCAACCGTAATCCTTGGTGATGTTCGATGCGTTGACGACGAGCATGAAATGGTTCGGGGCCATTCGATAGACGAGCATGTCGTCGACGAACGTGCCCTCGAAGGTGGTGAGCCCCGCGTAATGCGCCTGCCCGACGTGGAGCTTGCTCGCGTCGTTGCTCGAGATGCGCTGAACCGCCGCGAGAGCGTCCTTCCCGGCGATCTCGATCTCGCCCATGTGGCTGACGTCAAAGAGTCCGGCCCGCGTACGCACGGCCATGTGTTCGACCGTGATACCCGAATACTCCAGGGGCATCTCCCATCCACCGAAGGGCACCATGCGACCCTTCGAGGCGCAGTGGCGGGCGTGAAGTGGTGTCTTGCGCAGAAGTGGAGCGACTGTGTCGGCGGACAAACACTTAACCGTACTATGCGCCCTGCGCGGAGATCAACCGCGGCAGGTGACCTTTCGATCTGCGCACTAGGGGCGTTGCAGCTCGCTCAAGAGCGCGTCGTGGAAGTAGCCGGCAGGTATGGTGCCCTGCCTCATGAACGCAAGGTGGAACGCTTTGGCCGAGAAGCGGCTGCCAAGCAGTTTGCTGGCTTCTTCGCGCAGCCCGAAGATCTGATCCTTGCCGAGGCGATAGGTGATGGCCTGCGTCGGCCACTTGGAATAGCGGAAGATCGCGCGCTCCGCCGATGCGCAGCTCTCGCGCTTCTGCGCGTTCTTCGCTGCGGAACCCGTGCACGAGCCGGGCAGAAAATCGACGACCTCCGAGAACAGCGTCGTCGCCTGGTCGTACGACATGCGCCCAGTGTGGATGCCGGTATCGATTCGCACGCGCAGATCGCGATAGAGCTTGCCCTGCAGTTGATAGAGGCGCTCTTCCGGCGTGTAGAAGCCGTTTGGCGCGGCGGGTTGGGGCTCGGCAGGCAGCGCCTCCGCATAGAGGCCCCAGCCTTCGGCAGCCATCGAGTCCTCCCACATCGACGATGAGTCTTCGACGGCGCCCGGGGTCAGCCATCTGACTGGCGCGATGCGGTCGCGGTACTGCGTCATCACCTTGTAATGCCAGTCGTGACCCGGGAACCCTTCGTGCGCCGACAAATCGGCGAGCGCCGCACGGTTGTTGGCCATCAGGCCCGCCGGATTGTTGTGCGTCGGGGTGACGTAGAACCGTCCCACGCCGCTGTTCTTGAACGGCGGCGCCGGGTAGTAGGCGGCGCCATCAATCGAGGCCTGCAGCGGCGGCGGCGTTTCGGTGACGTCCAGCTTGTAGTCGGCGGGCACGTCGAACAGCTGCGTCTTGCGCCCGTATTCGACCAGGCGGAATGCCGCATCCCGGTACCAGTCGATCATCTCGGCGTCGGATTTCGGATAGTCCTTCGAGAGCTGATCGAAGACGGCGCGCACCGCGGCCTGGCCGTCAGACGGCAGCGGCCATTTGTGCTGCGTGACGATCTGCCGTGCGAGATCGATCATCTCCTTCTGGGTGTCCTGCACGATCGGCCACGCTTCGTCGTAGAGCTGCGCGGCCGTCTTGTTCAAGAAAAGGTTGTTCTTGAGTGCCCAGTCATATTCGGTCTCGCCCATGGCGAAGCGATCCGCCTGGAACTGCGGCTTGACCGCCGACGCCGCGGAGCTCTGGAAGTACGTCGAGGCGATGAAAGCGCGAAACGACTCGTACGCCAGCATTGCCTGCTTCGACGCGTCGTTGATCTCTCCGAGGATTTGACCTCGCCGGTCACCCGATACGCGATCAGCGGCGACTTGCGGCAGGGTTTGCGCGAAATATTTCGCGTTCGCTTCGGCGGTCTCGATGCCGTCGCGGCGTAGCATCCGCGGATCCGGCGTGTTACCGGCGCCCACGCCGGATCGCAGCTGATCCTGCGCCGCCGCCAGGAACTTCGGGATGGTGCGGATGCGCTCGACGACGAGCGTCCACTCGGCGCCGGTGCCGTATGTCCTGGTGCCTGTCTGCGTCATCCCCTGCAGCTGCCAGTCGAGCGCGCGGAACGGCTCGCTCACATAGGTGTCGAGCGCGCGCTGCTGGTAATGGCGCACCTGATGCTGATGGAGCATGAACTGGATCTGTGCCAGCGCGACGTCCCGGTCGATTCGTGGCGCCGGCGAGAGCGTGTTGGCGTCGATGGCGCCAATCGCCTTCACCGTGTCGTCGAGCCAGCGATCCTCCGCCTCCATCGAGGCGATCGAGTAATCGCGCAGCATCCCGTCCACATCCTTGAGCGACGCATCGAGGCCACCGCCTCCGAGGTACGTGTTCACCGTCGGGTAGCGACGGAGGAACTCGACGACGTACCGGTCGAGCGCGGTCTTGAGTGCGGCATCGCCTGACGCGGCAGCGGCGGGAGTAGTTGGCTCCGGGGGGGTTCTGTTGCAGGCCGATGAGACGAGAGAGAGGACAACGACGAGGGCACAAGCCGTTCGCATCTGTCGCGGACGGTACTATGCGCCTCCGGTGTGGTCAAGCTACGAGACCGGCGAAGCCGTGTTGTTGTCAGCTGGTTTAGAGTGAACCATTGGAGGCACAAGCATGCTGAAAAATGCACCAATCACTCCGTACGTTCCCGTCGCGGACGTAGCCCGGGCGCGACGGTTCTATGAGGGGACGTTGGGACTGGTGCCCAAGGAAGAGTATGCCGGAGGGGTCATCTACGAATGTGGCCGCACGGTGTTCTTCATGTATCCGTCACCTGGGGCGGGCACATCGAAGGCGAGCGACGCCTTCTGGACGGTAGACGATGTTGAGGCGGAGGTGGCTGAGCTGAAGAGCCGAGGCGTGGTGTTCGAGGAGTACGACATGCCAGGACTCAAGACGAAGAACAGCATCGCGACCGGGGGCGGAGCCAAGACCGCGTGGTTCAAAGACAGCGAAGGGAACATCCTCGCCGTGAGCCAAAGGATTACATCGTAACGGGATCACTGGAGTGCGACGAGCCCCATCCACCAGAGCGGCTTTCGACCGGCCGCGACATCGTATTGCTGCGCGAGGTCGAGCTTGCCGTCCGCGCGAATCCGAAACACAGCCAGATTGGGCGACACAGTTTTCACTGTCGCTCCGTCGCGGACCGCCATCGTCGTCTGGTTGCCAACAACGAGAATCCGGCCGCTCGGGTCGAGAGCAAACGTCCGTGGCGTAAACCCCCGCGTATCGATGCTCTGAATCAACGAGGGCTCGCCAGTCTCCTGGTTGATGCGAAACACGGCGATGTCGTTGGTGCCGCCTGCAAACACCGGGGTGCCGTTGAAATCCGCCGTGCCGGCCGCGCGATTCGCCACATACACGAATTGACCGCTGGGATGCACGTGCACGCTACTGGCGGTTTGACCAGAAGATACGCCACTCCCGTCTGCCAGGGTGCTCTTGCTGAACAATGGGGCGGCGCTGAGCGTCCCGTCGTTCACTCTCTTGAAGACGTCGAGCTTGTTCTGCGATTCGATCGTCAGGAAAACCCAGGGACCTGTCGGATGAAAGTCGAGGTGACGCGACCGAAATCCGAGCCCCTTCGATGGGGCTATCGAGACGAGGTTCGTCAGCTTGCCGTCGTCGTAGCGGAACACTTTGAGTGCGCCCGCGTCTTCTGGTGTCGTCGCCGTCAGCTGATTTCCGCGTGTCACGAGGATGACGCTCCTATTCGTGGGAAGGACGCGGACCTGATGCCCATAGATGCCGACGTCCAGGTTCTTGGCCTGCGGGACCTCCGCAGCAACCGTCCCATCTCTGTTGAGCGTGTGAACGGACACGCCACTCGGGTCGTTATAAGCGACGAGCAGATGCGTGCCGGGAATATCACCGGTGATGTGGATGGGGCGCGATCGCAGCGGTGCTGCCGCACCCTGGACGTGCAAGGCGCCAGAGGCATCGACGCGGAATGCCGTCACGCCATGTTTGTCTCCGCGCGCGGCGACGCCCGAGCCGTTGTAACTGGCGCCGCCGTTGCTCCACGCGACGTACAGAAACGGCGTCGATGGCGATGCCCATGCCTCCTGCACGAAGCCAGGCAGCATCACCGACGACTGTTTGGTCAACGCCGCTCGCTCGACATCAACGCCGAAGCCGATCAGCTCTTCCCCGGCGGCCGCATAGAGCGCCACTTTCCCGGATCGATTGGCTGTTTGATTAAGAGGGGCCGCGACGAGAGGCACGGTGGCGATTGCGAACAACAGCATCTTCATCATCTGCAGCTCCAGCGAGGCTACTTCGTCGGCACGAGGCGCTTCAACTCCTCGGTCCGGTTCTGCACCAAGGATTACATCGTAACTGATGCGCGATCTGTCGCTGTGAGACGCGGCATGTCTTCCGCAAAACCGGCTTGATTCGACACAACGTGGCTGCGGGGAGCAACGGGGCGAATCGGCCTTCGGCCTGCCCACGGTTTTGCTCCAGACATACCGCATCTCACGGGCTCGGAATCGCTGTTCGATGCTGCACCGTGCGAGCGCAGTCAGGGGGAGACCCGCCTCTTCAGTAGACAGCGCTCGGAACGGAGTCAGGACCGCGTGATTCAAAGACAGCGAAGGAAACATCCTCGCCCTGAGCCAAAGGATTACATTGAAGAGCGTGACGCGTTGAAATGAGCACGGTCCTCATGCTTCTCGTCGCAGTGTCTGCGGGATGTCTCTTCGGATTGGTCGCGTCGTTTCTGATGACGCGCGCCAGTAACTTCTCCGCCGCGGCGAATCTGGTGCATGCTGCTGCTCCCGGCCATCGTGGACGCGTCGCCCATCACCTTTGCCTTCACCGGTATGGTCAGCCAGGATCCGCTCCTCGACCCCGACGACCCATTTGGTGGCAGCATCGCGTTCGGCACGCTCTTCTCGGGCAGCTACGTGTTCGAGTCGACGACGCCCGATGGCGATCCGTCCGCGAACGGCGGCTCCTATACGTCGGCCGGTGGGACGCTATCCGTCACAATTGGAGGCAACGTCTTCATCGCCTCCGACCTCTTGAACGTCGGTGTGGCAAACAACTTCTCTGGCAGCGACTTCTACACCGTCTTCGCCCAGAACACGAGCGGGGCGGATCCTTTCGACCTCAGCCTCACCCTGCAAGACCTCCAAGGTTCGGTCTTCGGCGGCGCACTGCTGCCGACCGACGCGCCATCGTTCGCTGCATTCGAGCTTGCGACGCTCTTCCTCACCGGGACGGTCGGGGGAAATCAGGTGCAGATTGACGGACAGCTCACGTCGTTAACCTGCCTCGCTGGGTGCGTGCCGGGCGGCGGCACCGGCACCCCCGTGGTGCCCGAGCCGGCGACGTTTGCGTTGCTCAGTGCCGGACTGGCGGCCATTGGCTTGCGACGACGCGCGCGACGCTGACAAACACTCGCGACATCAAACAACCACTCCATTAATTGACCGCTCTCACGGAGGATTCAAGCATGACGACACAGATCCGTACGACCGGCGCTCTGTTCGCTGGTGTCCTTCTCATGTCGACCGCACTGCCAGGCACGGCGTTCGCCGTGGACGGTCAGATCGCCATCACTCAGGCGAAGGCAATGGCTGGCGGCGTCACGCCCGGCGACGCGCCAGGCTTTCCGGTCACGGTTACTCAACCGGGCAGCTACGTGCTGTCCGGGAATCTGACAGTGCCGGACGCAAATACCGACGCAATTGTGATCAACGCGTCCCATGTGACGATCGATCTGAATGGGTTTGCGATCCTTGGGCCGACTGATTGTTCAGGAGGGCTGGTCCCATGTGCCGGCTCGGGCTCAGGGCTTGGAATTAGTACGGACGGCGTTCGGTTCAACATCACCGTCCGCAATGGCACCATCCAGGGCATGGGAGGCACGGGCATCCTTTTGGAAGGCGACTCACATCTGATCGAGTACATGCATGTTCGAAGCAATGGAAGCGGCGGAATCGGTATCCTTAGTAGCGCAGACCATGGGGGAAGCATCGTGCAGCACTGCACGGTGCAGCGTAACGGTTCCCCCGCAAGTCCTTTTGTTTTTGCGCCAGGTGTTAGACTCGATTTTGGCATCGTTACGCGCAACATTGTCGATACCAACACCGAGGGCATCTTCTTGCAAAGCGGAACCGTCTCCTACAACGTCATCAGTCGAAGTCGGAATACTCGCGGGATTTCCATCATCGACAAAGGCAATTACATCGGCAATGTGTCGTTCGAGAATGGCATTCCTGGTGTGATTGGCGGCGTCAATCAGGGTCAAAACCTGTGCGATGGTGCTACGTGCCCCGGTGCCCAATTCTGAACAGCTCGCCTTAAGCTACATGCGATTCGGTGGTCAGCTCGATGCGGCCGGGGTCGGGACAGAGCGCTGAAATTCGGGGGATGCCAACCGTTCCAAGTGGAACCGTAGGTCCCCCGACGGTCACGCGCCATGACTCGCTTGAGGGCCAGTGCACCCTGCGAAGTAAGCTAAACACATGTCTAATGATGGCAGTCCGAAGTCTTCGTTCGAGCTGGCGATGGAGCGTCTTCGCAAGAAAGATGCGGAGGAAGGCGTCACCACAACCCCGATGACCGACCAGCAGAAAAGCGCCATCGCCGAGGTGAGGAGCCTCTACGACTCGAAGATCGCCGAGCAGGAGATCTTGCAACAGTCCGCGATGAAGCATCTGCTGAACGCTGATCCCGCCGAGCGCGAAGAGATCAGCCGGCGATTCCGGCGTGAGCGCGAGCGCCTCGCCTCCGAACGGGACGCCAAGGTGGAGAAGATTCGCCGAGGCGACGGCTGAGCCTGTACAACTGAAGAGGCCGGCTCACTGCCGGCCTCTCAGTGTCTTGCTGCGCGTGGGAGTGTCTACTGACGACTCCCGGTGCGATTTGCCATGTATGCACCTCCCGGCCGCGACCGTCTCGTGGTGCTCCCAGCATCGGAAGCGTGGTCGCTAGAAGCCTTTTTTTGAGCCGCCGTGATTCCGGCGGATACTTCACAATAGCACGCCTGTTGCGCCTACGAGACCGCGCGAAGGCGTGTCGTTGCGTCTGCCTGCAGCCGCTCGAGCACGTCGGCGAGCAGCGCCGCCGTCACGGGGCCGGCCGGCGACAGCTCGTGCGCCTTCCACATCGAGCCGCGGCGGTTGACGAGGAAAAGGTACGCGTCACATACGCCGGCGAGATCGTGCAAGTCGTGAGACGCGAGCACGACCGCAGCGCCGCGATCGCGCTTGACTTCGATCGTCCGGGATAGCCATCGCGAGGCGTCCGCATCGAGCGCCTCCCACGGTTCGTCGAGCACGACCAAATCGAGGTGTGGACGCGCAAGCACGGTCCGCAAGCCGAGCAACTGCCGCGTACCTCGAGAGAGCTGGCGAATCCGGCGGCGTTCGGGCGTGATGGCGTCGCCGGTGGCAAGACTTCCCCACTCGCAGGCGCGCACCGACCCCGGCAACGTGAAGTCGCCGGCAAAATACGCGGCATTGATTCGCGCCAGCGCGTGTCGAGGCGTCATGTCCCTCACGAGCAGCTCGCCTCGAGACGGGCTCAACAGTCCTGCAATCATGCGCAGCAGCGTGGTCTTTCCCGCGCCATTCGGACCGAGAACACCCAGCGATTCATTCGCCGACAGATCAAAGGAGAGCTCCTGAAAGACGTCTCGGCGGCCGTACCTCGCGCTCACGTCGCGAGCCGAGAGAAAGGCCGCCGTCACTGCGCCGACTCCAGAGGTACGGCGCCACGCATGATGCGCGCAAACGCCAGGCCCACTGGAATCATCGCGATCACGAATACGGCGGGCAGCGTCACCGCCAGGGGCCGGGGCACCTCGGTTCCGAGGAGCTGGACTGGTGAGGCAAACCGCGCAAGCGGAGGGATTGTCATTATCAGCAGCCATCCGACCGCCGCCGGGGCACGTGAGATGGACGTCGCAGTCGCCCACGCAATCGTTGACACCAGAAAGAATGCCATGCACGTGCCTCCGGCTGCGAAGGTCATCCGCGCCCCGTGGCTGGCAGCCAGTTCCAGCATCCCGACACAAATCCAGCTGGTGACGCCAGGCATGATCGAGGCGAGACAGTGCGCCATGGCGATCTGCCAGCGCGGTGTTCCGGACGTGAGCAGCAGGTCGTAGTGGCCGCGCCGCGCCGGAATCTGGAATGCAGACGACGCGGAGAACAACTGCAGCAGCAGCACGGGCGTCACCGCCTCAATCCCTGCTGTCGGATCGTGTGTCAGCGTCACCGCGGACGCCGCGATGGTGATGACGAAGCCGGCGAGGAACAGCGGGGGAACCACCGCCACGACCTGAAAATAGCGAAAGGCGTAAATGACGTTCATCGGCTGCTCCGGGCTTCGTGCACGGTTGCGGGAGTACTGGCCGATCGCACCCACTCCGGAAGCTGGGTGCCCGCGTACCCGTCACGCCGTGAATAGCGCAGATATGCCTGCAGCGTGTGGTAACTGATATCGAGATGCCGGCAGGCGCGACGCTTGTTCCGGCCACAACGCTCGTACACGAGCCTCGCATAGCGGCTGCCCCACGCGCGGAGCGATTCTCCGGCCGCAATGGACGGCCCGAGAATCTCGACGTAGTCTCCCCGCAACTGGGGCGGCAGGTCGTCGAGCTCGATCTGATTCGACTCGGTCAGAGCGATTGCCAGCTCGATGAAACGTTCGAGCTCGCGCACGTTGCCCGGCCAGGCATACAACCGCAAGGCGTCGACAGCTGCGTCCGACAGCGACAGGTCACGCATGTTGTGGTGACGAGCGAGAAAGTAGATGGCGAGCTCTGATATGTCTTCCCGTCGTGCGCGCAGCGGCGGGACGTGAATCTCCACACCCCCAAGCCGGTAATACAGGTCGGTACGAAACAACCCCCTCGACACCATGTCCGAGAGCGGCCGATTGGTGGCTGCCACAATGCGCGTGTTGACACGGCGGGAGCCGGTACTGCCAACGCGCTCGATCGCAAGATCCTGGATGGCGCGCAGGAGCTTTGCCTGGGCGGAGAGCGACAGGTCCGAAATCTCGTCGAGAAACAGTGTGCCGCCGTCTGCGTGCTCGAACTTCCCCCGCCGGCCGCGCACACCGGTGGCTGTCCGTTCCTCGATGCCGAACAGCTCCGCCTCGAGCAGCGTTTCGACGAGCGCGGCGCAGTTCACCGCGACAAACGGCCCGGTCCGACGACGACTGACTTCGTGGAGCTGGCGTGCAACCAGCTCCTTCCCGGTGCCGCTCTCGCCTTCTATGAGGACCGTGAAATCAGTTCGTGCAACGCGCTCGACGCGGCCTCGCAGCATCTGCATGACAGCGCTCGAGCCAATGAGTGGCGCCGCCCCGTCAACGCTTCGAACCATCGTCGTCATCCGCGAGCGCGATGCCTCGAGCACAAGCCCCGCGAGCTGCGCAGCCTCGGCAAGAAGATCGAGCTGAGGCTCTGCCGGTGGACGCCCCGCGTCGAACGAGGCCTCGAGAATCGCCTGTGCGCGCGGGTCGGAGCTTGGCACGCCAAGCACAATGGATTCGACCGTGCGTGTCGGCGTGACGAGGCGCGCATGGTAGCGCGCGGGAATCTCGCGGAGCCGCACGGATCGGAGCCCAACGAGGCGCTGGACTTCCTGCTCGAACACTCCTCGTAGGTCGCGATCAACCGGATCGCTCACGAGCGCGTCACTCAACGCGCGCAATACAGGCCCGATCGACTCGTCGCTCCGCATCATCCCGTCCTCCAAACTCGGCACTACCAATCGCGATGCCACGAAGGAGGACTGTGAAATCCGCTATGCGGACAAGCGTTTGTGCACTTCGCGACAGTGGCGGCGGGGCGTGTCGGGTATGGCTTGCCCTCGGAAATCGGCAATGAAATGAGGCGTGTGGGCAGAGACTACCCGCACATCCGCAAGGCGTCGACCGCTGCATCTGCCAGCGACAGGTCACGGCGTTGCGGTGGCGCGAGAAATAGCTGCCGGCGCACGCGGACGCCTACCCATCTGAGGACCGGTCGCCGACGCCCGAGCGTCGTGAGGGAGTTGGAGTCCCTGAGCATTCCGAGTTGGAACCCAGATACTGGTTCCTCGAAGCTATGTGCAGCTTAGTGATTCATCAGGTTTCGCGCCGTGAATCTCTTTGAATTCGGCTTCAGAGCAATTGCAACGGACGCCCAAGTGGGAAACTCCTATACTGTCGCGAATATGCCGCGTCGGCGCACTCTTCTGACGCTCGCGTTGTTGATGATGCTGGTGGCTGCCGGGTGCGGCGGTGCTGGCACGTCTCCAAGTCCCGCAACACCGGCGCCGACGCCCTCGCCAGTCCCGGTTCCGCTGCCGAATCCGACGCCCTTTCCGGTCGGGCAATTCAACTTCGACGGCTACGTCAACGACGCTTATACGAAGAAACCGATTTCGGGGGCATCCCTTACATTGCTCACTCCGAGCGCACAGCCGGTTGCGGGAGCGCAGACAGATGCGGCCGGACACTACGCCTTTGGAGCCGTTCAAAGTGGCACGTATACGGTGAGCGCGCGGGCCTCAGGCTACGAAGACTACTCGTACCAACAGTTCGTGGTTTACGCAGCGAACCTGAGGTTCGACTTCACGCTTGCCCCGACAGGAATCGTAGGCTTGATGCTCGTCCCTCGAGACGCTTCAAGTGAGCCGCCCTGCGCACCTGATCCCGCCGGCACGATTGACACGACCGTGTTCAACAGCAGCGCGTACACCGTCGCTGTCTCGCTCGAGGGCGGCCTCTACGAAGACCCTCGATCGAAGGGTGTCGTGTACAAGTTCACGCTGCCACCGTCGGGCACGCAGAGGTTTCCACTTGTCCCAGGAACCTACCAGAGATCCGGCGGGTCACAGGACGGCAACGCCATCCTAGAATCGGGTGTGGCGGAGTTTCCACGTCAATGCCGTTTGACCCTCGACATCTGTTCAGTCAACCCCCGCCACATGTGCCAATAGCCGTTCAAGCTGCCCGCTGATATGCAGCCTCACGGGCAACCACTGATCGAGCTGGTGTCAATCGTCGCTGGAAATAAGAATGGGTTGTATTCGTAGGCTTCTGCATAGCCTGCGTTGCCCGGATCGAAAAACCACGTCACGCCGAAAACCCAACTCCGAACACCTGCATCCGTGCCGTCCTATCCCGAATAATCGAATCATTCAATGCGATTCACCGTATCGTAAAACTGGCTTGCACGCTCTTTTAGATTGACGTCATAAAGGCTTGGCACTCGCAGAGGGATTTTGGAGTCCTGGGAATCGCTGTTCGATGCTGCACCGTAATGCGAGCGCTCGTATTTCTGCGTTTGATGCCGCACGGAGATGTGAGCGCCCGGTTTCGTGCCGTTTGTCGCCCCGACAGGATTCTTGTCGCCCCGACAGGATTGCAGCGTCCATTGCACGATGTTTTCGGCCACGGGGACTTTGGACTAGCCGCCGCCGCCATAATTTCCGCATTGCGATGCGCAGCGGAGGTGATCTCTACCGCTTCGGTCCATTCGAGCTCGATTCAGGCCGCCGACGACTCAGCCGCGGACGTGAGCCGGTCGCGCTTCCCGATCGCCACCTGGAGCTTCTCCTCCTGTTGGCGTCGAACCCCGGACACATCGTCGCCAAAGACGCGCTGTTTGAGGCCGGATGGCGAGGCACCGCCGTCAGCGACAACAGCATCACGCAAGCCATCAAGAACTTGCGGAAAGCGCTCGGCAGCCAGAACGACGGCGAGCCATACATCAAGACCGAAATCGGGCAGGGCTACCGGTTCGTCGCATCTGTCGAACGCGCGCAGCCGAACCAACAGACTGTCCCGCTCGACACGTTGCTCGCGCCTTATCGAGCGTTTGTCGAGGGACGCGCTGCACTCGAGACGTTCGATCGCGACGCGATCGCCCGCGCGCGTCAGGCCTTCGAGAACGCGCTGGGCTCCGCGCCCGACTATCCGGCGGTGCACATCGGAATGGCGAATGCCTGCGTGCTTGGTTTTGAATCGACACGAGCGGATGCTGCGCCGGACCTGGCGGCATTGCAGCAGGCGGAGCATTATGCGCGCGAAGGGTGTCGGCTGGATCCCGCCTCAGGGGAGGCGTGGAGCACGCTCGCCTTCGTGCTGCATCGGCACGGCGATACATGCGAGGCGACGGCCGCTGTGCGCAAGGCCGTCAAGCTGGAACCGGACGACTGGCGTCATCACATTCGCCACGCCTCCGTGAGCTGGGGCGAGGAGCGATTGCGCGCGGCGAACCTCGCTCTAACGCTGTGTCCCGGCCTCGCCCTCGCGCACTGGTTTGCGGCGACAGTGTTTGTCGCGCGGCAGGCGTTTGACCGGGCAATCGAGCACCTGCGGGCGGGATGCGCGGCGCAGGACGCGCAGCGAAAGCAAACAGGCCGATTTGGTGCTGTCGGATTGCATCTGCTTCACGGACTCGTGCTGACGGCACGAGGTGCGTTGGAACGAGGCGCTCGAGGAGTTCGAGCGCGAGCTGGCATTGGAGGACGCAGGTCACGTCTACGCCCGTGAGTGTGGCGCCAATACGTGGTATGCGTGCGGCGCACTTCGCCTTCGCCGGGGTCTCCGCGACCAAGCGGCAGCGGCATTTCACCAGGCATTGAAACGTGTGCCCTCTCATCCGATGGCCACTGTTGGTCTTGCGGCCGTGTCATCGGCGCTCGAGGCGCAAACGATCCGCCAGGATGCAAAGACCGTGGACGCGGCGGTGGTGAGCGCCGCGGTCCTCGCCCTCGAGGGGAAGCATCTCGAAGCCGCGGGCGTGTGCGGCGAGGCGCTCGCCCACGCAGATCCCGGTTCAGCCGGATGGCTTCTCGCCGTGGAACCACTGCTCTACCCGACCGCTCATCGAGATACATGGGCGACGACGCTCGCCATCCTTCGCGATCGAGCTGCCTGACGCAATTCAGATCCTTTCAGATCCTTTCACGCCGTTCATCACGACTTCGCGGGGGTGCCGGATCGACCATACGGCCCAAGGAGGATCGTTTTATGAACACGATCGAAACACGTCGATACAAAATGCTCGTGAAGGTTCGTGACTTTGGGAGAGCACACGGGGACCTCTTTCCGACATCGAGTCCGGGAGGGAAAGCGTTCGCGGCGGTCGAGGCCGCGGTGACCGAGTTGGGCCGGCATGCGGTGATGAAGATGTCATCGCAGGGGGCGGCGCGCGATGGGGAGAGAGACGAGAGGCAGCACGGACGGCGGTTCGCGATCAGATAGACGCGATCAGCCGGACGGCCGATCTGATGGCCGAGGACAAACCGGATGTGGCCGAGCGGTTCCGGATGCCCAAGGCACGCAACGACCAGGCGTTGCTCACTGCAGGGCGCCTGTTCGTGCGCGAGAGCGAGGCAGTCGAAGCCGAGTTTCTCGCGCACGGGATGCCGTTCACCTTCCGGGCGGATCTGAACACTGCGGTCCAACGGTTCGAACACGCGCTGCACGATCGCGACGCGGGGAGGGCCGGACAGACGGCGGCACAAGCGGGCATCAGCGCCGCGCTTGAATCGGGCACCGCTGCCGTGGAGAGCCTGGACGTCATCATCGCCAACCGCCTCCGCGGCGATGCGGTGACGAGGGCCGTGTGGGAGCGGGAGCGGCGGGTGAAGTATCCGAAGAGCGCAGCGAACGTCGTCGCGGCGCCCACTCCGGCACCCGCGGCTACCTCAGACGTCGAGGAAGGGGTTACATCATGACCACACACCACGATGTCCATGTCGTCGCGGAGCCCGATAGCACCGGTTGGAGGGTGAAGCAGGGCGGCCGGACGCTCTCACATCACCGCACCCAAATGGGTGCGGTGAAGGCCGCCACGCGCGAGGCGAGGCGCGATCGCGTCGACCTCGTCACGCACCGGCGCGACGGGAGGATTCGTTCGAAGGATAGCTACGGGAACGAAGGATCGACGCGGGATACCGAACACTGATGATTGCGGAGCGAGGAGGCCAGACCGCGGGTGTGGGTCTGGCCTCCACTGGCGTAGGAGTCATTTTTCACAGTGCCAATCCCTCTGCGATTGGCCGGTAGTAGGTTCGTCGTAGACCTGCCGCCGAACCACCTTGGCCCAGGCTGCAGGCAACGAACCGGGACAGACGCCGCATTAATTCGGGCCTGACAGCACAAGCGACGCCGATTTAATGCGGCCGACGGGCTAGTTCCGCCAAATTTTGACACTGCCTAGAGTACCGCGCCCTCAGACAGCGAACCCCCATCGACGCAGCGCTTTGCAGCGATAGCGAGGGTGTAACGTCGAAGTCTGGGCTGCCCTAACTTCTCCGCGGAGGGAGCCCATTTTCAACCAGCGCAAAGATGTTGCCGTTGTCCGGTGGGCAACGTAGGATTGGCTCCCCGCAGCTAGAGAGGCGCCCATGCCGAGAGAGAACCGTGTTCTCGCCCTGGTGTCCATCGTCGTGGTGGTCCTCATCGTGTCAGCCGCGTTGGTGTGTGGCTGGCTTGGGATCATCGACAGGAACGCGGCCTTCGGCGGCATTATCACCGGCTTTACCGGGCTGATCGCGGCGCTCGCGTACTTCGAGAATTTTCAGCTCCGCGACTTCTTCCGCTGGTTGTCCCGGAAACCGATTTTCGTTCGCCTCGTCCAGTTCATCGTCGTCTTCGCGGCGCTCGATTTCGCGGTGTCCGTCGTTCTCGCGACTGCGTGGAACATCTTCGACTTCTTCGAGCAAGGAAAAGCGATCACTCATCATCCGCTTTACCGATTTCTCGATCATCTCGATCAGATTTACACGCCGTGGGTCCATCTCACTATGCTTCCGATGGTTGTCGTGCTGCTGTGCAGCGTGCGCCGCGCGAATCAGCAGAACGACGATTTTCAGCGTTTGCTGGATTTGAACCAGTTCGATCTAGCGGAGCTGCGGGAAAACGAACGCAGGCGCGCGGAAGCCGCGGTCGCCATAGCGACCCAACTGGCGATAGCGTTCGTGGCGCAATCGCCGACACCAATTGAACCGGAACAAGCAACACCAAACGACGCCGAGAGCACGGATGGCGTAAAGGTTTCCGATGACAAGAGTGCCAAGAGAAGACGCGCAAATCGTCGTCGACGCCGTTAAGCGAAACCTCCTGGTCGCGCTGGAAAAGCAAGGCTGGTCACTGCCGCTGTGGCCAACCAGCATCCGTACCGCGTGGCTGTTCGTCCAGGTTGGTGCGATGATGCGGCCCATATTCTTTGAGCCGTACCACCGCGATTACGAGCAGATGCTCAGGACCCTTGAAGTGCCGTTGTGGAACGCCTCAGAAGCGAACCGCCTTGCTGAGGCGGTGAGAAAGGCCAGACGCCTCCGCAGCAAGGATCGGACGCGCGAAGTCGAAGTCATCCAGAAACAGCTGGAGAAGTGTACAAGTTTGGTCGGTTTCGTGTACGCCAACGGGGAGCCCGAAGTACACCTCGTGCCTTCGCTGGTTGCACATCCGTATGTAAACAGGCTTTCGGTCCGGGGCTGCCTCGAGGAACATTGCCGCAAAGCTCTTACATGGCGCAGCGCGGCTGCCATCAGGCTTGAGCACGCTGGGCGCAGGCTCGGCGTGTTGCTGCTTTGCGATACGGCCGGTGGCGGGTTTACGATAGCGGACAAGAGGCGGATCGCCTTCGCGGCATCGCTCACTAGTCCCTTCGTAGATGAAGGGCTACGCTGCGGCATTTTCGCCGTAGCCGCCCAAAGTCAGCTGCAGACAACGTAAATGGCACCACAGATTTCACAACGCGATTGGATAGTGTGGTCTGACGATGTCGATTCGTACGAGCGCGCGTGGCGCTCCAGATTGTCACCTGCCCGCCCGTGGCTACTTGAACAAGTGTTGATTCTGGCGGAGCAGTTGTGCATGGCTCTTCTCCGCATCGGGATTGACAACGGCAACGTCGTACGTGGACAGCCTTTTGTTCAACAGCGTCCAACGAACGTCGTTGTGCTGGCGGAATATAGACGCCCTGTTCGTTTGCGCCGAATTGCTGGGGAGATTCGTACTCCTCGCAAGTCGGATTCTCCATCTAGCTCGGTCGCCTCGTCTTAGCGCAGCGCGAACTCGCCAACCCACTGACGCCCCGCGACCGAGCAACAACTAGCCGCGTTTGCGAGAACTCCGAGTCATTCCCCGTTCGGTCGCTGCGGTGTACCGTTTCTTATTTGATCGATTGCATCCGCCGGGCAAAAACGACCCAACGTCTCAAGGCCTGCCATTGGTACCGGAAGCAACAGCCCCTTGAGCGCACAACACGGCCCGCGGTGGGGACGAGGAATCGGCCCAACTCGATGGAGGCTGTGCGAACGAGTCGATCCGGATCGTGTTTAACCACTCTGTAATCCTCAACAGCTTTCGGGTCTCAAGTTTTGGAGGCGCCGATCTGGGCCTCGTCCCGGTTGGAGCAATCACGGTCCCCATCATCAGCACCGGCAGCCTTCCCGGCCTTGATTTGGGGACCGAAGAAGTCTTCCCCACGAATAACTCCCGATCTCGCTCAACAGGCGTTCGGTAAGCTGTGCTATACAAGCGCGGCTGCGCCGGACCAACGTGGCGGATGTACGGTATTGCCAGCTCCGACAGACACCGCACTAGTTCACCGCGCGTCATGACGGGCGGATCAACGTGGCTGACGCTAGGTATTGTCAGTTATGGCAAACCGCCCGGTAGCGGTACGTGGGGTAGTCCTGACTTCGTCGATGGTCTCGATGAACGAGTCAAACGCAGCGATGACCACAACGGAAGCGACGCTCGCCGCCAGCGCCACATGGACTTTTCGTCTGCGAATCCGCCTTCACAAGACGAACCAATTGAGGCTGAGCGGCGCGGAGCAGGCGATCGCCGGCGGCCAGGGCCTCAACATCATCAGTGTGGCCGGCTGGCCGAAGGCTATGGCGATTGAGAACGCAGAGTGGCTGGTGTTCGCAGGGACGGCGCCAGATCATGATTCTGCGTGGGAGGGTGGGCGTCTACTGGTTGGCCGCTTGCTCCGAACGTTTGCTCGACTCGGAATCGCGGCAGAACTGGGACCGGAACTCCTAGGTCCATCAAGCGACTTTGTTTCCAAGATGATCGCTCTGGTCGGCCGCCCTTTGCTCGATGACCTCCCCGGCTTGATGGTGTATCCAACGGTCCCTCCGCCGATGTTCTCTGTCGTCGGAGGCGTTGACCTGATCCAGGGACACGCACCGTGGCGATTCGAACAAACACTCCACGCCGCCGGTCGAACGTTGGAACCACCAACGGATCGGGAGCGACTAGCGTTCGATTTGTTTGGCGCATCGCGCTTCGAGAACTCTGCAAGCGCTCGCCTTTTCACCCTCGTGATGGCTGTCGAAGCGATGTTGTCTCCGCCGGATCGATCCGCAGCAGCATCGGCTCATGTCAGGCGGCTGATTGCGATGACTGAGGACGAGCAGTCTCTCGCCACCAGCGAGCGGGCCTCGCTGCTCGGCAGCCTCCGGTGGTTGGAGAAAGAATCGATCACCAAAGCAGGGAGGCTGCTGATGGCCGAGCGGCTACCCGCGCGCCATTACGGGGACCAATCGGCCGAGCAAGTGTGGGCAAAGGCGTACGATTTGCGGAGCGGCCTCGCCCACGGCCGTCATGTAATTCGCACGGACGTTGACTATTGCGCGGCACAGATGTTTCAAATCGTGGGTGATCTGCTCAGCGGGTCGCTTCTCGACTTCGAGCCTCAATCCCCGTCGGCCTGACCGCGTGCGGCCGACTCCTATCCGACACAGGAAACATCCCTCGCCGTGAGCCAAAGGATTACATCCTATGTCTGATGAGGGCAGTCCAAAGTCTTCGTTCGAGCTGGCGATGGAGCGTCTTCGCAAGAAGGATGCGGAGGAAGGCGTCACCCACACGGCCGATGACCGACCTGCAGAAAAGCGCCATCGCCGAAGTGAGGAGCTTTTTTGGGCCCTCGAACCCTCTGTTCAGATAGCTCTAGACTTGTCAGCCGTGGCTACACCGGTTCGAGTCGTACGCTTGCACTGTCCCACCTGCTACAGAGGTCATTGGACATGGACAACGACTATCGTGGAACGGCGCTGCTTGGCTTGCCGGAGCAGCCGTACCGGCAGCGACGGTATCGATGTCCGCGATGCGGCGCCGTCTCTGCCAGATTCTGGGTCGTGATCAAGAGTCCGCGGTTGGTCCCCGCGCGTGGCTCTATGACGTGATGCGGCGATACTTTGTGCCTGACGGCACGCGATCCCAGGCGGATTAGGGCCTCGAAGCAACTGCTGTAGCCGCCCGGAGCCCGCCGGCTGACAGTCGCTGCGCGTTTATAAGCACTGACATCCACAGCCCGTTGTCGCGGCATTAGTGCGGCGACGCGTGATCGTGCGCTGTGCGCGGTAGAGTGAGATCCTCTCACGCCTCCACTCGCTGTCGTTCTTTTCCTGTTCCGTCACGCCTCGCGGAGGCGCGATCTCCAGCCGCCAGGACCAGCGCTGCGGCAGGTCCTTGCCGGGCACCGCCATGCTAAAACGCGGACTGTTGTCGAACGCGTGGAGACTCAATTCACGATGCGTCGTGTGATGTCGTAGCCGTCGTTGCCACTGGTTGTGACGCCGCGGACATCCAGCCGAAATGTAGGGCGGAGAGGATTTCGTACGGTCCGAGACGGGCGCCGACGCTGAGGGCCATCTCATTGCGGCTTCAACAATGCCTGCCAGTTCACGACAATCCTGAGCGGTTCGGAAATCTCCTGTTCATTCCCTGGTATAAACAGAAAACGCTGACCGTCCGGGGAGACTTCTAAGGGGTCGACGAGGCCGAGGCCCAGGGATTTTTGAATCGGCGTGCGAAAAAGTGCTTGAGGGATGCCCGGCTTGAAGGCCGCAGTCGAGTCAATCGGGACCGACATCAGAATACGGTCGTTGGAGACATAGAAGAGTTCCTTGCCGTCGCGGCGCCACCGCGGCCAATACCCACCCTCTGACGAAACGCGCATTTTCGCGCCTGGGCCGGGGAAAGGACGCATACCGCCTCCGGCTATCTGGTCGCGCCGTAGACACCGGCGACCAGTCCGTGACGCGTTAGTGCAGTAACTGAGGGCGCGTGAGAAAGCGCCAGGGTTGCGCAGTGTGTCGCCTTGTCGTCCTCTTGCATCGAATGTTTCGCGGTTTATTGATCAAACCAAAGTCGCGTAAACTCCGCGGTTCCGTTCACAAGGCAGCTCGAGAGCCCAAATACCCAAGGCTTTGACAAAGCTCATCACAAGCAGGTGCTTGTTGATCGCCTCCGGCGGACGGCTACAGCGCCGACGGCGAGCAACCCTGTCGCGAGCAGGACGACCGTAGCGGGCTCGGGTACGGCCGTGACCGACACGTTGTCGATATGTACGACGAGGCCTGGAACGGGGTCGGGTCCAGCGTGCCCTAGCCCTACGTCTATTGCAGCAATCTCGCTGCCGACGCCGTCCGAGAAGGGTATCTCGCCTATGAACACCCCATTGACAAAGCCGGACACAGTTCTGTTCTGGAAATCGTAGAGCGCGCTAAGGTGCGCCCACTCCCCGAAGGTGTAAGGCGTTGATGCCCGACACAAGTTTGGGTCAGCGCATGCAGCCCGAGCAAAGGCGAGGCCGTCACCGATGTTCACGCCAATCACGGCCATCGGGAAGAACGCAGGATCGTCGAGGCCGATCCCGACGGCGCACGAGCCCGGATCGTCGAAGAACCCGCTCGCGCACGCACTTACAGGACCGGCCACGTTGATGTCATAAGAAAGTCGGATGAGCGCTGTGCCGCTTGCGAGCGGGTCATAGTTCAGATTCTGCTCATAAAAACCTACGCTCCCAAACGGGGGGAAAGGCTCCAACTGCGCCCCATCGAGTCGCAGGCTCTGGACTCCGCTCCGGGGAAGCTCGGTCGAGATTGTGGCGGCATTGACGCTGATGCTGTCGAATACATACCACCCCCCCTGCCCTTGCAGGAGGCCCGGTGCGAACGTGGGGGGTTCGAAACCGGTGGCGAACAAGATTGGGCTTGCCTGAGCTAAGCTTGTCACTCCAACCATCAGACCAACATTGAGCACCGCCAGAATGGCTCTGTGTGTTCTTCTCGCCATGGCAGGAACTCCTCTCAATCTGTAGCGGAAGGCTTACCAGCCTGTGCGTGTCGCGAAACATCGAAGAAGTTCAGCGAGCGCTCACTTGGGTCCGGAGGCTCGAGCGGGCGGCTAAGACGGCGGGGATGGTAGCACATATGCAGGCTGATTCCGTCGCATCTGGAGTCCCTCCTTGGAGATGATCGAGACGCTCGCGCCATTTCTGGGCAAGAGTCCCCGCGCCGTCAAGCGCTTCATGAACCTGTATCGGCTAATGCGGGGACGCCGACGCGGCGCTGCGCTCGATGCGTTTCTCGCCGGCGGTGACGGGACGCCAGCGCTCTTTCCTGCCTATCAGTTCTGGCTCGCGCTTGACACGGGAGTGCGCGCTGAGGACGTTGCCCTGTATCGGACTGCGCTCAATCGAGACGCGCTCGCTGCCATCCTGCCGGACGCACTGCTGGACGCCACCGCCGTGGCGACCCTCGATGATCTTGAGAAGCACGTGCTCGCGACGCTTCGTGAGTCGCTCGACGCTAAGACCGCGGCGCGACACGCCACCGCATTGCAGGCGGTGTTGGATGCGCTGCCGGGCGATGCCGGTCGGCAGGCTCTGCTGCTGGCAGAGACGGAAGTGCAGCGTTTCTCGCTGCCTGCACGAGGAGGTTTTCGGCAGTCAGGAGGTCGGGACACCCCACGCCCCGCCGTCGTCTCCCCGCCGACGCCTCCCAGGCCAACGCAGCAGAATGCCCCAACTAACGAGTAAGTCGCGAAGGAAACCGGAGGACAGCCGTTTTGGCGTCAGCGTCCGAGAGTGCATCGCCAGAGTCGGCTGCACACACCAATGCGCAGCGTAGCGGGTCTTGAGGGGCAGCGGTCTCTCAGACGACTGGTAGATCGTCTTCGTCACTAACCGTCTCCCCGTCAGCAGACTTCTCTGCGTCGCTCAGACCAATCAAACGTCTTATCCAAGCGCGCAGTTCATTCTCTCGATTTGGTGATGCGAGCGCCCGTGCTTCTGCGTTTGATGTCGTGCGCGAATGCGGACGGTCGCATTCGCGCCGTTTTTAGCTGCACCAGCGTTACCGCGTCTGCAACCGCCGTCGCCGCCATAATTTCCGCGATGCGCAGCGGAGGCTGCGGGGCTGGAAGGAAGGGATGGAAATACGCCACAAAGACGTGTGATTCCTGCTGAGTTCTCTCCGGCGGCAGATATGGAATCGTCCTATGTCGCTCTTACATACCCGAGTCTGATCCATCTCACGCACCCGTGAATCTTGTGTGTAAGAGCCATGTTTTCAACGCGACGCGCCCTCCTGGTCTGAGCGGATTCGAGGATCACCAATTGCAGATGCAGAGGTGCTCGCGAACTCGAAGCCTTCGGGGGAAACCACGAAAGTAATGTTTTCAGCGTGTACGGCTATCGCGCGTCACTCGTTGATCGAGGCCGCGGATGACACTCGTCGTCCGCGGCCGGATTCGCGTGACGTTCGCATTGGTCGTGGGGAGTGCCTGGGCGTGATCGCATCTAGGTCGCCTCATCAGATTCCGCGACGATCGTCCGCACGCTACGCCGACCAGATTTCAATCATCCGATGGTGGCTCAATCGGAGCCATAAGATCGCAATCGACGTTAACAACCGAAGGGAGATTCTCATGCACGCCAGGATCGTTCGCAGCGGATTCGTGGTCTTCGCGCTGGGCGCTTTTTTGAGCACAGCCTCCTCCGCGTATGCCGAAATGCTTAAGTTCAAAGCCACTATGGACGCAGCCCAAGAGGTGACGCCGAACGACAGCAAGGGCAGGGGGACGGCCGACCTCACGTACGACACCGAGAGCAAGAGTTTGACCTGGACGATCACCTTCGACGGTCTCACCGGCCCGGCGACGGCCGCGCACTTTCACGGTCCCGCCGAACCGGGTAAGAATGCAGGGGTCGCACTGCTGATCGGACAGAAACCCACCAGTCCTGCCAAGGGCAGCGCCATGCTTACGGATGCGCAGGCTGCCGATCTTATGGCTGGCCGCTGGTACGTCAACGTGCACACGGCTGCCAACGGCGGCGGCGAAATCCGCGGGCAAGTCACCAAGTGATCGCGCCGGCATAGGCGAAGGGTGCACGCCAACGATCGAAGGTCCGCTGCGCCCGCGCGCAGCGGGCCTTTGTGTTCTGCGCATGGCGCGAGCTGTGCTCCGCAAAGCCCCCCTCGCGGTCTCGCTAGCTCAGCAGTGGCAGATCTCAGAGAGAAGAGTCATTCACCGCGTCGGTCGACCCGCCCGCTACTCGCGCATTCTGCACACAGATACAAAGTCTGCTGTTGACACCCCGCCCTTCACGCGGCGAGGATGAGCCCCTCCGAAAGAAACATGTCCGCTCGATCAACACCGCCTGCGGTGCGCAATGTGTTGCGCGTGGCGCTCCTTGTGTCGTGCATGAACGCGGGCACACACGCGCAAGCGCCCAGTCCTGATGAGGTGCTTCGTCAGCTCGTGCAGTCTGCTGACGACTCGTGTCAGTACGCGAGAGACGGCGCGTGTGACGAACCAACCTTGTGCGCCCCAGGCACGGATGTAACGGACTGCAGATCACCTTTGTCTTCCGGGTTTTCCGACGACTTTGCGGAGCAAGAGACGTCGAGTTTCGCCGCCTCCGTTGTCAGCGCGTCTGTGACCCTGCTATTCGGGGCCTTGATGCTGGTTTGGATGAGACACAAATTCGTCGTGGGCAACGCGTCACGTCTCGTGCCGTCGGTAACGATGGTCCATCGGTCTGGCGACACAAGCGTCGGGCGTGCCCAGGCGGTTCGAGACACGGTTCACGACGCATTTGCGAACGTCTGCAAAGCGGAAGGGATTCGCGCGGAGCTCTTCAAGTCTCCGCCGCTTGAGAGCGACATCTGGACGAGAGTAGAGATCGACCAGCCCACCCCTGGTCGCCCTGGCTACTCGAGCCGGGCCGCCGCCGTTATCACCATCGTCCCGCGGGAGTTCCACCGTTTTGATCCCGAGATGGTCCTCACATTCGCGACCAACGAAGGCCGCGAAAAAAAGTACGATCACATCATCGAGCTCGGTCCCGAGGCGATCCGGAGTACGTGTGTGTACCTCGCCGGCCAGACAACCCGCCTCTGGGTGAAGCCGCAACGTGCGCGGAAATGGCCGCTTCAACTCTGGCGTCCGCGGAACAAATTGACCGGCGTCAAGGAACTGCGGTGGCTCACCGGCATCGCGACGGCTATTCGGGGCTTCTGGTGGTGGATCACCCGCGATGAGCGGGGACGCATGCTCAGCGTGTCGACCGGAAAGCCCAGGGACGAACCGCGGCGCCTTATTCGTCTCGACTCGTGGCAGGCGGTGATCCGCGACATCGCCGGCAAGACTCCGGAAATCCGGCAGGAGATTCTGCAGTCCCTCAAAGGCGAGGCTGAAGGGGGCGGACGCGCGTCTCCGGGAATCGCCATGGGTCAAAGCGCGCGGATTGGCGATGAGGACATCTCCTACCACGGGATAGATGGCCGGGTGGAGAGACGGCAGATCGTGGCGCAACTTGGCCGCGGCATCGTGTTCGTGCACGTGTATTCGTACGGGAACGATCTGTACGTGGGCTGGGATGCGCACGTGAATGCGGGCATGTGGGCGCATAAGTCGGTGGGCATCGGCGTCGATCCTGAATCCGGTCGGCTGACTCGCGCCCTCGCCGTGTCAACTTCGTGGCACTCCCCGAACGAATACGACGTCACAGACGCCAACTTCCTCCTCGAATGGGTGCATGTGGTGCTGATCCGCATCATCAAGGACGTGATGCGTGTCCACGAAATCGACCAGGAGATTGATTTCGAGATCGTGCGGGAGAGTCGCCAGAGTGCGCTGGATCGCAAGGAGCCAACCGCGGCGCGCGGCAAGAGCAAGGGGTTGCTGAACCGTCTGCGACGAACGTCCTGAGCCCCTAAGCGTGTACCTTGCCCGCTTTTCCGACGGTGCCGATGATTTCGTTCAGGGTCTGGTACGCCTGCGCTACCTCGCGCCATTGCACGGCGACAACTGGAATGAGTGCGCGGAGCGGCTCACCGGTGTCGTGGGTGGACTGGTCGAACTGGAATCCGCACGTGTCGCGCTACGGGTGAACCTCCCCACTCGGGGCGCGCCCGAAGCCGTGTACTCCGTGCTTGCGCCCGCCTCCAAGGAACCGGCGTTGCGCCATGTCCTTGCGGCATTCACACGTCTCGACCGCATCAGCCCGGGCTCGATCGCCCTTCCGCCTGCCCGTGAAAGCTTCGACGAATGGGCCTTCTCCTTCCCTCCCCTGCAGGCCAACGTCAACAGCTGCGGCATGCGCGCGGGCAGCATCTGGTTCGCGTGCAACTTCAGGGTGCGATCTCTGTTGACTCGTGTCCTCAGAGAAGCGGCGGCGCTCGGCTATTCGTTCGGCTATCAGGTTCAGGTACAGCGATTCTCCGCGCGCAGGGATCAGATCAGGGAGGCACGGATCAACGCTGAGCACGCCGCTGATCTGCCGGGCATTTCCCCAGAACTCGTCGAAGCCCAGAAGGCCCTCGCAGCGGGGTTGAGCACGGCGATCGCGGTCCACGAAGAATTTGTCGGAGTCGCTGATCCGGAAGCCGCCCAGTGGCTGACTGCCTTTATTCGCCGTTCGTTTCGCGCGGGCTTCCCCGACCTCCGTGTCGATCCGCCGGACCTCTCGTTGAAAAAAGATCGCTACTCCGATGTGGTGGCCGCTGGTGTTTTTCGCAGTGCAAGCGAGGATTTCAGCATCGATGAGCTCTGCTCAAGCGCCCTGCAGCCGAAAGAAATCCTGGATGTGTTGACGTGGTGGCCGTCCGCCCTTGATTTTCCGCTTCCTGCCGCTGACGAGGGGGTGCTTGACAGGCCAATCGCGACGACGGGTCCGCTGCCGCCCCAGCCGTCCGATATGCCCGGAAACTACATCTTCATCAGCTATCAGCATGGAGACTCAGAGAAAGTGCTTCCGCTGATCCAGCTACTGCAGGGCTGGGATGTGCCGGTGTGGTACGACCGCAACATTCCTGGCGCCGTTGAATGGGACGCGTGGCTCGAAGATCGCCTTTCAGCGGCGTCGCTGGTGTTGTTGTGTCTCAGTCCGGGAGCGGTGGGGTCGCGCTACGTGCGAAGAGAAGTCAAATACGCAGACGCACTCGGCAAACCCGTGCTGGCCGTCAAGCTGGAAGACACCGAGCTTGCTCACGGTTTCGCCATGCTCCTCACGCAATACCAGATGCTGGACACACGAACGCCCGGATTTGCCTACGATCTCGAGCGCTCGGTTCATCTGCATCTCAAGAGCGCGAGGTAGTTCAGATCACGATGTTCGAATTCCTGGGGATTATCGTTACTAACTGTTGAACCTCGACCTTGACGTTGACGCGTGGCGGCGGTAGGCTCCCCCTCGTCCATCACCTCAACGGGACGCGTGTCGGCCGTCGAAGTCGACACACGCCAGTCACGTCGCTAGCAGGCCTGCTCTTGGAGGAACGCGATGTCACTTTGCCCTTCCTGTGGCTCTGAATCCGCTACTGGGAACAAGTTCTGCGGTTCCTGCGGCGCCGTGCTGCCAGCTCGCGCGCCCGAGCCTCATTCCTCCAGGGCAATCCCCGAGGCTTCGGCGTGGACACCAGGCTCACAATCACAGACGCCGCAGCGTGAACGAGCCGGGATTAACGCCGGCGTCGTCGCTGCCGGCGCAGTCGGCGTGCTCCTCATTCTTGGTGGGATCGCATGGTTCATGTGGCCAGCAGGATCGAGCGCGGGGCCGGATCCGAAGTTACTTGTCTCCCGCCTGACGTCCGAGCTACCGGCGTACATCAAGCTGACCAGTTTCCAGGTGACCACCGTAGATCGTGGCAACGAAGCAACCCCTGTCATCCGAACACGATTCCAGGCCCGGCTCGTGGCCAAGGCTGACACGTTTGTTGAGTCGAGGAAAGACGGGGACATTGTCTTTCTTGCCCCTCGGCTGTCAACGGGTGCTATTCAACCAGTAACAGGCAGCGCGCTCTCCAGACTGAACGCCGGCGAGTGGCAGACTGAATTCACACTCGAAGACAACGCCATCGCTCGCTTCGGCACGCCGCGCGAGTTCTATACAGGGACGCGAGTCCTGGTCGAGGGTTCCGCCGAAGAACTCGCGTACCGCGATGAACAGCGACGCGGCTCCGAGGAGGCGAAAGCCCTCGAAGCACAACGGCTCGAGGCGCAGCTCGCCGCCGAGGAACGGCGACGGGAGGAAGCACGACTCCAGGTCGAGCGAGCTCGTGCCGCCGCCGCGGAAGCCGAACGGGAGCGGCGCCAGAGCGAAAGACAGCTTGCTGAAGCGGATGCACTGCGGGCCCGGCAGGCAGAAGATCGCAAGGCTGCCGAGGCAGCGCAGCTCGAAGAGCGCAAGCGCCAGGCCGTCGAAGCAGCCACGATGGTCGAGATTCCGGCCGGGACTGAGCTCGACGTGCGGCTGACGAGCCGACTCAACTCGGGGACGGCTTCGGTTGAGGATCGCTTTGAAGCCGTGACAGTGGAGGCGTTCAGCCTGAACGAGCGTACCGTTATTCCCGCAGGCTCGGTTCTTCGAGGCATCGTGTCGTCAGTGCAACCAGCAACTCGGACAAACCGCACCTCGAATCTCACGATCAGCTTCGACCAACTCACCATCGACTCGAGGTCGTACCAGATTCGTGGAAGCGTCCAGGAGATAAAGGGACGTGGTCTCAAGGGAGAGACCGGCCGCATCGCCGTGGGCAGCGCGATAGGTGCAATCCTCGGCGGCATTCTGGGCGGAGGGAAGGGCGCGATCGCTGGCGTTCTGATGGGCGGTGGCGGCACGGTGGCCGCGACGGAGGGAAAGCAGGTTGACGTTCCTGAGAGCTCGATACTCCGCGTCCGGTTCGACGCGCCTGTGCGCGTCAGGTGACCTTGGCGAACTCTGAATCCATCCATCGACTGACATCCGTGGAGCCGATCTCGGGCTTCCAGGTCAAATAGGGTCGCCCCTCAAACCGCTCGCACCATAACTAGCTGAATCCACTCAGCTTGCGGTATCTGATGATCGCTGACGGCGTTATGATAGCGGTCTCCAGGTTGAATCGGTTTGATGAATCACCCACTGAAGTTCGACAAGTACGAGGTCATCAGGCGGCTGGGTCGCGGCGGCATGGGGACCGTCTATCTGGCTCGCGATCCGGACCTCAATCGCTCCGTCGCCATCAAGGTGCTGCGTGACGCGTTGCTTGACGAGGAGCTGCTCCAGCGGTTCCTGCGTGAAGCGAGAGCAGCCGCAGGCCTGCGCCATGAAAACCTTGTCACCGTGTACGAAGTCGGCCAGCACGATCACCAGCCGTTCATGGCGATGGAGTATGTCGATGGCAGATCGTTCGAGGAAATCATCAAAGGCCGGCAACCGCTGACGCTTGCTGAAAAACTGTTCCACATCGAACAGGTGTGCGCCGGTCTCTATCACGCTCATTGCGCCGGGATCGTTCATCGGGATATCAAGCCAGCCAACCTAATGGTCGATCATCACGGTGTGGTCCGCATCGTGGATTTCGGAATCGCGCGAGTCGAAGGATCCGGGATGACCATGGACGGCGCGATGATGGGGACGCTCAACTACATGTCGCCGGAGCAGCTCCTCGGGCTCCCGGTTGACTACCGCAGCGACATGTTCGCCGTCGGGGCGGTCGCGTATGAGCTGCTCTCGTTTCAGCAGGCATTCAGCCGGACCTTGGACAACGCGCCCGGGTACGGACGTTCGCAGGAGGATCCCGTCCCGCTGGCCGAACTCTGCGCGAACATGCCAATCGGCCTGGAATCGATCGTCATGCGCGCGCTGGCCAGGCAGCCTGAGGATCGGTTCTCCAGCCTCGAAGAAACACGTGTCGCGCTCCGAGAGGTTCGCCGCGCGATAGATCCGCAGCTCGAGCTCGAACCGGTCGCGACCCGCTTGATCAGCAGAGCATCCAACGCACCGGAGTCGTCGTCCTCCGCGCGCAAGGCGCTGCTCGAACGCCGCTCACTCCAAATCGCGACGCACAAGAATGCGGCTCGCCGGTCGTACGCAGCGCAGGATCTCGAGGGCGCGATCGCCGCCTGCGAGGACGCGCTGATGCTCGATCCCGCCGATCGGGAAGCGCTGCAGCTGCTCGGCGAGCTTCAGCGGGCGAAAGAGCAGCGGGATCGGGAGTCACGGGAAAGACACGATCGGGAACGGATGGTTCGAAAGCAGCTTGTCGACGCCGAACTGAAGTTCTCGCAGGGTGATATCGCCGGCACGCTCGGACTGATTCAACAGACACTCGCTGTCGATTCGGACAATTCAACCGCGCTTGACCTGCTGTCGCGCGTCGAAGGCGTGGGAACGAGCGCGAATCCAGTCGCGTCGACGGTGCTGCGCCGTGACGTCCGAGTCGAACCCTCCCGGCACACTCCGCGAGTGACGTCGGTTCGGGAAGAGCGTCCGACAGGCGGGTACTCGCGGCGGCGTATCGTCGTTGCCGCATCGATCGCCGCGTTCATCGTCCTTGCGGTTGTCGCGACGACCTTCTGGTTGACGCGCGGTCAACCTTCGTCGGAGGCGGCGCGGCCATTGGCAACCGGCGCCAGTTCACCCGCTCCCGCGCCGGTTGTCGTTACACCGGAACCCGTCCCCGCGGAGACCGCCCCAACCGCAACAAGCAACGCCGATACATTGCTGCAGGACCGGTTGAATCGGATCACTGCCGCTTACGAGCAGGGCAACCTTGCCGGTGCGCTCAGGCTCGTCGATCCCGTGCTCGCTACGACAGACGACGATCGCGTACGTCGACTCGCTCAAAGCATTGCACAGTCGGCAATCCGAGGCATGGTTTCCGCTGAAAACGCCGCGGGAGGTCAGAGGGCGCAAGAACTCTCGCCGCGGACCTTCGCCGCCGCCCATCAGCTCAGGACCCGTGCTGAACAGGCCCTGAGTAAAAGCGAGTTTGTCGAAGCTGGCACGCAGGCTCTCGCAGCAACGATGAGTTACGAACGTGCGATGAGCGAAGCGAGGGCCGCAGCTGTCCCCGCCAGTCGACCATCTTCGCCAGAGCCGGCGATCGCCGCGGCTCCGCCAACAGTGGCCAACAACCCCCCTCCGGTTCAGACGGCGCCCAGCATTCCGGCGCCTATTCCCGCTGTCGCGCCACCGGCGGCTCCGCCCGCGAACAACGCGGCGCCGGTCACTGCTGCAGTGGTCACGCCCGTCAGCGCCGAGGACCGAGAGCGTCCTGGAATCCTGCAGACCTTGACCAGATATCAGAATGCATACCGGGAGCGAAGCGTGAAGTCGCTTCTTGCGGTGTATCCATCCTTGCCGCGCGAGTCGCGGCAGGGACTTGAGAGGGCCTTTACTCGCGATTGTCGTGATTACGACGCGACGTTCGGCAATATGCAGTTGGCGTTGAACAAGGACGACCCGACCTATGCAACCGTGACTGTTCGAACGACGTATACCTGCCAGCCAAAAACAGCGCAACCTGCGCAGCCTCAGTCGGTTCAGGAGCTCTTCGTACTCCGAAAGCTGGGCGACGGGTGGCTGATCGAGAGCGCAGGAACAATGGACACGACACCTCGGCGCTGAGTCGGAGCACTATGGCGCGAATGTCACGAGCGGAGTGCCGACTCGGAAGCGATTGCCGTTCGCATCGGATCCGCTGAAGAACGCCTGATACGTGCCGGGCGTCGCGCTGCACGCCTCGTACGATCGCCGGGTGCCGCCCTTCATTTCCCTGAAGGGCATATCTGGCGTCGAGGACGTGAGCGCACCGAAGTTGCGACGCTCCTCGACGAGAAAGCTCGAATCGAACGTCACATCGATTCCCGTCGTTTCCGCCATGTCTACGGTGAATCGATAGCCGGCGCCCCCTGCGGGGCACGTTGTACGGAGAACCGTGGCCCCGCCGACGATGGTGATGATCACGTTGGCGCGACCGGCAAAGTCTCCAGGCACCGGGCTCACGGCGACGGCTTGCGCCGCTGAGCTCGTAGAGAGACCCGGGCAGTTGTCATATGTAATCGAACTCGCGGTCCAGGACATGTTCCGTCCGGACAGTGTGCCGGTGATCTGGCCCCGACCCTCGCATGTCACCGCGGTTCCATTGGCTTGCCGGGCCTGAGTCGCCACGAAGATCGTTGCGAGGAAACTTCCCGCCGCGAGATCTCCAGTGAGGACTCCCTGGACGCTTCCGCTGCTCTCCGCGGATTCGAAGCGGCCTGTGATCTGGTCGACCTGTCGGAGGACCATCGACAGATTGAATGTCTGAGATCCTTCCGAGATGGTGAACGTTCCCCCAACGCGGCGATAGGTAATCGCTCCGTTGTATCGACCTGCTCCGCCGCCGACCAGAATCGAACTGGGCGCCCCCGGCAACGTTCCCGGGCTGCACGCAGCCGCTCCTGTCATGACAGCCGCTGCAAGTGCAAGTCGAAGGGCGACGGTCTGCGCCGAGCTCGCGATGTTGGTCCCCATCACTATCGATCCTGTCCGAGAAGATATGAAAACGATACGCTGACGACCTGAATGCCGGGCATGTTGAACCCGCCGCTGACCCGCACTTTGAGCCGCTCACCCACCAATGCTGCCGCCGCCAATTCAGCGCGCCCAAGGGGAATCCAGTCGATTTGCCGCCCTGCCACCACAAACGCGTCGGGGAATGGAAGCGTGAAACTTGTCGTGGCTGTGCCTTGATACGTGCCGGTCACAAAACCACGAAGCTGCGCGACACCGCCCCCGAGGTTCACACCTATCTGCACATGGGTTCCCGCACGGGCGAACGGAAAGAACCGGTGGACTTCAACGCCAATCAGCTCCGCGTCCTGCGCAACCACGCTGAGAACGCTATTTGTGCCATCGACCTCCAGCGTCGATGTCTTGGCAAGCCGCTTGTGGATCAGCGATACGCCCCACTCGCCCCCAAGGGTGGTCCCGCGTATCACGCCGATACGAAACTCCGGTCCTTTCACATCGAGCGTCTGAGCGTCGAAGAGACCAGCCAGCAAGGACCCGGGCACGGTCCATTGAGGACTGACCCCAGCGGTAATACCCCACGAGGTGTCATCAATCTGCGCCTGTGCGGCGGTCGGTGACACGAGCAGAGCTGCAAGGAAAAAGGCCGCCGCACATCGCTTGCTCATGATCAGAACCCCCAGTCCAGGCCAATGATCGGCGTCAAGCGATCGCGAAGGCCTGCGTCGTTCAGCGGCAGCATGACGTTTGCCGTGAGCAGCGCGGTCCCGGTGAAGTTCCACTTGATGCCGCCGGCCACGGACGCTCGATGCAGTCCTCGCGGATCCACCGTCGCGATCGAAGCCGACGTGAGGCCGAACGCATTGCCCCGCAGCGGCAGGTCGCGATACCCGAGCCTGCCGCCGTTCCGAATCGTCCGCCCCATGAATTCGCCATTCACCGTCAGCCGATCCGTCGGCGCCCATTCGACTCCAGCGTCGTAGGCGTAGCCATGACGACCTGCATCGACAGAGGACTGCTGGAGCGGGTCGTACGCCTGAAAGGGATTGCTCCAATATTCGAATCCAAAGGACGCATGTGGTGCGAGTGTGCCCACGGTGGTTGACCAGATACCGCTGACAAGTGTTCGTGTGATGCCGGTTCCCAGCATCGCGTCCGTATCGCCGGTGGGAACGCGCAGATCCACGCCCAGCGCCACGCCACCCTGTTCGTGTGGATAGAGACGAATTTTAGCGCGCAGTGCCACATCACCCAATCCGGCCGCTGACGCATTGCCTGCAGCTGCCCGATCGGCGATGTCGTGCGTGCCGTCGATGCGAAGGTTGACGTAAGGAACGGCGAGGCCGGCATCGAACCAGCTGTTCAGGGCGATGTTCGTGAACAGTACCAGCGTATCGGTCGTGATGTTCAACCGGGCGGCGCCGGTGAACAGCGGCGTGGACCCGCTGCGTAGTACGACCGTGTGAAGGGACCCGTCGCGTATGTCCACACCGTCGATCGCGTCATACGTCGTGTGAATGAAATTGACACCGACGCTCGCACGTCCCTCGCCGGCAGTAATCGCGCGCTCGCCGAACATGGGGCCGAAAGAAGGCGCCGCTCTTGTAAACGCACGTGTGACGGGATCAAATGTGAAGGTGAACCCTCCGGCTGACGATCCAATGGGGGCCGTCGACACTTCGAGCCCCACCAGGTCGGCGATCACTTCGCCAACATTCGTGACGCCGCCGCCGTCGCCGGCGGCATTGGTCAGCTGTACCAGCACTTGTCGTGGTGTCAGCCCCGTCGTGGAGGTTGATGTCTGCGCGTTAGCGCGCCACGAGCACACGAACAACACACAGAGAATCACCGACACAGGTAAGGGACGCATCTGGTACATGTAGGCTCCGGCGGGACTATTCAAACTCGAACGCGCGCTGATTATATTCGGCATCCGAACCCGGCCGCGTTTGACATTTCGTGGGCCGCAACGGCCACGCGCACACGCCAGCGACCGTGATCAGTTCGAGCTCGCGCGTCACCGAAGCCCCTGCGACACGCTGACTGTCTGCCCGTTGATGACAATGACGGCGGTCCGCGCCACGTCGAACTTCTCCACTGCGTAAACGACTTCGGCGGGTCCCGTACCAGAGCTGGACCTGAAGGCGATCCACGATGGGGCTTTGTCGACGGACCACTTGCAGCCTGAGTTGATTGCCACCTTGATCGCGAACACGCCACCCTCGACCGGGATTTTCTGCGCCAACGGACTCAGCGACAGCGAGCACACATCGGCTGTTCGCTCGATGCCGTCCTGTGAAATGGAAACGGAGGACTGACCAATTCGAATCTGCCCTTCGCGCTTGGCGCCATCGTTCGCGCTGATTCCGTACGAAACGCGACCATTACCGGCGCCGCTTCCCGATCGAATGCTGATCCACGAAACCGTGGAAGAAGCGGACCACTCGCAGTCGGCGCCAGTAGCGACGGCAATCGTAAACTCGCCTCCTTTCGACGTGACTCCCTGGCTCCTCGGGTCAACGGTGTACGTGCACGGCTGCGCCGGTGGATCAGGCTTGGCCGGAGGCGCGGGCGGCGCAGGCAGTGTCGGAGGCGCGGGCGGTGCAGGCGTCACGGGGGGTGGCGGCGCGGCCGCCTGGTGGATGGCGATCGTGTGCTCGGCAACCCGAATCTGAGCGTTTCGCTCCGATGCGCTCGTATTCTCAGACACCCTGAGGGAAAGTGACTGTGGTCCCTTCCCACTCGACGTCGCGAGCACCAGCCAGGGTTCGCTCGCTGATGCGGTCCACGCGCATTGAGGGTTTGTGGCGATCTTGATCTCGAACGTTCCTCCCGACACCGGAACGGAGATCGTGGGCTCCACAGCGACGCTGCAGTCCACTCCCGCCTGCGTCACCACCAGAACCTGGCCGCCGATCCGTACGTGACCTTCACGCGCCGTGGCCCCAGTATTTTCGGCGACGTTATAGGTCACCGTTCCAACACCTGTGCCCTTTCCGTATGTAACCGAGATCCAACTGTCGGCGCTTTCCGCGTCCCAGGCGCATGGGCCGGCGACGCCGGTGTAAAAGCTCCCTCCGGTTGGTGGCGTTGCCATGGCTGCCGGGTTGAGCGTCAGTTCGCAGGACGCGCTGACATTCGTCGGCGACGTCGGCAAATCAATCTTGCCGCACGCCATCGTCAGCAAGAGCGCGCACGCGAGCGGGAAGACCAGCAGTCGGTTCATCGGGCACTCCATTAGAGCCACGCCCCCCCGAGCCTCTGGCAGATCGCTCGGGCGGCGGCTGCTGTAATCAACGCCGCTGGAGGCCAAATCGAACACCGCGCGCTTCTGCGGGCTGGATCGATGGTGTCTGCTGCGTTTCCGACCGGGGAACGGGGTTGGCGGATTTCCGACGGAAGGCCTCAGGGGTTACGAAATGCGCGTTGCGCACGTCACCAAGGTTCAGGTAGATTCGCGGCGTTGCCCAATCGGGTTCCGGATTCAACAAGGAGAGCTCTCATGTTCAGGTCGCGCGCATTACTGCTGGTCTGCTCCTTCGCGCTTGGTATACCCGCGAGCGCACAAGCCCAGGACGTTCCGCTGGCGAGGATTCTCGTCGATTTTTTTACAGAGGCCGTGCGCATGACTTCCGGCACCGGGTCTCCAGGTAATCCTCATGAAGTGCACTTCCTTCCAGGACTGAGTCAGCAGGCGGCGCCGTTCGAGCTGCAGAAGGCTCTCGTGACCCAGCTCAGTACGTTCCCGCTCGGCACATCGTCTGGCGGATTTACATATACGTTGGATCCGGCGACAGGCGCGATCACGCCAGCCAGTCCGAGCTTCGGGCCATCTTTCGCCGAGCGGGCGCTGACCATCGGTCGCGGTAAGGTCAATGCCGGCGTTCAGTATCAGCACGTGGCATACGACTCGTTCGAGGACGTGCCTCTGGAAGGCGAGCAGATTGCGTTTATCCTGCAGCACAACGACTGTTGCCCCGCCGGGGCCAACAATCCACCCGCCGCAGGAAACACGCTCCCGTTTTTTGAAGGCGATCTCGTCGAGACGCGACTTTCACTCAACGTAAAAACCGATACGACCGTTGCGTTCGCGAACGTGGGTATCACGAACGATCTGGAAGTCGGCGTTGCCATCCCGATCGTTCGCACGGACCTCCAAGTCGGCGGCCGTTCCACCATCCTTCGGGTCTCGACCGCGGATCCGTCACAGGCGCTCATTCATAGTTGGGATGGGGCCGGCGCAACGGTGAAGACCCTGCCCATCAGAGGTGGCAGCGCGTCGGGAATCGGCGACGTGCTTGTCAGGGGGAAATATCTGTTCGTGCCGGGCTCCCTCGCCGCTGAGGTCGATTTCCGACTTCCGACCGGCGATGAGGAGCAACTGCTCGGCACGGGAGGCCTGCAAACGCGGGTGATGCTGATCGCTGGGGCGTCTCAATACAGCTTTGCCCCGCACGTGAATGTTGGATACGTCTTTTCGAACGGGTCGGTCAGCAGCGACGTCACCGATCTGCACGTGCCGGACGTTGTCGGGGGCCCCGCGATCGCGAACATCTCAGACCCCAACATCGACCTCAGCGTCCCGGATGAAATCTTGTATACCGGCGGCTTTGATTGGGCCGCGACGAGGCGGGTTACGATTGCGGCGGATATGATCGGGCGGACGCTGCGGCAGATGACGCGGTTCGAGACGTCGAATTCATCGTTCCCGTTTCGCACGAGTGACGCCGCGCCCGTACAAACCGCCACTCGGTCTCAGTTGAACATTACGGGGAAAAAGAACCTGAATCTGCTCCTTGGAGCGGTTGGTGCCAAAATCAACGTGGCGACGAACCTGCTGCTGACGGCGAACGTCCTGTTTCCACTGTCGGACGGCGGACTGCGCCCGAAAATCACTCCGGTCGTCGGGCTCGATTACGCTTTCTGAAATGAGTCGCCGCGGACATTCGATCCTCACTTGAGCGTGACGATGACCCAGGCGTCGCCGCGTTTCTCCATGGTGAACGTGTTCGTCACTGTCGTGTCGGCAGGCCTGGCGGCGCTCTTGGGAATCAACAAGCGGCGGACGCGGGCCGTCACGGTTGCGTGACGGCCATCCGCCGCGAGGCTGACGTCCTGAATCTGGACGGACACCTGGAATTGGCGCGCCGCATCCATGCTCGCGCGTACCCGAGCCATGTCGGGGCCGGTGAAGTCCTGCACGCGACGAACCGCCTCGGCATCAAGGCTGCCC
>Ga0208185_1000069_pt1 | contig 64242 bp, 64 predicted proteins | sample EasRivMeERMLT700_FD_187532 | JGI IMG/M metagenome (GOLD analysis project Ga0208185, IMG submission 187532) | Soil microbial communities from meander-bound floodplain in the East River, Colorado, USA - East River MetaG ERMLT700 (SPAdes) (version 2) | ecosystem: Environmental > Terrestrial > Soil... | reverse complement strand
CGCGTGCCGTCTTGACATACTTGGTGGCGACACGCAGGCGCGCGCCCTGGCGCACCACCGCGGCGTAGTCGAAGCCCTTGCGCACCGCGACCATCATGCGGCAGGCGGCGATGCGCAGGTCTACCGGCTGGTACAAACCATCGCCGCCGTGCTCGGCCAGCACGTCCCCCCCGGCGATGCCGAGGTCGGCGCCGCCGTGCTGCACATACGTGGGAGTGTCGGCCGCGCGCACCACGACCAGCCGCAGGTCGCGGCGGTTGGTGGCGATCACCAGCTTGCGCGAGGTTTCGGGGTTTTCCCTAGGCCGGATACCGACGCGCGCGAGCAGCGGTGCGGTCTCGTCGAAGATCCGCCCCTTCGACAACGCAATGCTGATGCTCGCCATGCGCCATATCCGGAAACTCTGGTTTCAATGATTCGGTGGGGCGCGCATTCTACCGCAATCCCTAGCTGATGCGCACGATGCGCGCGCCGAGCGAGGACAGCTTCGTCTCGAGCGCCTCGTAGCCGCGGTCGAGGTGATAGATGCGGTCGACGACGGTGTCGCCGTCGGCGACCAGGCCGGCGATGACCAGGCCGGCCGAGGCGCGCAGGTCGGTTGCCATCACCTTGGCGCCCTGCAGCCGCTCGACGCCCTTCACCATGGCCGTGTTGCCCTCGAGCCGGATATCGGCGCCCAGGCGCTGCATCTCGAGCGCGTGCATGAAGCGGTTCTCGAAGATGGTCTCGGTGATGAGCGCCGTGCCGCGGGCGACGGTGGCGAGCGCCATGAACTGCGCCTGCATGTCGGTGGCGAAGCCGGGATACGGCGCGGTGCGCACGCTGACGGCATTTGGCCGATCCGCCATCTCGATCTCAATTGAACTGTCGGATGTGGAAACCTTCGCCCCAGCCTCACGCAGCTTGTCGAGCGTCGCGTCGAGCGAATCGGGAGCGGTGCCCGTGAGGCGCACCTTGCCGCGGGTCGCCGCCGCGGCCGCCAGGTAGGTCCCGGTCTCGATGCGGTCGGGCATGACGCAGTGCTCTGCGCCGCCGAGCGAGGGCACGCCCTGGATTCGGATCCTGTCGCTGCCGGCACCCTCGATTTTCGCGCCCATCGCGGTGAGGCAGCGCGCGAGGTCGACGACCTCGGGCTCGCGCGCCGCGTTCTCGAGCAGCGTCTCGCCCTCGGCGAGTGCCGCGGCCATCATCAGGTTCTCGGTGCCGGTCACGGTCACGAGGTCCATGACGATGCGCGCGCCGCGCAGCCGGCCGTGGCGTGCATGTAGCCGTGCTCGATGGTGATGGTCGCGCCCATGGCCTCGAGGCCCTTCACGTGCTGGTCGACCGGCCGCGCGCCGATCGCGCAGCCGCCGGGGAGCGAAACTTTGGCCTGCCCGCAGCGCGCGAGCAGCGGCCCTAGCACCAGCACCGAGGCGCGCATCGTCTTCACCCGCTCATAGGACGCCGTCGGCTCGTTGATGGTCGGGGCGTGCAGGACCACGCGCCCCTCCTGGGAACGTTCCACGCGCAACCCCATTTCCTCCAGGAGCTTCGCCATGGTCGACACGTCGCGCAGGAGCGGCACGTTGGTCACCGTCAACGGCTTCGCGGTGAGAAGGGCCGCACACATGACCGGCAGCGCGGCGTTCTTCGCGCCCGACATCCGCACTTCACCCTGCAGCGGACGCCCGCCGGTGATCTTCAGCTTGTCCATCGCGACGTTTTAGCGCCTAAAAATGCGTTTCTTATGACGCTTCGCCAGCTTTTTTCCATTCATCGGGCGTCAGCGTCTGCATGGACAGGGCATGGATCTCTTCGCGCATGCGATCGCCCAGGGCGGCGTAGACCAGCTGGTGGCGCTGCACCCGGCTGCGGCCGGCGAACTGCGCCGACACCACCACCGCCTGGAAATGCTGGCCGTCGCCGATGACTTCCACGTGATCGCACGCGAGGCCGGCCTCGATTCCGCTCTTTACGCTTTCGGGCGTCACCATCGTCAGGTTCTCAATTTGTACCCGGATTTGAGCAGCAAAAGGCAAAGGAACGCCACCCCAGCCAAGGCGACCGCGACCACCGCCAGACTGACCCCGGGGGCGACGTCCGACGCGCCGAAAAAGCCGTAGCGGAAGCCGTCGATCATGTAGAAGAAGGGATTCGCATGCGACAGGCCGCGCCAGAAGGCGGGCAGCGACTGGATCGAGTAGAACACGCCCGAGAGCATGGTCAGCGGCAGGATGACGAAGTTCTGGAACGCGGCGAGCTGGTCGATTTTCTCCGAAACGATGCCGGCGAGGAGGCCGAGCGCACCGAGGAGCGCCGCACCGAGGAGCGCGAAGGCCGCGGTCCACAGCGGCGCCTCCAGGCGCAGGTCGACGAACCACGTGGTGACGGCAAGCACGCCCGCGCCCACCGCCAGCCCGCGCGCCACCGACGCGGCCACGTAGGCCCAGAAGAATTCCGCGTACGAGATCGGGGCGAGCAGGATGAAAACGATGTTGCCCGTGATCTTGGACTGGATCAGGCTGGAGGAGCTGTTGGCAAAAGCGTTCTGCAGCACGCTCATCATGACCAGGCCCGGCACCAGGAACGAGGTATAGCGCACGCCGTCGAAAACCTGGACCCGGCCTTCCAGCACCTGGCCGAAAATCACCAGATAGAGTAACGAGGTGAGGACCGGGGCGGCCACGGTCTGCACGCTCACCTTCACGAAGCGCAGCATCTCTTTCGAGAACAGCGTCCAGAAACTCATGAAGAGGTCAGTCGCAGGAAAACCTGCTCGAGATCCGGCCGTTCGAGCTCGAGATCCGCGATCTCGACCCCCTGGGCGCGCAGCCGCGCCAGCTCGGATTCCAGCTGATCGTAGCCCCGAAGCTCGAGCGTGAACTGCCGGCCATCGCGCGCCACTACGTGCGCCGTGGTGCGCGAGCCGGCGAAGCTCGCCAGAAGATTGCGCGTCGAATCGAGCGCCACGATGCGCCCCGCCTTGAGCATCGCGATGCGGCTGCAATGCAGCTCGGCCTCCTCCAGGTAGTGCGTCGTGAGCACGATGGTGTGGCCGTCGCGGTTCAGGCGCCCCACGAACTGCCACAGCCCCTGGCGCAGCTCGACGTCGACCCCGGCGGTGGGCTCGTCGAGCACGATGACCGGCGGCTTGTGCACCAGCGCCTGGGCCACGAGCACGCGCCGCTTCATGCCGCCGGAGAGCGAGCGCATGTTGGCATCGGCCTTGGCCGCGAGATCGAGGTGCTCCATCACCTCGTCGATCCACGCCTCGTTGCCGCGGATGCCGAAGTAGCCCGACTGGATGCGCAGCGTCTCGCGCACGGTGAAGAAGGGATCGAACACGAGCTCCTGCGGCACCACGCCGAGCATGCGCCGGGCGCGCCGGTAGTCGGCGATCGCGTCCGCGCCCATCACCGAGACCGAGCCGGCGTCGGCGCGCGCCAGCCCGGCGATCACGTTGATCAGCGTGGTCTTGCCGGCGCCGTTCGGGCCGAGCAGGCCGAAGAACTCGCCCTGCTCGATGGCGAGGCTCACGCCCGACAGCGCGTGCACCGCGCCGTAGCGCTTCTCTACGCCGCGGACTTCTATCGCGTTCAGGTTTTTACAGGAAGCAGGTCTTCGACGCCGTAGAGGCGCGACAGCGTGCGCAGGGCCTCGGGCAGGTTAGCGAATGCGATCTCGCGCTTCGCAGCGCGCGCATCGCGCAGCCAGGCGAGCGCCAGCGCGAGCAGCGCCGAGTCCATCTCGGTGACCTCGCCGAAGTCCACGGTGCGCACGCCCTCCGCCAGGTGCTTCCGGCCCTCGTCGAGCAGCTGCGCCGCAGTGGCGAGCGTCACCGGCCCGCTGACGGCGATGCCGCGGCCTTCGCGCCGGATCACTTCTTTTCCTGCTTCGAGAGCGAGCGGTTCTTCGTCTGCAGGTCCTTGATCAGGCCGTCGATGCCCGAGGCGCGCACCGTGTTGGCGAACTCGGTGCGGTAGTTGGCGACCAGGCTCACGCCGCCCACCATCACGTCGTAGACCTTCCAGCCGTTCGCGGTCTTTTCCATGCTGTAGTCGAGGGTCACCGCCTGCGCGCCGGGCTGCAGCACGCGCACGTTGACCGTGACGTCGGTGTCGGTCGGCTTGGCGCGCAGCGGCCGGAAGTCGAACTTCTGCTCGCTGTAGGCGGCGAGCGCGCTCGCGTAGGTGCGCACCAGGAGCGTCTTGAACTCCTCGGTGAGGCGCTTCTTCTGCTCGGGCGTGCTCTTGCCCCAGTTCTGCCCCATGGCGAGCGCGGTCATCGCGGTGAAGTTGAAATGCGGCAGCACCTTCGCCTCGATCACCTCGACCAGCTTGGCGCGGCTGCCGGCCTTGATCTCCTTGTCCTTCGCGATCAGGTCGATGACCTCGAGGGTCACTCTCTTCACCAGGGCGTCGGGCGCCGCGTCCTGCGCCGGTACGGGGAAAGCCAGGACCGCGAGGCTGAACAGAAAAATTCTCATCATGGTTCTCATTCGAGTTTCTCCCGCGGCGGGCTGCCATCGTAGATCAGGCTGCGCCGGCGCTGCAGATAGGCATCGCGCTGGAACACGTACTTGTCGAGCGCCGCTTCCTCGAGCAGCCTGCCCGCCTCGAGCAGGTCCGCCCGCGTATTGACGAAGTACAAGCCGTAGAGCGTGTTGCGCAGGGCGATCGGCCGCACCTCGGTCAGCGGCGCCACCCACCAGTCGATCGCGGTGCCGGCGCCGTCCCGCACCGTGCTCGAGCCGAGGAACGGCAGGATCAGGTACGGCCCCGGCGGCGCGCCCCAGCGGCCGAAGGTCTGGCCGAAGTCCTCGTTGTGCTTCTCCAGTCCCATTTCGGAGGCCACGTCGTGAATGCCGAGCAGGCCGAACGTGGTGTTAAACGTAAAGCGCGCCCAGTCGTTGACACCGTCCTCGAACTTCCCTTGCAGGAAGTTGTTCACGCCGATGAAGATGTCCTGGACGTTGGAAAAGAAGTTGCCGACGCGGGTGCGGATCTCCTGGTGCAGGAGCTTCACGTAGGCGCGCGCCACCGGCTGCGCCACATACACGTCGACGGTCTCGTTGAAGCGGTACACGCCGCGGTTGAAGCCCTCCAGCGGGTCGCGCGGATCGCGCTCCTCGCCGGTCGTGGCGCAACCGCCGAGAGCGGCCAGCAGAAGGACCCGAAAAAACCGCGTCACTTCTTCTCGTCCTTGCCCTCGGCCGCCTTGTTGAACAGGAACTGGCTGATCAGGTTTTCCAGCACCACGGCAGACTGCGTCAGGCGCACGCGGTCGCCGTGCTTGAGCATCACGCCGTCGCCGCCGGCTTCCAGCCCGACATACTGCTCGCCGAGGATCCCGGAGGTGAGGATCTTGGCGGTGGTGTCGCGCGGAAACTGGTACTGGTAGCCCAGATTGATCGAGACGATCGCCTCGTAGCTCTCGTTGTCGAAGCGGATGTCGACGACCCGCCCCACCACCACGCCCGCGCTCTTTACCGGCGCGCGCTCCTTGAGGCCGCCGATGTTGGCGAACTTGGCGTCCACCCGGTACATCTGCGCGGTGGAGAACGAGGCGAGGTTGCCCACCTTGAGCGCGAGAAACAGCAGCGCCGCGAATCCCGCGGCGACGAAGACTCCGACCCAGAGATCGATCATCGAGCGGTTCATCAGTGGTTGCCTCCGGTGAACATGAGTGCCGTGAGAACGAAGTCGAGCGCGAGGATGGCGAGCGACGAGGCGACGACGGTGCGCGTGGTGGCGCGCGACACGCCTTCCGCGGTCGGCACGGCGTCGTAGCCTTCGAACACCGCGATCCAGGTGACCGCGACGCCGAACACCACGCTCTTGATGACGCCGTTCAGGATGTCTCTGCGCAGGTCGACCGCGGCCTGCATCTGCGACCAGAACGCGCCGGCGTCGAGGCCGATCAGCTGCACGCCCACCAGGTAGCCGCCGAAGATGCCGGCCGCGGAAAACAGCGCCGCGAGCAGCGGCATCGAGATCACCCCGCCCCAGAAGCGCGGGGCGACGACGCGGGCGATCGGGTCGACCGCCATCATCTCCATCGCCGAGATCTGCTCGGTCGCCTTCATCAGGCCGATTTCGGCGGTAATCGCCGAGCCGGCGCGGCTGGCGAAGAGCAGCCCCGCCACCACCGGGCCGAGCTCGCGCACCAGCGACAGCGCCACCAGCACGCCGAGCGATTCCGACGCGCCGAAGCGCTGCAGCGTCTCGTAGCCCTGCAGCGCGAGCACCATGCCGACGAACAGGCCCGACACCATGATGATCACCAGCGACAGCACGCCGGCGAAGTAGACCTCGGCCACCGTCAGCCGGAAGCGGCGCAGCGCGGTGCCCGAGTGCATCACCAGGTAGGCGAGGAAGCGGCTCGCGTAGCCCAGGCGCCAGACCTGCGAGGTCACCGTGCTCCCCAGGCGCTCGAGGCGTGAGCGCAGCGCCGCCAGTGGCATCAACTCAGGCAACGGCGAGCTCGAGGTCCGCCGCGTACTCCGGCGCGGGGTAGTGGAACGGCACCGGCCCGTCGGGCTTGCCGTTCACGAACTGGTTGACGAAGGGTTCGGGGCTCGCGCGGATCTCGTCGGGCGCGCCTTGCGCGATGACCCGGCCCGCGGCCATGAAGTACACGTAGTCGACCACGTCGAGAGCCTCCTGCACGTCGTGCGTCACGATGACCGAGGTCGCGCCGAGCGAGTCGTTCAGGCTGCGGATCAGGCGCACGATCACGCCGAAAGAGATCGGGTCGAGGCCGGTGAACGGCTCGTCGTAGAGGATGAGCTGCGGGTCGAGCGCGATCGAGCGCGCCAGCGCCACGCGCCGCGCCATGCCGCCGGAGAGCTCGGTCGGCATGAGATGCGCGGCGCCGCGCAACCCCACCGCCTGCAGCTTGAGCATCACCAGGTCGTGCATCAGGTCATCCGGCAGGTCGGCATGCTCGCGCAGCGGGAACGCGACGTTTTCGTACACCGACATGTCGGTGAAGAGTGCGCCGAACTGGAACAGCATACCCATCTTGCGGCGCATCGCGTAGAGCCCCGGGCCGTCGAGGCTGCGCGTCGCATGACCGAGCACGCGCGCCTCCCCGCTCGAAGGCAGGTAGGCGCCCATGATGATCCGCAACAGCGTGGTCTTGCCGCAGCCCGACTGCCCCATGATGCCGACCACCGCGCCGCGCGGGATCGCGAGGTCGATGTCGCGCAGCACCGGTCGCGCGGGGTCGTACCCGAACGAGACGTTTTTTATTTCAACAATAGGGGCTTGCGGCACGGCGTAATATTATCAAGCATGAGGGAGGCGGCACCGGCACTGCATATCGCGGCGCTCGCGAAACGCTACGGCGAATTCGAGGCGCTGTCGCGCATCGACCTCGACGTCGCCCCGGGCGAGGCGTTCGGCCTGGTCGGCGCGAACGGCGCGGGCAAGACCACGCTCATCAAGTGCATCCTCGACCTCACCGCGTGCGACTCGGGCGCGGTCGAGATATTCGGTGTGGCCGCGCAGAACCCCGCGGCAAGGCGTCGGCTCGCTTACCTTCCCGAGCGCTTCAATCCGCCGCACTATCTGCGCGCGCGCGAGTTCCTCGCCATGATGCTCGAGCTCGCGGGCGCGCCGCCGGATTACCTGCGCGACGCCTCCCCTGTGCTGGGGATCCTCGATCAGCTCGAGCTGGATCGCGGCGCGCTCGAGCAGCCGGTGAGGAGCCTTTCGAAAGGCATGACGCAGAAGCTCGGGCTCGCCGGCTGCTTCGTCGTGCCGCGCGATCTCTACGTGCTCGACGAGCCGATGAGCGGCCTTGACCCCGCCGCCCGGGTCGCGGTGAAATCGGTCCTGCGGCGCCTCGCCGCCGAGGGCAGGACGCTGTTCTTCACCTCGCACGTGCTCGCCGACGTCGACGAGCTCTGCTCCTCGATCGCGGTGCTCGAGCGCGGACGCGTGCGGTTCCGGGGCATGCCCGCCGCGCTGTGCGAGCGCTACGCCGATCCGAATCTGGAGCGCGCCTTCATGAGATGCATCCGTGACGAGCATTCCGAAGCCCGCGCTTAGCAACGCCGCGCAAGAAACGCGCGGTAACAGCGCCAAACCCGCTCTGCTGGTCGTCGATGACGATCCGCTCATCACGGACACGTTGGCGTTCGCGCTCGGCACCGACTTCAGCGTCTACGCCTGCGAGTCGCGCCCGCACGCCATCGAGCTGCTGCGCCAGCTCGACGCGCCGCCGCCGCTCGCGCTGGTCGATCTCGGGCTGCCGCCGGCGCCGCATGCGCCCGACGAAGGCTTCCGGCTGATCGCAGACCTGCTCGCGCACTCTCCGCGCATGAAGATCTTCGTGCTCTCCGGGCAGAACGACGCCGCCAACGCGCGCCATGCGCGCGCCCTCGGCGCCTGGGAGTTCATCGCCAAGCCGGCCGATCCGGCGAGCCTCGCGCGCCTGCTCGCCCGCGGCCTCGAGCTGCCGGCGCAGGAGGACGCCGACTTCATCGGCGCGAGCCCCGCCCTCACCAAGCTCAAGAGCCAGATCGCCCAGTTCGCCGCCGCGCCCTACCCGGTGCTGATCGAAGGCGAGTCCGGCAGCGGCAAGGAGCTGGTGGCGCTGCGCCTGCACCGGCTCTCGCCGCGCGCCGCTCGCCCGTACTCCAGCCTGAACTGCGCCGCGATCTCGCCCCAGCTGGTCGAGCCGACCCTGTTCGGCTACGTGAAGGGCGCGTTCACCGGCGCCCAGTCGAGCAAGGCCGGGTTCTTCGAGGACGCGGCCGACGGGACCCTGTTTCTCGACGAGATCGGCGAGCTTCCCCTCGACATGCAGGCGAAGCTGCTGCGCGTGCTGGAAAACGGCGAGTACCAGCGCGTCGGCGAGACCCAGCGCCGCACCGCGCGCTGCCGCGTGCTCGCCGCCACCAACCGCGACCTGCGGCGCGCGGTGCGCGAGGGCGCGTTCCGCGCCGACCTCTACCATCGCCTCTCGGTATTCACGCTCGGCGTGCCGCCGCTGCGTGAGCTCGACCAGGACAAGCTCCTGCTGCTGGATCACTTTAGAAAAAATTCTTTTGACTTCGATGACAGCGCCACGGCGCGCTGGTTGCGCTACCAGTTTCCGGGCAACGTGCGCGAGCTGCGCAACATCGTGATCCGGCTCTCGGCGAAGTACCCCGGCCAGCGCCTGTCGGCCGCCGAGCTCGAACCGGAACTGGACCTTGATGCAGAAGTTAAGGACAAGAGCGGGATCGTCGAGCAGGCGCTACGGCAGCTCGAGCGCGCGGGGCAGTTCGACCTGGACCAGACGCTCAAAGCGTGGGAGCGCGGCTACATCGAGGCAGCGCTGCGCCTGACGCATGGCAACGTGACGCAGGCGGCAAAGCTTCTCGGAATCAACCGCACCACGTTGTATTCCCGTATAGGGAGCGAGGAGAAGTAGCGGTGGCCCTCTACCTCGAGCACTTCGGCCTGTCGGAGCCGCCGTTCCGCATCACGCCGCACACCGACTTCTTCTTCGAGGGCGCCGACCGCGGCGCGACGCTGGAAGCGCTGATCTACGCCGTGCTGCACGACGAAGGCATCGTCAAGGTGTCGGGCGAAGTCGGCAGCGGCAAGACCATGCTGTGCCGGGTACTGATGGAACGGCTGCCGCAGCACGTGGCGACGATCTATCTCGCCACGCCCTCGCTCGCGCGCGACGAGATCCTGCACGCGATCGCCGACGACCTCGAGCTCAGGGTCTCGCCCGACCGGCGCAGCGTCGCGCTGCGCGAGCTGCAGGAGCACCTGATCGCCCTTTACGGCGCCGGCCGCCGCGTCGTGATCCTGATCGACGAAGCGCACGTCATGCCCGAGGACACGCTCGAGCAGGTGCGCCTGCTCTCGAACCTGGAATCCAACCGCCACAAGCTGCTGCAGATCGTGCTGTTCGGCCAGCCCGAGCTCGACGAGACCCTCGCCAAGGCGGCGCTGCGCCAGCTGCGCGACCGCATCACGCACGCGTTTCGCATGCGCCCGCTCGTGGTGACGGAGGTGGCGAAGTACCTGTCGTTCCGCATGCGCGCGGCCGGCTATCGCGGCCCGGAGGTGTTCACGCCGCGTGCGGTGCGCCTGGTCTCCCGGGCTTCGGGCGGGCTCACGCGGCGCATCAACATCCTCGCCGACAAGGCGCTGCTCTCCGCGTACACGGAAAACACGCACGCCATTACCGATCGCCACGTGCGTGCCGCGATCGCGGATTCGGAGTTCGCGGTGACTCGCAGGCCGCGGCTCGCGCTCTATGTCGCGGCGGCCGCGGCCGCGGGCGTGGCGATCGGCGCCGCGGCGCAGTGGATCGCGACCCTGCCGCTGGCAAGCAAAAGCATCGGCATCGCAGCGCCGCCCGCAGCCGCGCCGGTGGTCCAGGCGCCCGCGCCGGTCCCGGCGGTTCCTGCAGTGGAAAAGGAGCCCGAGCCCGCCGCGCAACCCGCGCCTGCGCCCGAACCCGAGCCTGAACCGCAGCTCACCGCCGAGCAGTCCCGCCGCCTCGCCGGCTATTCGGGCGGAGGCCAGCGGCTGCTCGGCGAGCGGCTCACCGCGACGCGCGAGATGCTCGGGCGGGCCGACGACGGGCACTATGGGCTCGAGCTCTTCGTCACCGAAAACACCGATCCGGCGCGCATGGAGCGCTTCCTGCTGCGCGCGCGCGAGCTGGTGCCGCTCGAAGAGCTCTACGTGGTTCCGGTGTCGGCCGGGGGCCAGTACCGCTTGTGGGTGATCTTCGGCGGGTTCCGCAGCCGGGACGAGGCGCTGGCGGCCGGACGGCGTCTGCCGCCGCGCTACCAGGAGGCTTTCCGCGCCGTTCCGCGCAGTTTCGGGGAGCTACGCCGGCAGTTGTAGACTGTGGAAAGTGCCTGCGCGACAGGCGCTTACGCAACTTTCCTCAAGCACTTTTGTGCTATCCTTGCCGCGGAGGGAGCGTCCCCGCATGAAAACGCGTAAAGCAGCGGTCGTGGCTGCGGTTGCGGTTGCAGTCCTCGCGGGCTGCGGCCAGGCGCCGGTCAAGCCGGCGGCGACGCATATCCGCGCCGACGAGCCGCGCGCCGAGGGCACGATCCCGCCGCCGGTGCAGGTGACGCCGGTGCTGCCGCAGCCGAAGGTCACGACGCGCCCCGAGACCTACAGCGTGGTGGTCAACAACGTGCGCGCGCAGGAGCTCCTGTTCGCCCTCGCGCGCGACGCGCGCCTGAACGTCGACATCCATTCCGACATCACCGGCACCGTCACGCTGAATGCGATCGACCAGACGCTGCCGCAGCTTCTCACGCGCATCGCGCGCCAGGTCGACATGCGCTACGAGATCGACGGCCAGAACCTGGTCGCGATGCGCGACACGCCGTTCCTGCGCGTCTACCGCGTGGACTATGTGAACATGACGCGCGACGCGCGCAGCGTCGCGACGCTGTCGACCCAGGTGAGCGGCAACCAGCCCGGCACCGTGACCAGCGCGGGGCAGAACAACTCCACCGCCACCATCAACTCGGTGTCGATCAACAAGTTCTGGGACACGCTGGTCGCCAACGTCAAGGAGATCCTGCAGGAGACCGACAAGGTGCTGCCGGCAGGCGCCGCCGCGCCGTCCCCGGTCTCCGCCCCTGCGCAACCCGGCGCGGCCGCGCCGGCGGCGTCGATTCCCTCGGCAACGTTCCGCGAGGCCGCCTCGGTGATCGCAAACCCCGAGACCGGCATCCTCAACATCCGCGCCACCTCGCGCCAGCACGAGAAGGTGCAGGAGTTCCTCGACCAGGTGATGACCAATGCCAAGCGCCAGGTGCTGATCGAGGCGACCGTGGCCGAGGTGCAGCTGAACAACGAGTATCAGCGCGGCATCGATTGGCAGCGGCTGCGCACGAACGCGGCCACGGTCGGCGTGCCGAGCTTCGGTCTGGGCTCGAGCGGCCTGGAGTTCGGCCAGGCCTCGGCCGGCACTCCGGCGGGCATCAACACCAACGCCTTCATCTTCGGCGGCGCGATCACCAGCCTCAATTTCAACTTCGCGCTACGGCTGCTCGAGTCCTTCGGCGACGTGCGCGTTCTCTCCAGCCCGAAGATCAGCGTCCTCAACAACCAGACCGCGGTGCTGAAGGTCGTCGACAACCTGGTGTACTTCACCGTCAAGGCGGATACCACGACGTCGCAGACCACGTCGCTTACCACCTTCACCACCACGCTCAATTCCGTGCCGGTGGGCTTCATCATGAGCCTGGTGCCGCAGATCTCGGACTCCGACTCGGTGGTGCTCAACCTCAGGCCGACGATCTCGCGCAAGATCGGCGACGTCGCCGACCCCAACCCGAGCCTCGCCCAGGCCGGGGTCACCAGCCTGATCCCGGTGATCCAGACGCGCGAGATGGAGTCGGTGCTGCGCGTGCAAAGCGGCCAGGTCGCGGTCCTCGGCGGGCTGATCCAGGACGGTCGCACCAGCGTCGAGGACGGCATTCCGGGGATCAACAACATCCCAGGCATCGGCTCGCTTCTCGGCCAGCGCAGGGACCTCAACCAGAAGACCGAGCTGGTGATCTTCCTGCGCCCGATCGTCGTGCGCGACGCAAGCATCGACGGCGACTACGCGGCGTTCCGCGGAAATCTCCCGGGGGCGGATTTCCTCTCCAAGCCCAACCCGAGCCGGCCGCGGCGGCCGGAAGACCGCTTCGAATGACATGAGCCTGCTGCTCGAGGCGCTCAAGAAAGCCGAGAAAGCGAAGGAAGAGGCGCAGCGCCGCGCTCAGGGCGAAAGCCCGGAGGCGACGGTCGCGGCGCGGCCGCCGCGCGAGCCCGAATCGGCGCCCGCGCGCGAGCCGCTCCCCGACATCCGTCGGCCGCTCGAGATGGTCGGGGACGAGCGCTCGCCGAAGCGCGCCGAGCCCGCGTTTGCTCTCGAGCCGGAAAAGCCCCGGCCCGAGCCTGCCGCTGCGCCGCGCGCGCAGCCGAGGGCCGAGGCCCAAGCGAGCGCGCAGTCCACCGACCGCGCCGCGGCACGCAAGGTATTCGAGGCGAAGTTCAAGGAGTCCAACCCGCGCCTGCCGTTCTTCATCACCCTCGGCGCGCTTAGCGCGTTCGCCGTCGGCACTGTGGCGTACTTCTGGATGCAGCTGCGCCCGCCGGCGCCGCTGGTCAATACCAATCCGCAACGACTCTCGACCGAGCAGCAGGTCGCCGCCGCCCCTGCCGTCGAGCCCAGGCCGGCTGCGCCCGCGGCGCCGGCCGCGCAATCCGCCATCCCGGGTCTGCCCGCGCCGGCGGCGCCCGCGCCCGCCGCTGTCCCCGCCAGCGTTCCCACTACTACTACCGCCAGGCCTGCGCCGCAGGTGGCAGAAGCGCCTCTCCTGAAGCCCCAACCCAGAACGGTCGCACCCGCGCCCCGCGCGCCGGCCGAGAGCGAGATCAGCACTAGCCGTCCCGCGCCGCAGGTGCATCCCCGGGTCGGTTCGGCGTATGCCGCCTACCAGGCGGGCGACCTGGCGAGCGCGCGCACCGATTATCAGCAGGCGCTGCGCGAGGAGCCGGCAAACCGCGACGCCCTGCTCGGGCTCGCGGCGCTCGACGTGCGCAGCGGGCGTCTCGAGGCTGCCGAAGGGGCGTACCTGCGGCTGCTGCAGGCCGATCCGCGCGACGCGCACGCGCAGGCCGCGCTGATCGCGCTGCGCGCCGGGCGTGTCGACCCCGTGGCGGCCGAGTCGCGCGTCAAGACGATGCTCGCCGACAATCCGGGCGCGCACGTGCTGAACTTCACCCTCGGCAACCAGCTCGCCCAGCAGGGGCGCTGGGCCGAGGCGCAGCAGGAGTACTTCAAGGCGTTCGCCGCCGAGCCCGACAACCCCGACTTCGCCTACAACCTGGCGGTGAGCCTCGACCACCTGCGCCAGCCGAAAGTGGCGCTCGAGTACTACCGGCGCGCGCTTTCGCTCGCCAAGGCGCGCGGCGCGAGCTTCGATCTCGCCGCGGCCGAGGCGCGGGCGGCCCAGCTGGGTCGCTGACAGAAACTCATATGGGGCCGGAACAAGTTGACACGACTGCCGTGAACGCTCCCTTTACCATCGTCGGTCCGGCATGAACCAGCCCGCTCCGCCGCAGGCCAAGCGCCACATCGGCCAGATCCTGATCGACCAGGGAATCCTGACCGAAGACCAGCTGCGCATCGCCCTGCTGGAGCAGACCAAGCAGCACATCCCGGTCGGCAAGCTGCTGGTGCAGCTCGGCTTCGTGTCCGAAGCGACGCTGCGCGACGCGCTGTCCGAGAAGCTCGGCCTGCAGTCGGTCGACCTCGCGCGCATCATCGTCGATCCGGCGGCGCTCAAGCACCTGCCGCGCGAGATGGCGCGGCGCAACCGCATGTTCCCGGTGGCGCTCGACCGCCAGCAGCGCAAGTTCATCGTCGCGCTCGCCGACACCAACAACATCGTTGCGATCGACCAGCTGCGCGCGCACCTCAAGGGCGAGTACGAGATCGAGCTGCGCCTCGCCGGCGACTCCGAGATCGAGCGCGCGATCGAGCACTACTACGGCCACGAGTTCGGGATCGACGGCATCCTCAAGGAGATCGAGACCGGCGAGGTCGACTACACCACCATCACCGAAGGCGACGAGTATTCCCAGCCGGTGGTGCGCCTGATCTCGGCGCTGCTCGCCGACGCGGTGGAGCGCGGCGGCTCGGACATCCACTTCGAGCCCGAGCAGAACTTCCTGCGCATCCGCTATCGCATCGACGGCGTGCTGCGCCAGATCCGCTCGCTGCACAAGACCTACTGGCCGGCGATGGCGGTGCGCCTGAAGGTGATGGCGAAGATGAACATCGCGGAGACGCGCGCGCCGCAGGACGGCCGCATCTCCGCCACCATGTCGGGCCGCGTGGTCGACTTCCGCGTCGCGAGCCTGCCCACCACGCACGGGGAGAACCTGGTGCTGCGGATTCTCGATCGCCAGAAAGGCATCGTGCCGCTGGACAAGCTCGGGCTCGAGGAATCCCAGCTCGAGCTCCTCAAGCGCATGATCGCGCGCCCGGAGGGCATCATCCTGGTCACCGGGCCGACCGGCAGCGGCAAGACCACCACGCTCTACTCGATCCTGAACCACATCAATTCCGACGGCATCAACGTGATGACGCTGGAAGACCCGGTCGAGTACCCGATGACGCTGATCCGCCAGACCTCGGTCTCGGACGCTGCCAAGCTCGACTTCGCGAACGGCATCCGAGCGATGATGCGCCAGGACCCCGACGTCATCCTGGTGGGCGAGGTGCGCGACCACGAAACCGCCGAGATGGCGTTCCGCGCGGCGATGACCGGCCACCAGGTCTACACCACGCTGCATACCAATTCCGCGGTCGGCGCGTTCCCGCGGCTGCTCGACATCGGCATCGTGCCGGACATCCTGGCCGGAAACATCATCGGCATCCTCGCGCAGCGCCTGGTGCGGCGCCTGTGCCGCGCCTGCCGCCAGTCCTACGACCCCGACGTCAAGGAGCGGCGGCTGCTCGGCCTGTCGCCGACCGAGCCGGCGGCCCTGTTCCGCGCGGTGGGCTGCGAGAAGTGCGAGTACCAGGGCTTCAGCGGGCGGCAAAGCATCCTCGAGCTGCTCAAGATCGACGCCGGCATCGACGAGCTGGTCGCGCGCCGCGCGACCGCGCGCGAGATCCTCACGGCGGCGCGCGCGAGCGGTTTCAAGACCCTCGCCGACGACGGCGTGCGCCTGGTGCGCGCGGGCGCCACGTCGCTCGAGGAGGTCATGCGCGTGGTCGACCTGACGGACCGCATGGCGTAAAAGGAAAACGCTTACGCCTCTGTTCTCCTACAAGGCTATCGATGCGGGCGGCAAGTCCGTAGTCGGCCGCCTTGACGCGGTCAATCTCTTCGACCTCGAGCAGCGCCTCTCCCGCATGGAGCTCGACCTCGTCGCCGGCGCGCCGGCGAGCGACATCTCGCGCCTGCTGGGCGGCGGCAAGGTCAAGCGCCAGGACCTGATCAACTTCTGCTTCCACCTCGAGCAGCTCGCGAGCGCCGGCGTGCCGCTGGTCGAGGGCCTCGCCGACCTGCGCGACAGCGTGGAGAACCTGCGCTTCCGCGAAGTCGTGTCCGGCCTGATCGAGGCGATCCAGGGCGGCTACAGCCTGTCGCAGGCGCTCGCCGACTATCCGAGCGTGTTCAGCAAGGTATTTATCAGCCTAATACGCTCGGGCGAGCAAACCGGGAAGCTCCCCGAGGTGCTGCAGAGCCTCACCGAGTCGCTCAAGTGGGAGGACGAGCTCGCGGCGCAGACCAAGAAGCTCGCGCTGTACCCGGCGTTCGTCGGCAGCATCGTGCTGGTGGTGACGTTCTTCCTGATGATCTACCTCGTGCCGCAGATGACCGCGTTCATCCGCAACATGGGGCAGGAGATCCCGCTGCAGACGCGCATCCTGATGGCGGTGTCGGACTTCTTCGTGAACTACTGGTGGGCGATCGTGCTCGCGCCGTTCGCGGCCTGGGGCGGCCTCAGGCTCGCGATCCGCAGCAACCCGCGCGTGGCGTACGCGGTCGACCATTACAAGATCTCGATGCCGCTCATCGGCCCGATCCTGCGCAAGATCATCCTGTCGCGCTTCGCCTCGAGCTTCGCGATGATGTATGGCTCGGGGATCACGGTGCTCGACTCGATCCGCAGCTGCGAGGAGATCGTCGGCAACCTGCCGCTCGAGCGCGCTTTGCGCCGCGCCGGCCAGCAGATCGCCGAGGGCAAGAACCTGACGGCGGCGTTCCAGGACCTGGCCCTGTTCCCCCCGCTGGTGATCCGCATGATGCGCATCGGCGAGAACACCGGCAACCTCGACACGGCGTTGCTCAACGTGAGCTATTTCTACAACCGCGAAGTGCGCGAGGCGATCGGCAAGACGCAGGCGATGATCGAGCCCTTCATGACCGTGGTGCTCGGCGCGATCCTCGGCTGGGTGATGCTCGCAGTCCTCGGCCCGGTGTACGACGCCATCTCCAAGATGAAGTTCTGACATGGCGCGATACCTCCTCTACTTCACTGCGGAAGACCACTACCTCTACAGCTCGCGTGGCAGCAAGCTTGAGCTGGAGGCGAAGTTCTCGGGCGACGACCTCGGCGTGACCGCGTTCCGCGAGTACCTGCGCGGCCGCAAGGGCGCCCTGTTCGCCGTGGTCGCGGACCTCGCCGGCGAGGACTTCCACGAGGAGCAGGTGCCGCTGCTGCGCGGCGGCGATCGCGAGGCGATCGTGCAGCGGCGCCTCGCGCAGCGCTACCGCGACACGCGGCTCGCTGCGGCGCTGTCGCTCGGCGCGGTGGCGGGAGCGCAGCGGCGCAACGAACGGCTGCTGCTCGCCTCGTTTACCAACACGCAGCAGTTCGCGCCTTGGCTCGACGCGCTCGAGGAGGCCGGCGCCCGCCTCGCCGGGGTGTACTCCGTGCCGCTGCTCGCCGCGGCGCTCGCCGCCCGGCTCGGCGCGCGCGGCCCGCGCACGCTGGTGGTCACCGCGAACCGCGCCGGGCTGCGGCAGTGCTTCATCGAGGACGGCAAGCTGCGCTTCGCCCGCCTGGAGCGCACCGTCGACCTGGTGCCCCAGGCGCTCGCCGCGTTCACGCGCTCGGAGACGCTGCGGCTCGCGCAGTACCTGGCGACGCTGCGCGCGCTGCCGCGCGACGGCCCGCCGCTCCCGGCGCTGGTCGTCGCGCCACGCGGCGAGCGCGCGGTCTTCGAGCAGGGGCTGGTCTCGGATGCGCGCGTCGTGTTCCGGACGATCGACGGCGCGCAGGCGCTGGCGGCGGTCAGGCTGCGCCAGGTTCCGGACGGCGCCGGGGCCGAGGCCCTTTACCTGCACCTCGCCGCGCGTAACCCCCCGCGCGATCAGTTTGCGAGCACCGGCGATCGCCGGCGCTACTTCGTCTGGCGGCTGCAGCGCGCGGTCGTCGCCGCGGGCGCGCTCGGCTTCGCCGCGTGCGCGGTGTACGCCGGCGCCCGCTGGTTCGAAAGCTACGACGTCGGGAGCCGCGCGGCGGCGCAGAGCCGCGAGGCGCGCCTCGCCGCCCAGCGCTACGAGCGCATCACGGCGAGCTTCCCGGTGACCGAGACCACCACCGAGAACCTGCGGGTGACGGTGCTCGAGTTCCGCCGCATCGCCGAGCTGAGCGCCTCGCCGGAGCCGGCGTTCGTGCACGTGTCGCGGGTGCTGGCGCGATTTCCGCAGGTGGAAATCGACAGCTTCAACTGGAGCATCGGGCGCCCCGGCAAGCCTGCGGCGCAGTCCGCCAAGCCCCCGGCGCAGCCCGCCAAGCCCGAGGCGCAGAGCGAGCAGGCGGTGCTGCTCGAGATCTCGGGCCACGTCCGCGCGACCCAGCGCAACGACTACCGCGGCATCACCGCCCAGGTCCAGAGCCTGGCCGGCGCGCTCGCCGGGTCGGGCTACACGCTCGAGCGCACGCAGCTGCCGTTCGACGTCACCTCGGAAGGAACGCTCACCGGCGACATCGGCGGCTCGGACCCGGGCGAGGCCCCGCGCTTCACAATCCTGCTGGCGCGCCGGCTGCCATGAACCTGACTCGCGAAGAGCTGAGAAGGATCGCGCTTCCGCTGCTCGCGGCAGTCGCGCTGCTCGGCGCCGGGGCCGCGCTCATCTGGCTCTCGGGCCACTCGCTCGCCGCCAACCAGCGCCAGCTCGCCCTGGCCCAGGCCGAACGCCAGCAGAACACCGAGCGCCTCGCCCGCATCGCCGAGGAAGAGCGCGAGGTGAAGGAGAAGCTCGACGTCTACAAGCAGCTGAAGGGCCTCAACATCCTCGGCGAGGAGCGCCGCCTGGAATGGGCCGATGCCATCACGCGCATCCGGACGCAGCGCGAGCTGCTCGATCTCAGCTACCGCGTCGACCGTCAGCGAATGCTGAAGTCCGTGCCGGGCAAGCCGGACAACGTCGAGTTCCTCGCGAGCACCATGCGCGTGCAGCTCGCGCTGCTGCACGAGGAAGATCTGCTGCGCTTTCTCGCCGACCTGCGCGCGTCGGGCAATGCCTACTATTCGGTGAAGAACTGCCAGCTCGCGCGCACCGGCCAGGCGGCGACCGGCGGCACGATCACGCCGCGCCTGCGCGCGAGCTGCGAGATCGACCTCATCACCGTGATCGACCGGGGAGCGAAGCGATGACCCGCTTCTTCTTTGCCGCATTCCTCCTCCTCGCTGCGCAGGCTTGCTTTGCCCAAGAGCTTGGCCGGCTGTTCTTTACTCCGGAGGAACGCGCGGCGCTCGACGCGCGGCGCCGGGCGCGCGTGCCCGACAAGCCCGCCGCGGCGGTGGTCGCCTCGCCGACGACCAAGCTCGACGGCTATGTCACGCGCTCGCGCGGTCCGTCGACGGTGTGGGTGAACGGCGAGCCACTGCCAGAAGGCTCCACCGATGCGCCACGCATCGGTCGAGGCCAGGAGGGCCGGGTATCGGTGCCGGTAGGCGAAGGCGGCCGGCGCGCGGGCCTGAAGCCCGGCGAAGTCATCGACCGTGGCACGGGCGAAGTGCGCGACGTGATCGGCGACGGCGAGATCCGCATCCGCCGCTCCGAATGAAGCGGCTGACCGCCAGCTCCCGGCAGCAGGGCGTCGCGGCTCTCGTGCTGGTGGCCCTTCTCCTCCTGGGCGGCGCCGTTTTCGCGTTCAGCTCGTTCAGCTTCACCACCGTGCGCGTCGACCGCGACCGGAACACCAACGAGGCGCTCGCCAGGGCGAAGGACGCCCTGATCGCCTATGCGGTCGCCGATACCGCCCGGCCGGGCGAGCTGCCGTGCCCCGACGTGAACAACGACGGCAAGGTCACCCTCGGCGAGGACATGATCGGCAGCGCCTGCGTCAGCCTCATCGGCCGGCTGCCGTGGAGCACGCTGGGACTGCCGGACCTCAGGGACGACGCCGGGGAGCGGCTCTGGTACGCGCTTTCCAACGACTTCCACGCCAACGGCACGGTCCCGCTGAACAGCGACACCGCCTACCTCGCTACAAATGTCTCGCTGACGCTCACCGGAACCACGCCGGCGACCAATCTGGTGGCGATCGTGTTCTCGCCCGGGGCCGCCCTGACGCGCTCGGACGGCGTCGTGCAGACGCGCGGCTGCACCGGCGGCGCCGGCGCCGGCTGCGATGCGACCTTGAAATGCACCAGCGCGCCTGCGAGCAATACCGACAAGTGCAATGCAGTGAACTACCTCGACCTCACCGCCGGCGAGGATAACGCCAACCTGGTCAACCGGATCTTCGTGTCCGCACCGCGCAGCGAGACCTTCAACGACCGGCCGGTGCCGCTCTATTCCGACGACATCATGCAGATCGTCGAGCGGCGCGCGGCGCGCCAGCTGGCGCAGCACCTGCGCGACCATTTCGATGCCTGGCAGAACTCGACGGTGGTCGGCGGAGCGAACAAGGGCTTCTATCCCTACGCGGTTCCGTGGGGGGATCCGTCGGCGGGCGCGCAGGCCGGCACCAACGGCACCACGAGCGGCCTGCTCCCGCTCTCCACCGCGCCGCTGACCTGGTCGAACGCGACCCCGGTCGTCTGCACCGGAAACGGCACGCCGACCCTCGAGTGCAGCGGGCTGGTGGTCTGCATCCTCGGAATCTGCGTTCCGGGCAGCGTCTCGGCGCAGATCGACAATGTCGCGACGCGGTTCACCGATCCGCCGCAGGCGGCCAACTTCCAGCTCCTGGGGCTGGGCCTGGGCGGCGGCCATAGCTGGACCCTGAACAAGGCCGCGCGCCGGCTGGAGTTCAACTACAGCGGCATCCTGGTCGCAGGATTTCTCGACATCCGGGTCACGGCCCCTGCCACGAGCAGCTGGGTCAACGGCTGGCTGGGCGACAACAACTGGCACCAGAACGCCTACTATGCCTTTTCGCCGGGCTACGCGATCGACGGCAACGATTCCTGCGGCGGGCCGACGACCTGCTTCACGATTGCGAATACCGCAGCGCCCAACAACCAGAAGGAGGCGCTCGTGGTGATGACCGGGCGCGCCTTGCCGCAGGCGTCGCCGGTGCAGGACGCGCGGCCGATCACGGCGCCCGCGCCGGCAGCGCAATTCCTGGAGGGCGCCAACGCCGCGATGACCCTCGTCTTCGAGCACGGCGCGAGGACCGCGAGCTTCAACGACACGCCGGTCGCGGTGAGGCCATGAGACGCGCGCGCGGCTTCACGCTGGTCGAGCTCGCCGTGACGCTCGCGGTCATCGCCCTGCTGCTCGGGATGCTGGTGGTCCCCCTCAACACGCAGATCGATCAGCACCGCATCAACGAGACGCAGAAGCAGGCGAACCTGATCGTGGAAGCGATCCTCGGATTCGCCGTGACCCACGGCCGGCTGCCCTGCCCGGCGACGCCCGGCACGGCGAGCACGGTGGCGGGCGCAGGCCTCGAGGACAAGCCCGCGGCCGCCTGCACGCTGACCGAAGGCGTGGTTCCCTGGGCGGCGCTCGGCGTGCCCGAGACCGATGCCTGGGGACGTCGCTTCACTTATCGCGTGACGGCCATGCTCGCCGACGATCCCACCGGAGGCCTGCAGGCTTCGTTCGCGCTGACCGACAACGGGAACATCACGGTGACCACCGGCGGCGCGGCGCCGGTGACCATCGCAACCAACATGGCGGCCATCGTGGTGTCGCACGGCAAGAACGGGTTCGGCGCGTACCAGACCACCGGCGCGCAACTCGCGGGAGCGGCGGCCGATGAGCTGGAAAACGCCGACGTGGACGGGACCTTCATCAGCAAGATCCACGAGCCCACGTTCGACGACGTGCTCGTCTGGGTCTCACCCAATGTGCTGAAGAGCCGCATGGTCGCGGCGAGCCGGCTGCCCTAGCCGGCGGGCCCGGTCAGGGCGAAGCAGACTTCGCCGTCGCGGTTGGTCTCGAGCTCGAGGCGGTAGCCGCCCGACTCGGCCTGGCGCGCGGCCTGGTAGAGCCCGATGCCGAGGCCGCTGCGCGAGCTCACCGGCGTGCGCAGCAGGCTGGCGGCGATTTCGGGCGGCACCGCCGCGCCGCTGTCGCAGACGCGCAGCGCGATGCGCGCGCCGCATTCGAGCGAGACGCGCACGCGGATCCCCTCGTCGGCAGCGCGCTTGGCGAGGGCGTTGCGGATCAGGTTGTCGGCGACGCTCTCGAAGAGCGACCGCGGCACGCGCGTGCCGGGCGGCGCATCGATCGAATCGAACTCCACGCCCTCGCCGCGGTACTGGCGCGCCAGCGCCTCCCACCAGCCGCGCGCGGCCGCGTAGGTCTCGCCGGCAGCCTGCGGGCGCTGCAATTTCTCCAGCGTGTCGGCGAGCCGCCGCTCGATTAGTGGCAGCTGCCGGCGCACCAGGGCCTGGAGTTGTTCAGAACTTTTTTGCTCGTCGCGCGCAGCGACCGAAGTCAGCACGGAGAGCGACTGGAGCAGGTTCTTGATGTCGTGCGTCATGCGCGCGCCGGTCTCGTGCACCGCCTGCAGATAGCTCGCCTGGCGCAGCTTCTCCTCGCGCAGCTTCGCGACGTGGAACTCGCCGAGCAGCTGGCCGAGGAGGTGCAGGTGCCAGCGCAGCGCCGGCCCGAGGCGGTAGCGCGAGTAGAGGGTGAGCTCGAGCTCGCTCGCCGCGTAGTCGACCGCGTGCGCGGTGCGGCTGCCCTGCTCGCCGCTCGCTTCGCCGGCGCGCCAGCGCACGCCGGCGATCGAGGGCAGGCGCAGCAGCGCCGCCACCGCCTCCTCGAGAAAGCGCTCCGGGCGCGCCTCGACCTGCGAGAGCTCGGCGAGGAAATGCAGCCACTTCTCCACCGGCAGGCCGATCGAGAAGAGGTAGCGCGCGAAGAACACCTCGAGCCCGCCGCCGGCGCGTGGATTCCACGCGAGCGCCACCAGCAGCAGCGCGCCCGCGGTGATGAAGACGGTGTACGTGAGCGCCTCGAGGTACGGCGTGCGCCGCAGGCTCATGAAGGTAAAGCTGCCGAGGATCACGACCACCAGAAGCAGCATCAGGAACAGGCTGTAGAAGAAGTCGATGATGTGCGCGGCTTCCGCCGCATCGGGCTCGGCCGGGAGCAGCGCGATCAGCACGAAGGCCGCCGGCAGCATGTACTCCGCGTAGGCGCGGATCTCGGTGTCGATCTCGCGGCGCGGCGCGATCTCCGGAAGGATCGCGATGGCGAGCAGCGCGAGCAGATACGCGAGCACCACCAGGTAGCAGCGGCGCTGCCAGCGCGCGTGCTGCTGGTAAGCCTTGCCGCCGACCAGCCCGGCGAGCACCACCACCCAGAAGGCGAGGAGCCACCAGTCGAGCCACAGCATGAGGCCCGACGCGACGAGGGCAAGAATGACGCCTTGCGTCGCCGATACGCGCTGCTCGGCGCGCAGGAACGGCTGCCAGAGCAGCAGCAGCCCGAGATGCGCCAGCAGCAGCGCGCGCGCCCAAGGGTCGGAGACACCGCGAAATACCGCGACGTGCAGGAGCGCCAGCATCGCCACCACGACGATGCGCCAGTAGCGCTGGCTGAAGGTCCACGTCTTGTTGGCGAGCCGCGTCAGCACCGCGGGTTGCATGAGAAATCCCCCGCGACTAGTCTACAGAAGACGTGCCCGCCGCCACTCTCGCTCGCTCGGTCCTGCTCGAAGCCCGCCGCGGCGGGCTGCCGTGGCTCGCGGCCGCGGCCGTCGCGCTCGCCCTCGCGCTGGCGGCGTTCGTCTCGCAGGTCGCGCTCACCGAGAGCCTCGCGCTGCAGGCGGCGCTGGTGGCGGCGGTGTTGCGCGCTTGCGCGGTGTTTCTCGTCGCCGCGCAGGTGACCGCCAGCACGCTGCGCGAGATCCACGACAAGGGCCTCGAGCTCATGCTCTCGCTGCCGCTGTCGCGCTCCACCCACTACCTCGGGCGCCTCGCCGGCTTCATGGCCTGCGGCGCAGCGCTGGCGCTGGTGTTCGCCCCGCCGCTGCTCCTCTGGGCGCAGCCCGGAGCCGTCGCGCTCTGGGGCGTGTCGCTCGCGTGCGAGACCGCGCTGGTGGCCGCGGCAGCGCTGTTCTTCGCCATGACGCTCGGCCAGTTCGTGCCGGCGATCGCGGCGACCGGCGGGCTGTACCTGCTAGCGCGCTCGATCGGCGCGATCCAGGCGATCGCGAGCGGGCCGCTCGCCGAGCAGTCGGCGGCGTCGCGGATCGCCGAGCATGCCGTCGATGCGGTGGCGCTGGTGTTGCCGCGGCTCGATGCGCTGACCCGCACCGCCTGGCTGCTGTACGACCCGCCGCCGGCAGGCGCCTACGCTGCGGCGCTTGCCAGCGCGGCTCTCTATACAGTGCTGCTGGCCGCCGCGGGGTTGTTCGATTTTCACCGGAGGAGCGTCTGAAGCGCGACCACCGGCCGCTCGCCGCGGTGCCGCGATGGGTGCTTGCGCTGCTCGCCGCCGCCCTTGCCGCGCAGGTGACATGGCAGGCGTTACGCGATTCTCGTACTGAATTTGTCAGCGATATTCCGCCGGCGCCCGCGCCGCCGGCGCTGCGCCTCGCAAGCTTCGGCGAAGCCGAGGCGCTCGCGCGGCTCACGATGATCTACCTGCAGTCCTACGACTACGGCGGCGCCAACACGACGCCCTATCAGAAGCTCGACTACCGGCGCCTGATGGACTGGCTTGGGTCGATTCTCGAGCTCGATCCGCGCAGCCAGTATCCATTGTTCGCCGCCGCGCGCGTATACGCAGAGACCCCCGACCTGGCGCGCATGCGCATCGCGCTCGAGTTCGTGCACGAGCAGTTCCTGCGCGATCCGAACCGCCGCTGGCCCTGGCTCGCGCATGCGGCCCTGCTCGCCAAGCACCGGCTGAACGACCTGCCGCTCGCCCGCCGCTATGCGCAGGATCTCCAGCGCCAGACCAGCGCGCGCGACGTGCCGCTGTGGGCGAAGCAGATGGAGATCTTCATCCTCGAGGACATGAACGAGCTCGAGGCGGCGAGGATCATGATCGCGGGCCTGCTGGAAACCGGGGCGGTCAGCGACCCGGCCGAGCTGCGCTTCCTCAAGCAGCGGCTGGAGGAGCTCGAGGCGCGCGCCGCCCAGAAAACGCGTTAAGCCTGTCCGGACGTCAACGCTATTGTCGGAATTCTGACGGTTTTTGATACAGTTCCATCCATAAGCCATTGTTTTCTCTAATATTAGAATATGGCATGACCCTTGCGCACAGTCGGGGACTAGCCACGCCCAAGGAGGGGCTATGAAAGCGGTGCAGGGAAAACAACAGGGATTCACGCTGGTCGAGATCGCCATCGTGCTGGTCATCATCGGGCTGCTGCTCGGCGGCATCCTGAAGGGGCAGGAGATGATCACGCAGGCGAAGATCAAGAACGTGGTCGCCGATTTTTCGGGCGTATCGGCCGCCTACTACGGCTACCAGGACCGTTATCGCGCGATCCCCGGCGACGACCCCAACGCGGCCACGCGCTGGACAGTCGCCCCCGCTGCGGTCGCGGGCGACGGTAATGCCGTGGTCGCAGGCAAGTACAACAGCCAGACCGATGCCAACGAGTCGCGGAAGTGGTGGGACCACCTGCGCCGCGCCGGTTTCGTCTCGGGCTCGGGCTACACCCAGCCCCTCAACGCCGTCGCCGGCGTCATCGGCGTGCAGACCGGCGACGCCGGCGCCACCATCGGCCCGGCCATGGGCGGCATTTCCGGCCTGATGGTGTGCTCGACCAACCTGCCCGACAAGATCGCGATCGCCGTCGACACGCAGATGGACGACGGCGCCCCGGAAAAGGGCACGGTGCGCGGCGACCTGCAAACCGCGCCGAACCCCGATCTCGACAACACGGTCCCCTCCGGGTTCCAGGAGACCGGGACCAACGTCTACGTGATCTGCCGCGCGATGTAAGCGCGCCGCGCGCTTTGAATGCCACAAGCCGGCCTCGCGCCGGCTTTTTTTTGCCCGACCCCGCGCGCGTCTCGCTCGCATTCGCGGCGCTGCTCGCGGCGCTGCCGTTTCTCTTTCCCGAGCACCGGCCGCCGTTGCCGAGCTTCTACGACGAGTGGGCCGGCGCCGCTCTCGCCACGCTGGCCGTGGTCGCGTTCCTTCCGACGTGGCTCTTGGACAAGGACCCCGTTCCCGATCTCGCGGTTTGGCTGCTCCTGTTCGCCGGCTGGCTCGCATTGCAGGCCGCGCTGCGCCCGCCCGCCTACGCGCAGCTTCCCATTGCCGGCGTCGCGTACGTGCTGCTCGCCGCGCAGCTCGCGTGGCTGGGGCACGCGCTCGCCGGACGCTTCGGCGCGCAGCGCGTGGTGGACATCCTCGCCTGGGCCATCCTGGCAGGAGCGCTCGCGAACGCGGCCATCGGCATCCTGCAGTTCTACGGCGTTGCGCGCTTCCTGAGCAGCTTCATCGCGACGACGTCGGGGCCGCGCATCGTCGGGCACGTCGGCCAGGCCAACCTGTTCGCCGGGTATCTGGCGCTTGGCCAGGCCGCGTTGCTCTATCTCGTCGCGCGCGACCTTCTCCGGGGCACCTGGTGGTGGGGCGCGGCGGCGCTCCTCGCGCTGTCGAGCGCCTGTACGCAGTCGCGCAGCGCGATCCTGTTCTCGCTCTGGATTTGCGCGCTCGCATTCAGCCTTTACCATCGCGGGCCGCCGTGGCCGCGACTCGCGCGCCAGGCGGCGATCCTGACGCTTGCCACGCTGGTCGTGATGGCGCTCATCCGCGTGTCCGCGCTCGACCGCCTCTCCGCCGTGGCGGGCGAGCCGAGGTTCGCCCTGTGGGCGCTCGCGTGGCGGCTGTTCGCCGAATCGCCGTGGCTCGGCGTGGGTTGGGGAGAGTTCGCCGGCGCCGCCTTCGCCGCCGGCCTGCCTGCCCTCCTCGCAACCCACGAGGTCGTCTGGACCTCCGCGCACAACATCATCCTGCAACTGCTCGCCGAAACCGGGCTGATCGGCGCTGCGGTCATTCTCGCCGCAGCGCTGCGCTGGTGGGCGAGAGCGTGGATCGACCTGCGCAGCAGCCCGACGCTGCCGCAGTGGTGGATCGTCGCGGCGGTCGGAACAATGAGCCTGCACGCGCTCGTCGAGGAGCAGCTCTGGTACGCGCATGTCCTCTGCCTCGCCGCGCTCGTCGCCGGGATCGCCTCGGCAACGACGGTGAAATTCCCCGCGGTGCGGGTACGGCTTTGCCTGCTGGCGGCGAACCTGGCGGCGTACGCCGCGCTTGCGTGGTCGCTCTTCGACTATCAACGCTTCGATCGCGCCTACGTCGTCGCGACCGGGCGCACGCTCGCGACGACCGAGGAGGCCTCGGCGGCGCTCCGAGATCTGCGGGCGGCCGCGCGCGGCCCGCTCGGCGCGCAGGTCGCGCCGTGGCTCTACCGGTCGCTGCCGCCCGGCGAGGATCCCGCGGCCGCGCTCGCGATGGGCGAGCGGGTCATGCGCCGCTGGCCGAGCCCCCAGGTCATTGCACGGCACGCCGCCGCGCGCGAGCTGCTCGAGCGATCGCGCTCCCCTAGCTCGCCGTCAGGCGCTCCTCCGCCACCGCGAGCGCGTCGGGAGGGCCGAGCAGCACCACGACGTCCCCTTCCTGGAGCGCGCCCGCCGACGCGGCGTCGAGCCGCGCCTTGACACCCCGCCGCCGCACCGCGCGGACCTGAACCCCGAGGTCGAGCTCCTCGAGCGTGCGGCCGATGGCGCGCGCGCCGGGCTCGAGCGTCACGGAGTGAAGCTGCGCGCTTGAATCGCCGTCGTCGTCCTCGCGGTCGCGGCCCTGGAACAGGCCGCGCAGCAGGCCGTAGCGCTCGGCGCGCACCTGGCTCACGCGGCGCATCACGCGGCTGAGCGGCACGCCGACCCAGACCAGCGTGTGCGAAGCGAGCATCAGGCCCGACTCGAACGCCTCGGGCACCACTTCCGAGGCGCCGGCAGCGGCGAGCGGCGCGATGTCGGCCTCGTCGCGCGCCCGCACGATCACCGGCAGCGAGGGATTCATGTCGTGGATGTGCGCGAGCACCCGCACCGCGGTCGCTGCGTCGGCGAAGGTGAGCACCACCGCCGCGGCGCGCATGATGCCCGCCGCGATCAGCGCCTCGCGCCGCAAGCCGTCGGCAAACACCACCGTGTCGCCCGCCGCGGCGGCCTCGCGCACGCGCTCGGGATCGAGGTCGAGCGCGACGTAGCGCACGCCCTCGGCGTCGAGCAGCCGCGCGAGGCGCTGGCCATTGCGGCCGTAGCCGACGATCACCACGTGCCGCTCGGCCTCGAGCGACTGCACCGCGACGCGGTGCAGCTCGAGCGAGCGCTGCAGCCACTCCGCGCGCGACAGGCGCAGCACGATGCGGTCGCTCGCGGCGATCACGAACGGGGTGACCAGCATCGACACGATCATCGCCGCGAGCAGCGGCTGCAGCAGCGCCTCGGGCACGATGCCCGCGGCGCCCGCGAGCGGCAGCAGCACGAAGCCGAACTCGCCGCCCTGCGCGAGCGCGAGCGCGACGCGCAGCGCGGTGCCGGGCACGGCGCCGAACGCCCTGGAAAGCCCGGCAATGAGGACGAATTTCGCGATCATGAGCAAAACCAGAAACAGCAACACCAGCCAGAACTGCGCGGCGACCAGGCGCGGGTCGAGCATCATGCCCACGGTGATGAAGAACAGCCCGAGCAGCACGTCGCGGAACGGCTTGATGTCCTGCTCGACCTGGAAGCGGTACTCGGTCTCGGAAATGAGCATGCCGGCGAGGAACGCGCCAAGCACGAGCGACAGGCCGGCGGCGGCGGTGATAAAGGCCGCGACCAGGGTCACCAGCAGGACGTTCAGCACAAACAGCTCGTTCGTGCGCCGCCGTGCGACGGTGCGCAGCCACGCGCGCATCGGCCTCGGGCCGCCGACGATCACGATGAAGAGCGCCGCCGCGGCCTTGGCGAGCGCCGCCGCCACCGCGAAGCCGATCGCGTCGGCGGGCTGGCCGAGCACCGGGATCAACACCAGCAGCGGCACCACGGCGAGGTCCTGGAACAGCAGCACCGCGATCACCTGGCGGCCGTGCGCGCTGTCGAGCTCGCCGCGCTCGGCGAGCAGCTTCGAGACGATCGCAGTCGACGACATCGCCATGATGCCGCCAAGCGCGAGCCCCGCCTGCCATGGCGCACCGAATGCCGCCGCGGCCGCGACCGCGAGCAGCAGGGTCGCGCCCACCTGCGCGAGGCCCAGCCCGAACACGAGGCGGCGCATCGTCTTCAGCTTCGTCAGGCTGAACTCGAGCCCGATCGAGAACATCAGGAACACCACCCCGAACTCGGCGAGGCGGTTCGTCTCCTCGCGCTCCGAGACCACGCCCAGGGCGTGCGGCCCGAGCGCGAGGCCGGTGACGAGATAGCCGATCATCGGCGGCAGGCGTAGGCTCCTGCACGCGGCGACCGCGAGCACGCTCGACGCGAGCAGCACGAGCACCGACTGGAGGCCCGGGTTGACGACGATGGCGCTAAGGTCCATGGGCTATACTCCCCGCGGATGATAAAGGCTGCGCACCGAGTGGGAAAAACCAATCAGCCTGCCGCGACGCTCGACTTGGCGCGGCGCGTGCTGGAGATCGAGGCCGACGCGGTGCGCGCGCTCATCACACGCCTCGATCAGCACTTTGTCGACGCCGTCGAGCTGATTGCGGCGCGCAAAGGCCGCGTGGTGGTGAGCGGCATGGGCAAGTCGGGCCACATCGCCCGCAAGATCGCCTCGACGCTCGCCAGCACCGGGACGCCGGCGTACTTCGTGCATCCCGCGGAGGCGAGCCACGGCGACCTCGGGATGATCGAGAACGGCGACGTGTTCATCGCCATTTCGTACTCGGGCGCAAGCGAGGAGCTGCTGCAGATCGTGCCGCTGGTGAAGCGCCGCGGCGCCAAGCTGATCGCGCTGACCGGCAAGCCCGACTCGGCGCTCGCGCGCGACGCCGACGTGCACCTCGACGCCGGCGTGGCGCAGGAGGCGTGCCCGCACAACCTGGCGCCGACGGCGAGCACCACCGCCGCGCTCGCCCTGGGCGACGCGCTCGCGGTCGCGCTGCTCGACAAGCGCGGCTTCTCGGCCGACGACTTCGCGCGCAGCCACCCGCGCGGCCAGCTGCCGCGCCAGGCGCTCATTCATGTATCCGACGTGATGCGCAGCGGCGCGGATCTCGCCCGCGTGAAGAGCGGCGTGAGCGCGATGCAGGCGGTGTCCGAGATGACGCGCGGGCGCATGGGCATGACCGCGGTGGTGGACGAGGCCGAGCAGGTGCGCGGCATCTTCACCGACGGCGACCTGCGGCGCTCGCTCGAGAAGGGCGTGGACTTCGCCGCCACGCCGGTCGACGCCCTCATGACGCCAGGCGCGCGCACCATCCGCCCCGAGGCGCTCGCGGTCGAGGCGGTGCAGATCATGGAGCGCCACAAGGTCAACCAGCTGCTGGTGGTCGACGAGAGCGGCGCGCTCGTGGGTGCGCTCAACATGCATGACCTTTTCCGCGCCAGAGTAATTTGAAAGAGGCGTCTGCAGAAGCGCTCGAGCGGGCGCGCGGGGTGCGTCTCATGATTTTCGACGTCGACGGCGTGCTCACCGACGGCACCCTGCTCTACGGCCCGGCGGGCGAGGAGCTGAAGGCCTTCTCGGCGCACGACGGCCACGGCCTGAAGATGCTCGCGGCGAGCGGGGTGGCGTGCGCGCTGCTCTCCGGGCGGCGTTCGGCGGCGGTCACGCACCGCGCCGCGGAGCTCGGCATCGAGCATGTGCTACAGGGCATCGAGGACAAATTGGCCGCTTTCCAGAAACTCGTCGGCGAGCAGCGCCTGAAGCCGCAGCAAGCCGGCTACATGGGCGACGAGCTGGTGGATCTGCCGGTGCTCACGCGCTGCGGCTTCGCCTGCGCCCCGCTCGAGGCGCCCGAGGCGGTGCGCGCGCGCGCGCACTACGTGGCGGCGGCGCCGGCCGGCCGCGGCGCCGCGCGCGAGGTCTGCGAGCTCGTGATGCGCGCGCAGCGCACGCTGGAAAAGGCGTTGCAGTCGTACCTGGGATGAGATTCTCGACTACGCGTCTGTTCCCGCTGGGGCTGATGCTCGCGCTGGCGCTGCTCACCTTTTACCTCGAGCGCACGGTGCGCGAGGAAGACGCGCCGCTGGCGCTGCGCCGCCACGACCCCGACTACCTGGTGGCGAAGTTCACCACCACGACCTACAACGCCGACGGCGCGGCGGAGACCGTGATGTCGGCGGAGCGCATGGTGCATTACCCCGACGACGACACCACGGAGCTCTTTGCGCCGCGCGTGGTGCAGGCGAAGCCGAACCAGCCGCGCTACAGCGTGCGCGCCGAGCGCGGCCAGCTCTCGCGCGACGGCGACGAGATCTTCCTCTACGGCGATGTGCTGCTGGTGCGCGACGCCTCGGCACAGGGCCCCGAGGCGCGCATGACCACCGAGTTCCTGCACGTGCTGCGCGACCGCTCGCTGGTGCGCACCGACCGGGAGGTGAAGATCGTCGAGGGCGGACGCTCGCTCTCCGGGCGCGGCATGGAATACAACAACGAGTCGCGCGAGCTGGTCCTGCGCAGCAACGTGGTCGCGCGCTTCGCGCCCGACCCGGCCGAATGACACGGGCGCTCGTCACGGGGTTGCTGGTTCTTTGCCCCGCGGTCGCTTTCGGCGAAAAAGCGGACCGCGACAAGCCCACCCAGGTCGAGGCGAACCGCATGAGCGCCGACGACGCGCGGCGCCTCAACATCTTCGAGGGCGACGTCGTGGTCACCAAGGGGACGATCCGCCTCAACGCCGAGCGCCTCGTGGTGCGCCAGGATGCCGAGGGTTTCCAGTTCGCCACCGCCACCGGCAAGCCGGCGCGCTTCCGCCAGCGCCAGGACCCGAAGGCCGGGGAGAAGGAGGGCATCTGGCTGGACGGCGAGGCGCTGCGCATCGAGCTCGACGACCGCAACCAGAAGATCGAGCTGTTCGAAAGAGCGCGCGTCAGCCGCGGCTGCGACGAGGTCGCCGGCGACTACATCTTCGTGGACCAGCGCTCGGATTTCTACGAAGTCAAGGGCGGCAAGGACGGCGGCGCGAAGGGCCGCGTCAAGGCGGTGATCCAGCCCAAGGGCGGCGCGGAAATCGCCAAGCCCGGATGCAAATGACCGAGACCAGGACCGAACTCAAGAGCGCGCTGCGCTCGGAGCGGCTGCGCAAGCGCTACAAATCCCGCACGGTGGTGCAGGACGTGTCGCTCGAGGTGTCGAGCGGCGAGGTGGTCGGGCTGCTCGGGCCGAACGGCGCCGGCAAGACCACCTGCTTCTACATGATCGTGGGCCTGATCCCGGTCGACGCCGGCTCGATCCACCTCGACAGCCGCGAGCTCACGCACCTGCCGATCCACCGGCGCGCGCGCCTCGGCATCTCCTATCTGCCGCAGGAGAACTCGGTGTTCCGGCGCCTGACGGTGGAGGAGAACGTGCAGGCGATCCTCGAGCTGCAGGGGCTCGCGCCCGAGGAGATCGAGCCGCGCCTCGCCGAGCTGCTCAAGGACCTGAACATCGCCCACCTGCGCAAGCATGCGGCGATCTCGTTGTCGGGAGGTGAGCGGCGGCGGTTAGAAATAGCGCGGGCGCTCGGCACCCGGCCGGCTTTCATCCTGCTCGACGAGCCCTTCGCCGGGGTCGACCCGATCGCGGTGCTCGACATCCAGCGCATCATTAGGTTCCTGAAGGAGCGCGGCATCGGCGTGCTCATAACAGACCATAACGTTCGCGAGACCCTCGGCATCTGCGATCGCGCGTACATTATCAACGAGGGGGCCGTGCTCGCATCGGGCCATCCCGAGGAGATTGTCTATAATGACAGCGTTCGCCGAGTATATCTGGGTGAAAATTTCCGGATGTAGCAGACCGAGTTAGTGAAGCCCTCGCTTCAATTTCGCCTCTCGCAGCACCTGACGCTCACGCCACAGCTGCAGCAGTCGATCCGGCTGCTGCAGCTCTCCACGGTCGAGCTCAACCAGGAGATCGACCGCCTGCTGATGGAGAACCCCGCGCTCGAGCGCGAGGACCATGAGGAGCATGAGGTTCCCTCCAAAGGGACGCCGGCGGAATCCCCCACCCCGGTGAGCACGTCCGAATCGGCCCCGGCAGAAACCCCGGACTGGCCGAGCGAAGTGGCCGCCAACTGGCGCGGCCCGGAGGACGACGAGGACGGCGACCGCACGCATGCCACGCCGGACACCCCGACGCTGCGCGACCATCTGCGCGCGCAGCTCTCCCTCACCAACCTCGGCACCCGCGACCGCGCGTTCGTCGAGCTCCTGATCGACGCGCTCGACGAGGACGGCTACCTGACGCAGCCGCTGGAGGAGATCGCCGCGCTGCTGCCCGCGGAGGCCGAGGTCAGCCCCGAGGAGCTGAACATCGCGCTTTGCCACCTGCAGCACTTCGAGCCCGCCGGCGTCGGTGCGCGCTCGCCCTCGGAGTGTTTGTCTTTACAGATAAAGAATCTACCCGATGACCTGGCGCGCAGGCTCGCCCTCGAAATCGTCGACAAGCATCTCGACCTGCTCGCGGCGCGGGATTACACGCGCCTCAAGGCGCTGACCGGCTCGACCGACGACGCGCTGCGCGCGGCGCAGCGGCTGATCCAGGCACTCAACCCGCGCCCCGGCGCCGCGTTCGCCAAGCTCGAGGCGCGCTACGTCATCCCCGACGTGATCGTGAAGAAAGTGCGCAACGTCTGGCGCGCGAGCCTCAACTCCGACGCCATGCCGCGCCTGAGGATCAACCGGCTCTACGCCGAGCTCGCCGCGGCGGCGCGCAGCGGCGCCGGCATCTCCTCGCAGCTGCAGGAGGCGCGCTGGCTGATCAAGAACGTGCAGCAGCGCTTCGACACCATCCTGCGCGTGTCGCAGGCGATCGTCGACCGCCAGCGCCATTTCCTGGAGCACGGCGAAGTCGCCATGCGGCCCCTGGTGCTGCGCGAAATCGCCTCCACGCTCAGCCTGCACGAGAGCACGATCTCGCGCGTCACGACGCAGAAGTTCATGGCGACGCCGCGCGGCACCTTCGAGCTCAAGTACTTCTTCGGCAGCCACGTCGCCACCGAGGCCGGCGGCGCCGCGTCCTCGACCGCGATCCGCGCCCTCATCAAGCAGCTCGTCGCCGCCGAGGACACCAAGGCGCCGCTGTCGGATGCGCGCATCTCGCAGATCCTCGGCGAGCAGGGGATCGTGGTCGCGCGGCGCACCATCGCCAAGTACCGCGAGTCGCTGCAGATTCCTCCCGTCAACCAGAGAAAGGCCCTGTGACCATGAACTTGAGCGTCAGCGGCCATCACCTCGAGGTCACCCCGGCGATCCGCAGCTACGTGGAATCGAAGATCGGCCGCGTCACGCGGCACTTCGACCACGTGATCGACGCGCACGTGATCCTCACGGCGACCAAGCTCACGCAGAAGGCCGAGGTGACGCTGCACGTGCGCGGCAAAGACCTGCACTGCGAGAGCGAGGAAGGCGACCTCTACGCAGCGATCGATCTGCTGGCGGACAAGCTCGATCGCCAGGTGCTGAAATACAAGGATAAACTGTACGACAAGCGCGTATGAGCCTCGTTTCTAAGATTCTGACCGTCGCCCATGTGAGCGTCGACCTGCAGGCGTCGAGCAAGAAGCGCCTGTTCGAGCAGGCGGGCCTGCTGTTCGAGAACCTCGACGGCATCGGGCGCAGCCTGGTGTACGACAGCCTGTTCGCGCGCGAGCGCCTCGGCTCGACCGGCCTGGGCCAGGGCGTCGCCATCCCGCACGGCCGCATCAAGGGGCTGAAGGAAGCGCTCGGCGCCTTCGTGCGGCTCGCGCAGCCGGTGCCGTTCGACGCGCCCGACGGCAACCCGGTCAGCCTGGTGTTCGTGCTGCTGGTGCCGGAAAAGGCCACCGAGAAGCACCTGCAGATCCTGTCGGAGCTCGCGCAGATGTTCTCCGACAAGGCGCTGCGCGAGGCGATGAGCCTCGCGCCCGACGCCGCCGCCCTCCACGGACTGATCGCCGCTTGGCAGCCGGATGCTGCAGGTCAACGTCGCGCGGCTGCATGACGACAACCGCGAGGCGCTGTCGCTCGCCTGGGTAGCAGGCCGCGAAGGCGGCACTGCCGTGCGTCGTGAGGCCGCGCAGGCGGCCTCGTTGATCGGCCACCTCAACCTCACCCATCCCAACAGCATCCAGGTCATCGGCGCCTACGAGGCCGGCATCATCGGCGGCTTCGTCGACAAGCTGCTCGAGTCCTCGCCCGCCGCGGTGATCGTCGCCGACGGCGTCGCGCCGCCGCCGGCGCTGATCGAGTCGGCGACGCGCACGCGCACCCCGCTCTTCACCTCGCCGCTGCCGGCGCCGCGCGTGATCGAGCGCCTCGCGCACTACCTCGCCAAAGCGCTCGCCGAGACCATCGAGCTGCACGGCGTGTTCATGGACGTGCTCGGCCTCGGGGTGCTGATCACCGGCGAGTCGGGTGTCGGCAAGAGCGAGCTCGGACTGGAGCTCATCAGCCGCGGCCACGGCCTGGTCGCCGACGACGTGGTCGAGGTGTCGCGCCTCGGCGCCGACGCGCTCGAGGGACGCTGCCCGCCGCTGCTCAAGGACTTCATCGAGGTGCGCGGCCTGGGCGTGCTCAACATCCGCACCATCTTCGGCGAGACCGCGGTGCGGCGGAAGATGAAGCTGAGGCTGGTGGCGCACCTCGCCCGGCCCGCCCCTGGCGCGGGCGGCGCGCCGCGCGACCCCACCGAGCGGCTGCCGCTCTCCGAGCTCAACGAGGAGATCCTCGGCGTCACGGTGCGCAAGGTGGTCATCCCGGTGGCCGCGGGCCGCAACCTCGCGGTGCTGGTCGAGGCTGCCGTGAGGAACGAGATCCTCAAGCTGCGCGGCATCGACTCGATGGCCGAGTTCCTCGCGCGGCAAACCCAGGAAATCAAGAAAAGCGAGCAGTGATCAGCGCGTGCCTCAAAGCCTAGTCGTCGTCAGCGGTCTGTCGGGCTCGGGCAAGAGCATCGCCCTCAAGGTGCTCGAGGATGCCGGCTACTATTGCGTCGACAATCTGCCGGCGACGCTGCTTCTCGAAGTAGTCGACTTCCTCGGCGAGGCCGGGCACGAGCGCGTCGCGGTGAGCGTCGATGCGCGCAGCGCCTCGCTGCCTGCGCTCCCCGAGCACATCGAGCGCCTGAAGAGCCGCGGCTTCGACTGCCGCGTGCTGTACCTGGAGGCGAGTACCCCGACCCTGCTGCGGCGCTTTTCCGAGACGCGCCGGCGCCACCCGCTCTCGGGCGAGATGACGCTGCCCGAGGCGATCGAGCGCGAGCGCGCGCTCCTCGAGGGCGTCGCCCCGCTGGGGCAGCGCATCGACACGAGCGCCCTGCAGCCGCGCGTGCTGCAGAACTGGATCCGCGACCTGCTCGGCCTGGGCGCCGGCGCGCTCACGCTGCTGTTCGAGTCTTTCTCGTACAAGCAGGGCATCCCGCTCGATGCCGACTGGGTGCTCGACGCGCGCATGATCGCGAATCCGCACTACGACCCGCAGCTGCGCCCCTTGACCGGGCGCGATGCGCCGGTCGTCGACTACCTCGGGCGCGATTCGCTCACGCAGCAATGGCTCGAGGACGTGCGCGCGCTCCTCGCGCGCTGGCTGCCCGAGATCGTGCGCGAGAACCGCAGCCACGTCACCGTGGCGATCGGCTGCACCGGGGGCCGCCACCGCTCGGTGTACCTGGCGGAAAAGCTGGCCGCGGTGTTCCGTCCCGACTGGCGTGTGCTGGTTCGCCACCGCGTCCTGGCGCAGGAGGCTTCTGAATAGAAGATCTGGCCCTTTTCCCGCTGCACACGGTGCTGTTCCCCGGCGGCCGGCTGCCGCTGCGCATCTTCGAGAGCCGCTACATGGACATGGCGAAGGCGTGCCTGAAGGACGGCTCGCCCTTCGGCGTCTGCCTGATCCGCGAAGGCGCCGAAGTCGGGGTTCCCGCCACGCCCAACAGCGTGGGCACGCTGGCGAAAATCGTGGACTGGGACATGCCGCAGCTCGGGGTGCTGCAGGTCACGGCGCGCGGCGAGCGGCGATTTCGCATCCTCGAGCGCCGCGTCCAGCCCGACGGCCTCGCGCGGGGCCGTGTCGAGATCCTTCCCGAGGAAACGGATCGCGTTCCACCGGAAAACCTCTCCCGCTGCGTGAAGCTCCTGGAGCGCGTGATGGAGCAGCACCCCGGGCTCATCGAGCGGCCGCATCGCCTGGACTCGTGCTCGTGGGTCGCTTCTCGCCTCGCCGAGCTGCTGCCGCTGCCGCTCGACGCAAGACAGGCGCTGCTCGAGCTGGACGACGCCCGGGCGCGCCTCGAGCGGCTGAACGCGCTAGTCCGACCGGACTAGGCTGCTGCCGTAGATATTTCGACGCTTGTAGCGCATGCTCTACACACCGACGAACAAGTGACCGACCCGCTGTTACCAGCCCCATCCGACCGACCGACATTGCAGGAGCCGGTCCACGGTAGGGTCAAACAAGGAGCGAACCCCGCTCTGACGTGTAGTCGCTGATTCGATCGCCGCTTGAGAGGCAATCCCGGAGGGCGCGGCTAGCGGCCGCGCCCTTCGTTTTTCAGGCGACCATCTTCACACCGCGCCCGCCGAGCCGCTATCGCCGCGAACCGCCGCTTCGTGTCGCCATTCTTCGAAAATTGTGTAAGTGAAGCTCGTCGTAGAGGACAGTGAGATAACGCCATCAAGCCTGAAGGAGGCTTGAGAGGACTTTTCTGACGGGAGCCGGCACTGCCGCTTGCTCCGCCTCGTCAAGATCAATCCAGAGCATTCCAGGTAACTCAGGCTGAGATTTCCGAGCGGCCAATTCGTGCAGTAGTGGTCGGATGCGCAGGCGGAAATGCGTAAAGCCGTGCTCGATCACCGCCAGCTTGCGCGTGGCAGCGATCCTGAGGGCTGGACGTTCCGGAAAACACCACAAGCCTCCCCAGATGCCCGACGACGGCCGGCGCTCGAGGAGGACCCTGCCGGCATCCCGATAGACGAACCAGGTCGCCTTTTTCAGCGGCAGGGCTTTCCGCGGCCGCGCCGCGGGCAGCTCGGCGACGCGCCCGGTTTTCCGCGCCACGCAGCCCGCCCGGACCGGACACGCGCCGCAGTCCGGGTTGCGGGTGCAGACCGTCGCGCCGAGATCCATCAGCGCCTGGGTGTAGGTTTCCACCTTCTTCGTCGGGAGCAGGCGCTCCGCCTTCCGCCACATTTCTTCGTCGTTCGTGAGCCCGAAGCAGCGCGCAAGCACGCGCTTGACGTTGCCGTCGAGGATCGCGGCGCGCTCGCCGAACGCGAACGCCGCGATCGCCGCCGCGGTCGAGCGGCCGACGCCCGGCAACCCGGCGATTTTCAGAGCGGTGCGCGGAAACCCGTGGCGTTGAATTTCCCGTGCGGCCTTGTGGAGATTGCGCCCCCGCGCGTAGTAGCCGAGCCCGCTCCAGAGCTGCAGGACCTCGTCCTGCGAAGCGCGCGCGAGGGCCTCGACGTCGGGAAATCTTTCCAGAAACCGCTGGTAGTACGGAATGACCGCGCCCACCTGCGTCTGCTGCAGCATGATCTCGGAAAGCCAGATGCGGTAAGGGTCGCGCGTGCCCTGCCACGGCAGGCCGTGGCGCCCATGGCGCCGCTGCCACGCGATGAGCTGTTCCGCGAAAGACATGCGGTAACATTCTCTCAAATCATGCTGGCGTTCATCCTGCGGCGTCTCGCCCAGGCGGTCCTCGTCATGCTGACCGTCGGCCTCATCGCGTTCTCGCTGTTCCGTTTCGTCGGCGATCCGGTGACCTTCATGCTCGGGCAGGACGCGACGCCCGAGCAGCGCATCGAGGTGACGCGGGCGCTCGGCCTCGACCAGCCCTTCTACGTGCAGTACCTGAAATTCGTCGGCAATGCGCTGCAAGGCGAGTTCGGCCTCAGCCTGCGCCAGGTGCAGCCGGTGTCGAGGCTGATCGTGGAGCGGCTGCCGGCGACGCTCGAGCTCTCCCTCGTCGCCGCGCTGTTCGCGCTGGTGGCGGGTATTCCGATGGGTGTCTATACCGCCCTGCGCCCGAGATCGTTTTTCTCGCAGGTATTGCTTGCAGTGTCGCTCGCGGGCGTATCGCTGCCGACCTTCCTGATCGGCATCCTGCTGATCCTGGTGTTCTCGGTGCAGCTCGGCTGGATGCCCTCGTTCGGCCGCGGCGACACGGTCGCGATCGGCTGGTGGACCACGGGCCTGCTCACGGCCTCGGGGCTGAAGGCCCTGGTGCTGCCCGCGATCACGCTGGGGCTTTTCCAGATGACGCTGATCCAGCGGCTGGTGCGCTCGGAGATGCTGGAGGTGCTGCGCGCCGACTACATCCGCTTCGCCCGCGCGCGCGGCCTCACCGACCGCGCGGTGCATTTCGGCCACGCGCTCAAGAACACGCTGGTCCCGGTCATCACGATCACGGGCTTGCAGCTCGGCGCCATCATCGCCTTCGCGATCATCACCGAGACCGTGTTCCAGTGGCCGGGGATGGGCCTCCTGTTCATCCAGGCGGTGAACTTCGCCGACGTGCCGGTCATGGCTGCCTACCTGTGCCTGATCGCGCTGTTTTTCGTGGTGATCAACCTTGCGGTCGATCTCCTTTACTATGCGGTCGATCCGCGCCTTCGCCTGCGACCGCTATGACCAGCCCCATCGAACGCATCCGCCAGTACCACCCCGAGCTCACCGGTATCCGGCGAGACCTTCACGCGCACCCCGAGCTCTCGTTTCAGGAGCAAAGAACCTCGAAGGTCGTGGCGGAGTACCTGAAGAAGCTCGGGATCGAGACGCACGTGGGTCTCGCGAAGACCGGGGTGGTCGGCGTGATCACCGGACGGAAGAACGGCGGAAAAGGCATCGCGCTGCGCGCCGACATGGATTGCTTGCCGATGCACGAGACGAATACCTTCGCTCACCGGTCGACGAACGAGGGCCGCATGCACGCCTGCGGCCACGACGGCCACACCACCATGCTGCTGGGCACTGCGCGCTATCTCGCCGAGACCCGCAATTTCGACGGCACCGCGTACCTCGTGTTCCAGCCGGCCGAGGAAGGCGGCGGCGGCGGCCAGGTGATGGTGAAGGAAGGCCTGTTCGAGCGCTTCCCGGCGAACGAGGTGTATGCGCTGCACAACTGGCCCGGGCTTCCGGCCGGCCAGATGGCGGTGCGCGCCGGCCCGGTGATGGCCGCGACGGATGAAGTCATCATCACGGTGCGCGGGCGCGGCGGCCACGGCGCCATGCCCCATCTTGTTGTCGACCCGGTCGTGGCGGCGGCGCAGATCATCACCGCGCTGCAGACCATCGCCAGCCGCAACGTCGACCCGGTCGACGCGGTGGTCGTGAGCATCTGCTCGATGCAGACCAGCCAGCTCGGCGCCTTCAACGTGGTCCCGGACTTCGTCAAGCTCGTCGGCACGGTGCGCAGCTTCCGCGCCGCCACCCGCGACCTCGCCGAGAAGCGGTTGAAGGAGATCGTCACCAAGGTTGCGGAGGCGCTCGGGTGTTCCTCCGAAATCCAATACACCCGCGGCTACCCGGCGACCATCAACAGCGCGCGCGAAGCGCAGTTCGCGGCGCGCGTCGGCGAGCGCCTGTTCGGCAAGGGCAACGTGATCACCGAGCACGAGCCGACCATGGGCGGGGAGGACTTCTCGTACATGCTGCAGGCGCGCCCCGGCGCCTACGTGTTTCTCGGCCAGGGGGGCGGAGCGGGCGGCGCGGCAGGTCCCTGTTTCCTGCACAATCCGCAGTACGATTTCAACGACGAGGTGATTCCGCTGGGAGCGGGTTATCTCGCTGCGCTGGTCGAGGAAGCGCTACCGATCAAATAGGATGAAACGAAACGGAGGAGGGAATATGAGAAAGCTTTTGTTGATACTGGCGTTCGCCGCGCTCCCCGCTTATGGGGTGAACCTGAAATGGGCGGCGCAGAACGACATCCTGACGCTCGATCCGCACTCGCAGAACCACGCCACCACCAACTCGATCCTGCAGCACACCTACGAGGGGCTCACGCGCTACAGCAAGCAGTACCAGGCCGAGCCCTGCCTCGCGACAGGCTGGAAGCAACTCTCCGATACGCACTGGCGCTTCAACCTGAGGAAGGGCGTCAAGTTCCACGACGGCGCCGATTTCACCGCCGACGACGTGGTGTTCTCGTTCGGCCGCATCCAGCAGAAGCAGGGCACGATGCAGATCTACGTCACCGGCGTGAAGGAAGTGGTCAAGGTCGACGACCACACCGTGGACTTCATCCTGTCCGGCCCGGTGCCGATCCTGCTGCGCAACATCGTCGACTTCCGCATCATGAGCAAGTCCTGGGCGGAGAAGAACCGCTCGGAAAACGTGCAGGACTATGCGAAGAAGGAGGAGATCTACGCCTCGCGCCACACCAACGGCACGGGACCCTACATGGTCAAGGGCTGGGCGCCGGACAAGGAGATCGTCTTCGCCCACAACAAGGGCTGGTGGGGCAAGCTCGACGGCAACGTGACCGACGTGGTCTACAACCCGGTCAAGTCCGACGCGACCCGGGTCTCCGCCCTCCTCGCGGGCGACGTCGACCTCGTCACCGACCTGCCGGTGCAGGACGTCGATCGCCTGCGCAAGGAAGCCAAGCTCAAGGTCCTCGACGGCCACGAGGTGCGCACCATCTTCATTGGCATGGACCAGCACAACAAGGAGCTCAAGTATTCCAGCGTCAAGGACAAGAACCCGTTCCAGGACGTCCGCGTGCGGCGTGCCCTCAACATGGCGATCGACCGGGAGGCGATCAAGCGCGTGGTGATGCGCGGCCTGTCGATCCCCGCGGGCATCATGGTGGCGCCGGGCGTGCACGGGTACTCCAAGGACATCGATGTCGTGATGAAGCCCGACCCGGCAGGGGCGAAGAAGCTGCTCGCCGAGGCCGGCTATCCCGACGGCTTCGAGTTCACCCTCGACTGCCCGAACAACCGCTACGTGAACGACGAGAAGATCTGCCAGGCGCTGGTCGGGATGTGGGCCAAGGCGGGGCTGAAAGTGCGGCTGAACTCGATTCCGTTCGCCAACTTCATCCCGAAGATCCTCAATTTCGATTCGAGCGCCTACCTGCTCGGCTGGGGCGTGGCGACCTTCGACGCGCAGTACTCGCTGCAGTCGCTGGTGCGCACTAAGACTACCGGCGCGGACGGCAACTTCAACCAGGGCCGCATCTCGGACCCGAAGCTCGACACCACGATCGACGCGATCAAGATCGCCACCGATCCCAAGGCGCGCGACGCGCTGCTGCGCGAAGGCCTCGTCAACACGCGCGACCAGCACTACTACGTGCCGATCCACCACCAGCTGCGGCCGTGGGCGATGAAGAAGAGCGTCACCACGGTGCACAAGGCGGACGACCGGCCCGAATCGCGCTACGCCAAGGTCGATGGAGGAAGCTGATTTTCAGGAGAATCTGGGACCACGACCTCGCCTGGAGCTTCCGCAGGTCGCCGGTCACGGTCGCGGCAGCCGTGCTGACGCTGGTGTGCGTCGGCGCGGCTGTGTTTTCTCCCTGGATCGCGCCGCAGAACCCGTTCGACGCCGCCGCGCTTGACCTGAACGCGGCGTTCAAGCCGCCCGCCTGGATCGAGGGCGGCGAGCGCGGATTCCCGCTGGGCAGCGACAACCAGGGGCGCGACATCCTGTCGACGATCCTGTACGGCGCGCGCATCTCGCTCGGCATCGGCCTCGCGGCGGTGGCGTTCGCCATGGTTCTCGGGGTGAGCCTGGGATTGATCGCCGGCTACTTCGGCGGCCGGCTGGACGCGGTCATCATGCGCATCGCCGACGTGCAGCTCTCCTTCCCCGCGATCCTGATCGCGCTGCTCATCGACGGCGTGGCGCGCGTGGCGCTCGGCGGCGAGCGGCACGAGGAGATCGTGGTGCCGGTCCTGGTCCTCTCGATCGGCTTCGCCGGCTGGGTGCAATACGCCCGCACCGTGCGCGGCTCGACCATGGTCGAGCGGGAGAAGGAGTACGTGCAGGCCGCGCGCGTCATCGGCCGCCGCCCGCTCGCCATCCTGCTTGCGCACGTGCTGCCGAACGTCCTGGGGCCGGTGCTGGTGATCGCCACGATCCACATCGCCACCGCGATCATCACCGAGGCGACGCTCTCGTTCCTGGGCGTCGGCGTGCCCGCCACCCAGCCCTCGCTCGGCACCCTGATCCGCGTCGGCAACGAGTTCCTGCTCGCCGGCGAATGGTGGATCACCGTGTTCCCGGGCGTGGCCCTCATCGTGCTCGTGCTGTCGGTCAACCTGCTCGGCGACTGGCTGCGCGACGCGCTGAATCCCAAGCTTCGATGATCTTGGAAATTAAAGATCTGACCGTGCAGTTCCCCACGCGGCGCGGGATCTTGACCGCGGTTGATTCCATCAGTTTTTCCATAGCACCCGGGGAAGTACTCGGCGTGGTCGGCGAGTCGGGCGCGGGGAAATCGATGACCGGCCTTGCCGTCATCGGCTTGCTCGAGCCGCCGGGGCGCATCGCGGCCGGCGAGGTGCGCCTCGAGGGCCGGCGCATCGACCACCTGAAGCACGAGGAAATGCGCCGCATCCGGGGCCGCAAGATCGGCGTGATCTTCCAGGACCCGCTCACCTCGCTCAATCCGCTGTACACCATCGGCCAGCAGCTCGAGGAAACCATCCTCACGCACTTGCCTTTGAACAAGAATCAAGCAAGAGAGCGTGCGCTGTCCCTTCTGCGCGAAGTCGGTATTCCGGCGCCCGAGGCGCGCTACGGCGCCTACCCGCACCATTTTTCCGGCGGCATGCGCCAGCGCGTGGTCATCGCCCTCGCCCTCGCGGCCGAGCCGCGCCTGCTGATCGCCGACGAGCCCACCACCGCGCTCGACGTCTCGATCCAGGCGCAGATCATCGCGCTCATCAAGCGCCTCGCCGGCGAGCGCGGCGCCGCGGTGATGCTGATCACCCACGACATGGGAGTCATCGCCGAGACCGCGCAGCGCGTCGCGGTGATGTACGCCGGGCGCGTGGTCGAGATCGGGCCGGTGCGCGACGTGATCCACTCGCCGCGCCATCCGTACACGGTGGGACTGATGGGCTCAATCCCGAAGATTGGAATTCGTCAGGAAAGACTCCTGCAAATCGAAGGGGCAATGCCGCGGCTCAATGCCATCCCGCCGGGCTGCGCCTTCAATCCGCGCTGCCCGCGGCGCTTCGAGCGCTGCCTGGTCGAGCGCCCGGACCTGCTGAGTGCGGGCTCGAGCCGAGCCGCCTGCTGGCTGCATGCACTCAGCTAACCCTCTCCTTAAGCTCGAGTCGGTCAGCCGCGACTTCGACGTTTCGCAGCCCTGGCTGAATCGCGTCATCGAGCGCGAGCCGCGGCGCATCCTGCGCGCGGTCGACCGGGTGAGCTTCGAGGTGAAGAGCGGCGAGACGCTGGCGCTGGTCGGCGAGTCGGGCTGCGGCAAATCGACCGTGGCGCGCCTGATCGCCGGGCTCTACGCGCCGAGCGAGGGCCGCATCGAGTTCCGCGGCCGGCGCCTGCAGATGATCTTCCAGGACCCTTATGCGAGCCTCAACCCGCGCTGGCGCGTGCGCAAGATCATCGCCGAACCGATGATCTTCCTGGACGGCGGAAAACCGATCGGCGAGCTCCTGCTTCAGGTGGGCCTCTCCCCGGACGACGCCGAGCGCTATCCGCACGAGTTCTCCGGCGGGCAGCGCCAGCGCATCTCGATCGCGCGCGCGCTCGCGGGCGAGCCCGAGCTCCTGATCTGCGACGAGCCGACCTCGGCGCTCGACGTCTCGGTGCAGGCGCAGATCCTGAACCTGATGGCGGACCTCCAGGACCGCCTCGGCCTCACCTACCTTTTCATCTCGCACAACCTCGCGGTGGTGTCGCTGGTGGCCGACCGCGTCGGCGTCATGTACCTCGGCCGGATCGTGGAACTGGCAAATGCCGCGGACCTGTTTGCGCGCCCGCGCCATCCCTACAGCCGGATGCTGCTCGACGCCTTACCGGACCTGGGCATGACGGGCAAGCCGCGCACCCCGGTCGCCGGCGAGGTGCCGAATCCGCTCGCCCCGCCCGCGGGCTGCCCGTTCCATCCGCGCTGCCCCCACGCCAACGCGCGCTGCCAGGTCGAAGTGCCGCGGTTCGCCGGCGGCGTCGCCTGCCACGCCGTCGAGGAAGGCAGGATTTAGGAGCTCACCATCGGAGCCGCCCCACCCAGGAAAAGACGCGCGTCCTCAGCAGAGCCTGCCCGCGACGCGCCGCCGATTCGCTTCGTAGACTTCGCGGTCCGCGCATGGCGGGAGGGATCCTACGCGCAGGTCATCGTGCACTCGACGCCGGCTGGCGCAATGCGCCAGCCGATCGCGGTCAAGCTCGGTGTGTTCGCGCCTGCGGATTATCGAATCGCGATCGACGCGCCGCTCGTGCGCGGCGCCGACGTGGGGCGCCAACTCGCCCGTGTGCTGTTCCCGCCCGAGATCTGGCGCCTCCTCTGCGAGAGCCTTGCCGCCATTTCGGCGCGGCGCGACCTCGGCCTGCGAATTCGTCTGTGTCTGGACGATGACCTGATTGATCTCCCGTGGGAGTTCCTTTACCGGCCCGACGTCGATGCGCCGGCGGCGCAAAGCGGCTTTCTCTTGACCGATGGCCGCATCTCGCTGACGCGCGAGCCGCCGTCGATTGTCGGAGCGCACGCATCCAGCGATCGGCCGCAGCGCGGGCTGTTCGTCGGCACGATGTTCGACGATGGCTCGGATCCCTGGGGCGTGAGGGGAGAACACGAAAGCCTCGCCAGGGAAATGAGCCGTGTGCACGGGCTCCTGGCGTTCGACTTTGTACGTGCCGATGACACCAAGGCCGTCGATCGGGCGCTGTCCGCGGGATGTGAAGTGTTCCACTACGCGGGACACACGGAGGTGGGCAACGAGCGTGGAACGCTGATCCAGCGTGTAAACGCCGCGCGGCTGATGGCACAACTGGACGCGGTGCAATATGGAACATCAACGGTTGCGGCCTACACGCCGCCGGTCGACCTGACCGAAAGCCTGGAAGCGGTCGAGGCGCCCGCCGCCTGGACATCCAGCGAGGTGCTCGCGGCCCGCCTCGCCCGCGTGGGTACGCGTCTGGCGGTCTTCAACGCGTGCAACAGCGGGCTGTGGCCTTTTGTGCGGCCGCTGATGCGGGCGGGCGTTCCAGCGGTCATCGGCGTCCAGGGCCTGATCAGCAACATCGCGGCGCTCAACTTCGCCGAAATGTTCTACAAGTCGCTCGCCGTGGGGCTGTCCCTCGACGAGGCGCTGACCTATGCGCGGCTCTACGTGATCGAGCCCGAACGTTCCTACTACCCCTGCGACTGGGGACGCTTCATGGCCTACATGCCAACCGAATCGGCCGTGCTTTTCCCGCGCCCCGAACGCGATCAGATCCGGGAACAGCAGGAGAAGCTCCGCGCCGGCCGAAAGCGCACGATCGATAACCTGCAGGTCGTGATGGAACAGCTCGACGGAGCGGGCGTCAGCCGGATGCTGTCGGACGTCGCGAGCCGCAGCGTGCTGATTCTGGGTCGCTTCAAGGAGAACCGCAAGCCGGTGCTCGATCTGATTCGCCGGCAGATCGCAACCCCGCCCTACAGCTACGTGCCGATTCTGTTCGACTTCGAGCGGCCGCAGGATCGAACGATGATCGAATCGGTGCTGCGATTCGCCGCCGTGTCACGGTTTGTCATTGCCGATCTGTCAGACCCGAAATGGGTGCTCGCTGAGCTGCAGCAGATTGTCCGCAGCTTCCGCTCTCTGCCTGTGGTGCCGATCATCGACGCCGCACAGGATGAGAAGGAAGTGATCGCGGAGTTCGAGGGATATGCGTCCGTCCACCCGGTGGTGCGCTATCGCGATATGCCGCATCTTCAGAAGATACTGGATGCCAAGGTGGTGAAACCCGCAGAGGCGCTTTATGCGGATTTGCGGCCGCGGGCGGTGCTCTGAAGCGTGAGCGGGGCCTGCCGAATGAATGACATTAACGAATTTCTCTATGCAGGGCACGCAACAGCTGGCTTCGGTGCGCATTGCTCTCGGCCCGCGCGCTTTCGCCAAGCCAGTCCTTGACCCTTGAAGGCAACGCGTTCGCAATATTGCGTAGGTCCTCGTCGTCTCGCGCCTTCGGATGATTTACGAAAGCTGCGACAACCGTGCGGATCGTAGCGTCCTCGCCGGCGTCCTTTAGAAGACCGACCAGATAAGAGATTCCGTCGAGACGGCCTAGTTGCTGCTCGATGGCGTAACCATCGAGGCTTTGCAACTCATTGCCCTCCGCGCTATCGGATAGATTCTTCGTAAGCAATCTCGCTACGTCCAGAGCGAGATCTCTCAAACCTTCGGTGCCTTCCCGCGAACACATACTGTGACGCTCGAAGCAGTGCAACACGGGTGCAACCGATCTCGGATCATGCCTCGAGGCGAGCACATAGGCCGCGCTCAGGGCTCCCTTCTCCTCGCCGGACCAGATGCGAGTTCGGTCCTCAAGGTACCTAACGCCATATCCGCTGAAGGAAGCGATCGCGCGGCGGGAGAGCTCAGCATTTGAGCCGCGCGCTGTCTCTACCACGGTTTGCAACACGTACCAAAAACTACTTTTCTGTTCGTTCCTGATCAATTCCATCAGAAGCCCATCATCGGCAAACTTCAATGCCAGATGGGCCGCGGCGGCGACACTTTTGCTGCTCGGCTGGACTCGTCGTAGACTGCTTGCAATCGTCCTCCAGCTATCCCGATTGCCCGCTTTGAACTTGAGCAGAGCGGCGACAAAGCCGATCCCGGAGGCGACGCTGGCTGCCTGACTATCCCCGTCCAGCCATGGCGACAGCAGTATGCGAATGTCTGCGGTGTCGAGGAAAGGCTCGATCTCTCGTACGAGGGAAAGGCTGAACTCCCGGTCATCGGCCACGGCCACCTCGAGAACCGGGAGAGCGGCGCGTTCTCCGCCCACTCTTCGGACTATTTCCAGCAGGCAATCCTGCGCCGATTCTATGCCCCAAGGTCCGTGCTTCTGGATAGCCCTTGTCATGAGTGGACGGATGGCCCGGGCGTCTCCCACAAAACTGCACAGCGCTACTAATGCTAGCTCACCGTAGTAGTCGACCCGACGGGCATGCTCTATCAGGAGCGGTGTAGCGTCATTCGCAAAGTCCCTGCTGAGCCTGGCAAATGCCTCTTTCCTATCGAAATCATCCAGATAATGTAATGGCGTTGAATACAGAGATGCGAACACGACCGGCCGGGCGAAGGGAGAATATTTAGTCGCAAGGGTGGGGAAATAAGACGGTGACGCGAGAACGATTGCCGAAAGGACGGTGAAGACAGCAGCTGCATAGGTCCCCAGAACGGCCGCCGCAACATTGAGCGGGCGGACAGGTTTCGCTGAGGCGCGTGGGCGTGCAAGAGCTTCAGCGACGCTGACGCGGAAGCTTTCCGCGTCCTCTAGCCCTTGTTTTGCGTAGACGTACAGTTTCACCGATCGGAGAAGGGATTCGGATTCGGCGAGGCGAGCGAGCGCAATGGACGCCTCCACGGCTTTCTGATCGGCTACGAATATCAACCGTTCGGAAAGGCCGCGCTTGCAGGCCTGGATGATTTCCCAGTCGAGAGATTCGCGGGGGCTGGAAATATCCACCACGATCAGATCAGCGCGATCAAGAAGCGCAAGCACGCAATCCTGCCATAGCGCATCAGAGCATCGAATCGGGAATACCTTGCTAATTGAAACGAACCAGTTGACGCTCTGCTTCCATGGAGCGTCGAGGTTCGACACCAGGCGCTCGAGACGGCGCGGCGAGGTAATTTTTCGAGGGCGAAAATGTAGCCAGCTCAGCTGGCCGATAAGAAAGGGGATGCGAACGCTCAGCGGGAGGTGAATCCGCGTATCGGCCAGCGTGTATACATGCCCGAATGAGGCAAGGCAGGAACGAATGATGCGCCGTATCTGGCGGTTCTCGTAGGAAACGTTGAACCGGCGGAACACGACGATTCTACGCGGGTCGCGCCAGCCTAGCGCCAAGGGCATGAGGAACGGAATCAGGACGACCGTCGGCGCGACGAAGAACATGGCATATAGGAGTACGACGCCGATCAGCAGTGAAAGCCCCTCGATCTCGCGGGGAGGATACCGGCCCAGAAGAGCAATCAACGTATGCAGCCACGCGACTAAGAGAAGAACGACAAGCGCAGGGATTAGCGCGGCAATGACCACGAAAACGCCGTGGCTCAGCCACCTTCGGCGTCGCATTTGTGTCTGACCAAGTGCAGACGCATTGTCGCGCAAGGCAATCATCTACCCACGCCGCCGTCTATTCGGTATGTTGCGCGGGATTGTGCCACCTCGCCACGAGACGGGCGAGCGGTAGGCCGAGAGCCACTCCTTCGTCGACGCCGAAGGATAGGAAATCCCTTCGTGTCCGTGCCGCGAAAAATGAGTAGTTCGGGCATATTCCGGTTCGGTGAGCCTTGCTTCTCGTCACAATGATTCATGTTTGCGGCTGCCAAGGGCGGCATACAAAAGGCGCCGATCGCGGTTTAGGCGCGGCCCGGCTGGTCTGCGTGCGCGACCGCTTTGTACCGGCCTTCGCATGTGTGCGCATGGCTATGGCACCATGAACCAGATATCGTCGTGACCTCGCCCTCCGTAAAGCGCCGCCCATTGAGGCTCTTCTTCTGCTACGCGCACGAGAACGCCGACGTGCGCGCGGCGCTCGATCGCCACCTCGACATTCTGGAGCGGGAGGCGCTCGTCACCACCTGGTACGACGGCGCCATCACGCCCGGCTCGCGTTGGTCCGAGGCGATCGAAGAAAGCTTGCGCGGCGCAGACATCATCGTACTGCTCGTGAGCCGCGCCTTCCTGGATTCGAAATACATCGCCGAGGTCGAGATGCGTCTGGCGCTCGAGCTCCATCGCGCTAAGGTGTCGGTGCCTATCCCCGTGCTGGTGGAAGAAGTTGACTGTTATGCGGAGCTACCTCTCTCGGCGTTCGAGACGCTCCCGCACAAGGCCAAGCCGATCTCGGAATGGCAGGACCTGGTGCGCGCGTTCGACAGCGTCGTCGCGGGGATCCGCCGAGCGGCGCTCAGGCTGCTCGCCGAAAGTGGAGGGGCCTTCGATCCCGGGCCTCACCCGTTCGGCGAGGCCGAGCTCGTCAGCGTGGACCACGCCGACCGCGGCCGAACCCTCGCCGGACTTTCGCGCTTGCGCTCCGCCCTGGTAGACGAAGTGCCCGCACGGCGCCTGGACGGAAACCTGCTGGTCGCCAACTGGTGCCTGAACAAGCTCGGGCGGCGCGCGTCTAGCATCGAAGCGCTGTTCTACATGGCGCAGGTCCTGTCAGCCTTCGACGTGATCTCGCTCCAGGAGATCGATCGCCGCCTCGGAGCCTTGCGCTCTCTGCTCGACATCCTCGGGCCGGAATGGAGCTACTTCATCACCGATATTACCGAAGGCATGCCTGGCAACGCCGAACGCTTCGCGATTCTCTACTACGCGCAGCGCGTGGCGTTCGAGCATGTGAGCGGCGAGGTCATCTTGCCGGACGATCTTCTGATCGACGGTCACCAATTCGCACGAAAGCCACTGCTTGCGAGCTTTCGTGCCGCTGCCTTCCACTTTCGCGTGTGCGCAGCACACATCCACTATGGGGGTGGAGATCCAAAGCGAGGCATCCGCGAGTGTAAGGTTCTCGCTCGCTTTCTCAAGCGGGTTGCCAAGCGTGACGGAGAGAACATCGTGCTCGCTGGCAACTTCAACCTCCGTCGAGCCGACTCACCTGCGCTGCAAGCCTTCCGCGACGAGGGCTTCCGCATCCCCCCCGAGATCGTTCATCCGAGCCTTGCACGCAACCCTTCCTTCTATTCGGACCTGGTTGGCCTCTTCGCGGCTTGCCCCGGAGCCGTCGACTTCGGCGCCAGCGGCGCTTTCCAGCCGTTCGCCCACGTCTTTCGCGACGCCGATGCGGCCACTTATCCCGACCCTTCGCACTTCGGCACGTGGCGCTGCGCCGAACTCTCCGACCACGTGCCCGTCTGGCTCGAGCTGACGTTTCCGGCGACGTCAGGGCGCGACGCCGCTAGTCTCCCCTCGTAGTCAGGGGTAGCTTTTCCAAAGGGCTACGACGAAAGGATAGGAAATTCCTTCGTGTCCGTGCCGCGAAAAGTGAGTGTTCCTGCATATTTCGGTTCGGTGTCCTAGCGGACGTTGGCGACCCCGAAAGGGACGTGGCCGGCGGCCACGTAGGCACGCGCCGAGTCGACGTGGCCGTGCTGGTCGTCGAAGTAGAAGTCCGGCTCGAAGGACTTGAGGAACGCACCCTTGTCGAGGCCGCCAAGGAACATCGCCTCGTCGACCGCGATGTTCCACTCCATCAGCGTGCGCACCGCGCGCTCGTGCGCCGGGGCGCTTCGGGCCGTTACCAGCGCAGTTCTGACCCGGACGGGCACGTCCTTTCCAGACGCTGCCTGCAATCGGTGCAGCGCTTCGAGAAGCGGCTTGAAAGGCCCCGGTGGAAGGGGCTGCAACGCACGCGCGGTCTCATGCTGGGTGAACGCGTCCAGCCCGTCGCGCTGGTAGACGCGCTCGGCCTCGTCGGAGAAGAGCACCGCGTCGCCGTCGAAGGCGATGCGCACTTCGTCGGCATGCCGGCTCGCGGCCTGCGCGGACTCGGGGTAGACGCGCGCCGCCGGCACCTTGGCCTCGAGCGCGCCCATCACGTCGGTCTCGTTCGCCGACAGGAAAAGATTCGCCTTCAAGGGATCGAGGTAGTGATAAGGGCTGCGCCCGCGCGTAAACACGCCGCGCTCGATATTCAGTCCCGCCACCTTGGCCGAGCGGAACACCCGCAGCCCCGAAACCGGGTCGTTCTTGGACAGCACGACGACCTCGACGCGGCTCTGGCCCGGCGTATTGAACGCGAGCAGCTTCTTCACCAGCGGGAACGCCACCCCTTCGCGTGCGGGAACGTCGAGCCGTGCATACTGCAGCGCGATGTACGCCGCCTCGCCGTCCTTCTCGAACACGCGGTTCTCGTCCTCGAAGTCGAACAACGCGCGCGAGGAGATCGCGACCACCAGCTTGCCTTCGACCGAGTACGGCAATGGGCCTCCGTCGCGGTGATTATCTCATCCTGAGCTGCGAGCACGGCGGCAGGACTCTGGTGGCGACCCTGCCTCAATTTACAACCCCTCGGCAACCAGTTACCTTGCCCTAATAAGAATGGCAGTAGAGAAAGGGAGCTGAGTGGTTCTGGAAGGGCTGTTGTGGGGCATTGCGGCGCTGCTCGGCACGGGGGCGGCAGCGGTCGCCATAGCGCGGCGTCGCACAGCGACCGCGCTGGTGTACGGAATCTCGCTCGGCGTTACGACCATTGCGTTTCTAGCCGCGGTTGCGTCCCTCCTCGCTCCTGCGTCCCTGGGCGGCACGCTGATCCTGCCGGTTGGCCTGCCCTGGCTGGGTGCGCACTTCAGGCTCGATCCCCTGGCGGCATTTTTCCTGGTGGTCGTGAATCTGGGCGGCGCCGCGGCGAGCCTGTTCGGTCTCGGCTACGGCCGTCACGAAGAGTCGCCCGGGCGCGTCCTGCCTTTCTTCCCGGCGTTCCTCGCCGGCATGAACCTGGTGGTGATCGCCGCGGATGCGTTCACCTTCCTCTTCGCCTGGGAGTTCATGTCGCTCTCTTCCTGGGCCCTGGTGATGGCGCACCATCGCCGGCCGGGCAACGCGGCGGCCGGGTACCTCTATCTGCTGATGGCGAGCCTCGGGACGCTCGCGCTCGTGCTCGCGTTTGGCCTGCTCGCCGGGCCCTCGGGCGGCTACGCGTTCGAGGTGATTCGCCAGGCGGCGCCGCCGGCGGCGGTCTCGGGCGTGGTGCTGGTGCTGGCGCTGATCGGCGCGGGCTCCAAAGCGGGCCTCGTACCGCTGCACGTCTGGCTGCCGCTCGCCCACCCGTGAGCGCCGAGCCATGTCTCGGCGCTCATGAGCGGCGTCATGACCAAGGTCGCGGTCTACGGATTCGTGCGCATCGTGTTCGACCTGCTCGGGCCGCCGAGCTGGTGGTGGGGCGCAGTGGTGCCGCTGCTTGGCGGCGTGACCGCCGTCATGGGCGTGCTCTATGCCCTCATGGAGCATGACCTCAAACGCCTGCTCGCCTATCACACCGTCGAGAACATCGGGATCATCTTCATCGGCCTCGGCCTGGCGCTCGCCTTCGAGGCGAACGCGATGCCCGCGGCGGCCGCGCTGGCGCTCACCGCGGCGCTGCTCCACGTGTTCAATCACTCGGTCTTCAAGAGCCTGCTGTTCTTCGGCGCCGGCGCGGTGCTCGGCGCGACCGGCGAGCGCGACATGGAGCGCCTCGGCGGGCTCATCCATCGCATGCCGCTCACGGCTTTCGCCTTCCTGATCGGCTGCGCCGCGATTTCCGCGCTGCCGCCTTTCAACGGCTTCGTCTCCGAATGGCTCACGTTCCAGGCGATCCTCCTCAGCCCGGCGCTGCCGCAGTGGCTGCTGAAGTTCCTGATTCCCGCGATCGGCGCCCTGCTCGCCCTCTCGGCGGCGCTCGCGGCGGCGTGCTTCGTCAAGGCGTTCGGCATCACCTTCCTCGGCCGCGCGCGCACGCAAGTCGCCCGCGAGGCCGTGGAGACCGACCGCTGGTCGCTGGCGGCGATGTTCGGGCTCGCCGCGCTGTGCCTGCTGGCGGGCATCCTGCCGGGCTATTTCATCGACGCGCTCGCCCCGGTGATCCACCCCCTGACCGGCGCGAACCTGCCGCGCCAGGACGAGCTCGACTGGCTGACGATCGTCCCCATCGCGCAGAGCCGCAGCTCCTACAACGGCCTGCTGCTGTTCCTGTTCATCGCGCTCGCGGCCGGGCTCGGGGCTGAAGTCATCCATCGATGGTCGTCGGCTGCGATCCGCAGGTCCGATCCCTGGGACTGCGGCTTTCCCGACGCCAGCCCGATGACGCAATACACCGCGGGAAGCTTTTCGCAGCCGATCCGCCGGGTATTCGGCAGCGTGGTGTTCCGGGCCCGCGAGGAAGTTCACATCCCGGCGCCGGGAGATGTCCGCGCCGCGCGCCTGCATGTGCAGTTGCGTGACGTTCCCTGGGACCTGCTGTATGTGCCCGCGGCCAGGCTCGTGAACTACGCCGCCGAACGCCTCAACCGGATGCAGTTCCTGACGATCCGCGGCTACCTGACCCTGGTGTTCGGCGCGCTGGTAGTGCTGCTGATGGTGCTCAGCATATGGCAGTGATCCTCGACGCGATCGTCCAGCTCGGTGAGATGCTCGTCGTGCTGGTGCTGGCGCCGCTGCTCGCGGGGTATGTGCGAACGCTCAAGGCGCGCCTCCTCGGCCGCCGCGGACCGCCTCTCGTGCAGCCCTATCGCGACCTGCTGCGGCTGCTTCGCAAGGAGGTGGTCTTGGCTCATGGCGCTTCGTGGGTGTTCCGCGTCGCGCCCTACCTCGTCTTTGCAACCACCTGGGTCGCCGCGGCGCTCGTGCCCACGTTCGCCACCGGCCTGGTCATCAGCTATGCGGCGGACATGATCGCCATCGTCGCCCTGCTCGGCAGCGCGCGCTTCATGCTGGCACTGGCGGGGCTCGACGTCGGCACGAGCTTCGGCGGCATCGGCTCGAGCCGCGAGATGATGATCGCCTCGCTCGCCGAGCCGGCGATGCTGATGGTCGTGTTCACGCTGTCGCTGCTCGCCGGCTCCACCCAGCTCTCCTCGATCGCGGCGTTCATGCAGGGCCCGGACGTCGGCCTGCGCGTGTCGCTCGCGCTGGCGCTCGTGGCGCTTGTCATGGTGGCGATTGCCGAGAACGCACGCATCCCGGTCGACAACCCGGCGACGCATCTCGAGCTGACGATGGTGCACGAGGCGATGATCCTGGAGTACTCGGGCCGGCACCTGGCGCTGATCGAGGCCGCGTCGTTCGTAAAGCTGCTGCTCTACGTCTCGGTCATCGCCTGCGCGTTCGCTCCGTGGGGGATCGCCGTCTCCGGCCAGGGGTTCGCCGCCTACCTCCTCGGGCTGGCAGCCTACGTGGCCAAGCTCGCCGCCGGCGGGTTCCTGCTTGCCGTATTCGAGACTTCCATCGCGAAAATGCGCGTGTTCCGCGTTTCTGATTTCCTGGGGGCGGCCCTGATGCTCGGCCTGCTGGCCACGCTGCTGCTCTTCGTGTCGCGCGGGACGTGATGGACCCGCTCGCCCTGGACGTCGCTCACTTGTTCGCCGGAGGCCTGGTACTGGTCAGCTTCATGCTGCTCTACCAGGACCGCATGACCGGGCTCATCAACATTTTCGCCCTGCACGCGCTGGTCGTCTCGCTCTCGGTGGCCTGGCAGGCTGCCATCCAGGACGCGCCGCACCTTTACATCACGGCGGCGATTGCACTCGGGGTCAAGGCGGTCGTGATTCCCTTCGCGCTGCATCGCATCGTCGTGCGCCTGGGGATCCACCGCACGATCGAGCCGGTGGTGGGCATCGGGTTGACGATGCTCGCCGGCATCGGGCTGGTCGCGCTGTCGATCATGGTGATGCTGCCGATTACCGCGCAGGCGGGAACGCTCGCCCGCGAAGACCTGGCGTTTGCGCTGTCGGTCATCCTGCTCGGCCTGCTGATGATGATCTCCCGCCGCAACGCCGTGAGCCAGGTGATCGGCTTCATGTCGATCGAGAACGGGCTGATCCTCGCCGCCACCGGCGCCAAGGGCATGCCGCTGGTGGTGGAAATCAGCGTCGCCTTTTCCATCCTCGTCGCCCTGATCGTGATCGGCATTTTTCTCTTCCGCATCCGCGAGCGCTTCGAAACGGTCGACATCCATCTGCTCCACGAGCACCGCGGGGAGCAGCCATGAGCGGATCGGGGGCGTTCGCCCTCGGCGCGATTCTCGCCATTCCCGCGCTGAGCGCCGCGGTGCTCGCGCTCCTGCCCGATAACCGCACCAGCGCGCAGCTCAACGCGCTCGCTTCGTTCCTCAGCCTGGCCTGCGCGCTGATGCTCCTCGTCGAGCGCCCCGATCCCGGCCACTTCCTGATCGTCGACGACCTGAACGTGACGTTCATCATCGTCAGCACCCTGGTCGGGTTCAGCACCAGCGTGTTCAGCGCGAGCTATATCGCGCACGAGCTGGAGGTCGGTCACCTGACCCCGGCGTACCTGCGCTTCTACCACGCGATGTACCAGGCGCTGATGTTCGGCATGAACCTGGCGCTGCTCTCCAACAACGTCGGGCTGATGTGGGTCGCGGTCGAGCTCGCGACGCTCACGACCGTGCTGATGGTCGGCATCTATCGCACCCCGGCGGCTCTCGAGGCGGCGTGGAAGTATTTTCTCCTCGGCAGCGTCGGCATCGCGCTCGCGCTGTTCGGCACGATCCTCGTCTACCTCGCCGCCCGCTCGGCGCTCGGCGAGGGCCTGGACGCGATGGCCTGGCACGTGCTCGTCGCGAACGCGCACGACTTCGACCCCGCGCTGCTGAATCTCTCGTTCGTGTTCCTGCTTCTCGGCTACGGCACCAAGGTCGGGCTGGTGCCGTTGCATGCCTGGCTGCCGGACGCCCACGCGGAGGGCCCGACGCCGATCTCCGCGGTCCTGTCCGGGCTGCTCCTGAACGTGGCGCTGTTCGCCATCCTGCGCTTCAAGAGCGTGATGTCGGCCAATCCGGCCGCGCTGGCGCCCGGGCCGCTGATGATCTCGCTCGGGTTGATTTCGGTGGTGTTCGCCTCGCTGATGCTCTACCGCCGCCAGGACATCAAGCGCCTGTTCGCCTACTCGTCGATCGAGCATATGGGCATCGTCACCTTCGCCTTCGGCATCGGCGGCCCGCTCGCCAATTTCGCGGGGCTGCTCCACATGGCGCTGCACAGCCTGACGAAATCGGCGATCTTCTTCTGCGTCGGCCATATCGCCCAGGTGAAGGGCACGCAGCGCATCGCCGACATCCGCGGCCTCACGGCTTCACACCCGGTGCTCGGCTGGGGGCTGGTGCTGGGCGTAGTGGCGATCGCGGGACTCCCGCCGATGGGAATCTTCATGACCGAGTTCCTGATCGTCACGTCGACGTTCGCCCGCGAGCCCGCGCTCGCGATCGTGCTGGGGCTGAGCCTTGTCGTGGCGCTCGGCGCGCTGCTGCGCCACCTGAACGGCCTCGCCTTCGGCGAGCCGCGCGGCCACAGCGATCCGGCGAAGGCCTCGTTCCTGCCAATCGGCCTGCACCTCGCCCTCGTGCTCGTGGCCGGAATATGGCTGCCCCCCGCGCTGGTCGCCTGGTTCCAGTACGTGGCGGTGCTGCTCAACTGACCATGAACTGGCCAGCCTCGGTCGTGGACCAAGACGCCTGGGAGCAGGCGGGGGAGCGGCTGCACTCCGGAGAATTGTCCCTCGTGAGCCTGTGGGGCGAGCCGGGCTGCGCGCACATGGCCGTCATGGAGAACCCATCGAATGAGCTCAGCTTGCTCCGCTTCGCATGCGAGGCAAACCACTTTCCTTCGATCGGCCGGCTGCACCCGCCGGCAATCCGGCTCGAGCGCGCGATGCGCGACCTCGCCGGGCTGGAGTCCGAAGGCTCGCCGGACACCCGGCCATGGCTGCGTCACGGCGGGCCTTATCCGTTCCTCCCCGCAGAAGGCGAGAGCCTGCACCAGATCCCGGTGGGCCCTGTGCACGCCGGCATCATCGAGCCGGGCCATTTCCGCTTCACCGCCAACGGCGAGACCGTGGTGCGCCTGGAGGAGCGGCTCGGCTACGTCCACAAGGGCATCGACTCGCTCATGGCCGGGGCATCCCTCGAGCGCGCCGCACTGCTCGCCGGGCGCGTCTCTGGCGACAGCACCGTCGGGTACGCCTTGGCCTTTTCCATCGCAGTGGAGGCTGCACTCGGCGCGCAGGTTCCGCCTCGGGCGAAATGGCTCAGGGCGCTCGCCGCCGAGCTCGAGCGGCTGGCCAATCACTTCGGCGACATCGGGGCCGTCTGCAACGACGCGTCGTTCAGCATCATGCATGCGAGCTGCGGCTTGCTGCGCGAGCAGGTCCTGCGCGCCTCGAATGCCTGCTTCGGCCATCGCCTCATGATGGATTGCGTCGTTCCCGGCGGAACGCGCTTAGACCTCGCGGCGCAGGGCGAGCGGGAGCTGCGCGGGTTGATCGACCTCGTCCGCCGGCGCTTTCCCGAGCTCATCGACCTGTACGAAAACACCGCCTCGCTCAAGGACCGCACGGTCGATACGGGAATCCTCTCCCCTGCTCTCGCGCAGCAGTTCGCCGCCGGCGGCTATGTCGGACGCGCGTCGGGGCGCCGGTTCGATGCGCGGCGCGCGCCGGGCTACGCGCCGTACGATGAGCTGAAATTCGAGGTGCCTGTGGTGCAGGCGGGCGACGTGAACGCGCGGGTGTGGATTCGCATCCAGGAAGTGGAGCAGAGCCTTGCGCTGATCGAGCAGATCCTGGGGCAATTGCCGCCGGGCGCGGTCCACATTCCCGTTTCGGCCGCCGGACCGGCGGAAGGAGCAGCGCTGGTGGAAGGCTTTCGCGGCGATATTTTTGCGTGGATCAGGATCGGCGCCGAGGGCCGGGTCGAGCGCTGCCATCTGCGCGACCCGTCGTGGTTCCAGTGGCCGCTGCTCGAGGCGGCGATCGAAGGCAACATCGTCGCCGACTTCCCGCTGTGCAACAAGTCCTTCAACTGCTCGTATTCGGGCCATGACCTCTAGATTGTTGCTCAGGAATTTCGTCCGCGGACCGCTCACCGAGGCAGCGCCGGCGGCGGACGATGCTGCGCTCGCCGAGCTCGCCGCGCGCGTGAACCAGGCCTCGCGTGCACGGCTGGGACGCACGCTCTCGATCCGCGAGGTCGACGCGGGCTCCTGCAACGGCTGCGAGCTCGAGATCCATGCGCTCAACAACGTGCTCTACGATCTGGAGCGGTTTGGCCTGCGCTTCGTCGCCTCGCCGCGCCATGCCGACGTGCTGCTGGTGACCGGGCCGGTCACGGCGAACATGCGCGAGGCGCTCGAGCGCACCTATCACGCCACGCCGGACCCGAAGTGGGTCGTCGCGGTCGGCGATTGCGCGCGCAATGGCGGCGTCTTCGCCGGCAGCGCCGCCTGCGTCGGCGGGGTTTCGGCCGTGCTCCCGGTCGACCTGCATATCCCCGGCTGCCCCCCTTCGCCCAGCGCCCTGCTCAAGGGGCTGCTCGCCCTTCTCGAGAGCGTTTCGACCTAGCTTCCTTCAACGCTTGCGGCGCACGACGCGGTTGCGCAGCACGCCGATCTTCTCCACTTCCGCCTCCACCACGTCGCCGTCCTTCAGCCAGCGGTTGCACTCGAGGCCGCAGCAGCCGCCGATGGTGCCCGAGCCGAAGAACTCGCCGGCATGCAGGGTCTCGTCCTCGGAGACGAAGCTGATCATGTCCTCGAAGCTGTGGATCATGCCCGCGGTGGTGTTTTTCGCCCATACCTCGCCGTTGACGCGCAGGCTGACGGCCAGCGCCTGCGGATCGGGGATCTCGTCCCTGGTGACGATCCAGGGACCGATGGCGTTGCCGCTGTCGAAGCTCTTGCCCTTGGTCGGACCCATCCAGCCTTCCATCTCGCGCACCTGGCGGTCGCGCGCCGAGAAGTCGTTGAACACGGCGTAGCCGAAGATGTGCTCGGCGGCGCGCGCCTTCGGGATGTCCTTGCCTTTCCTGCCGAGGAACACGCCGAACTCGAGCTCGAAGTCGAGCCACTCGGAATAGCCCGGCCACTGCACGTCGGCCTCGTGACCGACCACGTTGAAGCGGTTGCTGAGGTAGAAGATCGGCTGCTTGAAGGTGATCTCGCCGACCGCCGGCGCCTTGCTGCGATCGGGCTCCGGCTGGCCGGCGAGGCGCGCGCGCAGCCTGGCTACGCCCCAGGGCGCGTCGCGGATGTGCTGCTCGAAATTGTTGAAATCGCGGATCTGGCGCGGTTCGGGCACCGGCGACAGCAGCCTGACCTCCGACAGCTTCTTGCGGACGGCCGATCGCTTCGCTGCCTTTCTGGCGAGCTCGAGCGCCGCGTCGCCGCCGTCGATCAGCGCGAGCATGCTCGGGAAATGCCCCGAAAGATCGACGATAGCGTCGCCCTCGACTGCGCCGACGGCAGGCGCCCCGCCGGCCTGGAAGGTTGCGAGCTTCATTCCGGCTGGATGCCCGCGGTAGTCACGATCTTGCGGATGATCTCCACCTCGGACCGGACGTTCGCGGCCATCTCGTCGGCGCTCGCGGTGGCGGTCGGCACCATCCCGATGTTGTCAATGCGCTGGCGCACCTCCGGGGCGTGCACCGCCTTGCGCAGCTCGGCGTTCAGCCTCTCCACTACGGGACGCGGCATGCCGGCGGGACCCATCACGCCGAACCAGGTGTCCGGCACGGCGTAGCCCGGCACGCTCTCGCCGATGGTCGGCACCCCGGGCACCACGTCGAAGCGCCGGTTCTCGATCAGGCCGAGCGCGCGCAGCTTGCCGTTCTTCACCTGCGGCATGATGGTGGTGGCCGTGAGAATCACCAGCGGAATCGAGCCCGACAGGACGTCCTGGATCGCCGGGTTGCCGCCTTTGTAAGGCACATGCTCCAGTGCGATCCCCGTCGTCTGGGCGAGAAAGATGCCGCCCAGGTGGTGGGTCGATCCGGTGCCGGTCGTGCCGTAGTGCAGCTTCGTGCCGCTTTTCTTGGCGTAATCGATGAGCTCCTTCACCGAGTTGATCGGCAGCGAGGGACTGACCGCCAGAACGTTCGGCACGACCGCCACCTGCGCGATCGGCGTGAAGTCCTTCACCGGATCGTAGGGCACGTTCTTGCTGAAGAAGGGCACCATGTAGTGCACGATGCTGCCCAGGAAGAAGACATACCCGTCCGGCGGCGACTTCGCCACCTGGTCCGCGCCGATGGTGGCATTGGCGCCGGGACGGTTCTCGACGATCACCGGCTGGCCGATTTGCTCGCTCAATCGCTGCGCGATCGGGCGCGCCAGCACGTCGGTCGCGCCGCCCGGCGCATAGGGAACAATCATGCGGATCGGCTTGCTCGGGAATGCCTGCGCCGAGGCGAATGCCGGCGCGCACAGGGCCAGCAGAAGCGCAAGGATGCGATGGCGGGTCACGGCTCCTCCTCCGACGGTTACCTGAGTTTCTTGCGTCTCAACGCGCGCAGCACGAGCTCGGCATGCTCGGTCACGATGGCCTGGATACGGGCCTCCTCGTCCGGGCCGATTTCCTTCCAGCCGGTGCGACGCAGGATGGTCTCACGCGCGAAGCGAAAAGCGAGCGATTCGCCGAGCAGGGCATGGAAGCGCACGATGCACTCGGCGCGCGGAACTGCCTCGCCGAGGTACGCGCGGATCAGCTCGGCGCCCAGGCGCTGCAGCCGCTCGAGGCAGCCGTCGTAGAGGATCGAGAATGCCCGCGTCGGATGTGTCTGCTCGCGCACGATGATCCCGGTCACCGGAATCATGGTCTGGTTGGTCGCGATCGAGCCCGCCAGCAGCCGCTTCAGGTAGTCGAGGCAGCGCTCGGCCGGCTGCTGCTCCCGCTTCAGGAACGCCTCGGCCTCGTCCATCAGCGGTCCGACGCGCGCGAGGATCACTTCCACGATGTGCTCGACGACGGCGCGGTAGAGCCCTTCCTTGCCGCCGAAATAGTAGGCGATCGCCGCGATGTTCTGCTGCGCGCGCTGCGCGATATCGCGCGTGGTCGCGGCCTCCAGGCCGCTCTCGCCGAACACCTCCACTGCTGCGTGCACGAGCGCGAGGCGCGCCTGCGCACCGCGCCCGAGGTCTGCGGCCAGAACCGAGCTCACCTGCCAAGACTAAATCAAACGATTGACTCGATCAATTGATGCTCCTATTCTCGGCGCGTCGATCCGGAGGCAGGCATGCGCACCAACGCGCCCTACAGCGGGTACTACAACCGTCGGCCGCAGGACGAGGACCCCTTGCTGACCAGGGTCGGTCCGGGGACGCCGTGCGGCGAGTACCTGCGCCGCTACTGGCATCCCTTCATGCTCGCTTCGGAGCTGAAGGACTTGCCGGTGGCGGTGCGCTTGCTGGGCGAGGACCTGGTCATCTTCCGCGACCAGTCGGGCAGGGTCGGCCTGCTGCACCGGCACTGTGCGCACCGCGGCGCCTCGCTCGAGTTCGGCATTCCCGCCGAGCGCGGTATCCGTTGCTGCTACCACGGCTGGCAGTTCGACGTCGACGGCACGATTCTCGATACGCCGGCCGAGCCGACGGACCGGATCAAGAGCCGATTCATCCAGGGCGCCTACCACGTGCGCGAGGCCTACGGCCTCCTCTTCGCGTACATGGGGCCGCCGGAGTCGCTGCCCGAATTCCCCATCTACGACAGCTTCGAGTACCCGGACGACAACCGGCTGGTCCCCTTCAACATGCACTTGCCGTGCAACTGGCTGCAGATCATCGAGAACGGCGCCGACCCGATCCACAACGCCTTCCTGCATGCGATCGTCGCCGGCCAGCAGTTCTCGCCGGTGTTCAAGGTGCTGCCGCAGCTCGATTTCCCCGAAACGCCGATGGGCTACCTCTCCATGGCTACGCGCAAGGTGGGGGACTACGTCTTCATCCGCGCGAGCGACATGATGATGCCGAACGTCGGGCAGTTCCCCAACGGCATGAACATGGCGCAGAAGGAAACCTTCGGCGTGCGCCCCTACCTCACGCGCTGGGCGGTGCCGCTCGACGACACCCATTCGCTGTACATCGGCGTGGCGCATCTCAATTCCTACAACGATCCGCAAGGCACGCTCAAGCCCGAGCAGTTCGGCGTCGACATGATCCCGTTCATCGGCCAGACCGGCGATCGGCCTTACGAAGAGCGGCAGCGCGAGCCGGGCGATTACGACGCGGTCACGAGCCAGGGACGCATCGCCAACCGCAAGGCCGAGCATCTCGCGACCACCGACCGCGGCGTAGCGCTTTCGCGGCGCATGCTCACCTCGGCGATCGGAGTGGTGGAGAAAGGCGGCACGCCGGCGATGCCGCGCCTGTACCCGAAGACTGCCCGCGTGCGCACCTATGCGCATGAGACGGTGGTGCGCGTGCCCTCGCCCGGCGCGCTGTCCGACCCGAAGGCGCTCGCGGAGTTCGGCCGGCGCGCGGCCATGGCGTACGTCGAGACCGACGACCTCCCGCCGAAGGAGCGCGAGCTGGAAGTCGCGCGGCGCATCCGCGGCCTGTTCGAGCATGTCGAGCAGTGAGGCCTGGGTCGACGGCTGGGGCTTCGTTTCGGGGCTCGGCCCGGTCGACCTGGAGAATGCCGCGGTGGCGCTGCCCGAAGCGGTCGAGGACCAGGCGCACAAGATCCTGTCCAACCTCGAGGCCATCCTGAAGAAGCACGGCCTGGGGCGCGAGCACGTCGTGTCGGTGCGCATCCACCTGGTCGAATTCAGGCGCTTTCACGAGCGCCTGAACCGCGCCTGCGCCGCCTTCTTCTCCGGCGCGCGCCCGCCGGCGCGCAGCTGCATCGGCGTGAGCGCGCTCGCGCGCGGAGCCCTGGTCGAAATGGACTTCATCGTGAAGGAACCGTCTTGAACAAATTCGTTCTCATCGTCGAGTTCGACGTGAAGCCCGAGCACCTTGCGCAATTCAACCAGCTGATCGCGGTCAACGCCGCGGCCTCGGTCGCCGCGGAAGCCGGCTGCCGGCAGTTCGACGTGCTGCAGGCCGAGGACAATCCGAACCGCGTCGTGCTCTACGAGGTGTACGACAATCCTGCCGCGTTCGAGGACCATCTCGGCCGCAAGCACACCCAGACCTTCCTCGCCGCGGCGAAACCGCTCATTACCAAGCAGACCGCCTGCAAGCTCAAGCGAACGGTAGCCCCAGCCGATTGAGAAAAGTCGTTATCGTGACCGGCGGTGCGCGCGGCATCGGCGCCGCCACCTGCAGGCTGGCCGCCGAGCAGGGCTACGCGGTTTGCGTGAACTACCTGAAAAACAAGCAGGCCGCAGATGCGCTGGTGGCCGGCCTCAAAGGGAAAGCGATTGCCGTCGCAGCCAACGTCGCCGACGAGCGCGACGTGCTGCGCCTCTTTGAAACGGTCGACCGCGATCTCGGGCGGGTCGATGTGCTGGTCAACAACGCCGGCATCCTCGCGCCGGCCTCGCGGCTCGAGAATCTCGACCTGGCAAGGATCCAGAGGCTGTTCTCG